>Ga0209611_10001390_pt1 | contig 40931 bp, 21 predicted proteins | sample S1TSphgellanicum_3_FD_187693 | JGI IMG/M metagenome (GOLD analysis project Ga0209611, IMG submission 187693) | Host-associated microbial communities from peat moss isolated from Minnesota, USA - S1T2_Fc - Sphagnum magellanicum MG (SPAdes) (version 2) | ecosystem: Host-associated > Plants > Peat... | reverse complement strand
TGGTCAATACAAAAAAAAAAAAAAAAAGATTCTGAGCTGTCCAAGGCCTAAATTTTTTTTTCTGGTCTACCAAATCTTTTGCCTCAAAAAATTACATCTGGGGAAGCTCCTCAAAAAATCAGACTGCCCCTGATTTTTTTTTTCTCTGGAGTCAATTACATCTGGGAAAGTTATGGCTGCAAAAAATTTCTAGGCACTGCCCGGACAGACAGACACTGTAACTTTAATATATAAAATGGTGGTAGCTAGAATTTTGTGCCTCTATTCACATTGACAATGGCAAATTTAGGTGTAGGCTAAACTATGCACTTAACATCTTAGCATGATTCACCCATGAGTCATGGGTGTTAGAAGAAAGTTTTCAAAATTATTGTTTGGTCTTTCATCTAGCATCATTCATTTATTCTCATGTTGAGCTTTAGGCATTTTGTGATTTCTCTTTGTGTTCATTTTCCCTTTCTACATGTACAATTTGTTCTCCCTCATTCATTCTACATCTTCCTAGATATTATCTACCCACACAAAATTATGTACAAAATGAGTCTCAAAAACATATGGTTTGAAAAAAATCAAGCAAGAATCTTCACACATTTACCTTAATGTCTAAATTTTATGGAATTTTTTCTCTTCCCTCCCTTCTGGGTGCTTTCTTCTCAATGCAAGAAAGCCAATGTTTGTTGTAACATGAATTTCAAGATCTGAAGTAGTTTTTATTACTTTTCATTCTGTAACATAATCTAAAAATATCACAAGCCTTTTTCCATCGAGGCCCAAAAACTAAATATGCAATATTCTTGATTCTACCTTTGCAAATCATAGCTAACCAATAAGAGAGAAACCTAAGCATTTCAAAAAAAATCAATTGAAGGTGCAACAACAAACTAAGTCCAACAAGAAAGAAAATCATCAAAAAAAAATAATAATAATTAATTGCATGAGAATGCGCTTTGCATTCCACAAGCTTAAGAAGGTCCTCCTTAACAAAACCAACAATACCAGAGGAAGTTGTTGTCAAAAGTTAAAGGATTTTAAAATTTTAAACAAAATTGTGCAAGAATTTCACAAAAGGTCCACAACTCCAATAATAATCTTCTTCACATCTTAATGGTATTTTATAACAGACTTAAAACACCTTTTTTGGGGTTACTATATAAGACTAGTGTTTTACAAAGAAATCTATGTTTTTGTAAAATTTTGTGTTAGTGTACCATTATCTTAGAGTATCTCCAACAGTGCTCAGTATGTGACTCCAGATAGTAAAATTTATTGGGAAAAAGTCAAAACGTGCCGATTTAGTTCGGGAAATTATTTTTTCTGCACCAAATTTGTGCAGCTTGTCGTGGCTAGTAAAAGGCGCAACACAATTGTGCACCTCCAAAAAAGAGTGTAATAAATTGGACCTTACTGGAGCTCAGTATTTCTGATTGGTCGATCATAATGATTGGTCCAGGTAGTTTGCTATTAGTAATCCCCACATATGTGCAATTCCAGTTACAGTTTTATTGGTGAGGTTGCCAAAAACAAAAAACAGTTAAACCTAGACATTTAATTTTATTATCCAGAGTGACATACTGAACACAGTGAAAATGCTCTTAACATGGCCCTAGCATTGAGTCAACACCTTATGCAATACGGGCAACAATGTCACTTTTGATGAGTTATCATCTTAGGTCTAAAATGGTTTATTTTTAAATCTTTTAACATTAACTTAATATAATATTGTGATCACATGTGATTGGACTTAATGAACGTTACCTAGCATAGTACCTTGGCAAATTTAGCATTAATTAATTTTTTCAATTTTTTGAATTAATAAAATCATTATTCATTGTGTCATTTTTTTCAAAAACCCAATCAAAGCAAAATAATAGCTATTGAATTTGCACTAAAACCTAGTCTCCACCATCTAAATGTGCATTGTGCATTTCCAAATACATAACATTAGAACGTCTTTTAATTATAAAATTTCTTACATGTCAAAATTTTCAAAATCAAAAAAACCATTTGTCGAAGCTAACATTTTAAAATATATTAAGTATTTTGCACAAAATTCTTAAATCAGGGATTACATTATGCGTCACAACTCTAACTTCGGGTTTGTGACCAATTATGAGTAAGTCAAATCTAATCAAGTTGAGAACAAATCTTAATGCTTTAGAGCAAGTACACCCATAGCCTTATTTTTATCACATCTAACATAGTGTTTTGATTGAACATTTCCCAACCCCCACCCATAAACATGACAAATGGGACAAATTAAAGTGAAAGATTATTTAAACAGAAATTTTCAAGTTAATAATTATAGTTGGCCAATCAAAAACAACCATTTTGATGTTTCATATGCTCATTTATTGGTGTTATTGGCTTTTTTTATCATAAAACAATTGTACTTCATCCAAAATATACAATGCAAGCCATTTTATTATTGATGGAATTATTGTTATAAGGAAAAATTTGGGAATGTGAAATCCACCCAAACAAAATGATAAAGTGTGTGAAAAAAAGTAGTATTCCAAAAACTCACTCACAAAATGTATTCCTTAATTCGAATTTTGGCATTATCAAGAAGTTTTGTATGACCTAAGGTCTATTGCCCAAGGCCCTTGGTAATTTGACATATTTAAGGCACTATAAATTTAATTAATTATTTTTTCATCAAATTTCGGTAGCTTATATTTATTTAAAACTACAATCTTAGTACATGCTTAAAAAGAAGGAACACATTTAATGAACCCCATTTTTTGAACATTTGAAAGATGTACTAAAAACAACACAACAATTTATTTCCTTGATTGACAAATTATAGTTCTTACCAAACAAGTAGCATACATATAATATAATGTTTTGAACCATTGGCCATTCCACTTCATTAAAACAAAGAAGGATAGAAAACAAATGATGAATGTATGACCTATTTTTGAGAAAATAAGTCATCCTTGCATTTGTTGCAATCAAGATTTCCACCCCTAACAACTCATGTGAGAAATAGAATAAATCAATTTGAAATAGAAAATCATTGTAATTTAGCCTCAAATTTCAAAGATTCTAAAAATTATTTCAAAATGAACACGGAAGCACCACATGAAAGAAAATTAAAAAGTGAAATGGTAACACAAATATTAGTCAAATCACAAGGAAACCACTTCCATTTTATTCCAAATGGTGTGCAAAAAAAAAATGGTGCAACTTATTGAATTTTTAAATTTTTATTTAAATATAAATAAGGTGTTTATAATTCATTATGAAAATATATTTAAACTATACCTAGTATATTATAAAATATACCTAGAATATATTCAAAATATGTTATTATTTCATAACAAATTTAAAAAATACCTTTTTATTTCAAATTTTTCATAAAATATATAAAAAGTGATGTCCCCATGAGTCAAATTTGGCATATTATTGTAGTTCTTATGGTCAATCTTAGTCTTCAATGAAAGGGTCATTGGCATGTGTTGAAAAATGAACATTACCACTAGCTTTTTAAGGGTGGATGGAAATGCAACAAAGAACTTCAATGACACTTGTAAATCATTTGTAGTCTCTTGAATTATGGTGTTTACAACAACAATTATTTGTATTCTTTGATATATTACCATTACTATTTCATTTACTAACTTATTAGTTTAACCTATTAACAACCGATACCTAAATTTAAATACATATGTTACGTATTTTTTATTTTTCCTAATATTGGGGTTTAACACATATCCTATATTAATCATAATTTTTTTAGAATAAACATTTAACCATATTATAAAACTAATTAAATTATATGTTTCTCCCAACAACTAATATATGACACTCTCTATTATTTTTACTTACATATTTTCTAAATTCAAAGAAAAGTGTACCCCAAAGAAGCATATTAAAGGAAATCATGTTTTATTTGAAGAGATTTCAAAAAGTTTCTAATAATATTGGGCTCGAATGCCCAAAATGAATTCTCCTTTTGTTTGAAAGGAGTTTTGAACTTTTAGAATACAACTTAAAAGGTTGATTTGTGCTTAAATTGGGTCATCTTTACAAAGTTGCAAATTTTTGAATGAGGGACTTTACAAACTGGGAAGGCAACCCTAATTATTTATAACTTTGTAAGATATTTCATAACTTTTTGAGATTCCAAATGTCCCAACTTGGAGAAAAAATTCACAAAAATTACTAATCAATATAATGGTGTACAAAGCACTAATGAAATCTAATGATGTGATGAGTGATGGAATTATTATGAGAGTGAAAAAGATGAACTTAAATAGAAACAGTGTGAAAATTGATGACAAATGTTTGTGAATTGATTATTAACACCTAGACAATGAGATGTGTTGGGAAGTTAAGATAGAATTTTGAAATATGAATATGAATGAATTCAAATGTGGTGCCATGGCCTATAGTTGCTTTTAGAGCCATGAGTAGGTAATCTTGAAAATGATTAAAATTACTACAAACAAATATCACATGCATTAGTATTAACTTAATTTACCATTTACAACATCTAAACTAAATAATGGTTACACTTGTAATGAACTACATTATATTGTGATTACATCCAAATGTGGCATTCGCTTTTGAAACATGATAGAAGTTTCGTAATCCAATCAAAGAAAATATATGAAACATATGTGTTTATTATAAAACATGTAAGTTATAAATCTATAATTAATATTCAAACATGTAATGAAGTTTGATAGGAAATGTCTACCTTGATGATTGAACATGATAATATATGATATGATCATCATGTATGTCCATGATTACTTTTATTATAAGATATGAATAGAAAGAATATTTTGACCTTTTCCACTTAGTTGTTTAAACGGATGAATTTTTAAAAAATATTGTTAAGGCTTTTAACCTACACTTCTTGATATGTGTTTATTGTGAACCATGTAAAGGAAAAATTTTATTATTTAAAACATATTTGCATGTTCTTTAAACCATTCTAAATCAAGTAAATGCAAATTTGAACAATGTGTGTTGCATTGTTATCACTTAGTGTGGAACATTACAATTCTAACATGCACGATCATGTCCCAACTAAAAGGACATGGAGGAAATTAATTATACTTTACTTGTTTAATAGTGATGTTACATTAGTAAAAAATTCTTCAAATATATGACTAAGTTTATAACTAGTATTCCAATCATGAAGGACAAAATTGACTAATAGTCCTAAAGTCATTATGGACGAGTTTTTTAGAACAATAGTCATTTAGGACATGATGTGGTATATGTCATCCATTAATCATAAAGGACATATGTGAAATCATTAATGATAGTTTAATCATTGTTTAATTGTTGTTTATTATTACAAATTGGACCCAAAAACTTGGGAAACATTATTTTTTTAATTTTTAATATTTATTGTTACAGATTTTGTTATATGTAATGTAAATAATAAAGTTTATTTTTATTTTTATTTTTAATCTCATTATTTTTCATCCTATCAATTGTTAATATATGTTACCACCTAAAATAGGTAAAAAATTTAATTTAAATGACTAAGTATACCACTTAATTTACCTACTTAGGTTCACCTAAATAGCTACCTAACTTACTAAAGTAGTCAAGGTAAATATGGAATATTCGATCAATATTCCAATGTAGACTAAAATGAATGTCGTTAGTAAAGTTTGATGTTTGCACCCCAAGGATGGAATTCAACTTCTTTACGACTAAGCCATCGCACTTGTTGTATAAATAATCTAATGTTTATTTTATTTAGACCATATCACATTTAAACATTACACAAAACTTCAAATTTGATCATTCATATCTTATTGATAATTTCTCCAAATGAAAAAAAAGAAAATTTATTCATAAATTTCTTTCAATAATGCACAAAATTATATAATTTATTTTTAAAATTTAAATTCAATTCAAAAGAAAATAATTGAATTTTTTTTTATTGAATAACATTTAAATGACCATTCTTTGGAAAAATTAAATCAAACACGTGATTTGTAAATGGAGAAACCTTTATGGCTAATACAAGAAAAATATATTTCTCATACCTTAAATATTCATTTGATATAGGAATATATATTTTACAAATTTTTCCCAATATATCATAATTTTATTAATAACTTTTAATTGATACAGATGATTCCATATAATGTATCCACATTAAATAGTTATAAAAGGATCATCAATCAGTTTTATTTATATTATTCATATTAAATATGAGGTATAAATTTACTCTAAATATTTTACTTTAATTTGAATACTAATAATTAATATTAAAATATTAAACAAATTTCTGAATTTAGAAAATTTATTCAGTTTTACACATGTAATATAATATAATTGTGTAATAATATATTTTTTACACATGTAAAATAAATTTATTCATTTTTATGCATATATTATTTAAATTTTATTTAAATTTATGATAAATTTTTAATTTAAAAATAAATTATATATTTCCCACATCTTACATTTTTATTTTATTTTAGATTCAAAACATAAAAAATTATTTATACTATATCATACTTTAACCATTAGAATTTATTTCAATGTATAATATCTAATTTATTCACATTGAATATTTGGAATGGATTAAGTATACTTAAGAAAAATGTAATAAAAGTTCTTGTGTTACCTATATGTGTAATATTAATCAAAAGCAGTTCTTTACATCTTGTAGTTCATCATGTCCGTTTATATTCATATTAAATTATTGTTAGTCATTTTTGAATCATTGTAAAACAATTGTACAACACATTGTCTATGTAATGACACATCTTTTTTTCCATGTCATTTGCATAGTTATTCTTTAATCATATTTTAAACGATTTTATTTTAATCACGTTTTCAAATGATATCTTGGACATCCATATCACTTTGTCATCAATCATGGATATCATATGGATGAAAATTTGCAATGAAAAGATGATGTCATCTTTCCTTTTGCCACATTGTCATTTACTAATTAAATGCATCATTAATATATCATTACAACTTTTTTCACATAAGATTTGAAATAATATCCTATGACTATAATCAATTATGTAGTCATTTAAAACATCTAGTCATTGATTTATTGGTTGCAAAGGAAAGAGTTCCTTCTAGTGTTAATTGTTCTATTAGTACAAATAGGATAGTAAAATAGGCCTATTGGTAGATGGGGAAAAGACTTTTGATGGTCAAGGTGGTATATATCATTGCATTCTTAAACATTATCATTATGAAGCTACATACAATTACATATTATCTAATTTGGTTCCTCATCAAGGTGCCTATAAATAATAATTAAAATATATATTTAGCAATTAAATTTACAATATGTTGCAAATTTCCATTTTATTTTTTAAGAAATTAATGTTTAAGCAATAATGATAACTTGATTATAAGTGAAATAAGGATAGCCATAAATGATATCTATTAACTAATTAAAATACTATTTGTCAAGTAATTTTTTTTTTCTTAGTTTATTAGTTAATCCATTTTTAATTAGTCGTTGAATTGAAAATGAAACCTATGGCATTAAGTCTCTGCATAATCACAAAGTTAACACCTACTAAATAGTATGCATAAATGATGTCCAATTTGGCTAACTAATAAAGGACTTGTTTTGTCTTCCTATGACATCTAAAAATGTAGGAGGTTGTGGTTCAAAGTTTGGCACTTCCTTATATCATCTTCCAAACTTTTGGCCCATGGTAAACATGTTTTTGTTAAAAATTTTGACAATTTCAAAAAACAATAATTAGTGTTTAACCAAGCTGTCTATTAGTATGTTAATCATTATTGAAAACAACATCTCAAAACCACACACTAGGTCAAAAACAATATCATACCAATAAATAGAACAAAGAAAGAACCAATTGGGTAAAGGCATTGGGTTACCATTTACTTAAAGTTGAAGGTGGCTTCATGTAAAATCTACACTTTTGAACATTGGAGTTGATGGAAGGGAGCTTGGATTGAGATGTGATGGAGGAAATTTTTGGACAATATAGCATGGAAAATGGCAATAGAAAATTGATGGAACATTATTGGAAGCATTTTAAGAAGCATAGAGCACAAAATATGGGGTTGTGAAAAATATAGTTTTGAGAGATTAATTTCAACCCTTTTGGATACTAGACTAGACAAATCCATGGAGGAGGCAAGGAGGAAGAGGCCACATTAAGAGGGGTAAATAACTTGTGGAAGATATGGGAATGAAGGGATCACTTTGCTCTTGCCTTGGAAAAGGAAATAAATATGTTAAATTTTATGGTGTATTCTCAAGTTTGTATGATGAAATTTGAAGGTTGGTATAAAACATGGCTTAGAGAAGGTTATGGATATGTGGTGTTAATATGTTGTTAGAATTTGTGTTTGTTCATAACATTTTGGTTCAAGTCTTCTTCCATGTCTAAACTTTTAATTAGGTGGCAAGAAAAGCGAAGGGAATTTAATATTAGTATGTAAGGTTGAATATAGTTTTCCATTGATTTGTAGATTGTGCTTGGGGTTTTGCAACATTATGGTTGTAGTTTATAATTGTGTAGTTTACAATTGTGAAATTGAACTTGAAAAAATTAAAGGAAAAAATGCAATAGGGTGGATAGAAAATGTTGGATTAAAGTCCCTTTTGAAAGTCCCTTTCCTTTTTTATTTTAAGCTTAATAAATTGGTTAAAGTGATGTTAAAATAAACAATTTTCCCAACTCTGAATTCATATTGAACCTTATTTTGAACCTTTTTAATGCATTTATTAAAGAAAAATATTTAAAAACATCAATTTCAATATCAAAATGGATTTTCACATGGATATTTTATGGCAAAGTTCATTTTGATATTTACATTTAAATGTTTCAAAACCAATTTTTAATAAAAATGTTAAAAAAGTTTTAAATATGTTCATGTGAACTCAAACATGTAATTGTACAAATGCGTTGTCAAATAGAAATATCAATAATCATTATTCTTCAATTTATGATTATGGTTTGTAAAGTCCATTGTTAACTCCATTTTAAATTGACCATTCATTACATTGTATTTTTTTTTCATTATTGAACGAATTCATGTGTTGGCTTCACATAAATGAATGTTCTTTTGTTTTATCCAATAAAGTTTAAAGATCTATGCAAAAATCACTAAAAAAAATTTAGAAATAAATGACTATAATTTAAATTGTAATTGACACATGCAATTACAAACTTTGTGGTTGTTTTGGACAAGTTACAAAAAACAACCAATTACAAAAAACCCCACGTAACATGTATAGTCACACTAGTAGTCACATATCACTTGTGACTACAAGGATTTTTCATCCATGGACTAGTTGTAGGACTATGCGATTACACATATGACTACAATATTGGGCATCATTAAAAAAATCAATTAATCTAAATGATTTATAATATTTTTAAAATCACATATATTTAATTGATTATTTACATTTATAAAAATAATGCAATATAATAATTCATATTGTTGGTAATTTCATAATTTTTCATCCTGTGAATTATTGACACATGTCATTACCTAAGCTAAAAACCTAATATAAGTAGCGAGGTAGGCAACCTACTCTAGGTACCTAGGTGGGCCTAGCTAAGCACTTAGGTTAAATAACCTAGCTATGTGAAGTATATGTAATCAACATATGATCATTGACCACAACCATGTGACTTGTGAGGTTTCATCATTACACCCCAAGGATGGATATCAACTTCTTTGCCATGTCAAACCACCCAATTGTGAAAATATAGTACAATGCATTCTATTTAGCCCATACTTGATTTTAAACATTGCACAAACATCAAATTCAATATTTCATATCTTTTTGATTTTTTCCCAAATAGAAAAATTAAAATTTTATTCGTAAGGTACTTTGATGTACATGATTAAATATACTTTTCTTCTAAAATTTTACATTAATTTGAATTTATTTTTAAAAAATTTCTTAAATTAAATTACGTTTTGATGACAATTCAGTGGGGAGAAAATTCAAAAACATGATTTAGACATGGAAAATATTTTACGGCTAATTTTGAATAATAATTTTATGAATATTTTTATCTCCCACATTTTAATCCTTCATTTCATTAAAAAAAAGTTACACAATGTGATTATAATATATCAAAATTTCAATTAATTCACTTATGATTATTATAAATGGATAATATATCAATCACATTTTAAAAAATTATTCTAAATTTTTTATATCAATTATATTATTTATGATGTATAACATTTTTTATATCATATATTTTAATATATTTTTAGTAATGCTAAAAAATTAATGAATTTGATGGACTTTTAAATTTAAATTTTTTACAAATATAACATATAAATCTTACTTAAAATTATGATCAAATTTTTATGATCAAATAAATGATATTTTTCTTAAACTTCTTAAACCTATATTTGAATAAAAAATAATCATACTTGATTCTGAATATAATATCTTGTAATTTTACCAATAAAATTTAAATTAAATGTATAACATATAATTAAATAATCATATATATTATTTATAAATGATAAATCAAATATATTTAATAAAATATAATAATTTGTATTGTTAACATCAATAAACATTACAAAATACTAATAAATAATTAGACACAACTTGATTATCAAAAAAATATTATAATTCAAAAGATGCCAATTATAATTTAATTATCAAGGTATTGTAAATTATGAAAAAATTATTGGGCCCAAATTGCCATGACTAGTTGCAAAAGCAACTAGGTTTTCATCCATCCTAGGATCCATTCAATTTTGGATGAAAAATGTGCATTTGCAATTTTATTTGGTTATATCAACATTGTAGTTGCATATTTGATTACAATAATTGCATATACGACTACACACATTTACTAGTAAAATTACATGTCGAACTAACCTCATTATACTCATAAAAGTAGTTGATTCAAACATTAATTCCATCTATATGGTTGGAATGGACAAGATTTCTTCTAATAAATGATTGAAAAATTGGCACAATGACTTTCATAAAATTTCAATGTAATTTATAACTACCCTTGGGTCATGGTACCATTTCATGGTAAGGATATTTCTTTATCAATTACCATCCTTGACTAACAAGAGAAAATGTGATGAACATACTAGAAAAAAGTTTGGGAAGTCATTTAAACTTCAAAGTAAGGAATGAATGAATGAAATAAAACAACTTTCAAAACCATTTTTCAAACACTTAGGGTCACATTCAAAAGTTCAAGGTTTTAGAAATGTAAAGATTTAAGGAAAAAAAAAAGAAATATAATGTGTCCAAGTCTTAAAATGCAGGAACATGATGAATTGTGTCAAATAACTAACATGCAATTAGTGAATATAAAAATTATAATATGGATTGACTTAAGGCAACAAGTGTTGCCCATAATGATAGTTTTAAGACAATAACCCAAAACACCTTTTAATTAGGGAATTATGCAATCAATTTATGCTTGTCAAATTTATTACCAAATTGCAACTCCTTTGTGTAATGTAAACCACATGAAATGCAAAATATAATGAGGTTTATTGATAATACAAAATTGAGTTCACATATAAGTTTGTTTCTCTTAATCATAATGGATTTGTTTTTCTTGTGGTATGACAATGTTGTTGTGGTTGTCCATCTTTTAAAAGCCATGTTATCAAGGCTTGTTTGTGGGAGGGGAATTTGGACTTAATATCAACATAAATGAACTTTTGAACTTTTGTTTCATGAAATTTTGGTCATTTTTATTCAATGACCTTTAGTTGTATACATCTAGTTCTAAAAAATGAATATGATTAGTTTACAATGATATTTCTTAAATTAAAATAATTTAAATAAATTCTCCCCTTTTTTTCAATTATCCCCACCCATTTCCTTTTCAACATTTTGTTTAATTATTGAGGTTATAAGATTCTAACACAATTTGCAATTGCATGGCATTTTTGCCATTTCTTATTTTTCATTTAGTTATTAAACTTTTCACATGAATCCTAGTTTGGACATGCTTATCACATTTGGCTAGATTGTCAATCCTACTAGGATAAGGTCTATTTCAAAATATAAATAAGTAATTACAAATATTGCACCTTGTTTTCAAAATAAGGATGAAACAAAATATGGTGGGACATAATCACATAATGTAAACATGAAGTTATGATGTGAATTTAAATTAAATAACAAGGAAAAAGGTTCATACTTTCACCTTTAGTGTTTAAATTTAAAATAGTTTATCACTAATAGGAGGATGGATCATAAATAATTTCTTAAACCTTTGATAAGGTTCATTATCTATTGAACAATCATAAGAGTTTATTAAATATCCATTTTAGACAAAAAACGATGTTCATGGGTCAACTTCACAATTTATTGGGATCCATTACAAGTTAGGTTTTGTAAATTAATATCATGAAATACCTTGTTACAAGTTATGCAATATGATGGGTCAATCTATAAAATTGATTATTTTTTGATATATTCAATTATCTTAACCTTAGACCTAACAAAGTGTAAAAACAAGTTTCATTGAACCTTGTTGTGCGCTACTAAATCACACACACAAAAGCATGCACACAAATTAAAAAATGAAACCCACTTGCAAGTATATGAATCCATAAGATAAAAAATGTAATTTAAAATCATTCCTTGGAGACAAACCCTCCTTGAACGTTAAAAGAGTAGAACTTAGTTTCATATTCAATTGGGCTCCAATAACACATAACTACAAAAAAACTAATATTTTGCAATAAATATTCAAGAACATGTTTCACATGGAAGAATGCCCTAAACCAATAGACTATCTGTTTCATTGTTGACAATAACCCTAGGATGACAAAAAAGATGCTAAACATTTTCACTTTCATCCATTTGTTCCCCACCCATTTTAGTTTCCAACTAAATGCAAATTCAATGTGTTGATTTCTACCAAAAAATTTTCAATTTTGACTATCATATTGTACTCATTGAATTTTATTTAACTTGAACTTTAATTTGATTTAAAATTTAGGCTCATGACTGTAAAAAGACCAAGGACCCATTGTTGTTCGATAATACATGTAATATAATCAATAAAAATTCATTTGAATAACCTCTATCACAAATAGAAGCATAGTTAAAAACTTTTGTATGACTAATTTTTTGTCACATGCCAAAATAAAAGTATTTAATACATGAACTAGCACTCTATTTTTTTCAACAAGTCATGGGGCATGGAACTCTACATCCATGTGTCAAGAATAAAACAATGAGTTCACATTGGAGATCAAAACTTGTCAACTGAAGTGTAAGGTAAGGCCCCGAAGGTGGGGGGCATTCTTGAGACAAGGGGCCTAGGAGGAGCCTTTTGTAGGCACAAGTTAGGTATATGTGGCCAGTTGTAGGTGCATTTTGGCTCTTGGAGGTATTTACTAATGTGCATAAAGTGCTCTCCAAATAAACTAGGAAATACATTATGAAATATATAGAAAATGAGAAACAGGGAATTTTTGAATAATTTAAAAAGTGGGTAGGTTCCCTACCAATAGGCCTTGCCAATACCATAGTACCTTGGCAGCTTCAACACATGTATGTCAAATAATTATTTAATTTTGAAAATTACAATTTCAACAAACAGGACATTTCTTGAAGAATCAATGCTTTTAAATTTTTTTTTAAAAATAAATTATATATATATATATATAATTTATTTATTTAAATTTTTAAAAAAAGCATTGATTCTTCAAGAAATGTCATATATATATATGAGAAGAATTATTTTGAAATATTTCAATATTTTTGAAAATGATATAATTGGTGTCAAAGCCTCATCCACACTCATTTTCATTCATTTAACTAGGTACCTATTCTCCCTTTTTTCTCCTTTAAAAAAAACAAAGAGCTAACAGGTATTGAAAACTGACAAGTATTTAGGCGGTAAAACTCACACACTAGTGGCAGGCAAGGCCACTTTCAGTTAAGTTAACACACCTACTACCATTCCAGTCCAGTTAACAGTTAAGTAGCCACAAACGGAATCATGTACTTTTATGTGGCCACAGTGAACAAGCACCCACCAGCGCACCATCCGCTGGATGCCCGTTATTACTCAGTTGTGGATGAACCTCAAACTGGGTTAATGTTTGGTTTCACCTCAGTAACCAATTCTGTTGGAAATAGGTCTCATACATAGGTAGGTAGGTAGGAAAATAGGTAATTACTAGGTAAGTAGATGGTTTATACATAGTTAAGGGCTGTTTTTTCTACCTACCTAATAACAACCTGCTTGTGGGTTGTTAGTAGGTAGGTAGGAAAAAAAGAAAAAAGCAACTGAGCTAACTACTATGGTTAGCGAAGGAACTGGAACCCAACAGAAAACTGTTTCTTGAACACTTACCATTCATCCGTCATGGTGCATTGGTAGGTGCTGGTTCACTGTGGCCCCTTTATGTACCTTACTATCTTACTACTTACACCCCAGCGAAAGTTACTAAAGGGAGTACTAACTTAACCAGGACTTTTGACGGGTGCCGGTTAGCCGGGGATGAGGAGAGGCGGGAAACTTGAAACCCGTTAACTTCCCCCGGCCGCGGCCGCGCCCTCGCGCGCGCGGTCCATTTCTGGGCGCATTGACCGATGGACCTGCTTTGTCAGACCGGTATGGCAGCAATTTGTCGCCATTTGGGCCCACCACACAGGAGCTGACACGTCGTTATTTGGCCTCTCGAATTAGCCATTTGTAGCGTACCTTTTTAGTTGTACGCTCAATTTACCGCCCAATGAGAACGCGCCAAGACATTGTGCGCCTCCGGATCGAGGAATCCACCAGACTGGCACAAATGAGAAGTCGGCACCTGGGTTTCTACAAATGGGCATTTTTTAGGCCGTTGTCGGCTTGTATCTCCCTCTCTGTTGAAGTCACGGCGTGTGAAAAGGGATTCAAATAGTTTCGCATTCAATTCGGGTAGGTAAGTGCCCTGAAATGGGCACACAATTAACTCAACGGAAAAGTGCATGGTATTAGGGATTTAATTGCCTAGGGGAAAAAATCATTTTTAGGTGTGAGAGCCAATCAACCTGCGCCAAATCAGCAAAGAAGACCCCCCTTTGGCGCCATCCTAGACGGGAGGTTGCCCATTTGAAAAGGGTAAAAGGGTGAAAAATCAAAGGCCCGGTGAAAAAGTGAAGTAAACAAATACTTACGAGTTCACACATAGGGAAGACTGAGATGATGAGGGTAAATTTTTTTGAACTTATGGACTGGGGTTAATTATGAACTGCCACTTTAGTTAGTTTTATTGGCACCACTTTTGGCCATCCCCCATTATTTGGCCCCATTTTGACGCCATTGCCTTTGTTACACTTGCCAGTTCTTGAGTAGTGCCATTTTATGGGAAGTTAATGTGAAACGTGTTAAAATTTGGCATCTAGCAACGCCTAGGGGCTTGGGGGTTGGTAATCAAGCATTTGCTTCTTGTCCAATCTGGGTAGTTTAAAATGGGCTTTTGGCCAGCTCCTTGTAAGGCCAAATTTGGGCCTTGACCAGATTTGAGAAGTGGAAAAACCAAATAGGTAGCTCAAATGCAAGGGAAAATGTTCCCTCCCCCTTGTTTGGCGCCTTTGAGCTATGACCATTTGTCCCTTTCCTCTTTCTTTTCACTCCCATCCTCTTTTGTTGTGTTTTGTTGTCATAAAGTTTGGTGGGTTTACATCATTTGTCTATGGACATGGAAACCCGTCCTATCAACTTTGCTGGACGTGTTCATGTTAGGAATTCACTCTTTAATGGTGATTGTCATTGAAGTTTGCCTATAATGGATACATTGTCAATGTCAGTGGTGAGAGAGATATTTAGATGTGAATACTACTTTTAAGGTAAGTTTTCATGTATGTGATACTTTTAAGGTAAGTTTTCATACACATAGCCCTTCAACATTTATTCTACATGCAAAAGGATATGCTTTGCATTTCAGGTCATGCTAGCAAAATTCAGGAATTCATTGAATTTACTCTTGATTTTAAGGACCATTTTTTGGATTTCTACTTCAAGAGAGACACCTAACCACAATAAAAGCATGTAGAGAGGGCTGTTTGAACCTAAGATGGATTTGAACCTAAGGTGGATTTGCATGCCCATTAGGTTTGTAGGAACTTCTCCATCAGGCTTGCCATTGGCGATTCTCAATTTAAGGGACCTTCATCATCCAAATAAGAACCTTTTGTGCTTTACCCTATGCAAGGCTTGCTTCCACAAGCCTCCCCTACTTTGAACGTCCTATACTTCCCCTTAATGTTTGGGCCTATTCCCTTGGGTTCATTGTGATTGAGACCATGGCCCTCAAATTAGGGGAGGCCTTCATGAGTAGGTCTTCCCTAATATGTAAGTTGTTTCTATGAGGGCTTTAAAATCCCAACAAAGGTCGTCATACTAGAAAAACTTTTAAATCAACAAATTGGAAAACCATCATATATAGGCAAATAGATAAGGAATTAAAAATTTTCATGTTGAATTTCTGACTTTGAACAAAACTTGCAAATTTTGAGCCTCACCAAGTCCATGAAGAATGCAAGTTGTCCAAATCATGAAGTGTTTAAAAATAAATGAAAATGCTCCATACTTACTTTTAAACCCCATATCTTTTTCATTTCTCGTTTGTTTTGACTGATATAAAGAGTTTGGTGCACCCATTGAAGCTATACAAAGCTTTTTGAACTCCAAATTTAACAATGTAATGTCCAACAATTTTAAATTTCAAGTCAAAAATTGTTTTAACACACCCATTGTTGAATACTAACCCTTCTTACTTTGAAACCATGGAGCTTCCTATTTTTTGCCTTTTTTTTTAGTGATCTTCACACCAATGTGTGTGTGAAGTGAAGATTTGCAATACTTTTTGAAATCTAAAAACAACTGAGGAATGTGCAAAGCTTTTAAGCTTTCCAATACACTATTTACCTATTTTAATATTTCAATTAAGGCAATGGATTTCTAGGAACATGATTTACACTAATACACGTAAGAATATTTTGTAATTTGAAATCTTGCTTGTAACCAAGGTAGTTAATTTGTAATGGATTCAAAATTATTTGGGCATTGATTTGAGTAATTTCGATTTTCTTTTATTTTTTTCTTAGTTTCTAAAATAAGTTGTTCATAAGGTTTTTAGCTCACATTGGTCAATGCACCCTCATACTCATACCAAATACAACTACAGAGCAACTTTAGCCACATTTGAGCCTTGTCCATAAATAAACGAAATAACTTATCAAAATTTTAAAAATTTAAACATCTTTCAATATTATTTGCTCCCTACTATAACTTAATATCAAATTAGTTATTTTCACTTTTTTTATTATAAAAATTAAAAAAGGAAAAAAACACATTGTTTTGAAATTTCAACACAATAAACAACAACATATGCGTTTTTTAATTTGAAAGTGTGGCAAGTAAGGAATATGCCATAATTAAGGCACCTTGTCAAAAGCCAATATTCAATTATAAAAGTTAAAAAAGTGCAAAGCAAATAATTTTAGATAGTTTTGGTTGGATGACACATGCAACTTAAATTATATGTATTTGAAAAAAATAAAATTTGAAAATTCTCATTTTAACATCTAACATTACTTTATATCTACATGTTTCATACGTGTTTCACAACATATTAAGTAATCTTCATTTACTAGTCCTTATGCTTTTTGTTCAAAAATGTTTTGGATTTTCATTTTAAAAATGTTATATTAAAAATTTGAAAAATATTTATGATATAAATTTCATGGCATTTGATATTTAACCAAAAATAATAATTTATGGTTCAAATTTGGTGCAATTTGACATAACTTTAAATTATTCTTAATTGATTCATTTACTATATTACAATTTTTTTCACTAATTTTTTTATTTTCCCCAAGAGTCTTAAAGACATTAATTTGTATGCCAAATTTAAAAATTGAATAGTCCTTGTGTTTATTACAACTTATAAAATTCATTGGTCATTAGAAACTTAAAACATAATATAAAGGAAGAATGTGGTTCGTAGTTGAATTTTGTGAATTGGAATCCTTTGTAGTGACATTCCTTTTGAAGTATCTTGATTACAATTGATAACATTAAAACACAATAATTTTTGTAAGTTTCTTGTTGGATCCTTGTCATTAGATGGTATCTTGTATCGCATTTTAAAAATTTGCAACATGTAAGGTTGATTTGTTTTCAGAAATTCAACAAAATAAAAAATAATCAAAACTATTTTGAAATTGCCCAGGTAATATGGTAACTAGTTGTACAAATCATGAGGTGTCTTTTTATTGAAATTCAATTTCATGTAGGTAAATTTGTAGAGACTTTGTTGGAAGAAACCAAAAAAGAACATAAGAAGAAATGGACATTAAGTGGACATTAAGGAAGAAAGGACATAAGTTTTAAAAGCTAAATATGCTTAACATATTCAAAAAAATTTGGGTTGTGTAGAAAAGCTTCTAAAAACTTCCTTTTGTATGTCTACATTAGACCTATCACTTAAGAATTGTGTTCAATAAACTTCAAAGAGGTGCGCTAAAAAATGAAAATTAAACATTGTCCAAATTAAGAACTCAAGAAACTAAACTCTCAACCTTATGGTATATCGAGCAAATAAGGAATGTGTTTGGTTATTATGTAGGTAGATACATACGACATTTGGTTCTTTTTAGTGTTGGTCAGGTTTGAGTTTTCATTTAGACTTGGTTTTAAAAACTTGGCTTGGTGGATTTTAAAGGTTTGGGACTTGGTAGAAAATTCAACCCAAGGCAAATGGAACTTTTTAGGATGCAGACTTAGTTTCAACTTAACAAAACTTAAGGGGGTTAAATCTAAGCTTGGACCTAACCCAACAAGTCTTAACATGATAACTAAACAAACATGAAAAGAAAAACTTGTTTTTATTTTTGTCTTCCATCTTCTCTAAATTGACATACTTACCTTAAATATCCCCATTGTTCCATACTTTGCATCCCACCAAATATAGCACAACACATACACTACCCAAAACCTCCAAACATCAAAAGCCAGAAACATAAAGAAATGCTGAGCACCATTGAAACAAAATTCACCATAACAACGTTGTCTCCAATAACCTGCAAGAAACTAAAACACCAACCAAATGCACAACAAAAAGACCACCTGACTTCTCATCCCCATAACCATCAACTTTAAAAAGTTTGTCGCTTTCTAGTTTTCAATAGTTGTCAATTCAGCAGCTTCATCCAAATATGGCTTCATCCACAACCCTAATTTTGGGTCACAATACAACATAGAAATTAAAAGTTCCACCCAAGACAACCATTTTCACTTTCCAATTTTAAAATTTTTTTGAGAACAAAGTTTATTCTTTAAAATTATTTAAAAGTGAACTAAGGCTGCTTAATAATGAAAAACTTATTTAAAAAACTTTTAGCCTTTGGGATCATCCCAATTATGATGTAAAGAAGTTCTAATTCTAAATAAGGAATGTTTTAAACCTATTTGGTCTTAAAAGTCATAGAGTCATTTGTTTCTATGCATATTCTCTTTTCTTTCCATGCTCCCTTGTCTTCTTGTCTTTCTTTTGAACTTCCCATTGCTTGAATTATGAAATGAGATGGTAAGTAGGAGATTCATTCACTTGAATATTGTCTATTAACAAAGCAATCAACCACATACATTTATGATAATTAGTAATTACCTTGGACCCTCTAATAAAAAAGGGCCAAACCTTTCATCTTCACATTGTGCTCTAGGTAGACTCATGAATACACTTAGGGTTAGGACCTGGACTAACCCTGGATCTGATGAGTCTCATCCATGTAAGAAACCTTCAGATTGGAGAATTAACAATAAGAAGTTTTGACCCTGACCTGAAACTGATGGGAGTTAATTCCTTAAACCTGGAACCATTGGGTCTATTGTTTATGAAAAATTTAAATCTCAAACCGAACTCAATGGTTCTTATAAAAACAAGGGGTGTGGCCTTGCCATTTACATTAAAAAGTATCTTAAGGCAAAAGAAGAATTATGGAAACTCAAATATTTCACCATGCAAAAATATAATCTTCAAAAAAACACCTCTACAAGAAACCAAAATCATTCAAGATATTATAGCTCTATAACTAATCTCAAGTTTCAACACAAGCCAAAAATATCAACTATCAAAAATCCTCATATAAAAATAGACCTATTATTATTACCTAGGGGCCAAAAACCCTCAAGCTACTATAACTCTATAATGAATCTAACCACAATATCCTTGCCTTCCAAGGCAAGGCCAATAAAGATCCAGCCAACACTAGTTGGGTATTTGCATTGGGGTAGTTAATGTTATGGGACATGAAGTCATAACCATTGGAGAATCCTGATGCTTTGATTGGCTATTAGAACACAAGTTACAAGCCACATAACCTTAGACCTTCATTTCATTAGGGATCTAGTAGTTAATACGAAGTCCCACCTTGGGCTCTCGTTAGCCCAGTGATTCTGTAATCCTTTGGTGCATGGATGAAAATGTCATATTTGCTCTCTATGTCACAATTATTGAAGGCTACACTCTGAATAATTTCACTACTCATATCACAATATAATAATAGTACATGATGGAAAATTATGTAATTTTAAAATTAATAAACGAATCCGTTCATTTTTTAGAAAATAATAATTATTCGTTTTCTCAATGTGAAAACTGACCCTAGGCTACAGTAGTTACCTTGCCCAATGAAAAACGCCTATTCCCATTAACGGTTAACCAGTGGCCCATCTTGCAATGAGTGCTGGTGGATGCTTTGTTCACTGGGGCCCTTTTGTTGGTGGGGATGAACCAGCACATCCCCACTTGTTCCCTTACCTTGCTGAGTGAGGCTTGTCACACCGGAGACAAAATGCCACAAAGTTTCTTTAGAAGAAGGCTACTGCCTCAAGCCTCTATTCTAAGGTACATAAGCTCTATTCTTAGTGGCTACATTCAACCTGGGAAATGTTATAAATTTGGGCTGGTCTCCACTGGAGACCATAATTTGGCCTTTGAAGGATATATACTAACTACTTCATACTTAGAAGCAACCCAAAAAAAACAAAATTATACATTTGCTTATCCAAGACATGAAAATAAAAATGTCACTAAATTGAGTCTCTCTTTAGGTTCCCTTGAAAAAGGGAAAAGGAGGAGGTAAAGTGAAGGGTTTAAGATAAAACTCATTGTAAAAATTAACATTCTGTAAAGATTTACTCCTAATTTTTTTAGTATGATTGGAGGGCATGTAACTCATTTTTTTTCCCCCTTCCTTCCCTACTTGAAGGGTGTTTCAAAAAAATGAAAGGTCTGCTCTCTGTCTTTTGAAATGCCCCTCATTTTTCTCCCCTTTTTTGCTTGGAATATCTGGTGAATATCACCTGAAAAAAATAAAATAAAAATCGGAGCAGGTCTTTTTTACTCTCTTAACCCATGATACAACAACCCTCAGCTACGAGCTTCAGCAAAATGGGGGCCATGGCTAGACTTCACCACCTCATACAGGCCCTTATTCTAGCAGAGCATGTGACCGTGGGCCTTACCTTTCAATTTTCCCATCTAATTTTACATGTCTAGAGTAATTACCTACATAGTTGTTATGCAGCACTCACTTGTTGTTTGGGGGCCATTTCAAAAAATGGAAATTCTCACTTTGTTTTTCAAAACACCCCCTCATTTTTGCCTTTAATTTTCTTGTAATATCTGGCAGGTATGGAGGAAAAAAAGAAAGAAAATAAAATCAGAGTAGGTCTTTACTTACGTCTTTACACTCAATAAAGCCCTCCACTACAAAGCTTTCCCGGAATCAGGCCCAGTTCCGCCTTGCACAGGCCCTTATTATTCTGGTTAAGCCCTTAACATGGGGCTTTACCCTACACGTTTTCATTTTACCCGTCAAGTTTTATTGTCTCTAGGGTACTTCACTACATAGCTGTTACGCAACACACGCTTCTGCCACGTGTGCCTACTCATAACTCGAGCGCTTTTCCGCTGTGGAAGCGCGGCTACCAATCACAGCGCTGCATTTCAAACGTGGCGGGCCAAGCCTCGTGGCACTGAAGCCCCGCCCATCGCTCTCTTTTTGTATTTGCGCGCGCGCGCGCGCTCGCTCGCGCTCAGTTTGATACTTACCGCCATCGCTTGCTACTTCAAGCTTCATCTTTCTCGATTCCACGCACTCCTGTACTGGTCTGTGAAGCTGATTTTCAGGTCTCCAGTAGTGCACCTAACGATCCATTAAAGCTTTTGTTGGGAAGTTTTTGGCGCAGTCTTCAGTTCAGATTGTATCGAGCGCCTTGCATTTCTTCTTTTATTGTCTTGTCTCGTCTTGTTGTGTGTTCTCCACGGTGAATGTTTCTTTTTTTCTGTCGGGAATCAAAAGTCTTTGGTAGTAGAAATTTGATACAAGCTTTTCCTGTTCATATGTCTTTCTTTTTTTGGAGAGTTTGTTTGCCTAGTTTCAAGTGTTCTTCTCCGTTTTAGTGGTTTCGACAAAGATGTTTTTGTGGGTGTTGGAGAGTTTGTAGGTTTACTTGCACTCGAGAATTCTTTGGTCAATGTTTTACCTTTGATGCAGAGGTGATGCTCTTCTGCGTTGATTGTTTACATCGACAATGCGGGGTTCTTTCAGGGGAGAGTCGTGTGGTGAAGTTTTAACTCCAATGGACTGCCGCGGACTTCACATTGCAATTGATGCAAAAAACCTCGCTTTTTAGTGTTCCACGTTTGGCGTAAGCATTTCGATGGACGCCTTCTATTGATGAAGCATTGGAGTCTTTCGAAGGAGACGGAGGAAAGGTTGGAGTTCCAGTTTCGGAACAGAAGCATTGTGATTACCGATGCAATGTATTGAAGCAATATCTTCCTTCCACTGCCGGCAATGGACGCATCTGTCGTGTGTAGGGATCGAGAGGATTTGCACTGATTGAGTTCAGGGAGATATCTCCCCAATATCACCTTCGGAATCTTCTGGTCATTCTTAACAGAATCCGTGTGAGGGCAAGGCGCCCGTGCATGTTCGTCGAGAATGTCAGGATCACTTGAGAGCGGGAGGCGATTGCGTCCGCGTCCTGCAGCAGCTAACGCAACTGTGGCCGCTGAACAGAGTACTGCGAATGAAGGCGTTCAAGACAACGTGAGACGAACGAGAGCGGCAGCCAAGCGAGCAGCAATGGATGAGTCCGCGAAACCTGCAGGTGTTCTCTCACACTCGAAGAAACGTGCCGTTCAGCCAGCGAAGAAGCGACCCGCTCTTACAAACATCTCGAACCAATCCAACGTTACAACTGCTGCTCCCTCTCGTGTTTCCAAGGAAAGCACCAAGTCAGCGCCTGTATTTGCAACGGCGGACGAGAATGCGGCTCCCGACAGGCCGGATGTCGCTGCACGGGTCAAAGCCGAGAAAGTTCCGTCAGACTCAGCTCTGCAGGCAAGCTCTGCAGCCATTTCTTCTCTCAACCGACGAACAATGCAAAACTTGTACATCTCTGCTGAAGAAGCCGATCAAGCGCGATCAGGTACTATGCCGCAGTTTCTTTCACTTTCTCTCACATCTATGGTTTCGGAGATGTTCTTGCTGCTGAATGCGAAGGTTTGGGCTTGCCAATGAGATGTTGCACTTTTTCAATGGGAGAACAGGAAATTTTTCCCTTGCAAAACAATCTGATCCCTCACAGAAGCAACTTGTTGTGGGGAATTCGATGGGAGGCGCTTATGGGATGTACAAGAAATGTCAGCATTTGGGAAGTTTTTAGTTCTCATGTTGGATGTGGTTGGTTGCAGATTGCCTTGCAGAGGATCCAGTCTCTTCAGAGGCGTCAGGATGGTCGAACAAGCTGAGCTTCCAAGATATTGATAATGATCACTCTGACCCGCAGATGTGCAGCACTTACGCAACAGACATTTACGAGCACCTGCGAATGGCAGAGGTTTGACTAAGATCTTTCTTGGTGCTTCCAAAAAATGGGCTTTTGTGCTTACATGCAGTTGATAAGTGCTCTGACATGTGGAGACTGAGTAATATCATTGTGAGTTAAAGCTTGAGCCTCTTATGGTGTTATGCAGATCAAAAGAAGGCCTGCACCTAATTTCATGGAGTCACAGCAAGATATCAGCACAAGCATGCGGGGGATTCTTGTCGACTGGCTTGTTGAGGTGAGTTCTTTAGGACATTGAAGTTTCTCCCAGTGGCAATGTATGGAAATGATCTTGCAATCTGAAGGCTGTTGCAAATCCCTATTGATGATTTGCTAGTGCTACTAAGATGACTGGTGCATAACTTGTACTGATTTGCAATCTGCTTCCTCTCAATGTAGGTAGCAGAGGAGTACAAGCTCGTACCTGACACTCTCTACTTCACCATTTCATACATAGATCGCTACCTCTCTGGCAATGTGGTTGCTAGGCAGCGCTTGCAGCTTCTTGGAGTTTCTTGCATGTTAATTGCTGCGTGAGTTCATGCTCATTAATTCACCCTGATCACTGGTATTCCAATAAGAGGTTTTGCCACAATGTGCACTATAGGAGTTTTTATTCATTGTGGTGCAGTTCTTATTCTTTCATAATGTGCAATTGTCTATTCTCTAAAGTTTTTTTTGGCTTGTAGTATTGATGCTGCATGTTATGTTTTTGCAGGAAATATGAAGAGATCTGTGCACCTCAAGTTGAGGAGTTTTGTTACATCACTGATAATACCTACCGCAGGGAAGAGGTAAGTTAAAGGGTCCTCCAGTCCTGTAAATTGCTCAATTCCATTGTTCTTGCTGTCTAGTTTCTCTTCAATTTTTGTAGTGGAAAATTGACCTCACAGTGTTAATGGCATGTTAGGCAATGACTATTCACAACTTGGCTGAACGTAATGAAGCCTGTTGGATGGTGGTTGAAGATTTCTTCGTGCTGTATCAGGTTTCTGAGGTCATTTGAATGTCTTGTACAGGTTTTGGAAATGGAAAGGCTTGTTCTGAATCACCTAAAATTTGAGCTTACTACCCCTACTACTAAGAGCTTTCTCAGGTGGGACACTGTCCTGTTCTTGATCCTAGTGAATCTATTGATTACAAGCTCTCTATAAGCATTGTTAATCGAATGTTCTAACCTTTGCCTTCTTTGCATCTGCAGGCGATTTATCAGAGCTGCTCAGACTGGATACAAGGTATTACCACCTCCAATCTCAATGATCTCCTTAAAATTGCTTTGAATTGTGAAAAGTTGTCTGAGAACTTACATGATTTCTGCTGAATCCTTCTGCAGGTGCCCACACTCAATCTGGAATTTCTTGGAAACTTTTTGGCAGAGCTCACCCTTGTGGTGTATAGCTTTTTGCAATACCTGCCATCATTAATTGCAGCCTCAGCAGTGTTCCTTGCAAAACTCACACTTGACCCAACCGTGCATCCATGGGTGAGCATGAATATTTTTATATTCTTTATCACATTCTTATCTTGTCTTAGGACTTTTCCCTGTTACATCAGGATGGTTTCTGAACTCAATTCTTTGTATCGTTGTGGAGCAGGATTCTACCTTGCAGCACTACACTGGATACAAAGCATCTGAGCTGAAAGAGTGTGTGACAGCTCTCCATGAGCTCCAGTGCAACACAAAAAAGTGCACTCTTCCTGCGATTCGAGAGAAATACTGTCAGCACAAGGTAAATTTGCATTGTACTTTTTGCGAAATGCATGACTGAGTCTGGAATTTCCATTTAAGAAATGGCTGTTCTGATATTGACTTCTGTTTTGCAGTTCAAATGCGTATCCAAGCTTCTGCCTCCAACTGTTCTGCCTCCTGAGTACTTCTGTGATATCAAGTTGGATTCCTTCCCTGGCAGGACAGAGTCATGACACTTAAACAACCTTCTGGTTCCTCAGCAAGAAGCTGACCGAAAGCGACTACTAGCAAAGAGGAAAGGGGATTTGTTTGAAGCTAATGCCTTGACAAACTGATGAAACTCTGGCATGACTAAGCAACTTGTGCTTAAAACAGATGCTTTCATGCTTATTTTCTGAATTCTCTCATTGCTTTACAACCCTAAAAGGAAGTTGAAGGTATTGGGAGTGTAAATTCAGCAATTGCAAATGTTGTGCAAACCTGCGGCTGTTGAATATCTGTGAACAAGAATCTGCAGAAAAACTGTAATTGAAACTTCTGAAGTTTTTTTCTGTGACTGTCACCTATTTCTTATATGGAGACTTTGAAATTATATAATTATGAATGATATAGCAAGGTATTCTATTATTGAAAAAGAATTTTTTGAGACTTGATTAGCTACTCTGAAGATCATGGTTCAAGTAGTTATCTTTACTCAAGTGGTTATTTAACTAATAAAATTTTCAGAGTAAATAAGAATTGTCAGATAATAGTTAAACAATTGCTAACTTTCATATAATGTTCACAAATCCGCAGTAATTTGCAAATGTAATTCATACTTCATATGAATTTAAGTGAAATCATACTTCATACTTCAAGTGAAATCCTTTAAATCAATCCTAACATCATATGAAAGTCATGGCAAAATCTATGTAAAGAATTTCTTTTGGTATGTTGTAACCAAGGCTACATAATCTTATGCTGTATAGTAATGTATTCAAGTCTTTTGGTAATGAGAAATAGTTGTACAAATCCACAACTTACCTCTGCGGATTGATTAAATTGATGTGAGCTAGTTTTTCATTTGAAGTAAACTTTGACCCTCGCTTTTAAAAAAGTCGATGAATCTTCTATTGTAATTGAAGATTGATCCAATTTGGTGTGGATACACCTTCATGACTCACTAAATTCACAAATGGCATGTGTGGACATTACATGGTGTTGGATATAATATAATGACTGATATAAATCATTCTACATGCAATGTGACTTGTGACATGTCACATTTGTTAGACTTACACCATTTAAAATTTATTTAGGGGAGTTTATGTGCCTAGGCATGTAAGCTCCCTCAAGTCAACCTCATTATCATGTATGCAATTAATATGAAATTAATGATGTATGTAAGCAATGACATGGATGATTTTTCATATTTTTCATCCAAGTAAAGCCTTCAAAACCCCATCAATCACATAGGTTAATTAGGTAGGTATGTAGGTTGTAATTAGGGAGGGAGGTAAAGAGGTTGTAAGTAGGTTGGTAGTTGTATCAACATATTGATCATCTACTTAATTATAATTTATTTACCTAGCTACCTCCCTATCTACTTATTTAAACATAGTGTAAACAGAATATGTTCATAATAATATGTTGACACTCGTTAACACCTTTATGAATGTGTGTTGTATCAGGGTGTGGATGAATACAAATGAGCTTAAATTCCCATCAATAGGTCAACTTTTCTATAATTTTTTTAATATATGTGATGGCACTTTAATGGCATGTTAATGATGGAAAGTTGTGCTTCTTGGGCATAAGCATGGTAAAGTGCACAACTAAATCTCCTTGACAATCTACTTGACATGTATAAAGAAAATAACAACAAAATTCATCATAAATCATTTATATGTAGAATATTTTTACTTGAATGGTAAAAAACAAGATAGCTTTTCACTATTGTGCATTAACTTTCAAACTTCACATTGTAAAAGTAAGTTGAAAGTAGATTTCTAAAAATAAAAGTAGATTTTGTAATCTACTTTTCATATACTTTTTTTGTAGTGAGGACTTTTGTAAAGTATGTGGTAAGTAGGTTTTAATAAATAGATTTTCTATTTTCTATTATAACCACCCCTCAAAACTATAATGATAACTTTATCCCCAAAAGTAATAGAACAACTAGGTTTTAAAAGTAGACTAAAAATATCCCCATTTACAAATTTACCACTTGACAAATGGGGATACTTTTGGTCTATTTTTTAAATTCATTTGGTATTCATTATTTTAGAAGTGAGTTCTTATACTAATAAGAGAGGTGTGGGATGATTTATAATTATATTTCCACCCATTTTTATGCTACTTGTTTGGTTTTATATACATGATGTAAGGTAAATCTAGAGACATTCACTTTTTTGGTATATTTTACCATGTTTTTCCCTTGTTGAATTATATGAATATTGAAAAATATGAAATTAGTAATGAAAATTTCCAATATCAAAGTTTGGCTTGGATAAATGACGTTTAACAACTTCATTCAATAGCATTATTTTGATAAAGGGCCCATTAATTTTCATAATTAAATTTATTTAATCTTCAAAAAATTTATAATAATAAGGAATTATTAGACATATCTAAAAAACACTCAAATTTTCATATCTTTTTTAAAAAACATTTATCAAAATTTAAGGTTGGTTTAAAGTTCATGAATAAATGAGACATGTAAATGTGATGCAATATATATGTTGTTTAAAAAAATGTTGTAACTTATAATACAGGAAACTAAACTTGAAAATGTTAACATGTAATTTTTCAAGATGAAACAAAAAATCTGGCAAAATCTGTACATTTAAAAAATCATATTTATTTTAAATTGATTAAAAAAACATGTGACATATTGGGGCAACTATAAATACAATAAATTCAAAAATTCAAAAATGAATCTTTATGAATTTCCTCTTTATGAATTTTGTTTAAGAAAAGAACCCCATTAAAAAATAAATAAATGAAAAATAAACAAATTGGCTCATTACATGTCATTCGAACCCATTAGTTAAGGACTAGTTTTTTTTCATGAAGTTAAGGGGTTCAATTCATCATATTTTCACCCTAGAAATACATGCATAAGGGGTTAGGTTAAATATTCTTATTTGCTTACTATTTTTAATAAATTAAATAATTAAATAATTAATTTTGAAAAAAATCTTGATTTACTTTAGTGAAAATGCCAAGTCATGTCAACTAGCACTTGTTAGGTTTTAGTCAAAACAAACAACATGCCTAGTTTGTCAATCAAAATAAGCATTCAATCATGTTGAAATGATTGAATTACTAATACAAATTTTCATTTTAAATTTGATCAATGATTGAATTACTAATACAAATTTCCATTTTAAATTCCATCCATGATTAGTTGTTTTTTATTGTGGAGTTAATTTGTTTAACAATTTGATTTGTCGTGAGACCTAGCTATAACATGTTGGTGTAATACTACATGTTTATGAAATCAAATCATGCAAAAAATGAATGGTTTTCCTAAGGAAACCAACCCATATCCCTAAGAAATCTTGAAGAACCCAGTGCATCCCCAAGAGCTTTTAGGGAAACCAATCCATCTCTTTAAAGAAGAGAGGTAAATGTTTTCCTTGACCTTTTCACCAAACAATCCAAACCTTAAAAAACTTACAATAGAATAAAATTTATTATATTTGGTTGGAGAAGGGAAGGAGATTTCAATTATGGCTAATGAAATCACTAACAATTTGTATGGGGAACAATTGGTCCAAAATCTTCCTCTTTTCAATTGCGGGCCACAAATGTTGTTGCATTTGTGTGTGGTTGAACATTTGAATATCAAATTTGTTAACCTATCCTCACTATTGACACTTTAATAAGGCCCCATTTTCTATGTTAACTTAAGATCTTCAACATATTTCTTTGATATAATCCCAATTGACAAAAGGAAATAAAAGCTTCCCATCTTTCAAGCTTTAACTTTAGAAGCCTTGAAATACAACTTGACAAAAATTTAAATACAAGATTGAAAACTCTCTTTTTGAAAAATAACATAAAATAAGAAAAAAACCACTCTAGCACCATGTTAAACACCAATTTTTCTTGGACAAGAAATTCCTTCAAAAATATTAATTTAAAAATTAGAACAATAGTTCCATGTTCCAATTTCACTATAAAGAATTACAATTCTATGCTTACCCTAATAAAATTCAACATTAAAAAAAAACCCCTTAGGGAAACAAAAAATTGGCCCAATTCCAGAACCCAATGTGATTGAAAAAATGGGATGTTTTTAGGCTTTAAGGTTATGATAGAATCAAAAGTTGGATTGACCACAATAGCAAATCTAAAAGTTTAGAAGAATAAGAGGATTTTAAAGTTAGGATGAGGTTATAGGGTAATTAAAAAATACAATTACAACCACAACTATAGAAAAAACAAACACATATTTTTGGACACAACAACACATCTAACTAGGTTTGGGCAAAGCCAACTTTTGGAACAAATTGAATTGGCAATACATGTAGAATTCAAATAATGTAAGAACATGGACTAGAACAAAAATGAACATGTTGCCTTTTGGTGTTGTAAAATGTTACAAATCTAAGAATCCTAGAGAATGCATCTAGTAACGTGAAAACTAAACTTATAACAAGACATTGCAATAACTGAAACTACAAAATAATAACAAAGAATCGAATTTGCATGTACTTGGATTTTTGGAAGTGCATGTTCTTTTTGTTTATGCCAAGGGCTAGATCTTTTCTTCTCATCAATCCTATCGTTTCAGTGATCTACAGACAAAACAAGGTGCAACAAATGTAGCAAATTTCAACTTTGAACAACAATTGACAAGCATATTCAAATCACAAAATGTAGCAAGATTTAATTTGAAATACTCCTCATTCATTTCAATTCTAACACCTGACATTAGATATAAACCTCCCCTTGTTACATTTTAAGCATTCGTGAACTCATTTCAAAGTCCATAACTCATCCTATTAACTTATTCTTGCACATTTGTTCTATTTTTTATTGGGGCGACAAATATTTCGTTGCTTCCATAACAAAAGGTGATGGAAAAAGTTGGTTAATTGTGGAAGCATGACACAACATTGTGCATGGTAGGGTTACAACAACAAATGTTGTAGATTATTCATTTGCATTGACAACTATTGCAAACTAATCATATTTGAGATGGGTACCCAACATATTTAGGAGCCTTGTTGATTTTTGGCAACAAGATGCCATCTTGATCGTTTGATTTCCTTAGGGGATTTGTTAGCCATTTTCTTTTGTCACAAGATTGTGAAATTTCACCACTAAAGAAAACATTATCTAATCCGTTAAATTACTATTATATTTAGATACACAAAGTAAAGTGTATTTTATTTACTTGTTTTTTACTAATGAGATTATAAAATATTCAAATAGGGGTTACCAAACCCCTTTTTTGAGAGCAATTCAATTGATTTGATAAATATTCATGGTTGTCAATGGCAACTACAATATTTATCATAAAAAAATTTTGAATTCCTTTTTTTTACAATATTAGTTGAACTTATCCATTTAAAATTTTCCACCATTGTCAAATCTTTAAATTTAAATTTTTTTAATTTGATTTTTTATTAGATTCTCATATTGAATAACTTTATCAAAAAGTTCAAATTTATTTTTTTATAATAAACTATGATATAAAATGACTTATCATCAATGAATGTGAGGAAACAACAATATTAAAATGTGTAATTGTCTACAATGAACAACATAGATCCAATTGAATTAGTCCAACAATTCATTTTTTCCAATAATTCATACATTGCACTATTGTACATAAAGTTAGCTTACCCTTATCAAAATTAGTTAAACCTATAATTGTCATACATTTTGATTGATATAAATTCTTTTATTGTGGGACATGTGTTGTCTTACACTCATGTCCATGTATTAATTATGATTATTGCCACTATTGACATTTGACTACTTATGTTATAAAACATACAATTTGTTGTTTTTGGTGACTAATATGTTTGATTATCATTTTGGAGCTGCCTTTACGGTCTTCAAGTTTGTAATTTTTTTAATAATAAGTACGTTTTAATTTCATTAAAAAAAAACCTATATTCAATCAAACATTAACAATTGTTAACCCATTATAGATTAGATGTGGATTAGTATTATAAACTTATTAAAAAAGTTATTGGTCACATATTTACTAGTTAGTTATTAGTCATATATTTAATTTGAATTAATTTTACAAGACATCATTGTCTACCATTGATTAGTATTAAATTATTAATATAAATAGATTTTTCATGTATCATTTTATACATTCAATGGACTTACATCAAGAATATGTACATTAAATGTGAATGTTTCATTTAGTTAGATTGTTGTGTAATTTTGAGGGGTAAGGGTATGTGTCCCATTTGGTTAACATCTAGCCAAAAATATTGTAAAGAAGCATATAGTGAGCATGGTATAGTCACATTTGAAGACAAGGTCTTCAACATAAGCAAAATCTTTAACTAAAAATAAGATTTACTTGCAATAAATAAGTACCACTAGGAGAAAATGTGTTTTTGAATGAAAGAGTTTTCAATTACATGTTTTCAACTATGTTAGAAATCCGTTATTTTTAATATTTACATAAATTCCATGTGATTACCAAGTAAGTTAATCCACTTACTAATTTGGTAGATAATTCAAAATGATTTTTAATTTAGCAGCCACCTTTGAAATATTCTTGACATCAACAAACTTCCTAGTTGACCTATATAGTCAAATATATATAAATTAGAGATATGATGTTATGAAGCATCATGCAACTACTAGGTCAAGTGATTATATCACAAGTCATTTTTTTTTTATAATCTTGTTTTAAGGATGGGTGAAATGTTGTGCACATTTGCAACTTTGAATATAAGTTAAACCTTTTTAGGCTACCTATATGTACTTAGATTAAGGTACTTATTACATAGGGTGGGTGCAAGCTAAGGAAGACCGTGTTTTGCGTCGCATTGCAGGTTTTTGCAAAGTGTCATGCATTAACATATCATTAACATGCTATAAAATCATCATTATGCCAAATTTTCCAATGAATTAAGATTCTCAACTTGAATAAGAAGATATCTACATAAAAAAATATAACATGTGTTCTCCAAATATAGAGTATTGGACTTTTGAAGTTGAAAAATATGGATTGGACTTTTGTTTGTGGCTTGATACAAATACATTTTTGTTTATGAAATTTTGTTTATGTTTTTTTATGAGACTCAATATACGATATATTAAAAAAAAAGTGAATAGATGCAAAAAAATTGTTAAAAAAACTTTAACCCAAAAGAAGATATGGACTTTTAAATGTCTTAAAATGAATTTTATTTTCAAAAATCCATATCATGTTCATTTATTGATGGATTTTTAATTTTTTTCCTCTTTAACATGCATGTTAAAAAGTTATGTAGTTGAGTTTTTATTCACATAATCTTTATTATCTCATGAACCACATTTATCCCCCACTTACACAATGATATCATAATAGACTGCAATTTTAACAATACCAAATGGACCTTTCATGGACTATTTATCCACTAGAATTGGTTCACTTTACCTTGCAACCACCCCATAAGTAAATATACATAGGTATAAATAGGTTCATACTAGGGTATTTAAAATATTTAATTTACATACTTAAGGTACCTACTTATATATACTTAAGTATGTAAGTGGTTTAAGTTCAATTAGATTACTTAAGTAGAAAATGTAATTTAAGATACATAAAAATAACTTAGCCACATGGCCTAGGTCTAAGCCTAACCTAACTGCCATGTGGCCTAAATCAAGGTCTAATTTTAAGTGACATGTGGCATGATTTAGGTTTAAGCCTAGATGCCATGTGGCTCAAGCTTAACTTAGGTGCCACATAGGTTGCTTAGGTTTAAGCTTAGAATAGATGGCCTAAGTTTAAGTTTGACTTATGTGCCACATGGTATGGCCTAGGTTAAGGTTTAGCCTAATTGCCATTTGGCTACAGCTAGGCTTAACCTAGGTTTATGTCTAACATATGTGTCATGTGGTTCAAGTTTAAGCTTAGCCTATGTGCCACATGGTCTATGTTTAGGCTTAACCTAAATGCCACATGGTGTGGTCTAGGTCTAGAAGTAACCGAAGTGCCACATGGCATGGTCAAGGTTTAAGTCTAGACCTAGTTGCCACATGGCGTGTAACTTAGGTGCCACATGGCTTAGGTTTAAGCCTTGTTTAAGTGTCAAATGACCTAGGTCTAGGCTTAGCCTATGAAGCATGTGGCATGGGTGCAAACATAATCAAGTAAACCAATTAGTCTACTTTTCTGGGTTGAATTACAAGTACTTTAAAGTATATCATAAAATCATCAAACATGTAATTTGGTTGGGTAGAAAGACTAAAGTTAACATGGTTCTTGATTTTATGTGAAAAAATATGATAAAAACATATTGAATCAATAGTTAAGTAAGATTATTGTGAATGAAAGTTAGTGCAAGTAAATGTCCTATTTCATAAAAATCGGTGAAAGTAGATTAAAACAATCTCCAAATAAATAAATAAAATGGTAGCCTTAAAGTATACCATATATTTTGTGAGAACATGTAATTTAGAAATGTTATATTTGGTTTTTGGAAATGAAATAAGTTTAAGACATTTAACTTTTTTATTTTCAAACGCATTATTTACACATTTTTATGATGTAATTGCTTTTCATTTTTATGAATTTTACATTCTTATGATGTCAATTGAGGCTCCATAGTTTTGCATTACGATAAGAAGAGTTCTTGAGTTATTTTCATGTTTAGATGTGAAAATCACCACTTTTGAATTTGAGAAGACTAATTTTGTGGTTTACTTGATTGTGCTTTCAATTGCATGGCTTAGGTTTAAACTTAAGTGCCATGGGGCATGTGTGGTTCAAGCATAAGTGCCACATGGTTTGAATGATCTAGGTTTAGGTGCCATTTAGCCTAGCTTTAAGCCTAAATGTCATATGGCATATGTGGTTTAGGCATATGTGCCATGTGGCTTAGGTGGTTTAGGCCTAGGTGCCACCTTGCCTTGCCCTAAGTGCCATGTGGCATATATGGTCTAGGCATAGGTGCCACATGAACTATGTGGTTTACACTATGTTGGTTAATAAATTAAATTGATTAGTAGCTAGTAAGTTAAGTTAATATGTAGTAGGTTAAGCTAGATAGGTAAGTATGTAGTATAGTAGCCTCCTACCTAAGTACGCAACTTGAACCTGGGAGGATTGTGCGTACTTAGCCGGTAGGTGCGCATTTTAGACGAATCACTTCCTAATCGCTTGATTCGACTACAATGTCGAAGAAATCGAACGGGAAACGCTTCAATGAGTCCCAACAATGCGAGATCATAACGAAGCTGAGCAAGACAGATGCTCCTAGTAAAAGGGCTATAACACATGAGTATGATGTTAGTGAAAGAGCTATTAGAAAGGTGTGGGACAAGCGGGAGCAAATCCTAGAGCGATTTGCATTAATGTCTAATGAAGCTAAAGAAAAGACTTTTCGATCCTCTGTTGGTCATTTCACCAAGCTTGAAGACATGTTTTACATTTGGATTGATAGCATGTGTTGTGCCAATCTTCCTGTTCTGCCATCTCTCACCATCGCCAAAGTGAAAAGTATTGCATCAAGTTTATCGATTCCGGAAATGTACTTCAAGGCATCCTGGCAATGGTTAAGTCAATTTAGAGTGCGCCAAGGGTTGCAAAAGATGTTGTTTCACGGAGAGGGAGCTGAAGTCAACAAATCCGATCCTGGATTGTTGGTAGCTTTAGACAACCTCTACGTGATTATTGCCCAATATGATCCTTAAAACGTCTACAATATGGACAAGACCGGCCTATTTTTTCGCCTACTACAGAAATACAGCCTTCTAATGCCAGATGAGGACATATCAACCACTGGAGGGAAAGAAAAAAATCCAAAGATCGAGTTTCTTTTATTGTGTGCGCCAACATTGTGGGAACTCACAAAATTCCTTGTGCATTGATCGGCAAACCAAAAGCACTTGCTTGTATCAAGGACCGCCAATGGCCTATTCCATATTTCCGTCAAGCTAAAGCTTGGATGGACGTGGAAACGTGCTGGAAGTGGTTCAATGAAATGTTTCCTCTAGAAGTGAAAAAACGAACCGGACGTCGGGTTCTTTTGCTGTTGGACAATGCCCCCGGACACTTTGAGGCTTTTGAACGCGACAATGTTAGGATCATCTTCTTTCCCCAAAATTGCACAAGTTAGAAACAACCTTGTGATATGGGCATAATCGTAGCTCTGAAGAAGAGGTTCAAATATCTTTATTTCAAGGATGTTCTTGACTTTTATGAATTGGATGAGGAGGCGAAACTTCGAAAGAAAATGCAAGGGCGAAGATTACGATGCGGTGCTACTGGAGTTGCATACAGAAATCCAGCTCACCTGCTCGATGCTGTAAATTATGTCAAAGAAGCTTGGCAATCCGTGTCACCAAACTCTATCAAAAATGCATTTATCAAGGCGGAAATAATGACATTACAAACCGATTAAGAAGCAGTGAACAAGATCGAGGATTTAAGGACCGAAGTTGCACAAGCTATCGCAACTTTAAATCTTTCTGTTGGGCAAGACGAACTTGAAGAATTTGTTCATGTCGACGATGAAAACAATGAAGAATTCGCAGCTGCAGTTTTGGAAGATGTTGAAAAGTTTTTGGAGACGATGAAGATTGCTGAAAAGAATCTGGACGATGACAATGATGATGACATTCTTACTTCTCAAGCGTCATATTCAGGTTTAGGAAACACCGTTGTATTTAAGGGATTCGAATCACTTTATAAACAAGTTGTTGATATAGAGGATCAATTGCTCTACTCCGAAGTTCGAAAAGAGGTTGTTTGAATCATTTCAAAATAAGGTCCGAGTTGTCACCTTGAAAGCCAAACACAAGAATCTTCAAAACTTGCGCCAAATGACAATCCATGACATGTTGAACTAAATAAATCTGAACCCTATTTTTTCGAGAAAATAATGCATACTTTATCGAGATGCGTACTTAAACGGGTGCATACTTAGGCGGGAGGCTACTGTAATTAAATAGGTAGATAGATAGGTAGTTGATAGTAAATAATATGTAATAATTTTGATTAATTATAACTCAACTAAATTTTTTATCCCATAAGGTAGATGCAAGTTATGGTGGTTCATTTTTGGGACGAAATGATGTTTTTTCCATGGGTACCCTTTATTCAAATGCATATGGTGATTAATATATCTTTAAATCTATTAATTGGGACTTGGATCTAAATTAACAATTTCATTATGAAGAGAACTATGTGGTTATTTATTGATGAAAAAATCATTTGTTAGTAGTAATGGACTTTTGAAGTCGAAGAATATGGATTAGTTGTTTAACTAGAACATCACAAAATGAAAAAAATTATATTGATTCACATTCCGATTTTTTTTTGTTGGGACTCAATATATAATGTAATACAAGATGATAAATTCATATGAGGAATCTTTTCTTTAAATACCTTAACCATTTAATAGTTAAAGAAGTTTTTTGAATGGTTAAAATTTGAGCATAAGTCCATATGAATTGCAATTTTTGTTTTTTTTTCAATTTATTTGGTCCAAAAAGCATGTGTTTTTGAAAGTTTTAGATGGGGCATTATTCTTTTGGACTTTGTGAGGTTTCCTTTTAAGACTTCCAAATTTAAAAATGACATCAACTACATTAAATACAAGTTTTCGCATAGATTTGGGAAGGTTTGTAAGTGATTAAGCATGTATTATTCAAAAATTAAAATAATAATATTTTTAAAAATAATAACCATGTCCATTTGAATTATTTTAAAAAATCTTGTATGGATTTATAGGGAGTGTAATTTTTGCCATTATTGAACCACTATATCGTGCATTCACCCCATATTAATTGTTTGTCTTCCATTTAAAGTTTTTGTAATGTATAAAGAGGTGCATTATAAATGTTGGAGAAATTAAAAAAACATGAAAATAGTATTGCCATTCAATGTTATAAGCCAATTAAAAAAGTTCAACCATAAGGTTAAACCCAAAATCAAATATGATTTTTTAATTAGGTGCCATATGGCTTAGGTTTAGGCCTATTTTATGTACCATGTGGCTTAGGTATAAACATAATTTAGGTGCTATGTGGCATAAGTCTATGTTTAGCTGAAGGTCCACATAAACTATTAGGGTTTAACATAGCTTAGGTGTAATGTAGTTTCATTTAGTTGGTGACCTATGTCTAAATGTACCCTAGGCGTACCTTAGGTGGAATTTGGTTGAATTTAATTTAAGTGGCCTACTAATGTTTATGTGCCATGTGGTTGAAATTAGCCTTATGTTTAGGTGGTTTAGGTTAGGTTAGATGGTTTATGCTTAAGTGCCATGTGGCCTCATTAAACCTTATGTTGAAGTGACTTAGCCTAGGTGATGTGTGGCCTATCCTATGAATGTGAATACCCCATGTGTCATTAAATTATTAGTTGAACCTTTTTTTAATTTTGTTAAGAAGACCATTGAACTTGCAATTCAAAATTTGATGATGTTGTGCAACATCACCAAATGAAGTTCATCCACTAGTGGGTTACAATTGAAAAGAATCCTTGACTATAATGGTAAATGTTAAATGTAACTAAAGGGGCTATTGTTAATAGTCATGACACATGGTTGTTTTCAATTGCATTGTTGTTTTTGACTTGTACTTGTTGAAATTTTTTTGGTGTGCAATTGGAAAAAACATGTCTTAGTTGCAAAATTCATTTTCTAACTATAACTTCATTTTCAATTACATTTATAGTTCAAAATGAGTTAGAAATTCAAGTTGTAAAAGTGAGGTTTTCCTTATAATGCTTTTGGGCCACTCTTTTTGGTTACAAAGCTTCTTTGAATTTGAAAACTTTCAAAAATTGGGAATTAGTAGCTATAATGAAATGAAAAAATCACCCAACACAACCATAAACTAGTGTTGGGCCGTTCAGTTTTTGGAAAAAATTAGAATGGGTCCAGTTTTGGTTCCACAAAAACATAGAACCCTGGGTTGAGTCTCAGTCCAATTTTTGGAAAAAAAAATTAAGTTCCAGTTCCAAATCTAGTTCTGATTCGGTTCTAGTTCTGGTTCCGGGTAACGTAGTCTAATAAAACTGATGGTTAATTTCCGCTTAACCCTCAGTTCCAAACTAACCAAAGGACATGTAATGGTCCAATAAACAAAGGATTCAAACAAAAGGGAACTGAAACAAAATGCAGGACATGGGTAGAGTGTGAGTTTGACATGAAGTTCTTGTGTGGAAAATAGGGCACTTGTTTAGAAAGCACATATATGTGTACTTCTGATTAAAACTAATACAAGACACATACATGTCCACAAACTGACCACAAAAAAATACATGATTTACATGCTTGCTGAGCCATATTGGGGGGGAAAGAAAAATAAAGTGACATATTAAATGCATTCACATTAAATCCAGGTGTCCCTGGGTTTTTTTTGCAATGAAACCAAGAGAATTCTTAATGGGAACCATACCAATCAGTTTCATTTTCATTGTTCAAACCTCAAATTAGGGACCTCATGGCAAGATGAGACAGAGTGACATTGTCATTAGCACATTACAGTATTAATGTATTCATTGAGCTTTCTTCACATGAGGAGTATTTGCACAAACACCAGCCATGGTGAAGGGCTGAACAATTTGTCATAACAAACAAGTGTCCGAAGCAGCAATTCTGCACCACTAGTAGGCTAGTCTACTATGCTTTACTGCCATTATGGCTAGTGCCCCCCTCCCAAAGCTAATCAGATTCAGTGATTGTTTCACTGGAAAATTTTGGTCTGACAAATATGATTTTGACATATTAAAAGGAACTTTAGTTGAATTTATTTGCCAGATTTTTGATTTGTTTCCCAGGACTCTATATTTTTATGGTAAGGTAGCCAAGAGTGTAGAAGGATCCTTCTTTCATATATGGCATAAACCAAATTTGGTTAATATATTTCTGGATGATCACCACCTTGGCTACATCACAATTGGCAAAAAAAAAGGTCTACACTAGAATAGTTGTGGGTTTAGGGTTCAGAGAAATGCTCTCTCACAATTTCACAGCAATACATGTGATTAGAATATGGATGGGTGGATTCCATAGAAACACACCATCATTAGGTATAGGTTCCTCTATTCTCCAAACTCTAAGGATGCTTCCATCATATGTATTAACTATGAGCTTTCTTATGGCTGATGCTTGGAACATTAGAACCTGTTTCCTTTAGGCTTTGGGATTGTGCTGGTTTCTACTGAAGAAAAACCCTGTAAATAAAAATTAAGGATGTGAACCCATCCATCAAAAGTACAAGGCAAATGAGAACACAAGTAAACACAACCCGAATGGTTTCTACTGGAGAGACTGTAGGCCTTAGAAGAATGAAGCCGAATGCAATCAGGAAGACATTGTCTGGCCACCTCAAAACCTGATTTCTGAAAGCTAATGTAACTGTGCAGATCTCTTGGGGCACCCCAAGACCTGATCTGTAAAAAGTGAAAAAGCATGTTAACATTTCTGAAAGATATTGGAATGGGGTGGACAAATGGTGAACAAATGGCGTTATAAGTTATAACCAGTCTTCGGTGGGTATTATAAATTGCCTGAAACCCCTGTTACATATCAAGGGCTGTTCTGAAAGTTCATAATTGTGCTTGTCAAAAACTCAAAGAACTGGTTTTGATATATAACCATAGTCCTTAAAAAAAATCAAAGTCAAATAACCACCAGCTCTTTGCCCGTTCTTTAATGAAAACAGACAGTTCTTTGAGGTTTAAAAAAAAACTGGAACCAGTGGTTCTTTGATTCTATTTTTTTGAAAAACTCCAAACCCAAGGTTGGAGTTGACTGAAACTGGTTGTTATTAATGAAGTCAAATATCCACCTGATAGTGGTGCTAACTAACTCGGTTATGGGGGAAAAATAACAAGCTAGAATATATGAAGCCCCTTGAAACACAAAAGGAATTACCAATCCTATATATTAATTCACTACGTCCGTCAGTGTGTCAGTCTGTCTTTTCCTTATTTCTTACTTCTTTTGATTCTTGGCCCCTTTTTCTTTCGTACCTTCTTTTTTCTTCTTTTTCACAGTTTTTCTTTCTTTCTGTATGCAGCTTCTTTTTTTCTGACGTCATTATTTTTCTGGCGTAATCCCATTGGCTCCCGTTCTATGTGGAGTGTTTTGGGGGGTTGGAGAAGGGAGAGCCCGGTGAAGCACGAGGTGGAGGGGGCCAACAGGGGAGGGGACCAGCACGGGTGGCGGGGGCCAGCACGGGTGACAAGGGTCAGCAGGGGGGGCCAGCACGGGCCG
>Ga0209611_10001389_pt1 | contig 40935 bp, 34 predicted proteins | sample S1TSphgellanicum_3_FD_187693 | JGI IMG/M metagenome (GOLD analysis project Ga0209611, IMG submission 187693) | Host-associated microbial communities from peat moss isolated from Minnesota, USA - S1T2_Fc - Sphagnum magellanicum MG (SPAdes) (version 2) | ecosystem: Host-associated > Plants > Peat... | reverse complement strand
TTATGGCCCCTTTTCCTATCATATGCATGCATAAAAGAGATAAAATGTAGAAGAACCTCCAAAATCTTTCGCTTCATGCAAAACCACGAGCTCTTTTAATTCATGATTAAAAAAATCCTCTTCCACAAAGCTATCAAAAAAAGGTTGGAACGTCAATTATTCCCAAATCTCCTAACACTTGGATGTAACAAACTGCAAGGCATCTGAAAGCAATTAGCGTCCCCAACTCTAGTTCAAAACACAACCACTAACAATTGAAGATAAGGCTTTCACCACAATTTCACATATGGCCCTTATTCTTGGAGATGGTACACAAAATTATAATGCCACAAATTGTGTGTTATAACATAGTGTAATGGCACTTTGGAAAGTTAGAACATCTTGGAAGAATAAAACTCGGCTTACAAATTTGTTATTAATAACAAAAACAAAAAAAGGCACAATCATGCACTTGACATGCACAAGCATAAAAACAATCAAGAAGCATACATAAAAAGACTTACCTTGTTTTCACAAGCATGTTTAGCTTTATGGGGTGCAACCTTAATTAAATACAACCTTTGTCCCATATTTGCCTACCTTTGCCTAATTTTTTGGGCCAGGCAATGCATGTTTATAAAGAAGATTACACTGCCTTTATAGATGCCAAAGGTAGACCAACAAACATTTTTTCATTTGCAATAGCATATTGGCATACTTTGGACAATGCATGCCCAAAGTAAATGCCATCAAACGGTTCCAACAAGCCTAAATTATTGCATGATACAATAGAAGTTAGGCCCTTACACATGTCTACAAGTTGGACCTTTCATCTTTAACAAATGCAAGAATTTTCTAAGTTAAGGGAAGCTTGTCCAATAGTTCTTGCAATTTAAGAGCCATTGCAACATCGCTCATGTCTGAAACTTCAAACAACCTGATGGTGACATGCTTCGCCTCCCAATCATTTGAAATAAAATTCATCGCAATAGCAAAAACATCCCTTGCTCCTTTTGACATCCATAAGTCAAAAATGTAAGTGGTCGATATATAATTAGCTAATGTTGGTTGCACATAAGTGGTCATAGTTTTTTCAACCAAACCTCATAGAGTTTCTTCAACAAAACTCTTCTTGGATGGGAATAGAAGCCAAGGACATAGCCTATGGGTGTTTCCATGCTATGATGTAGACAAAAAGTAATCATAGTTTGACATTTTTCATTAGAACACATTTTTAACATGTCTTTATAAATATTTGGAAAATGTTTTATTGATGAAAATGTGCAATTAAAGGTGGATAACATCCTAAATTATCATAATATTATGAAATTGGTGCACATATCAACAATTCATTTGTCAATTGAAGTACATTTTAAATTTGCAATAATGTGTCACAAACACTGCAATGTAAGAAAAAGACTATGAAATATTAGTTTTAATGAGAATTTGTTTATGAAACTTTGAACATACAAAGAGACCACCATAATGAATAACCTTCCACCAAAAAAATTTCAATTTGTCATAAAGTCAAAAAGTTTAGATTAGATGATACAAGAATATTCAGTAGTATATTATGTTATTGTAATGTTGATGATTATGATATTTGTAAGTTGTAAAATGTTTTTCCATTAAAGATGTAATTGGGTTGAATGTTGTCTTTATCATTCTACAAGAATAAAGTGGAAATTTAAAATGAATGAAAATGGTATTCTGTTGTTAAATAAGGTGTTTTAAATAACATTTATAAAATTATTGGTGTACACTTACATAAAAACACAATTATGAATCAATTTCATATTCATGGTTTACATAATTGGTCTTATTTTTACAGCCCAAATCAATTTAATGCAATTTCTAAAAAAATTCAAAATGAGTGATTACACCGTACCATGGAAACACACCTATACACCAACCTCTAAAACCAAATTGATTCAATAATCTTCATAGGCATCAAATCTTTAATCACAAATAACATTAGATCTTCCAAAAAAACAACTTGAATTACATCATCTTTCTTGAATTTACTAACAAAAAAAAAAAAAAACTAGAAATTGCAAAAGGAGATACATGTGTGCCCTCTTTTTAGTGAACTCATGATGAAGTGGAGATCTTGGGGCAAGGTTTGTTGGGTTTTCCAACAATTTTTGCAACAAAGTAGAATGGTCAAATTTGACATGTTCATGGTTATTATGCCATTAGATTTATGGTATGCAATTAGGCCCTTCCTACATCTTGTGCGCATGGCCAAGAATTCAGGAGGAATTATTTCATTGTGGCAAATAATGCATCTTATAATTTGGTTTTCAAAAAGGTTGACAAGTTGATTAGCATTCACCTTGAAAAATGCCCATGTGATTGAATTGTAGTAGTGCAACTTCCAATCTCTATTTCAGCAAGTTCCCAAGTGTGTTTCAACAACATATTATTCATCAACACCATCAACATCGACATCATTAGCTGGAATCTCCATCTCGAACCCAGTTTCATGCAAAGGTTGCACATCGCCAACATTTTAGTTGCTATCATATCCTGCAACTACTAGGAGAACTTCATCAATGGAATTGATGTTGTGAAACATTATAGAAGAAACCATCAAAACAACAAAACTTAGCACTATAGTAACAAAAGCAAAACAATAACAAGAATGGGATAGGATACATGTTTAGGGTTTAAAGGATATGGAAAGGGATTACAGCTCCACGATGATAACAAAGTTGAAAATGCCACCTAGTGCGCAGCTTCATGCCTTAGCCATAACGATTAAAATTTAAGGTGATGAGGCAACAAGCAATGGCACAAAGAAGGAGATGATGAAAGCACATTGGACGACACGATTAGAAGAAGGAAATGGTAATATAATATTGGAAAATGCAATCAGATTGACATTAGTAGTAACAATTGTGCGAATGTGAAAAATCAAAGTTGAATATGCCACCCATGCAACTTCACGCCTCAACCATGATGGTTCTAGCTTAAGGTAATGAGGCAACATGCAATGGCACAAAGAAACAAATGACAAAATCACACTTGACAATGTAATTCGCAAAAGAAGGAAATGATAATATGAAACAAGACAACATAATCAAATCAACAACAATAGCAACAAGTGTGCGAATGTGAGAATTCATCAAACATCACAAGGCGAAACCATCAATTAGAGAGCAAAAAACACAACAAAGAGGAAAGTAGAAAGAATTTACCTTCGTCAAGCTCATTAACACTTATATGTTGATGTTGCTCCATGTTCCCAATTCACCTTTAAAAGTTCTTAGGCATATTCATGAACATAAATGTGCAAGTCGACAACGCAATGTGAACATTGCAAACATCAAAAGACAAAAAGTGGCAACCATGGATAAATCAAAAGATCATGAAATGATGCAAGCTACATCACACAAATGACACACAAACAAGACTGAACTACTTTAACCCTAACCTTAACTATAGTTTCCTCTGGGTATGAAAAGGATATGGAGCCATGTTTTTGAGAGACACCCTGTACTCGTAGTCTCCTCGAATAGGGTTTAGTTATGGATAATTAAAATTCTTAAATCACCAATTATGATGGGGGGCAGGTGTTAACTTCTAGAAAATGTTGGGTAGGAAAGGGGTTCGGGTTTTTGAAAAAGTAAAACCCGATGGGTATATATGCATATACCTGATCTAATACTTGGTTAATATTCAATAAAAAAACAAATATCCACCCCACACCAGTTATTACATTAGAATTAACTACCACTAATTTTTTATCTCCCTCTTAATTTTTTGTCTCTTCCTTGTCCACACCTACAACTTTAAAGCAGTAGATAGTTTATTTTTGTTGAATTGAGTTGCTGCAAAGTTGCAGTCACTCCATCTCATGATGTTGTGTACCTTCATGTTTTTTCCATCAAGATGAGAGTCACCTTCCATTCTCCTTCTCCACGCCTTGTTAAGCTTCTTCTTCTCTGAACTCTAGAATACAACCTACTTCATCTCCAACGCATAATGAACAAATGAAAATAATACAAATTTGTCTATATGTTTTTGATACTAATGCAATTTTTAGTGTTGCATTTTGTTTGATGCATGAATTTATTTGACAAATGCAATTTAATGAAGATGGATTACTTACTTGGATTCTTGTTGCTATATTTTGGATCCATGTTCTTGTTTGTTGTTGTTGTTGTGACACAAGACTACAATTGTTGGTGAGGGTGCAACGAATTTGAATGTGAGTTGTTGCTATGAGAAACATCACTCCCATTTGCTTTTGTTGCTACAAATGACATTGTTCCCATTTGCTACAAGGGAGAGCTAATGTCTACATTGCTACAAGTCCAAGAGAGCGACAAAATATGGGTAATAGGAGCAAAGGTGGTAGGTAGGAGTGTTCGCAAAGGTCCAAGTGCATGTGTTAAAGTTATCTACAAATTATTTGGAGGTTTTTTTGGAGTTAACTACTTTTGGTGTTTTTTCAAAAAAATTCAGATTTTGTAGATTCAAAGGTAGGGAGAAAATTAATTAACTATGAGTTACCTTTCCTTTCCATGTAAACATCCACATAGGATTTAGAGGTACCTAACTTTGTATGTGTGGCCCCACCTTAAATAGATATTTTCATACTTGCATGAAGGCCTTTCAAAATAAAACCCATCTAGTACTTTGTACAAGGGTTGTTAGGAGGGATGTCCATGTGTTCGAGGTTGTTAATAATGTCTAGGCAAGAAATTTCTATCAACTGATTATGAACTGCCAACTTGGAAACCATTCAAGTAGATGGGTAAATGTTTCAATTAGCACCTATCAGAGGTAACTTGGAGTTATGACTTTTGGAACAATTGATTTCTTTTTTTTGGAATGTGAATGGGCTTTTTGGGCAAATGGCTTAACAAGGATGTAATCAATTGTCAGTTCTTCCCATACATTGGTTGTTACATCCTTACATCCCTCTTGCAGCCCTACCAACAATATTAGTTTTTTACATTTTTATCAAATTATATATTTTTTGGTTTGGATTTTTTTTTTCTAATGTTCTTTTGTGTTTTTTGAAGATTACTTGACATTTTTTTTTAATGTTGCTTGATGTTTTTTTAGTGTTGCCCAATGCCCCTTAACAATTTTCTAGCATTGTTCAACAAATCTCAACATTGTTTAGTGTTTTTTTTTTATAGCCTTTTATACCCCATCATTTTTTCGAAGCTTTCATCATCCTTTGGTGTTTTCTTGGGGTGCAAATGAGATCCAATGAGCCAATGACATTACTTTAAAAGAGGACTAAATGTCTTTTTGCCCAAAAATAACTTTTCCATACAAATGAATTTTTGAACATTTTTTTTTTAACATTATAAATTTAATTTTTGTAGATTATAATAATTTTTTGAATACATTATTTAATAAGCTTCAAAATTATCTTTTCATTTGTAGCATTTGAATACATTTTGCAAAAGAAAATGTATGTTAAAGGTTGAATTTCCTAAACAATTTCATCTGTATTCATAAAGTGTTGAAGTAGTTAGGTGCTTAAGACCTTAGTGTGTATCCATTAGGTCTTGGGTTGAATCCTTGATGCATGCATGCTTAAATGTATCTTGTACAAATGTAATTTACAAAACATGTACATCATGGTGAATATGCAAACATGTACATCATGCTTAGATGGTGTCAAAAAAATTTGTCAACAAAATCGGGAGAAAAAAAAAAAAAAGATTAAATTTTTTCATTGCATGTAAATTTGTCACAACATGTTGTGACAAAAATGTAATCTGTGACTCCACGATCCAAAAAAAGGGGGGGGGGGGTTATATGATGGTGTGGCATGTTATTCCATGTCATATTGATTTGGGACCTTGTATATCCATGTCATTATTTTTTAATTAAAAATTATTTAATGCAACATGCAACTATTCAAAACAACTAAAAAACATTTCACTAAAAATGTCTTAATCAACTAGTCCTTTTATACCAAAACCATACAAGTTGCATATTAGTTAATTTTGTCTTATTTCACTAAAAACCTAGTGAATTTAGGTAGTGGAAAAAAACAAGATTTCTTCTTGTGTCTGACCATTTTTATGGCTTTTTAACAACACTAATATTTATTCACATGGATGACAACCATGAGATTTGAAGAAAACATTGTGCATAATAGTAAAGCAATATATGAAAATGATGATCTAGGTCAAAAACAAACTCAATTTCTATAAAACTTGTGCACACATTGTCAATTAACACTTGGATCCCTAATAGTATCAAACTCCAATAATCAATACTAAAAACCACTGATGGTGAGTTCCCTTTTTTGTGGTTCCAAATTATTTTGAGGTTTTTCATAAAGTGAAATGTCAATGTATTAACATTGGAAAGAAAAAGCATTCGCATCGTTATCAACAAAATTCATTACAACATTAAGGTTTTATAGTAGGCAGAACAAGAGCAACAAGCTTAATGAAATCTAAAATAGAAAATTCTTGTGACAAGAAGGGGTTTATAAAAAGTTGCAAGGTTTAAAGGGCATTAAAAGTCAAACCCAAATTAGTTAAGTTTCTTAACATCATTTTGAACCTATCAATAATAAGGAATTTAAAAAGCTTGTCCTTGCTATTGTAACCATATTTCCATATAACAATTGTGTACATAAGTATGTATCGGTACTTTTTTTCAATTTGCAACTCAACTTGTCTTTACACATAGATTTGATGAAATGTAATGTATTTTAAGTTTCAAAGCACTTTCAACCTATTGGAACAAAAACATTGAACTTCACAAAACATGTGTACATGGGTGAACATGGAACATAATCTTGAATGTGTGCATGTTGTTGACCACACACACTAATGGCCTTGATTACCCATCTAAGTGAATCGCTTGTATATTTGGGATGATAGACGAGGCTTTGCAATTGCAACTAGAGGTTCAACTTTTGGACAAATTGCTCCAAAGGTCTCCATCATGTTCATGTCTTGAAGTTTAATGTTTGGTTGTGGAGACCAATATGTTGTTTGTGCAAACGTTAGCTCTATCTACGCTGGTAGAGTATTTTGGCATTTACACAAAGCTTTTTGCCGAAACTGCCACAGCGGTACCCAATCTGCCTACCAAAGAGCAATCCAGAAATGCACTTGAGCATCAATTCAAACCCAGCAGCGATGGAGGTGATCAGGATCGATCGACTCCTTTGTCACGGACTACGCAGCGGTCACTGTCGCTTCCTCCTTGGGTACCCACAAGGAGATCTAAGCAGATGAGGCGACTAGCATCAGCCCCTCGCAGACTTCAAGGAGAAGCAAAGCAGGATGGTCCTCCTCAAGCAGCTGCTGCAGGATTCGAAGGCTTGATATCCACAAGAATAAGCGGTTTCTCTTTGGTTCTAGTGCAAGCTGGTGCTTGCGCTGCAGGTATGCCTGCCTTCCGAATTGGTGATTGGTTTTTCTCAAGATAAGCATCTCACATGCCTAGTGACCTTTGTGTCAACCACTCCACTGATCTTCAAGAGGCAATTCAGCTCTAACTCTCATTTTCGCTCTACATGGATGGTAGCAGGGCCTGGAGAAGGATTCCTTTCGGAGCTAGATGGCAATGCTAATTTGCAAGTAGGAGGCAAAGTTCCAAAGGTTGCAATTGCTTTGACTCGTTTCTCCATACTCGGGCTTCAGGCTCGAGCAGTTGGTGATACACGAGCTTGAGCAGTCATTCAACCATGACATTATATATCAAGGGAGATGGCCCACTATAGCTGCTCACACTGTACAGCTGCTTCAAAGTCATCCGTGTTCTAAAATAAAATATAGCCACCATAGTTATTCTCTACTGGATATGGTGGCAGCAGAAGTCTCTCATGCCACAATTGCAGTTGAGAAGCATCACAGATGGCAAGAACACCAGAGCAGTGCTTGGAGCAGCCGTATCATGGGTACTCCAGCTGTGCTCACAGGAATCCTGTGAGGAATGCACGTTGTTCTCTGTCCCAGGTACTGTGTGTGGAGAAGGGAGGAAAAAAAACATTCTTTTGCCTCAATCTCTACTCTGATGAAGAGAGCATCCAGTCAAACATTTTCTGTTTTGCAAGTAGAGATGGAGACAGACAGATACACAAATGATGTTTGCTGGGTAGGCCTGCAGAAGATACCTGGTGGGAAAAAAGTAGAGCAAGTGCTGCGGGGGAGGCAGAAGAAGCAGCAGCAGCAGATGACATCCCATCATCCTCCTCTCATGATCACTCTCAGGTATGTTCTTGTTCTTGCCACTTCTTCTTGTTCGTCTTCTGATGATGATGATGCTGATGGGAATTCTGCACTTTGTAATAGCAGCAAGAGCGGGAGGAGGATGTGATTTTGTTTCTGGGGATTTTCATAACGCTCATCTCATGTCTTTGTAATGCCAGGGAGATGGTAGCAATCCTCCTCCTGTGGAGAATTTGCACAAAGGAAGGTCATCATCAACAAGCAGTTTTCTTGTGCATTGTCTGGTTAGTCTTGCACTTTCAGCAATCAGGCTTGAGCTTCGCGACTGCTCAGTCACAGTGCTTTTGCACCTATACTCTAATTGCAGCAGGAGTTACAGTTGTTCACTGGCTTTGAACAGACTGGTCCTTGAAGAAGGATGCATAGAGAACAACAACACTGCTGGTGGTGGGAATGGGTCCTCCTCCACCTCCTCGTGCACTGGTTTATTTGGTGCTACACTCACTGCGGTGCACAGTTCTTGGAAACAGATGGGCACTTGCATGACAAAGCAATGTATTGTACAGCAGTTGACGGTGCAGCTAAAAACCTTGAACAGCTCAGGTCTCTCTGCTGTGGGCGGTGCTGCTACGAATAGCGCAGAGAGCGAATCATTTGCACCGCACATGAGCAGCAGCAACAACAACAAGGGGAGGAGGATCTTCAAGGTTTTGGGAAGGACTCATCCAATTTGCCATTGGGAAAGCTTGATTCTTTGGTACACAATAGAGACCAGATACTGCTTCTTGAGGATGTCACCATAGCAATCAGAATGCAAGATGTAGAGTTTCAGGGTGTGGAAGATGATATCTTGGAAGCGGTAATCAGGTTGGATGCCAGAGACCTTGATGTCTTGTCAGTGCTTGTTGCACAATTGCAAGGTACTAGCATCCACCTCACCAACAAAGCAGGTGCCATGGCATCAAGAAGCCTTCATGATGACTCAATAGCTGCTGAGGATGATCATATGGTGAAGCAGCAATCAGAGAAAGATAGAGAGCAAAACAAGGACAGTCTTACCATAGCTGCTGCATCCCAAAACCAAGGTTTAGCTCTGAACACGAATGTTACAAAATCACCAACTCTTCCTACTTCTTCTTCAAGTAATGAGCAAACTACGACACAGGTGTCTCCCAGCTCTGTGCGTATATCAGCTCAAAGTCTTTTTGGAGTGTTGGCGTGGAGAATCTGGATGCAGAGTTTTGTGCATGTTATCATTTTTGCAAGGGAGAGATTTCTCCAAGTTGGCCTCAAGTCATTTGAGGGTGTACCGAGACCAATGGTAAAACACTGGACTTGGGTTCTTGGCCTTGCACAAGTCTGTCACATTATGAAGAATACTACTACTGCAGAAGAGATTCATAGTAGTAGCAGCACAGGAACACTAGCAAGTACTACGGAGGCGGCCGAGGAGGAGGAGGAGGAGACCACATCTGCTGACAAAATTGAGGATGATGTGCTATCAAGGGTGGCGATGACAAGAAGATGGGTACCCACTTATGCACTCCACATCAGCAGTGGATCATTGACATTGGCTTGTGCAGCAGCAGCAGTGAGTGATGATGATGGTGTCCCATATGATTCTACCTTCTCAGCAGGGGTAAATCGAAAAGCTGCAGTGCAGCCAGCAGTACATTTGACTCTGGACAGACTTTCACTTGCGTATGGCAGCAACGAGAGGGCAACTGGATCAAGTGTTGTTTGCGGTAGTCTGCAGTTACATCTGCTGTCTATTCTCCAAGCCCAACCGACTCAAGAGCTTGAACAGTCATTCAAACATGACATTATATATCAAGGGAGATGGCCCACTATAGCTGCTCACACTGTACAGCTCCTTCAAAGTCATCCATGTTCTGAAAGAAAATATAGCCACCATAGTTATTCTCTACTGGATATGGTGGCAGCAGAAATCTCTCATGCCACAATTGCAGTTGAGAAGCATCACAGATGGCAAGAACACCAGAGCAGTGCTTGGAGCAGCCGTATCTGGAAATGCTCTGCTCATGTCTTGGGTGGTGGTGGTCTTGTACAAGTAGGAACTGCTGCTGCTGCTGCCACTGCCACTGGCAGTAGTACTACCTTGCTGAATAAGATGATGGCACCACTGCAAACTGGCTCAGCAAGCCCTTTCTTTATTGCTGAATATCAACAGATAGCAGATGTTGTTGAAAGAGGGGGGCATCTCTGTGGCTTAACCAGTTGTGCCATGAGTATGGGTCAGCTGGAATGCTTTGTTGATTCTGGAATAAGTTATCAGCTAAGCCCGTTGCTGGTGCAGCTGTTGAATGTTGGTGTTCCTAGCCCCCCCCACCCAGAAAGCAGAGGTGCCACTGCTGCGCCAAGCAGCTTTGTGCAACCTGAGACATCATCATCCCTCAATGTTATATGGACAAAGACAATCAAACATTGCAGGTCTTTACTTGCAACTGCAATTCCAGAATCTTTTCTAGAGCTATCAGTTGTGGTTGACAGTCCAAAGCTCCGGCTCACAGCAGCAGCTACACCACCAACTGACCCTGGAGATGGCAATTTCAAAGCATCACGTCACAGCAGCAGCACTGGATCAGCGACACTAGTAGTGGATCTTGGGTCCTTACAAATTATGGTCTGGCCTGCTCTGAGGGCAACTCCATTGTCCCAATTGGAGCCGCCCAAGGATCCAAGCAAGTCTGTTGACGAATCAGTTAGATGGTGGAAGGACACTCTTGACAGTAGTAGTAGTAGTAGTAGTAGTACCGTGTGGTTGAAAAGACCACCTCTGCCACATTTGCCACAACAGTTTCCTTGGGCAGAACATGAGCAAGTTGGCAGCAATCTGTGCATTGTTGTTGAGGATCTAGCCACAATGCTTCAAGTGGAAGGATGTAACCAAACAGAAGTCCCATTGGTTGGACCCATTTCTTGTCGGATGGAGTCATCCTTTTGCAGGTCAGTCCTTCCTTCCTTCCTCTCAGTTTTTTCTACTACTATGTTAGAAAGTTGGCAGTTTGTGGAGAGTCATATGTTGAATGTCCAAGCTGAACTTTTTTCTGATTTTGTTGCTTTTATGTTAATGCACAAGCACTTCCATTCTTGCCATATTTTTATTTTTATTTTATTTTCCTGGCTGTTTTAAGGTGATGAGTCACTTTTTCTGCCTGCTGCAGGGATGTTTTGTGTGGACCTCTGGGACCAATCAAGTCACTGTCATTGGCAATTGATGTTAAAGTAGCGGGAGTGACCATCCACATGTACCTGGAGGAATTGGCAGCTTTATCAGAGGTATATCTATCTGTGCACTGCAATGGGGTGCAGTACATTTCTCTTCCTTGCTTTTGGTCTTTCTGTATTTTCTCAGATCTAAACTCCTAGTTGCAGAAGGTTCCAGTGCGCAAGTGGGCATAACTGATGAATCCATCATAATGTCACTGGAAAGTTAAGGACAGAAAGTTTCAAGCTGGTAAAAAAAGCAAGTGGGAAACAGCAAGAGATTGACATTATTCTGTGTGAATCCTGTTATGCAGATTTTGAATTGCTACAGGATTGCTTTCACAGATGGTTTTCTCTCAAGACCTAAATCCATGGGTGGTGAAGGATCAATTTCTGCTTTCACTGATGAGGATCGCTCTGCACCATCAGAAGTTTGTGAATCGTCGGATAGTGCAAACAGCGAGATTGTCCATCGAACTGGAGGGGGAGAGTCTAGTCTTCATGCATCTACAGAGAACATGCTACTGGGCTTGTTTGCTCTCAGTGTCAATGCTCAACTTGAAGCTTTTCAAGTTGCATTTGGTGGTCACAGGCAGTTAGAAGAAAAAGATAGCAGCAGCAGCAGCAGCTCTCGAGAAGCAAGTAAGATTGCAGCTCTTGTTCTTAGCAAGGACAGCTCCTCCACATCAAAACCCGAAGTGGGCAATGGCAGAAATAGGGACAACACCACCCGGGAGATAGCAACAAGTGGGTGGAACATCCAGTTACCTGGTCCATGCAAAGGACCTGGAGCGTATCTTGTCACAAAAGTGTTTTCTCTTGATCTACTGTTGGGAGATGGACATGACTCTCATTTGTTTGCAGAACTAGATGGGGCAACAGTTGGGGTTGTCAATGATGGGGTGCTGTCACCGGAACCGCCCAAAAGAGAGCTGAGAAGTAGCCACCAACTGTCTAGTTTGGATCATAGTAGTAATATGGCCAGTGACAGTATTCAGGAATTCAAACTGCTTATGCAATTGCCAGGCACGACAAACTGTGCCATAGATCGTTGTGTAGTCAAGCTCTGTGGGCCGAAACTTGTGGGAGAGGGTATATCTGCTGGTGCTGCAGATGAGGAGGTAGCTTCCAGAAATCAAGTGCAGGAAGATACCAACCAACTCGGATCCAAAAAGCCCAATGAGACAAGAACAGCTGTGGTGGCACCAAAATCCCATCTACTATCACATGTTTCTAGCAGTTCTGCTGTTGACATGTCACAACTGTTAGCTGATGAGTCTGGAACTCCATTGCTTGGCCGATCAAAGTCTCTGAGCAACCTTGCTGTGAAAGAACATGACAACAACGAATCAAATCCACACACAAAACCAGCCAATGTCAACAAGCTCAGTGAAAACAACAATACCGTGTTTTGGGTGTCTGCAACAGCAGAAGTTGGCAGAGTAATGGTGATGGCTGGTCGAATGGAAGCTATTGTGGCCAAGGTTGTGCTTGTTGCATCAGGTGGCAGTACTCTTCGCATGAATTTGGGCATTACCAAAGACTCGCAAAGCATCACTTTTGTTACAGAGGCAAGTTCTGCAGATCCATTCTATTTTTCTGTCTTCACCAAGTTTCAGTATTGTGTTTTTGTGTCTTCAGGTGTATTTTGTTGTTTATTGTTTGTCTGCATTAATGGTCTCACTGAGCTTTTTTGCATCTGTTCTTAATAATGTGCATTGCTTTTTTGTCCTTGTGTTTTTTGTTCACATAAAACAGGGGGGTATGTTGTTTGTGCAAACATTAGCTCTATCTACACTGGTAGAGTATTTTGGCATTTACACAAAGCTTTTTGCCGAAACTGCCACAGCAGTACCCAATCTGCCTAGCAAAGAGCAATCCAGAAATACACTTGAGCATCAGTTCAAACCCAACAGTGATGGAGGTGATCAGGATCAATCGACTCCTTTGTCACGGACTACTCAGCGGTCACTGTCGCTTCCTCCTTGGGCACCCACAAGGAGATCTAAGCAGATGAGGCGACTATCATCAGCCCCCCGCAGACTTCAAGGAGAAGCAAAGCAAGATGGTCCTCCTCAAGCAGCTGCTGCAGGATTTGAGGGCCTGGTATCCACAAGAATAAGCGGTTTCTCTTTGGTTCTAGTGCAAGCTGGTGCTTCTGCGGCAGGTATGCCTGCCTTCCGAATTGGTGATTGGTTTTTCTCAAGATAAGCATCTCACATGCCTAGTGACCTTTGTGTCAATCACATCAATCTTCAAGAGGCAATTCAGCTCTAACTCTCATTTTCGCTCTACATGGATGGTAGCAGGGCCTGGAGAAGGGTTCCTTTTGGAGCTAGATGGCAATGCTAATTTGCAAGTAGGAGGCAAAGTTCCAAAGGTTGCAATTGCTTTGACTCGTTTCTCCATACTCGGGCTTCAGGCTCGAGCAGTTGGTGATACACGAGGCAATAACACAAAAAGTGCGAGAATCCCACAGTTTGGTCGCATCCTTTCTGCTAAAGAAGGAGGGGACACCAGTGCAGCAGGTGTAGATGAACTTGCAGGTCAGCTACTTGCAGAAAACACTGCTATTTTTGGGGATGATAAGACGATACCTGAAGCTGTTGCAGGCTTGGAGTCTTCAATCACCAACACAAAAGGAAAAGCTGATGGGAGTGGTGGTCCTTGGAGGCAAATCATGCAAGATCTAAACTCTTATATTCTTGAGCGGCTGTCAATCTCATGCACAATCGAGAGGGCTCCTATCTTAGAGAACCATCGCACTTGGAAGTGGAGGAATGCTTGGCATGGTCAATGTTCTGTTTCTGGATTGGATTTTGCAATTACAACTTCAGAAGTCCAGGTAAATGCATTTGCTTGTTGTAAATTTCTCCCCTTCTTTCTTCTTGTGCATGAGATTTCTAGATGGAATGGGAAAAGTAGTCAACACCCAACAGATAGCACAAGTGTTTGTTGTTGGCCTTTGTTGTCAAGCTTGTGTAATCCATAAAAACTTATTGACTTTAATTCTTGTCCTTGGGTTTTTCATTCACTACAGTTACTACTTGCTATTGTCGCTCCTTTGTCGGGACTCTCCAGCTCATCATCAGAAGCAGCAGTGACAGACAACACAAAGAGAACTCAGGCTACAGAAGAGGAAAGTTCAGAAGCAACTTCTTCGCCATACCATATTCCTGATGGTCAGATTTGCACACTTTCCAGAAATCTGCATATGTTGGGTTTTTATGTGCGAATGGGTTGATGGTGAAACGGGTTGTTTTGCATCTTGACTTTGCTCTGTTGCAATCCATGTTTTTTCAGGGGCAGTGATAGCTATCAAAGATTTGTCAGAGCATTCATACTTGGCTGTTGAGGAGAACACTCCCAAAAGTGGCCAATTCCACTTGGTGGGTGTCTTGCATTACACCTTGGCTGGAGACAAGGCTCTTTTCAAGGTGTGTTTTCAAGTTGAACCAGCACCTAGAAATAGCAAGATTTTGCATTGGATCATTTGGATCCATCACTCTGGCCAGATTTGTCCAAAGATCAGTGTTTTGTTACAGAGATTGTTCAGCAACGATCATTGCTGTTGCCCAAAGGGTTGCTTGCCTCAATGTCAGGAGAAATTTCATATACTGTCAAAATATTGCAAAATTCTGTTTGCAGGTGAAGCATCAGAAGAACAGCAGTACAAGCAAGACGGTGTGGTTCTCATTGCTGTCACTTCATGCAAGGAATAGCGAGGGTGAGCCATTCCGTGTGCACTACCGTCCTGGTTCTGGCCTGGCAGACATTGCGACTATAAACGACAAGTCATGGGAGCTTTGGCAGTGTGTCCCGAGCGAATCAGTAGTTGCAGATGAAGGCACAGAGGAGTTGGACATTCGGAGATCCCGATCTGTGTTTCACTTAGTCAATCAGAAGAGTAAATCCGGATTGGCACTCCTCGATGGTGCTCCAGTACTGGTAAAGCAACCAGGTCATCCTTTTAAAGTGAAGATACTTGCACAGCCTTATAAGGCAAAGGAGAACATAAGCTCATCATCATCATCTCCTGATGGTTCTGTTGTTGTTGGAGGAGGAGAAGAATTACAACATGCACAAGATGTTGAGGGAGAAGCCATTGTGGCGGCTACCGTGCCTCTGGTGAAGTGCGACATTCAGAATGTCGCCCTCACATTGTTGTATGAAACAGCTGGTGGTTTGCATTTATTACCCTTGCTTCGACTGCATATGTACGACATGGGTGCTGTGCTTCAGGTTGGGTCATTCAAGACCAGGGCAATGAGTGGGTGCAACATTTCTCTGGACTACTTTGAAGCTCAGAGCAACTGCTGGTAAATCTGGCTTTTCTGTTTTTCTTTTGCCCAAATGTTTCGGTTGTTTGTTTGTTTTGTTTTTTCACTTGCTTGCTTGCTTGTGCAATCTATCTATCGATCTCCTCAACCTTGTGATTTCTTAACCTTGAATTTCAATTCATCATCAGTAGTTTATTTTAGAAGTAAGCTTAGAGTTCTGTATGAGGAGCTTGGGTGGTGCGACAGACCACCGAGCTTCTCCTATGAGATTGCCTGATTCTTGACTTGGTGAGTTTCATTTCTAGGGTACCAGTTATAAATCCAATTGGAACAGATTTTGTGTATCGGACACGAACTGCAAAGAATTCTTTCTCTGCAGGTCTAAGCAAGAAGACACCCACTTCTATCTTCTCCCAACTGAAGAAGGTTAGTGTTGTATTTATGAAATAGCTCAATCAGCTATGACCTTCTCTTTAGGCAACAAATTGTTTGTGGATGCCAAGTGTTCAGAGATTGTTAAAAGGTTCATTGTCACTCAAGGAAAGCCTGATTAAAGCTGGCAGTTTTGGAGAATGTTTTGTTTGTGATCTTAGTGATTTTTGCAGCCACTACTACAGATGTTTGTGTGGTTCTGGAAATTACAGGTAGACGTTGTCATCAGTGAACCTGCATTGGATACTTGTCTGTTCCTGATTGGAGCTCTTGAGTTTGCGGGGCCTTATACTCTACGACAGTCTCCTGTGTTGGCCAATCGTTGCCTGGTAATCCATCTGTTTTGATTTTGTGGTTGATGGGTCAGCAGTGGAGGAGGAGGAACTAATGGAATAGGACAGATCATGCTGAAGGAGATGTTTTTTGGTCAGGAAAAAATGGTATTGATTTGTTGGTTGGAAAGTGCAGGTTGACAATCATACGGGGGTTGAACTTCTCTGTTGTTTTGATCATGGAAATGCAAAACAAGATGGCTCAATTGGGTCCTGGGAGTCAGGTGCTTTTCTTATAAGGTATATACAAAATACACACCTGCCTGCCTGCCTGCCTGCTCAACAGTTTGTTCACTTTTCTCGTCATTTTTGGCATTCTGAAATGGGGTCAACAAAAGCACAGAAACTTTGTTGTGCAAAAGAGTTTTGTACAGCTGTTTATAGTGTCATCTGGACAGGCACACAAAATCACGAAGGGACTTGACATCAGCAGTGGTGGCATCATCAGTGAAAATCTCCTTACAAAAAGGAGGAACTACATCATCAGCTGTGGAAGTGTCACTAGCTGATCCTGGTGTACGAGCTACTCGTACTCGCTTGGAATTGGGTGAAGGTAATGTCACCCCTTCTTTCTGCTCTTTGCTATTCATCTGTTTTCCTTGTCTCTTCAGATGCAAAACTACCCAATAAATTCTCTCTATGATATATAACTTGGACCTGCTTTGTTAGTTGAAGCACCCATTTCTCACAGGACAATGATATTCACTGTAGAAGGTCCAATGGGCATCATTGATTCTCTCTATTTCTGATGTGCACCTTACACCTTTTGTGTGAGAAGGTTCACAATCCAATGTCATCGTTTGGGTACAAACTCTGGGAGAAAAACAAAATTACGTTTTTTTTATGCAGGACAAAAGAGCAGTGCCCCTGGTCCTCTTGTGGTGGTGGATGTCACAAGGCAAAGCCAGGTACACAGTTGTGTTTTCTTCTGTTGTAGCTGCTTCTGAAAGAAACTGGTGGTAGCCTGACAGTGTTCTTTTGCTTGTTGTTACTTCTCTTGGATTTTTGTGCATGTATGTATGTACATACTTGGGTGTAATTGTTTCTTTGTCCTCATTGGTTTTGCTGAATGGGGCAGGGTGGACTCTCTTTGACGGTCTCATCAATGGTTCGAATTGTGAATGCGAGTGGGCTATCTCTGGAGCTACAGTGTCGTCGACCCAACCAAGAAGGAGAAGGTGCAGTAGTGCTGCTTGAGGATGGAGATATCATCGACGATAGCATGGGATCTTTTGATGCTTTGCATCTTCAAGGAGAATTACGAAAAGCTTTGACTTCCTTCAATGTTGGTAGGCAACAGTTTTGAAAAAAAATTCTCCACCCTCCCAAGGTTGCTTTTTGGGTGTTCAGTGTTTCTTTCTCCATCCTTGACTCCTACTTTGCTAGTATACTGTGTTGTGGCAACAAAGCTTGTGGGTTGATAGTGAAACTCCTTGTGACAAAAATGTAACAAGTGCTTTTACTCTATATGCAGGAAATTTCTTGCTTTCAATCAGACCTGCATCAGTTTCTTCTTCAACAGGCAATGCAGTGGAAGAAGACACAAGAACAGATGCCGCTTTGTACTACGAATGGTCCGATGATGTTAAGGGAGCAAAAGCTGTACGAGTTTCTGGCTTGTTTGAGAATCTGCACTACAATTTCAGGAAGCTAAGTGGTCGTCAGATGGAATTCTCTTTTGCCACAGTGTTTTGTCCATTGCAGAACAAGGAGAAGAAGACAAACGAATCAGATGGAAAAGTTGGCAGTTACTTCCTTATCAGATCAACAAGAAGACAGGTCCCTGTGTTCAAGCCAACATCCAATAAGGACAGGAATCAAGGGCGGCAGTCTGTCACAGCTTGGCAAGAACAGCAAGAAGTGGTGCTCTTACCAACAATCCGTTTTCTCAATCTCTTGACATGTGACATTTGCACCAAGCTGTTTGCCATGACTCCAGGTGAGTGAGAGTTGATTTTTATTTTCCCATGTCTGTCTTGATGACAAACATGGGGTGTTTGTGTCATGCATGTAATGTCCTGCTGCTGCATATCATAACTACTGGTTTTTGTGTGTGGGTTTTTTTTTCCTCTCACTCCAGATGAAGCAAGAGGTGGTCCAATTGGACATGTGGAGGATGAAGTTGTCATCAAAGGAGGAGAGAAAGCATGTGTTTATGCAGATCTTGCAAATCTCTCGCTCATCATCGTGCTGAATGGATATGGACTTACGAGTAAGCCTGTAACAATAAACGAGCGAGAAAAGAGCTCCTCCCAATTCTCTTTGAAAAGAAAAGGCAATGATCTCAAGGAGGTGGAAGCTGAGATCAATTTTGGAGATGATATCCATTATGCCATGTTAAGAGTTTATCGAGGTGGTGATGGTGTTCTTGAGGCAAGTTTCCTTTTTGCTCTTGCTATGAACTGTTCCTTGAGTCCATTCAAATAACCAGCCAGGAAAGAAGTCTGGGAGTCTTGGGTAATGTCCAGATCTGTTTATGTTGCTTGGAATGTGCTGCTTTGCCCTCCTAAACCGTAAATCCTTAACCCATCTTGATCCCGGGTATCATATCATTGATGTCTTTATCATCAGTTTGTACTACTGCTGCTGCTGCTGCTGCTGCTGCTGCTATTCTGTGTGTGTGTGTGTTTTATGGTGTACATTCAATGTTTTGGAGGAAACTTTGCAATAGGCATAAATGTCAAGGGGATTTCAATGGGTGCAGGTTGTTGTGTACACGAAGTATGCATTGCACAATGACAGCCATGTCCCACTTCTTTTCTGTGCTCCAAAACAGAAGTCCTCCTATCTGTGGTATTTTTTTGTGCTGGACCCAATTTCGGATATTCTGATACATGCATCAGTGGTGGTGTTGCAGCAGTTTTGCATTTCATGATCTCACAACTGTAAAAGGCTCCATTTTCAGAAAATTGACAGAAACAAGTGGTGTTATATCCTATCTATCAATCTCCTTGTCTTGAGGAACATGCAGATTGGCAAATCTGCTGAAACAGGAAGTTGGTTGGGTTCTTTTCTTTCAGGAGAAGAGGGAGATCCAAGGATACAGCCTGGGAATGGACTTCATCACCAGAGACTGTTGCTACGCTCGACCCTGGATCCAAAACCTCATGGTTGAACAGGTATGTTTCTGTGTGCTGCTAATATTTATTGCTCTTGAAATTTTCCTCCTTCATCTAGTGATAGGACTCAAGTCAGTGCGGTGTTAGATCTCTCCCCTGCAACCACACTTCTTATGTATCCACCCCCCCAAGTGTTTGTGCATTGCAGGTCAAGCAAGATAGCAATGAAACGAGTTGAACCAGAAGCAGAGGCTGCACTACTAGACCTTGAGTCTTTGTCAGGATCAGCAGAGATCACATTCAAAGTTGCACAGGGACAGAGCTTGGATCAGCAAGTGCAGTTGGGTGTGAAGCTACAGTTGCCATCTGTGGGTGATACGAATCCAACTCATATTGTGCACCTCATCCCCCGCTACATTGTCATAAATGAATCAGCTAAAGCAATCTGCGTGTGCCAAGATGGGTTCCAGGCACGTTCTCATCACCAATTGCTTCACAAACTGTTTCACAAGTTTTGCAAACTCTGTCTGCAGGAGTTGCTTCAATCTTGCAGATGTAGAAAAGATCTTTCATTACAACTAGAAAGATGATGTAAGAATTGGGTACTTTGTAAAGTACACTTTTGAGTGCAGTCTGCACATATATCCAGTGATTTTAGAAAAGAACTTGATTGGTGTCTGAGATCATCTTCCATTGGGTTGTGGGTTTATCTTCTTTTTCAGGATGATATACGGGCAGTCATGGTGCTGAATCCTGGAGATAAAACTGCAATGCATGCACAAGTGCAGTCAGACCCATTGAGCACTGATCCAACTACCAATAGCCAACAAACAACCAGTGTTCCCGAAGCAGGCCAAAACCCGGCTCTTCCTCTGCTGCTTTCTGTTCGTTTTCGGCCACAAGAGAGTGGGTGGGGTTGGTCAGGACCTGTGTGTGCTGCTTCTTTGGGTTCCTTTTGCGTTAAAATTAGAGGTCAAGGTCAAGGGGGCTACAGCAAGCAATCTGCGGAGACAACAGCATCACAGAAACAAGCCAAGGAAAAGCTATGGTTTGCAGTTGCTGAGGTGCAAGAGGCAAATCCATCACTGATTGTGGTGTTTCAAAAGCAGGTAGCTGATGCAATACCATATCGAATTGAGAATGGACTTCGTTCAGGTTCTATTTTGTATCAACAGAAGGTACAGAGACTCAGCTAATACCCAATTCGTCAATTGTGCCCATGATTTTTGTTTTGTTGGTTTCTGACTGGGAGAGCTTGAAGCAATATTCCCTCAAGAAAATGTTTTTGCAGTTGTGGGTTTTCATCACATCATGGCTGGCCTCATATCAGATGTATGATTTCCTCTTTGAGATTTGTTCATCTGTGTGCTAAGGTTGGGATGGGGATGTCTTGATATGTGAGCAGGGTCTGAACCAACCAGAGGTACTTGAATCAGGTGCTTCAGTGAGCTATGCTTGGGATGATCTGGCTCTGCCCCACAAGCTGGTTGTTACAATTGCTGGTATTTTGCACAAAATCTTTCACTATGTTATGGTATGGTTGACTGAAAATGAAAGGATATTCTCTGGTCTCTTCTGAGGCCATCTTAATCTATGTGGGTGTCTTCCAGAAGTCCATGCAAATTGTCACCTTTTTGCAAATATTTCAGAAGCTTCATGAACAGCTCATTCGACATGTGATCTTTTGCAGGAACTCAAATGTGTCGGGAAATCAACATGGATAAGCTGAGGGCTTGGAAATTGTTTAGAACAGCAACACGCAAGAAGGGGTTCATGCTGCAGCTTCCATTTCAGGATGATCCTGGGGAAGTGGAAGAAGACAAAGATATATTGACTGACACTGAGTTTCTGAATGTTGGGTTTGAAGTCTGTGCTGACGGACCCACCCGTGTTCTCCGAGTATGCAAGGATGCTGAATCTAACAAAAAATCTCAATGGCAGTCAAATATCAAACGACGTCAAACAGAGATGGATGTCCGGGTCCCATTGCTTTGTTTAAGCATTGTAGAACCTGGAAAGCAGGTGTGTGGTCTCTGAGACGGGTTTTGGTTCACCATTTTTTTATGGTCATGGAAGAATTGTTGTCTGGCTGCTTCTTGGTAAGTATGCAGACAGGATCACTACTACAATTGTTCGGCTGCTAGCTTGTGCCCAGGAGCCAGGCTGGAATCTAGGTCTTTTGAGATTAAAATATTTACATTTGTGTAACTGTTGCAGAAAGGTGAAAGCTTACGAGAAGACGCAGAAGAAATAGAACAGGGACCACCAGAAAGAAGCCTTTCATACACACCAATCATTGTTGCCCACATGACAAGCTTGGTTATTGAGGGGTTGGTTACTGTGGAGAGTACATTGTGCCAGTTCAAAGTTCAGGTATCTACCTACCTACATGCTCTTCATGGATGCAGATTCTTTGCTGCTGTAGAGATGTTTTGATTTTTTTCCTTATTCACCACTTCAGACACCCATCAGTCTTTTCACGCCAATACAGAATGTCAACAAAACTTGTTAGATGATTTATGTCACTTGCTTAATGTGGTGGGTGATGGTGGGACACGGGATAGCAATTGGATGTAGACATTACGTGGCCAGGAGCTCCACTTGCACGCATGTTGCGGGTGCATGGACAAGACCGTTTCAAAAAGCAGGGGCAAACTGTTCTACAGATGGCTGCCGTTGTTGCACATCGTGGCACAAATCCAATTCAAATCCATTATGCATCTCTCCTCCTACAGGTAGGTGTTTTTGACCTTTCATCCTTCCCAAACTTGGGGCTGTGATGATTACAGTGTCTTTTCCACATTCATCATATCTGTGGGGATGATTGGGAGTGGTGTATAATACATTGTAATCATGGTTGGTTCTCTGTGTTCTGTTTCAACTCACATAAAAGTTGCTGCCAAGAAGTGCTTTGTGGAGATGAACATGTGGTGAGTGGATTTGTGCAGACAGTGGATCTCAATGTTGATGAGGATACTTTGATGAGGTTGGCACCATTTTACCGCAGCTCACTTGCTGAGACCACAACACCCAGTCGCCTCATTTACTATGACCGCTTTGAGATTCATCCCATTAAGGTGCACCCTTTGCTTTGCTTCTCAGTGTGATCTTTCCATTCTCAATATAGTTATCATAGGTGCTTCACAAGATCATTCGTTAGCAGTTTGTGGGTTTAACAACAGGACATACATTATCAACTCCTCCTCAGTGAACATATTACAAAACCTTTTCAAGATGTTAGCTTTTCCTTTTGTATGCTCATTGATTTCTCAATGGGGATTTTTTCTGACAGATTGTGGCAAGCTTTATTCCTGGGAATCCACGGGCTGACTATACATCAGCACAGGAAACACTGCGGGCTCTGTTGCATAGTGTCATCAAGGTGAGACTTGCTTCTTTTCTTCTTACAAAGTCATGCCTTTTAACTTTGCACCCCACCCAAGTTGTCCTTTGCTGACGCCATTGCCCCAAAATCAATCTCTCTTGTCCAGCGTTTGGAAGTCGTACCTGAACAGAATTTTCTGCTACTATCTTCTGCTGCCATCAACTTCTCAGAAATCTTGAGTTTCATTAGCATAAGGAATGAAGGCTTGACTTTTGAGATATTGTTATCCATTTGATATTCAAATGGTGCAAAAATTCCAGATACCTGCCATCCGTGGAACCACAGTGGAGTTGAATGGAGTTCTCTTATCAAATGCCCTGCTGACTTACCGACAGTTGGCTGTGAAGTGTGCACAGCATTACTCCTGGTAAGTAAAAAACCAAGCACAGTAGACTTACAGCATTTTATTTTTTTCCAAAAATGTGGTTTTTCTGCTAAAATTTGGAGGGCTTCTCTTTTTGGAGATGCAAAGGATTTCATCACCTTTATTGGGTGGTATATATATCCAGGTATGCTATGCGAGCAATTTATATAGCACGAGGAAGTTCACTCCTACCACCTGCATTTGCTTCGCTTTTCGATGACTCTGCTTCATCGTCCCTTGATGTCTTTTTTGATCCATCCAATGGCTCCATCGATATGCAAGGACTTACTCTTGGTATGGCACTTTGACTATACATTTTCTGACCTGTGACTATACATTTTCTAGTCTCCCAATGTATCTTGGTTTGCAGCTATTTTTTAACCTGTCAACTGCCAACTCTTATCTGTGTGTGTGTATTGCTGCCAGGAATGTTCAACATTCTCAGTAAAGGACTGCGCAAGAAAGGACAAGGAGGAACAAGCCGATATCTCGGAGATTTGGAACACACTGTAAGAAAGAATTTCCTGTTTTGCACACTCATTTACTGATATTGTTGACACACTGTAAGGATCTCACACAAGCAGACAGACAATTGATGGTACTAAATTTGGGATTCTCTACTGGTGGTGCCGTGGTGATAGATGAGGGCAGCTGGATCAAATCTACTATTTGCTGTGGTAACAGAGGTGTCAGATAGTGTGCTGAAAGGAGCAGAGACAAGTGGGTTTGATGGCTTGGTGAGTCTTCTGCGCTTCTTTACTGTTCTTGAAAATCAAAATCCAGCCTTGACTAGTTTCTGACAGATTTGGTGCTTTTTGTCAGGTGAATGGGTTCCGACGAGGTATTTTGAATGTAGCTATGAAACCTGCTGTGCTCAGGAGTGCTGTCCTGCAGGGAGGCTCAACACGGATTATCAAACTTGACCGTAATGTTGGCATGGATGAGGTGCGTCATTTTTGGTCTTTGGTCACAGCAGAAATTCACTGCAGGGTCTACCACAGGTTCTGCATTCACTGCAGAATTTACTGCAGGTTTTACATTCACTGCAGAATCTACTGCAGGTTGTGTATTCAAGGCAGAATCTATAATTGGGTTTAAATTTTAAAACTAGAAATTTGTTTCCAAAATAATCCGAATAGCCACCTTCTGGCATGCTGATGTGCCACCCATTTGTTCTCACTTTGTTATCCTTTGCTGCAAATACAATATCATGTTTATCAGGCTTCCCCTTCTTTACTTCCTGTTAGATTTCAGTTTCATTAACATGTTTCTTGAATCTGTGAGATGAAATCCCCTTGGGAGGACATAACAGTTTCTGTAACCAAGCCCCATTACATGATGACAAAAATAGCATTGCTGTCTCTATTGTAGTCTACTGGATATGCAGCTCATTTGGTGATGATGGTGGGTGTGCAGGTATATATTGAGGGCTACCTGCAAGCCATGTTGGATGCATTGTTCAAGCAAGACTATTTGCGGGTCAAAGTCTCTGATGATCAGGTCTCAGCAAATTTTCTCTTACTTCAAAAATGTTCTTAAGTGTCTTTGTAGATACAATTCTTTTGAGAACTTTTCTGAGTAATTTGTTTCTACTTTGATTAGTGCCTTTTGTAGATGCAATTCTCAAATGACTTCTTTCTTGTCATTTTTTCCAAATACAGTGGAAATATGAGCAATCGCACAGTTTCTGTACACCATCAGCAGTAAGGTTCCAATTTTTTCTCTAGCCTAACGGTGACATGGGCAATCCCCATCATTTCAGGTGCTGCTCAAAAATCTTCCACCTAACACAGCTCTCATGGAAGAGATTATAGGAGCTGTGAAGAGTTTCCTCATTGGAGAAGGTCTTCTTGTTGGCGAGTCTTCAATGTCTGGTGCTCGTGCATTTCGGCGAGGAGGAAATGTAGGCCAATATACCCATACTGGAAATATACGGGAACCAACACAGTTGAAATGTTTTCACTTGATTTAATATTAGTGCCTGTGGAAAGGGTTTTTATAAGCACAGATCTCCTCACAGTGTATTGAAAATGTTGGATTTTTGTAAATTGGGTGCAGGAGCGGAGATTGGGTCCAGCTTTGTTGGCCCTTTCTGAGCAGCTGCTAGTAGTGATAGTGGTACGAGGCTTGCGGAGACAGGCCGTCAAAGTTTTGCACTTGCCACGAAATGACCAAGGCAAGTCACAGCAAGAAAAAATGGAGGAAACAGAGAAAGAAAAAGAAAAAGCTGCTGTGAATGAAGAACAGCAAGAAGGCACAGGTCTTCGTGTGAGACATGCAGTGACCAACTTTGTGATCTCAAGTGCGTTAGCCTACTTGGATGGTCGACTGTGTCGCCACATTCCTAACACATTAGTGCGCCGCATTGTTAGTGGATTTCTTCTCAGTTTTGTTGAATAAAATCCAAGCATTAGATAGATGTACATATTCATACCTTGTGAATTTGCTTAGGATTTGGAAACAGTAAGTTAGTGCCTGATGAAAGTGCTTGAAATTTTTCAATAGCACTTTTCCTGTTCCTAGTTTGTGAAGGAAAGATGTATATAGAGTTAAGTTTTTTACCTTGATACACATAGTCAAAGTGGCAAAGGCTTAGTCAGGGTGCAGGTTTTGAAACTATTTCTCTTATAATTCTTGTGATTTGGGTTTTGGATTTCAGCTCTGTATGTTATGGGTTCCACAAAGAAGTAAATAAATTGTCAATTTTGCCAATTCAAACATTACTAGTGTTCTATTTCCAATTCTTTTGAAATATGTCTGTATCAATGCATTGTCTTGCCAATACAATTTCAAGCAAAACATTTTTCAACACATGCATTTCCACTCTTGTTGAATTCTCTATTTGCTTTTGATGGAACAGAAATATACCATGAGAGGTGATTAAAATGAACAAACTACACAAGTTTAAATGACTAATATGCTCTCTCCCTAAAACATTTTCAGATTGATGTGCACACTTTGAAGGGATGACATACAAATTTTAACTGTCTGTTGTGCACTCATTCTCATGTCCAATTGTCCTGTTCTGATGCCAGCATACTACGGCTTTGCTGAATGTCTGCATTAGCAGCACAAAGAGGAGAAAAGTTGTGAGCTGCTCATGAGTAGAAATGTCAACCACATCAGCTTCAAACGGCACCAGCTTCAAACCTGTTGATTTCTTTTTCATGTCAAGTGGAATATTAACCTATCATCAAGCACGAGCGGCAAATGAATAGGAACAAACTCATGCTCCTGCTATTGATGCCCTCTTTTGGAGTCCCAAAGAATAAGTATACACAGCTGTTTAAAGGCAACTTTCTGCAAGGTAATGGCCTGTAGAGATTTCGGCATTTCCTACACACTGTGAGAACTGGAAATAACCACATAGTTCTTTATTTTTCAAAAACCTAGATATACTTCTTGCGACCTGGATGATGCTGCACTAACTGGAACAAGAGTGCTCATCACAGTTGTAATAATTTCAAAGAGTGTATTTCAACAAACCCATTACCCATTAACCTGACCTGTTTCTAAACCTTTAATCTAATTGAACCTATCAGAGCACAGCTAGTCTCTCTTGACTGCTGGTTGGCCAATCAAGCACTAATAGAATACAAGTGGTTTTAAAACTGAACAATATCACCTCAATTAACTGATGGAAATGTGAGAATGCTTCTCCCTTCGGGACTACCTAATTATAAGTAATGAAGCAAGAAAAGTATAGAAGCTTGCAGAGAGTAGAGGTACACAAAAGTGGTTAGCCACACAACCTCTCTCCAGTGTAATGTGCTACAGAATACCATTTAACACTCGCTGGTAGTAATCATACTGTCGTGTTCGCCAGGCATCCAAACTGCTGCTGATGAGGGACAACACCAATGAAACACATTGCTGAACACCACAGAGAACACAGGTACCCATGAGTTTTCAGAACTTGACAGATGAGTGAAAGTGAAGAAAAAATACCCGAAAAACAATAGCTGTCAGTGATTCAGCAATTGCAAAAGAAATGCCCTTAGATAATTGCAACACATGGAACTAAGTTCTTTTAAGTAGGGACTGTACCTCCTCTGTCAGGCTCAGATGAAACCGCTTGCGCAAGTTTTGCATGGTCCGAGGGCCACCTTTAAAACAGGGGCATCCAGAATCCTGCACTTGCAGAAGACCAAAAAGAGAGTCAGGTGCTAACACTCAACAAATGCAGAGAGTAGAGGTACACAACTCAACAAATGCAATTTCAGTCAATTTCACTCTGATGAATTCAACCTTCCAGGATAGGAAAGAAATTGACGACACTAGCAATGAAGAGGGTGCAGCACCTGCATCATCTCCACAAGCAGAATGATACGCTCTGCATGCTTCCGACATGTCAAGAAGCCCTGGATACACAACACCTGTCCAAGATGCACATACACAGCCCTCATTAGAACAAAACTTTCTAAAGCCTATCTTTGCAAGAAGGTCCTCTTTGTGTTATGAACAAAAAAACTACTCTCAAGGCCAAGAAGTTATCACAGGGTTTACAGGCAACACTAGGTTAAAACAATATGCATCTCGACTTTGAAAACTGCTGTATACAAACAGATGAATAGCTGCATGCAAAATCCAGTACTTCAACACAGTCAACTGACAGTCTAGCCAATAAGTATCACAGCCCCCACAGGGAGCAGAATCACCACCTTGAAGTAATCAAAGAACTCGCTTGCAGTACCCTCTGCATCTGAGTCCATAACCTGATCCAACCACCCATCATGCATAATCACATACCAGGAAAAAGGGCCATGAATAAAATTCTAGTAACACGGAAGAAAATTTATGACCAGTGCAGCCAAGGTTCACCTCCAGAAGCTCTCGTGTGAGTTTGAAAGGTGCACTCTCAAAGTTGACTCCGCCTGGGGAATTTGAAAGCATGAACCCAAAATCAATATGGATGATATGGCCATCTTCATCAAGCAGGAGATTTGCATTGTGCCTATCCTTCACCTGCCACAATCAACCAGCACACCAAATAAAGATGTCATGGTCAACACTCTCAATAATGAAAATTAAATCAATTGCACACAAATAGATAGATATATAGAACTCGACTTTCAAGAGTCTTTAACTGGAAAAGTAACTCCATAGCATACCTCAGTGTTGACAGTCATTTCATAGTGTTTAACACTCTACTTATACATTTAGTGTCTCCAAGACGGTGAGCTTCATTGAATAATACTCAACACAGTTGACACTAAATATATTCAAAGCAGATTTTTTTATCACTTCAGTGCTTGTTCAAAGGGATATACTCAATCAAACAGAAGCAAAAGATCACCTGAAGAAAATAACACAAGATTGAATAGCCAGCCATGCTCTCCACAAAGTTTCTCTGCAAGATGTGAAAAAACCATACAATGCATCAGGATTTCAGATTAGTTGTATAGCCTCAAAGGAAACCAATCAAGAAAGAAATTGACCCGAGCCAAAGGCAAGATACTTTTTGTCATGTCAGTTGGGGACAAAGCATAGGAATGGACAACAAGAACACTTGTGGGAAAGAAGATAGGTGCAGAACCTGAACAATAAGACAGCAATAAACAATAGACATAATCAGTTTCTGGAATGTGCACAACAGTAGCCAGGCAACTGACAAAAGGAAATGCTAAGGGTAAACCTGTGCAAGTTTGAATGATGGAGAACCCTCCTCATACTTTTTGCAAAAGAAATCCCGTAAACTTGCTAGATTTGAATTCCTACTTTTAATGGCATGGATTGAAGCCTGCCAAAATCAACCACTTCTCACTTCTCCAATATCACTTCATACAGCTCACATAAAACTTATCAGTAACTCGTCTGTGTTGAAATGCAGCAACCAGGAATAGCACAAGTTTCAATTAGAGTGGAAAACTGACCAAAGAACATGCAGAGTGCCTTCCAAGAAACTACAGCAAGCTTAATCAAGTGAAACAGATGAACTCATTGGAGGAACATGAAAGTGTGCTCACCGTGTCATAGATGGTTTCAATCAGTGCTGTATGCGACGAGGTAACAAGTACTTCATATGGGCGCAACCAGAGAGGAAGACCAGCTTCCTGATAAATATCTGGGAGGTTCAAATCCAATATCAGCTATTTCAGACCACATCCAAAGCCTCGGCATCCAGCACAAGTGAATTTACCATCCTATGTCATCATAAGGGACTTCAAGAACTGGCCAATGCATTAAACTAGAATATGCAAGAAAAAAAATACTACAATATTGAGAAATATGAAAAGCTGTATTTGGCCAGTGTTTCTCTCTTTATGGCAGACACAGGACTTTGTTCCAGATAGAGACATCCCCAAGATGGCATGGTAAAAGAACTAAGAAGAGAAAAATACAGCCTTCTGCAAATTTCAGACCAGACAACAAAAGCCACATCAAATGGATACCATGCTGACAGCTGAAGTGGCTGAGCAGAAGTAGAAGAAAGATGTAATAATACATTGAAGGCCAAGAAAAGAGACTCTTACCATAAAAATGGGCAACAAGTTGCACTGCTAGATGCTCTTGTCGGCAGTCGTCTCCACTCTTGACAATCATCTGCAACATCATACACAAACAACAGAAAGGTAAGTGGATATCCAATTTGAGCCAAACAGGAAATAAGAACCATGAAATCCAGCAAAAATCAGCATGGGTATTATTGTCTTACTGAACGAAGATCCCAGTCTGAGTTTGAGCTCCATTTTGAAGTCCTCCGTATCCGTTCCTTTTTGTTCTCCCAAAGCTCACCAGCTAGTGCATCGGTGGCCTTCACGTTCACCCCTACCCTTTCCTGCTGTGACACAGAGAGTCCCACAACACAGTTTCTGAAGCCACTACTCCAACCTTATGAGAGACTGAGTGCATCACAAACACTGTATGCATACTGGTTCAGGGATACTGAGAATCAAGCTCTATGGAACAGTTATAAAGCCAGAACATTTCAAAACATCAGTTGGAAAATTTCTATCAACTCAAGATTCTTGGCATACAACTATATTGTCTGAAGTCATGGGGAGACTGCATACCCACAATCTGAGACAGAAAAACAAACTCATATGATGATATCCTGAGCTCAAACAGATTCCCAAATCAAAACAGCATACACAAGAGCAGCAAAGAAAGGAAAAAACAGAAAAGAAGAGAACTGGCTCATGATGGACTCAAAGGCAATATACGAAAAAACAAGAACCTTTTGAGCTATTAAGCCTTAAGAACCTCAACAAACAATGTATCTTCACAAGTACTAAAATTTCTCACTACTTACAATTCAAGTCAAGCTGAAAACAATTGAGATGACCCAATAATGTGGCTATAGTGCTGACAATATGAAAGCAACCAATCTGTCAGCATCAAAAAAAGGAAACTTAACACTTAAGAAAAGAGAAAACCAGACAAAAAACAAAGCTGACAAGTGGTTGGAACAACAGTGATGGTCATTTACATATAATGTTTAACAGCAACATGTATGGCCCTGGCAGCCTACATAACATCTCAACTGACATCATCAGTTCCCAGTGACAGGAGGACATTCATGTCAAACATTAACCAACATACTGAGTTCTGTCTCAAGAGAAGCAGTAAAAGGAAAACTCAAATTTTCAATGCACATCATCATCATCAACAACAAAATCTAAATGAGAAAGGGAAGACCAAAAACCCCAACAAAAACCAAGACCAAAAGATGAGAATGGAAGAACCCAGCAATGAGAAGAGGAAGAACCGAGAGAGAAAGAAGATGTAGAACTTTGCGAGCAAAACTTAAGAGGATAAAGTGGGCTTAGAAATTTTGAATTAGGGTCAGGAAGGCTGTGAAATGATCATTTTGAAGATTCCAAAGCCAGAGACACCAAACAGAAATCTTTCTTTGTTGAGTGATCCTCTGGTTGAATTTCAAAGAAACTATGAAAAGTAACCTTTTTTCTTCAACAGACCAATTGAGCTCACTATGTGACCCACTAATAACTCTTCGGAGCTATGAAACCTGAAGAATCCATAAAACTGACTATTGACCATACTCAAAATTTCACATAATCTGAAATATTGGAATTGGAAAATGAGGAATAAAGGTCATATTAAATACCATCATATTCTGGCTGAAAACACTTGTAAAAAAATGCCAATGCTTAAGTCAAAAAATCTTGGGATATTGCTAAATCCATGAAATATTGCTAAATCCATGAAAGTGCAAGATCAGCCACTAGAAGTAGAATAAGCTCACAAAATGAATTAAGGTGTATGGCACCACCAACAGTCTTAGCATAGGTGCATGAAGTTGGAGAAACCCAAGGGTCTCAAGAGTAAACAGATTGTTCACAAATTCTTTCTAAAGGATAACTTATAAAGAAAAACTGGATAGGAATTGGATTTAAGATCATCCAAAAAGTCAAACTCAGAGGAGACGAGGTAGAAGTAAGCTAAAAAGACTGCACAATTAGTACCATTGTGATACCAGTTGACTGACCAGAATAGGAACAACTTAGCTAACAGGAAATCTCATTACAAAGATAAAACTGCAACACTTGCTAATTTGAAGCTATGGAGAAATTCCAGACCTAACCTGACTCCTTATACAACCAAACATACTTGAAGTTAAGAGCTGACCTGTGAACCAACAAAATACTGAAATAATAGGATCACATCCTATCAAAGCCAATATTGACAAGAACTTCCAGTCCCAGTCTGATGGGTTAATCTTGGTTTCAACTACTTCCAAGGAATCTCTAAGACTAAACTGTTCTCAACAGGGACATCAGCTTCTTGTACCTTGGCAACCTACAAGTCATTCACCATCAGCAAGATAGCTTCATAGAAGGAGATTGGCCATTTAGAAACTTCTTCTGTAACAGAAGTAGTACTAGTTGTATGTAAGCTTCATAGGTTTTTGTGAACCTTCCAAACCACACAAAGAAAAGGAAGACAAGGGCCACACTATGCCTTAACCTATTAGCTGCATTGAAAGAGCTACAAGGACTCTGAACTCCAGATCTCACAAATTAGGCTACACATAACTGACTTCCATAGAATTGATCTCATTGAGAACTGACCCAATATTAACCTTCTTACAAACAAACACAAAGTTAATACTACATTTCTCCACATAGGTAATGAAGAAAGGGCACTGGAATCCATAAAGGTGTTTGGAATCAACATGACCAAAGTGACAATTATAAAAGTTAGGAAATTGGAACAATAACAATCAATACTCAAAAAACCTCCTGGACTTCCAAGAGGCTCAAGCCCTTAGCAATTACTCTATCAGTTAGAGAAATATGACCTAAAGATTTGATGTGTCTTCAAGCAAACTAGGATAAACAGCAAACTTAGTGCCCATGGGAATCCAATTGGTTTAATGACCACAATTGAGCAAAAAGTTGGCAGTTAGGAAACTGCAACCAACCAACTAAATTTCTAAACAACAATTTCTACAAAAGGCAAAGGAAATCTGAATGCACAGACCTCAGATTGTGGTACAGATGGTGCTGTCCCACTCTTCTTCATGGGAAGACCAGGTGGAGCTTCTCCCTCAGCTACAGCGGCCTGCCAGAGAATAACACAGAATGCTTAATTATGAATGCTGAAGAATCCTAGAATGAAACTCCACTTAAGGGAATGTAAATACATATTAGCACCCACAAATAGCAATTCAACAAACTGGAAATTGCAGGCCTTCCATTTACTTGCTATGTTAACTCACATGCACAGAAGCCACAACAGCAGACACTATAGCAAATGCAGCATGGTATGATCAAAGGTCCAACCTCCTCAATAATGGTTATCTGTGAATTCATGTGGAGTTTGCAAAATCTGTTATAATGACTGCTTCAGAAAGAGTAAGTTACCCTTAACTAACAACCACAGGACATTACCAAAGATCTACACCCAATCACAAGAATGTTCCTCCAGCTGTTATCCAGTTCCTGTAATTAACTACTATGCCTTGCTCAGGAATCCTATGCATGCCTGCACCAATCACTCCTTATATGTTTCCCTCACTTTAAAAATATCTTTCATGAGAATAGAGAAATCTCCATTCTCACAATGAAGGAAAAACAGCAAGGTTAACACTTCCTCAGGAAGCCATAGAAAGAACCAAACAAGGAAAGACAGAACAAACAGAAAACAAAAAACACACACTGGTATGAACAAAAGTGCCAGTCGCACACCTGTTCAGGGACCATCAACAGTAGTATGTATGATAGTGACTTAACTACCACAACTTCCCCACTGACTTCATCAGCTCCCTACAGTGGGTAAAGGCCGGTGACAAGCATCAACCTGCGAACTGAGTTTCTGCTGCATTTCGGGAAGCAACAGGAAGACTCAGCCATACTACTGGCTAGCAACAGACCACAACAACAAGGACAAAAAAAGAAATAAAGACCAACAGAAAAGGAAAGAAAAAATAAAGGAAAGGAGAACAGGGAAAGACTAAGAACAAGGGGGCTTACAAGAAGCTCTCCACTTACAAGACTCAAAGCAAAATCATTTTGAAAACACCAAAAGCAGAAATTCCAAAAGGATTTTTTCTTTAGTAAGCAACCCTCTAGTTCTCTTTAGAAGAATTTTTAAAGGGTAGCCTTCTACCTTCAGAAAGACAATAAGACTGACCATCTGAGAGACAAAACTTCTTACAACTACAAAGCCTCAAGAATCTGTAAAATTGAGTATTGATAACCCCCAACTTCACAGTCATTGAGATATTGAAATGAACATGAGGCATTCTAATCATTTCAATACCTGCATACTCTGGTTGAGAGCATTTGTGAAAAATGTCACAGGATTAACCTTGACACTTTGTTTAACAGCTAGATTCAAGAAATTACAAGAGAAGCCTTTAGATGTACAATTCAACTCACAAGATGTTTTTGGGTTCCCTCGCTTAAAAAAGCACACTGTACTTACTCTACAACTAGAAGTGTTCACTTTGCAAAAGACTGTTTCACAGTCACTTACTTTAACTTCATCCATTGCAATTTTACTTGGAACTCGTCGGTGCTCCTTTCTTCGAGCAGGCTGCTCCTCCTCAACATCTTCCATCTTCACTCCTGGCACCACTGACAATGTAACACTCACCCATTCCTCACCATCCACCTTATCCTGACCCTGCACCTGTAGGCTTTGTCCATCTCTTGAGCTGTTCCATGCATCACTTCCAACACTGCTTTGACAGCATGCACTTGACCAACCTTTTCTGATATCTTCCACCCCCTTAGATCCTCTTGGTCCTGCTTCTGAAGAACTATCCTTTACTCTGGTTTGATTGTCAACCATACTACAAAGAGTTGAATTGCTGCAAGGTCCTAGTCCCTCTTCAATATTGGGCCCTCTACAATTGGTATGCATGTTATTTCCAAACACTGTCCCCGTTCCTTCACCAGCAGGTTCTCTATTAGCTGCATGACAACTTCTCCCACTAGAAACTTGTGGAAGCTCATTTCCAGTCCCCACTCTGCATTCTGGCTGTGCAGTATCCACTCCGAAGGTTTCTTGCTTCCTCAATTGAACTGAAAAGCTTACATCCACCACTTTCAATTTGGTCTCCCAAAGGTGTGCCATTGCCAGATCAATTGCCTTAGAAGCTGTACGAAGAAGTTGTTGCGTGTTTGGCTGTTGGATGTCAGGTTGAAGAGGATAAGCCCAAGGTGGAGGACGCTGCAGCTGGGCATCACCACTAGCAAGGGGTATCCCCCGTCTGGCTAACTTCACCCCTGTACCTGAATCTTTTTGATCCTTGTTTTGACTACTGCTCATAAGCCAGAAACACAAAGACACAGGAGTTAGCTGAAAAGGAATCTCTGTGATTGTATGAGTAAAACTAACATGAAAGAAGTGGAAAACTAGTGAAGAATCCATGCAGACAAGAAAATTGTAAAGACATAGTAGTAAAGAATTTTATGGCACAGACAATGCTAATACCCACATCCTCCACTATGGCCATAATTGTAGCACAAAATTAGGGCCATAGTGGAGGGCTCAGATGCAAAGAATCAGAGCCATGAAGGTCAAGCAACACCAAAGCTGTGAAATCATAAGTAAAGACTTCTGATTTCACTGCTATCCAGCATGCAAAACTGATGCTAAAGTGTAATGGGCATATCTCCATAGCAGATCCAAAAATTACTCCATGCCTTTGAGTCATCTTCTGGCAACTCAATCAGTCAGCAATTTAGCCAAAGAAGATATTTCATGCAAGCATAAACAACAAACAACTCAAACAGAAGAATGATGAAGGAAACTGCAAACCTGTTAGCTTCACATTTGAGAACCTCCACACATATCAAATATGGTGCTTTCTCCCTTGAATTCAAGAGAACAAAATCATCCTCAGGGATGTGCACAACTCGATACAAGCCCCTGCCCATGGGGAAGCACACCCCTGCTCCATTTGCCCATGTCCCATGCAAAACTCTCTGAGATCGGTAGCTGAAGGTTTATTTAACAGTCTCCAAGCATGAAATGACTTTTGCCACATGAACAGGGAGACTGAAAATCTTTGATAAAAACAAGAACTGGCTCAAAACACATCAAGGACTCAACAGATGATCAATAGCATGTGTCTTATTTCAAACCTGCTTAGCAACCAAAGCCAACAAACAACAACTGGCCTGAGCTAATGTTCAGAAGCAGAAACTGAGAGCTAACAAGAGATTTCTCAGTCTAAATTGTACAGATGAGACCCCAGAGTGGCCCACCTCCATCATTTTCTGCAGCCACAAGATGATGATTGAGTTCCACAAGTGACTGCCACAATAATCAAACAGAACTCTGCATTAGAACACACACTGTATTAAAGTTCACTCTTGCTAGCATAGCAGGGTAACGTGATTTTGCAGTGTTTTATAAGGACAATCTCTTTCACAAGGGTTTCAAGACCCAACAACAGCAGGAAAATCTCATCAAAAGCCTGTTGCCTGAAGACAAAGGTGTTGAGACATCTGATGAGAACAAACTCACAACACAAATGAGGCCAACTGAACATGGATGTACTATGTGTGTCACCATCAAACTATGAATGTATAATTGGCTGGGTGACCGAGTTGGGAAAATGAGATAGCAACCATACTTCCCGGAGAGCTTGGTGACGATCTTCCATTGGAAAGATATCTGCAAGACCTGATGATGTATCACACAGGGACTGCACAAAGTCTAGAGTTGCATGAAAAACTCCTTTCCGTATGTGAAATAAGGAATACTTTGGTAGAGGTGGTTTTTCTGATGACTTGTCTGCCTTCACTGTCCTACGTTTTGGAGACCCAGGCCGCTTCTGCACCAACTTAATTCACATAAAACTCAGCAAAGTCCCTCTGTTGTTCATATAAACATAAACCTTCAGCATTGCAAGTAATTTGGCATAGGAGGGAGGACACAATCCTACAATCTCAAGGCACAAACTGATTCTTCAAACACACATTGAACTCACCATGAAAGACCTTCCAATGTCAAAAAATGAAGAATCTGATGATGGCAATTTCCAATTGCCAGAGCCTGTTGAGACTTTCTCCACTGCCCTCCCAGCATCCCATTGTGGTATGTCTGATGCTTTATCATCATCTGCCTCATTAAGGCCTTTTTTGGTCATACTGACAGTTTCTGCACCCTGATGTTCTGCAGCTGCAATTTCCATGGATCTAGAGTCCTTCACCAGGCCATCTGCCTCATGTGTGTGGTCCTTCCCACGAAATATAGACATTCCACGCAAGCTGTCATGCAAGAGATTCCCGTCATTTGATCCATCTGTGCTATCATGACTCAAAGAGAGGGATCCAATGTCATCTGATAAAGAGCCTCCTTCTTCATCGCCACGATCTTTGAACAGCCTTCTCAAGAAGCCAGAAGGAGTCATTGATGGCACTACAGGATCTCCCTCTCGTCGCACACTAAAGAACTTCCCACCATCTTCCACTGTCCGATTTAGGAAGAGCCTCTTGAAAAAGTTATCATTCCCTGGACTAGTATCTGAATTAATAACAACTGGATGATCTTGCTCACTCAGAGCCCCTGCCACTATGTCCTCTTCAGGATGAACTTGTCGAAATAACTTCCGAAAAAGGAAAAACTCTGGGCCTTCACCATCTTCCCAGTTACCACTACCCTTTTCCTCTTCCTCATTCTTCTCGCGGAAAAGTTTTCGGAAAAACCCATCCTTTTCATCCTCATTGCCTGCAGCTTTTTCCTCTGCATCAGGCTTATCACGGAAAAAACGGCGAAAAAACCCTTCAGAAGTCACCAGCTCGTCACTGCGAACCCCTTTCTCATCCTCATCCTTGTCCCTGAACAACCGCTTAAAGAAGCTGTCAGAATCAGTCTCCTTTAGAGCCCGTTCAGTAGCAAACTCCTCCTCTTCCTTCTCCTCCTTCTCCTCCTTCTCCCTGAATTTCTTCATAAAAGCATCACGGACCTTCGTAGTGGGGATGAACTTCTTCAGAACCTTCAAAGATGATTCTGTCTCATCAACCGGAGGTCGACTTGCCTCACGAAAGCCCTCATCAGCCATTGTAGGCAATGGAACTGGAGGTGGGGTGCGTTGAGGTGGTGTAGTTGATGTTAAAGGAAGCAATCGACGAGAAGAAAGGATTGCCTTGAATACACGACTCTTTGCACCAGGACTGCTAGCAAGTTTCTGTGGTCTAATCAAGGTGGGCCAATCACCCTCCAAAGCAGCCATCTGACACCTCTCCTGCACCTTCAATATACTCTCGCTGTCAACCGTGTCCTCAGCCTCAGCCATAAGAAACCAGTGGACCTTAGTCGCAATGCGAAGTGACTTTGCACACATGTCAACAATGTACTTCTCCAGAGATGGACTAGGCATGTGAAGTACCATATAACAAAGCTGGAAGAGGTAACTCTCAATACCCGAGAGAGGCAAGCTATACATCCGGTTACAAAGGTAGTCTCTGACACCTGAATGCTCATACTTATACAAATAGCTGACTGCAATCCACTCACAGAAGAACGCAGAATCAAAGAACCGGATGAGCCAGCCATTGTCTCCAGTGGCACTGGGGGTCTTCACAATCTCTTTTGGACCCTCATCTGTGTCCAGACCAGCACGTCCCGTGTAGCTGAGAAGACGAACCATGGGCCCTTCTTGCTGATGACCTTTCCCCAACAACATGTCTGTTCCCTGCTGGGCAAGCTGACCATGCGTCACTGCCCTTCCTGCTTGGTCATATAATAGCACTACAACTCCTGTTGACAATAAATCACTCACAACAAATGTAGCTGCCTCCTTCCTTGCACCTCTAATACCAGAAAGTTTCTGTCATTGGGTCACTTGTCCCAATCAGTTTTGCAAAGACACTCCTCCATGACATCATCCTGAGGGTACAAGCATTGCACACTGTTGCAAGGGAAACCAGATCTGTATATTCATCATCCGTCATCCAATGAAGAGGAATTGGAATTCCATTGCCCTTTTTGCAACATGCTCCAAGAAGCCAATGCAGCATTTATCCATCACTCATACTTTCACTATTGTCGATCAGGAAATAATTCCAAATGTTTTGTATTGAAGAAACCTTTAAGCAAAAGTGCAGATTGCAATGCTCCTTGCTGCACACACACTTGAATGCTGTGTGCAAAAGTAAACTAAAGCAGATGAAGGTGTCATTTAAATCAATCAACGAGTTGATCAGATCTCCACACACCTCACATTTGTTTTCTGATTTACTTCCAACAGTTGTCACAGGGCAGTAGAAGCAAAAAACCAGTGCATTGGATTCCTGGGCCTAGAACTTGCTGCTGACACCTCCTCCTGACTTAGAGAGAGTCCCACAGTCTCAGGTTGCCAAACTAGGGCTTCCAGTCCACCATCCCTTCTTCCCTTCTCAGGCATGCCCACATAGACTAACCTCCTGCATACTCGACATGTTACAAAGATCAGTAAAAAACAGTGTTGCAGCCATAGCATGATAGTGCAGCAGCTTTCCACCCCCCTTTTTCCCAAGGCCAAATCCATTTCCTCAACAAACTGTTTCTCAAGATTGTTCAACAAAACTTCTCTCCTCTTCTCTCTCTCTCACTTCCCCTAATACATGGAAGTGTCATTACACGGGATTCGCTCCCTTTCAGAGACTTCGCTTTCTGTTGTTCCCTGAGCGAGAGAGCTCATCCCAACACAGTGGACCAAATTTCAAAAAAACCCGCAGAGTCTCACTCGTGACTGGACTAGCGGCAGCAGCAGTAGCAGGAAATGAGACTAACTTTCTCAAGCAACGACAACACACAGAGAGGCTTCAAACACACATCCCCCCCGCCCCGCCCCCCTCCCCGGCGTGCAACAAGAACCAGAAAAACAGCGTCAGAAAAGCATCGACTTTCCTGAAAACAACAGACCTAATAATCAAAAAATCCTCCGCAACAGCACTAAAATTGCCACAAAATCACCTTTCTCTCTGGACAAAATACACAACAAACACACCGCATGAATCCCACCTCTACTCCACCGCCACGACCAGCCCTGAATTTCACGCCATCACCGAAAGAGAAAGCCGGCAACAAAGTGGGGGAGGGGAAACAAAACAAAGAAGTTTTTGGAAAACCCCAAAAAACACCAGATATCGAAGAAGCAAGTAGGATCAAAGTACAAACCAGCGACCAGAAGAGAAGGGGAAAAAAAGAAGAAAGAGACAGAGACAGAGAGACACAGTGACAGAAGAGAGAAACAAGAGAAGAGACAGGGAAGGTCGAAAGAATCGGAGCGGAACCTGAAACACAAAGTGAGTGCGCGGCACAGGCGACGCTGCTGCTGGCCCGACACCTCTGCTGTTGTTGTTCCGGACCAAAACACATGCGCGGGGAAGAAGAAGAAGGAGAAAACATGAGCGGCGGATTGCGATGGCGACCAAAAGCAGTGTACAATGCGCCGCTGCGAGATCGCGAGCGAGAGAGAGAGAGAGAGAGAGAGAGCGGGGGAGGGGGGGGAGAGAGCGCGCGCGCGGGGGGTCGGAAATAATACCCGGAGGGTATTTATCAAGTACCTTCAAATGCTTTGGGCTTGGATGCTAGTGCCCGGTGGGTACTTGACAAGTACATCTCTGGGCCTGTATTTCGGGTTTGGCGCTAGGGGTAACCCGCTTGGTTCCTTTTTCTTTTTCTTTTTCCCTTTTTTGGGGGAGTTGTTGGCAGCCTTTTTAGTTATGTTGTAGCACTTTTTAGCTATATTAAAAACTAAAAGTGCTAAAAATATGTGCTTTTTGGGGATTTTTCAAAAGCCAGAATTCAACCAAAATTCAAGAATGGTCGCCAAATTTTTACAAATGGTTCAAGTAGAGTAATCAAAAACCATAGAACAATGTTTTAAGAAATTTAATTTCAATATATATAGCTTGTAGTCAAATTTGGCTAAATCTTCATTTCTGTGCATCATCATTTGCCACTTTGGCTACAATACAAATTTGACCCCCGAAACCCCCAACCCAAAAAAAACACACACACACACTGGAGGGGTATCTGACGGGTATTCTTCACACAGAAAATATATATGAAAAAAGAGATTGGGCATTTTTGAAAAGTAAAATGCCCACTGGAGCAGGTGTTTAGTTTTCTGAAATGCTGTGCTTTTTTGCCAGAGGACAGATTCCACTTGATAACCCCCCCCCCGCCCCCTCCCCAAATATACTAAGAAAATGGTGCCAACAACTTCCTAGTGTGAGTCTCAAGCCATATGAAAGAGGTTTTTTTCCTTCACAAAATTCTTGGCTTTCTTTCTTATGCTCTCATCT
>Ga0209611_10001388_pt1 | contig 40947 bp, 25 predicted proteins | sample S1TSphgellanicum_3_FD_187693 | JGI IMG/M metagenome (GOLD analysis project Ga0209611, IMG submission 187693) | Host-associated microbial communities from peat moss isolated from Minnesota, USA - S1T2_Fc - Sphagnum magellanicum MG (SPAdes) (version 2) | ecosystem: Host-associated > Plants > Peat... | reverse complement strand
AATTCATTTTAGTTCATTTTAAATTAATTTTAAGTTCACTTCTAGTTAATTTTTAGTTAACTTTCAGTTCACTCTTAGTTGAATCTTGGGTACACATGGGCCACATGTAGGTTGGAATTTTTTTAAAAAACTTCCTTGAGTTATGTGCTCAATAGGTATAAATATAAGTAGAATTCCCCATTATTTTTTTGTTTGTTGAGCATTAGTTTGGGTACATTTTTTTGTCATAACTTTGTTATGTTTCTTTCTTACAATAAAATCTTGTTGGATTCTTATTTTGCATGTGTCGTGTTTTTGTTATTGTTTTTTTGTTTCACGATTTGAGTTTGAAACTAAATTTGCCCTTATTTTCGTGTTAGTTAGGAAATCTTGTAGACTTGGTTGTTTTCATGCCCTTGACACAAGGTGGATGATGTGTGTATTTTAAAAAAAAATTACATTGTATTCTTATCCTATAACTATATATAAACTATTGATCATCTATGGTGTCTATGTATTTAATAACCCCTAAGTATTTTATTTACTTACCTACTTAAATAATAACCACTTATGATGTCGCCTTGTTTACTTATGGTACTTATCCACCTACCTATGTAGTTAACTAGTTATCACAAGTTAGAAGTAAGAAGGTTCATAAAGTAATTTAGAAAGGTCAAACCTTCGCAATTTGGTTGATCCACAACTAAATCATAATGGGGTTTCCAATGGATGGCAAACCAATGGGTGTTGGGTCACAAAAAGACCTTTGATTCTTCTAGTGTATATAGAGAGTGCCTTATAGAGCACAAAACCTTGTACAGTAGGAAGTTCCATTCTTGTAGGCATTTCATTTTTGTAAAGAATGTTGTTGTTCCTTGATGTCAATAGTTTGTTACTTATGTAATTACCTTGGGGTTAACATTAGTGACTTACTAAGTAGTGAGGTTTTATAATTTAATAATGGTTTGGTGAGTTATTATCAATTAGTTTTTGTAAAATTTAATGTGCATGACTCAAGTATGGTGATTGACAAGGAAAGTCTTTGCACAAATTAATGTGCATGTTGAATCATGGTTCACCATGTAATGTGTAATACTTTAAGAACTTTCTTTTGAGTTTCATTTTGTTTGATATATATATATATGAGTATTTGGGACTTTTGGAAACACTTTCAATTGATGAAAAGAACTTGTTATAAGATTGAAAAGTTTTATAAACTTGTGAAAAGAATTGAAAGATTAATTTTCAAAGGTTTTGACATAGTTTGTGAATGTACAAAATCTATGGTAGGAAGATGGTTGTGACATAATAATTATACATAGAAAATAAATAAATGAGTATGTATTTTTACAAATAAAAACATAGATTTTCATAACTATGTAAAAAAAATACATAGTTTCAAACCTATACATGTTTGTATTTTGCAATGTCATTTTTGCATGTGATACTTAGTGGGTGCCAACTAGGTATCATAGGACAAAAAAACAAAACATGAAATCACTCTTTATGCTTGGTAAAGCATCCAAGTGAAGGCATTACTGAAATTGGGCAGCACTTGATTGTTGCCTTGTGTGCGCCCTTATTTTAATAATGCCATCATCTGTGTGCTGCACCTAATCCCAATTGGGAGTTGCCCCCTGGGCTTTGTAGTTCACCGCTTTGGACATCAATCTAAGCATCAAACTTCTGTTTTCCCAAAGGAGCTTATCATTGTGTCAGTCTGGTAGTAGAGATGTTCCAAATCCTTTAAATGTATGATCTGTGAACCTGACTCAGACTCTTTAAAATGGGACACCCACCCAATATTGGTTTCAACTTTGAGCACACAACTTTTGGGATAGCATCCAATGTGGGCGTCCTATGATCCAGACAAGGACACTCACCAAACTGCAGGAGGGTTGCTGACCTCCCAAGAGACTATGGGCCCGGGGGGATAAGCCCTGGCACAGCGAACTGTTTCGAATACATCCCATAAAGAGATAGAACTGAGTAGGCCCAGTGCTCTTTATATTGCAGGGGGATTATATACATCTACCTTGAAAGTCTGACACCAGGGAGTTTGTACTTTCAAATGTAAAGCACTATTTGATGCCATGTCTCTAATACCCTTTCCAACAGGAGGCATAACCTTCCTCCCTCTCTCAAGGAAGGAAAAGGCACGAGATTCCTCCTCCTTTCTAGGAGGGACATTCACGGAGATAGGGTGTCCTCCCAATACACTAGGAAATTTTTAGAGTAGGCGCAAGATACAAGATACCAAAACTTTGGAGGAGGGATATTCATTGATGTAAGGTGCCCTCCAAATACACTGGGAAATCTGTTTGAGTGCTTTTTAAGGGCTTTATCAATACAAGTCTCACATCTGTTGTCTTGTAAGTTACATGCGTTTGAAAGAACAAAGAAGTATGACATCATGTATTGCAGACCAAGGTGTGTACTGATGACCGTAGCTACTGTTTAACTGTCATGCTTCAAAAGCTCTTTGAGTTTTGGTTCTTGTCAGAGACTAAAGCTAAAAGACTCCTTTGCAGGATGCGTCTCCCACCTGAGCTGTACGCAGCCTTCACGTTCTTGGCCTTTTGGTTGTTGCCGTGTTTGGACTTTGGACCACTGTTGGATAGTTATTAGAAATATGGCATCAAATAACTGAAGGTCATCAGGGCAGCTATTAAGATACATACTTGTGAATTTCAAAAATCAAAGGGACCAATTTTGATATATTTATCACATATCTCAAAAAAATCTAAGAACTGATCCCTATGTGTAATCATAATTCTCAAAAAATCTAAGAAAGTAGCCTTCTAGAGAACTCTCGTTCTTTTGCCTGCCATTTCATGAAAACCAGTGGTTTTTTGAGGGTGTTCCAAAACCAGAAACAGAGGTTCTTTGATTTCAAACTCTGAAAAAACTAGAAATGGAGGTTCTTAAGAAATCACATACTGCACCAACACTGGTTGAGGATGTCTCATTCCTATGCATCTCAAGCTTGTCATTTCAAGTGTTAATTTGAAACCATTGTGAGGTTTGTACTAGCAAACTTCATAAAAGAAAGTTGTCATTTATGGTTCATTTAGGGCAGGCACCAAGTGTTCACCCCTATATTACATCACCCAAACACACAAATACACACACATATAATTTTGATATCCATGTTATGGCCATCAGTTCACATCTTACAATATTTTCACTATGACAGAATTTCAATTCCAAACAGGACTGTTCATGGAAGTCCTATAAAAAGGACCTAACATTCCCAATTTCAATACCTAACCACATGATCATTCTTGGCAAGCACAGAACTACAGGTAACCTAGTGATTTATCCTGCAGAAGAGGCCCTCAACAAACAAGGTTCAAAAAAAGATTTTTGCTATACCCACATCACCTACCTCATCACACAGGCTAGGCATGTATGGACTTCACTAGTTAGACAAATCACTTGCTAGTGATAGAACTGCATTCCATTCTTAAAAACACTGTCCATGTAACCTGTAAGCTCTCCGAGCTTTTGATTAAGGACTACATAGTTAAGTAAATCACAACAGTGAATACATTTTCAATTTACTTGACTTCTAGCAACAAAATTTCCCAAGCAGAAACTTGCATTGTGCCATAGCAAAATATGGTGTACTTGGTCTCTTCTGATGATGAGAATCAAATCCCTTTTCTTTGAACATTTGCAAAACAATTTTTTATGCCAGGCCAATCATGGAAGCACCATATCAAAACTAAACCTGGCTAAAAATGCATCAACAACTAACTAATGCAAATTACACCATCCAAGGCTATTCATTTGGTGAGACAAAGCTCTTGAACACTCAGGGAGTAAGATAAAAGGAAGTGCCAATAGTGTCACCTCTTTGAGAGAATGATCTTCATACCTCACAATGTGTGCTAAGGACATGAATCCCACTTCAATTCCAATCAATGCTAGACCACATTGAACAAGTTGAAAACTTCAAATCTCAGTTCATGAATGCCCTAGCTACCAGTGTTTCTCATCCATTGTTGGAAAAGCCATCAATAGACCATCATTTTACATGTTACAATTGCATAACTAGAAGTATAATTTTGTAATTAGGGTGGTATCTCTTTGTCCAAAACATTTGAAAAAAGTAATACTCCTATGCAAAGGAGAGGGAAAAAGAAAGAGAATGTATTTTGGAGATCTAATCTTCAAAGGTTGAAAACAGCTAGTTTTTGCCAATTGAACTACCATCCTTACAATTCATGACTTGGTAAAAGAAGATTGCTTAAAATTTCCATACGCACAATAAAGAAAGCTGGAACAAGGTTAAAACTTTTCCTACAAGTCAAAGAAAGACTTGCACTTATGGACTGAAGAACTGGGAAGAAGAAAAACACAGGAGGGTAGAATTCAAACAAAGAACAAGCAGCAGCTCATTGCATGATGGCGGTGCCTTTTACACAGCTTCCATAAGGATGATAAATATTCAACATACTAAATTGGAAACACATGGTGATTAGCATGGTGAAGCCCAAGTGGATCCTTGAGTTATGCTGGAAATGAACTCCACATGACCATAGTACATAGGAATACAAAACTTTTGGTCTGCTTCTGGGTGCATCACAATGTCTTTACCCTGAAGGGCAGAGTCAAAAAAACTAGCAGTACGAATAAAAGTGACAGTCTCTCACTTGTTCAGGGACCATTAACAGTAACATGTATGATAGCAGACTTATCTATCACAAATTACTCGCTGACTTAATCAGCTCCCTACAATGGGTATAGACAAGTGTAATACACAAACCTGCGCACTGAGTTCCTGTGCGAAATGTGCCAAAGGACATGCCTCATTTTGAGTAGGGACAACAATGTAGCTACAATGATTCCATGAACTTCATTCATGTAGAAGAACACAAACACATTAAACAAATGTAACATTGCAATTTAACCAACAAGACTCCCAAAATTTGCAAATCATTATGCATTTTTCTACTTTATGGAAATCCAGCATCCGTTACATTAAAAAGTTTGAAGAGCTTGGATGTTGCATTACAATACATCTAGGAAAATCAAAGAGATAACTTTCAGCACAAAGTAAGATTGTCAAGAAATCGTTGGAGCCTTGACAAATACATCTAGAAGATGGTCATTCTTCTATGATCTACCCGTAAGGAGTTCGTTCATTTGCTCGTGCCAGCACAGCAGCCGGCAGTTGCGATAAATACATGGGAAAAGGCCATCATAAATACACAAGTCGGCACAACCAAAAAATGGTTTCTCCGTCCCGAAAGATGGTATAGTAGATGTGGTATAATCATCGGCCCAATTCTGTATCGAAAAGACTACCTCCAAAAACAACCGGCCGAGACAGAAAAGTTGCATAGCTATGCGACCTTCCCTTCTTCCGAAAACCAAAACCCTACATCAACTCGCATCTTCCACAAACATCTCAGGAAACCAAGACAAGATTCCTCCCAAGGAAACATCACCACACAATATTACTTACATCCCAAAGCAAACATTCTCAAGAACACAACAGGATAATAACACAACAACAACGTCATTGCAGGAATCGATGTGATCGGCAAACTGCTTCATTGGGGAGACAGGCGCGGTTGCATTAGTGTACCTTGAGATGCAAAACCCTAATCGAATTAGGGTTGTCCAGATGCTTCCGACAGTCGGAGACATCTGGACGGTCCATTGAGACGAAGTTACGTGCACGATGTCCAGCCGTAAGTGCAGCGCTGCATCTGGACGGTCCACTGATGTGACATTACGCCCCATAGTTACGAAACCCTAAATTGGATGGGATCATTATGGTCCAGAATGTTCTTTGGTCTTGTGTCGTGTTTTGTTTCTTCCATTGTCATCGTCTTCTTTAGCCTCTTCTACGAAGCACTTGGTCGCATTTTGCTTTCCTGTTGGAAGTTTTTGAGAACACGGAAGAAAAGACGGAAGAGGTTACAGAACAGGGGAGAGATGAGCGGAGGGGCGGGAGGAGGAGCTGTGGGTTCGGCCAAGACGCCTGCAGATTTTCTCAAGTCTATTAGAGGCCGGCCTGTGGTGGTGAAGCTCAACTCGGGAGTGGATTATCGAGGTATGCTGTACGCTCCGGTATTTTTCATCGCTATATTCTGTCTTTCCGTTGGTATCTGTTAATCCAATATATATATATTCCATTTTTCTTTTTGCCTTTAGGATTGCATTGTTCGCTTCAAAAACGTCTTCCCAGAGGTTCGTGGATTAGGGTTTAGGCGTCAGTGCCTCGGTGTGTTTCATGTATATAACTACACTTTAGTGCTCCACTCCGCCATTTAAACTGCAATTCTCTTTCTTTCTGTTGCTATTTTGCAACGCTCTGTGTGCATGCTTCAACAAGTACCTCATTTTTGCTTTGAGAATTTCAATCTTCGCTATCAAAACCTATTCAAAAGGTTTCAGGCCTAGGGTTTAGAGGTCAGTTCCCCCTTTCTTTTGTTTCAAGATTAACCTAGACCAAGGCCTAGGCCTAGTGTTTTTCCCCCTTTCTTGTGCTTCAAGATTAGGGTTAGACGTCAGTGATTTGGTAAGATGTGCCTCTGCATTGATTCAGGATTATGACTAGGTTTTTGATTGTGTAATAGAAAAGGTTCTTGGCTGGTGTTTCTGTAGTTAGGGTTGAAGGTTTTGGCTATTAGGCAACAATATCATATTGACTTCTTGAGGGGTTAGGGTCAATGGATTCTTGTCTGTTTGCCCAGGTTATAGGCATCCCTTTTTTTGTTATGGTTTGGGATTGCAGCATGGTGTTAATTTGTGCGTCAGGGTTATGTTCCATTTTCGTTTTATTTTAAAACTTCCTTTCAAGTTCTTCTGGTTATGCTTCAGGTTTAGAGTTAGGGTTAATTGGAAATATGATTGGAAGCCTGTCTTAGGATATTGCTTGCTGTTACTGTCAATACTAGACTTTGCTTATGATACCATTGGTTCCTGAATCTCATCAATTTAACTTTCTGCTGTTCAGATTGACTAGAAGCCCTGTCACCTTTGGTTCAACTTTGATAACTAACTCCTTTCTGAAGATTTCTCTTGCTGCATCTGCAGAGCCTCAGAAAGTTCTGGCAGATGCTTTGCAACCTTGGAATGTAGACCATCATTGCCTAGGAGGCTGTTACCTTGGGGTTGAGTTTGACAAACCCACACAAAATTTAAGAGTCGATGGATGGTTTTAGTCTCTCTTCTACAACACGCTAATCTTTACTTGATTGATGATACAGTTCTCTATGGTCAAAGACACTTCCAGTGCCTTTCCCTTGATATTGTTCTGGTATTGAATGCTTGGCTGAACACAACTCCAAGTTTAGCACATTCAAAAGTCATGGTCTTGGTTGGGCGCAGGAATTTTAGCATGTTTGGATGGGTACATGAACATAGCAATGGAGCAAACTGAAGAGTACGTGAATGGTCAACTGAAAAATAAATATGGAGATGCCTTCATTCGAGGCAATAATGGTAACATTTCCTTCTTCCCCTGTCAGAGGTCTGTTCATACAAGAGGTAGCTAGCAAATGTTGGATGAAAGCCACAATTTTTTATCTGGTTGGATGAGAGTAAAGATAAAGTTATGGCTGATTTGTCCAAACACTGACCTTATACTAACAGCAGATGAGGCTGTATCTGAGTGCATAGGCTCTGCATTTTTTTCACTCTGGAAATGTGCATTTCAGCTCCAAAACTCACCCCCTGGTTCACATCCAATCCCTACAATGCAAAGCTTTGTAGGGATTGGATGTAAACCCCTGGATGAGATTGGATTTGGCTTGCTTGTTCAAAATTGGGAGACTAAATTTATGATGATTGAATGGCACTTATTGCATTGCAGAATGCCTGGAAGTACAAGAATATCATAAATCCTGTCCTTGTCTCCAAAAAGCTTGATAGATTTGAGCACTTGTTTGTGTTTCAAAGTTCAGGTTTATTTGTTTTGTTTAAAGCGAACCTTTTTGTTGACCAAGTGCTTATTACATGCAGTTCTATATATCAGTACAACAAAGAGGACACTTGGAGATGCATAGCAGGATTGTGTGAAAGGAAGAACGTACTCACAAATTCACAGCTTGCGATTTGTGAGTGAATCCGAACATGTGGTGCTTAGGTCAAGCTAGAAGGGCCGGATGCAATGGCAGTGGGGTGGTTGTTTCAAGTTTATACATTCATTTGTACTGAACTTACATGGGTTTTCAATATCGTTGGCAAATCCTACCCCTTTCACAAACATTGAAGCTTACTCTAAGGGGAACCCTATTTATTGAGCATTTTGGTTTTGTGCAAACAAATGGTTTCCTTAGTTTGACACGAACTTTTGATTTTTTATGCAAGCTTGTTCTTGTTTATGAAATCAGTCTATTATCACCCATGACCCAACAACCCTGCTTGGGACTACAGGAAGAATTGTGAAATGAGAGTTCAAAGATTTGAGATATGGGTGTCAGTGTTCTCTTTGCATGCAAACTTGCAACTTTGACCACATTTAATTCTGTACTGCTTAAAACCTTGGGGAGAATCTTTGTCACTCATGGTGGCATATGTTTTATCAGCCCCCTGTGCTATGGTTTTTGGGATATTTAAGTATAGGAGAAGTGCCTGTACTCATATCCTTTTCCTTTGGAAAGCAGAGCTGGGATTTCTTCACTTTTTAGAAATAGTGACAGGCTGGTATCTTTTGTGGGTCAGAAGATCCCAGTACAGCCTGGCTGGTACATTCTACTGCAAAAGATCCCGCTTGCTGAAAACAGGTTTCTTCAGGCAGGTAAGGGAGCTGAAAATACAAAAGAAAAATTCTGGCAGTCCTTTCTGTGGTGGTTCTTCTACAGTGTTAGTAGAAAATTAATCAAACTCATGCTTTCAATGCCTACGCAGATAGGCAAGGTTTACATTTTACTTCAGCCAGTTGTATCAGGTGCAGTTGAGTCAATTCCTGGGAAACAAATGGAAAGTAGGAAAGGACCTTGGAGCCTTGGGGTTTTTTAAGTGTTGTGACAATTCTCTAATTTATTTGTAGTCTGTTGCACCTGTTTAAGGCTTCCATTAGGAAGACTCTTGGAAGACAAAGAGAGAAAGACTATTAAGCATACCAGTGCAAAGAGAAGAGAATTGAAATTGGGCATCATCAAAAATCTATTCTCAGCTAGGTGCTTGGTGCATTCATTTGTGTGGCATGTACACAAATTGTCACACCAGCAAGGCTACCTAATGGTTTAGAAACTTCTAGACATTGTAACATCATACTTTAAATTTCAGCCGAAGAACCATATTATTAAAATGGACAGGTGACAAATTCTTTGAGCTCAGTGTTGTTTTCATTTTCCCCATGTCAATTGGTGACATGCTTGGCAGAAAGTCTAGGGGGATATATTGGACGCAATTAGGCATCTAATAGTTCCATATAAGCTGCTCACAACAATCTCAACAAACTTTGTTTCCCACCAAATACAGTTTGTTGTTTAACTGCTGTAAATCCTATTTTAACAATGTCCCCTCTATCTGAAGCAGAGGTCTAAAGAATATCCCCAGATTTACAGCTGCATTATACATTAGCTGCAAGAGTAAGACCTCAAGTCTATGGACGAATCCCTAACAGGATCAATGTCCATTGTGGTTGAAGCTGAGGTGCACCATAAGGTCATTAAAAAACCTATGACATCCTCAACAATGAAAAAGATTTTGACCTCCAATTCTTGCTAGGGGGATTGAGGCCACCCACTCCCCAATCATCTGGAGATACAAAAGCAGGAGAAGCACTAGGCCATCTCCACCCTATATCACTGCTAGATCCCCTAGTTAACCAGTGCTTGACAGGAAATTGCTTTCTGGAGAGGGACCTACTCCGAAAGAGATTCTCAGTTTGAAAGAGATCATAAGGTGAATGAGGTTTTCCACCTGCATTCAGTGTCTCTTTGTGCACCGAGGACACCTGTGCTCCACGAGAAGCAACCTCAGGCCCTGTGATATCATCTGTCGCTACTCCAATCCTTGAAAGTTTGTTCCTAGAGCTTGTTGGTGCAAGACCACCAGTCCCTCGTACTCCTACACCTCTTGAGGCTACTGGCTCCAAGACCTTGGCCTTGGTTGCAGCTTTCTCAGCTATCCCACACTGTGGGCATGTAGGGTCTTGACGTAAAGAGTCAGGAGAAGCCTGCTCCAGGCACTCAGCATGGTAAACATGGCCACAGACGAGAACTCCCACTACAGTGCAATCGGTGATTCCAACCATTCGATGTGAACTCCAGGGTGGCTGTTGACTTAGCAAACGGTTGCACACACCACAAGTCTGTGATATGCCATTACCAATACACAGTTAAGTTCAGACAGGCCAAAAGCTGCCAGAGGTGTACTCATGGAAGAAACTGAACTGCCTTGACAACACAAACAGCAAAATTTCAGTTAAACTGGGTACAATATATGATACCTCAGAGTGTGAAGAGGCACTGGCAGATTGAGTGTTCCTTGCCCTGATCCTTTCCACAGATAGCAACCCTGCGGCTTTATCAACACCTTCATAGGTTGAACCCCAGCCAAAATCAGATGGGCTGCTTGCATTTGTCCAACGCAAGCGCTCTTGGTATGGTAATGAAACTGCTTCAGAAGATGTCTGCACAGGCCACATCACACATCAGAACTGCACTTCACATCTCCAATACTCTGTAACTTATGAAACAACACCCAGTCCTCAGAGATGGGAACTCAACTGGTGCGAACCAGATATAAGCTGGTTTGTCTGAGATATGTATAACAAGAGTGGAATTGGGAATTTGAAGTGAGGCTTGGAAAGACTGAATACAGGCTCTTCAAATGGTGCTGCAATAGGGGTTTGGGTAAAACTGCTGGTTCACCAACTAAGTGCTCCTCTGTGGTGAGTCACAAGTCACTAGACATTACAGAGATTCTGGCTGATAAACAGCCCTTTCCAAACTGAAGAAAGTAACAAAACAAACAGATCAACAACATGACTCCTCGGTACATGATATTAGATGTGTGGACATTCTGGCTGATGAACTACCCCTTTCCTACCAGCAGAAGTAAAGGAACAAACAAACTAATCAACAACATCACTACTTAGCTCCAAGGTAGAGTTTGGGGTCAGTAGGTCACTGGGTTCCTGGACTGTGAGGTTGGTGTGACTTAATTGTATACCTATACTTAAAGTGGCAGATTGCAGAACTCATTACAAAAACATGCATATAAATGAACAATTCCTCCCAGCAAAACAAGGAATAAAAGTATGAGTGACTGACAAGCATGAATACTAAACCTGCTTGGATGATGATGGGATAATGGTTGGGCTTGATGTTGGTACTGCAACACAAACACAAACAATTTCATCAACAGGATTTACCTGCTACATATCTGCCACCACTCATCTTAAACTTTAATAGGTACACTACTTCAAGTTACTGCGTTCTCAATACCAAAGGCCCTTAAACTGGCAATTTGAAGAGCACATGATAAAGACAAATAGCAATTATGAACCTGGTGCTTTGAGCCCACATAAGATTTTGGTGAGTCTAAGGTTGAAAGCCTCTTTTGGTTTTTGCTCATACAATCAGATTCCAACATTCCTTCACCCTATCACCAGGACTCTCCACTGATCACCTACCTGAGTAGAAAAACTCTAAGAACACCATCATACCTGTGGGGGCAGGAGCAATGTCGCTGATGTGATCACTGGATAAAGCAAGAGGATTGCACACATTTGTCCGGAAACTGTCAAAAGGACTATCCCCTAAAGAGAAAAAGCTTTCAGAGTGCCTGCGGAAATGGCCAATCAGCCTAGCACTACCTAGCCTACTCCCACTTCTGCTGCCCCTGCTACTTGAAGACAGGGATCTTTGACGGAACTGAGATGCATCTGAGGTTGTTGCCAAATCTTCAGGTTGGGATTTATTCTCCAACCAACTGCTTGAAAGCACAGGTGAAAAGCCCTCATTGCTGCGCCAATGAGGTTCCTGTGCTGCTGTTGACCAGCCATCATTGCTGGTGGGAGACTCTTGTGGCCTTGCGGCCACACAGCAGAGGGACCCCGTCTTGACTTTATTGTGCTTTGTTTGGTTGAGTGTGGAAACCACAAACCCCAATGTGTACTAGCTGATGTTGCAGAATTCAATACTGCATGTTACATCTCTACCTGCCCTTTGCCAGTCCAGGATTCCTGATATATGTGTACAAGCTGTGACTGTGTTCAGCTTTGTAGAAGTTGACTTTCCTTTGCAGAGTACGAACACTTTCATCCAGGCAGAATCTGTAACCGGCTTCCTTTTTTAACACTTTTCCAAAAGTAGCAATCCTGCCTGCACAAAAGCATCTACAACAGCTGAGAATTGTCCTCAGTACTTCATTGCTGGAACATCAAGGATATCTTTTAACAAATATCAAGGATATAAGTACTGAGAATATCTCAACACTTATAACTTAAAGTCCAACTGAAAAATTTGAGAGATGACTCAATTGTAATGGGTATTTCAGATTTGACAACATAATAGCAACCAATCAGCAAACATAAAAAAGAGGAAATGCCTCCTAAAGAAAACAGAAAACAAGACCAAAAAACAGAATTTTGGAGTAGTTTGAAGGACAGCAACAGACACACATGTTTCATGCAAAGTCAACAGCAATGTATATGATATTCACCATAATATCCCCACTAACTTCATCAGTTCCTAGCAATGGATGTAGGTTAATGTCAAACATGAACCAAAACATGGAGTTTGTCACAAGGCTGGCAGTAATGGGAAAAGTGAACCATGATGCCAGCTCAACAAAACCTGAAAGAGAAAGATAAGATCAAAAATCCCAAGAAGAATATAAAATATGAACAATCTATTCACCAACAGTTTTGCTGTTTCTTGTCTCTGGTGTCTATAATGCAAAATTTGCAGCTATCCTCTACTAATTCTGCTGAGGATTTGGTTTCCAGGAACAGAACTCTTGGACTTAATAAGTTATGCTGGGGGTCAGGGTTTCATAAGCTGGAAGAACACGAATGGGCAGCAAATCCTCATTGTCATCATCCCATTTAGCAACCTCCTTCTGAGAACCCAAGTTTAACAGGTGATTACACTTACTTTCAAACAAAGAATCTGGAAAGCTTCCCATCAAAAACACTTTGTACTAACCATTTGGGTGGTCAACACCTGAGTGCAAAAACTGCAGGAAGGAAGAAGAGAGGAGGCTGACAAAGAACAGAACTAGTTCATCATGATGAACAATGACCAGAAGCCTCCAACGATGGACCTTTTCTTTTCACCAGGAAGCATGAATCACTACTACTACAGTCATACTGTCACAACAAACTCTGACAATTTGTCATCTACATGTACCTGGAAGCCAAGAAGAGAGTACAGAAATTAGGAACCACACACACACACACACACACACACACACCCTCTGAGCATCCTCCTCACCTACAATACTTGCTCCTGTCTTCCTTGTTAGAGATGGGACACACGCACTTTCAAACAAGGATAAACTCAGCAAAGGATTTGAAACCCCCAAGAGGCAATAAACCCAAATACAAGACAATTGTCTTCATACCTTACTCTCCCTTACTGCTCAACAACAAACAATCTGCCATATCGTTGTCAACAACATGGACACATACCTAGCTACATCATCATCATCATCATCTTCTTCTTGCCGATTTGCACCAGTAGAGATACCTACATAAATATGGTCACCGCCAACCATGCATTCATGCATTCATTCATTGCAGCGGCAAAAAAAAAAGAGGAAAAAGGGAGGGAAAGCATACAGTAAAGGGCCGCAACAACAACACCAACAGCAGCCCTATGAGAACGCGAGAAAACGACTGCTCACCGCCGATGAAGACGACGCTAGAACTATAGAAGACGGAGCCAGATCCCATGGCGGCAGCAGAAGCAACTGCAGCAGCAGCGAACCATGGATCACCAACAACAGTGGCAAACTGCAGGAACACAGAAGAAGCAACCAGGTCTCTATCTCATCATAATCAGCTATTCTGTCCCAGGCTTCTACAACAAAAACAACAACAACAGCTACTAGCACCACCACTACTACTACGACTAGTCGTCAATACGTCATGCTTTCCTTCCATGAGAAAAACAACAGCAACATGTGAACAACAATGGCACGGCTTGCACGCAACAAGCAAAGCCAGAAAAGAACAAGAGAGAGTCAAAGACAACAAAGGAATAGACGAATTGACCATTGAAGATGGTGTGGGACACGAGAGAGAGAGCGCGCTCGCCTGGGGTTCTGATTTAGGGTTGCACCAAAATGGATGAAAGAAATCATTCATTCACTACAAACAAAGCCAGAAAACAACAAGACCATCAAAGACCAAAAAAAAAAAAAGGAACAGACGAACAGGCCATTAAAGCTAGTGTGGGACAGAAAAGAGACAGAGAGCCTCTGAGGTCGTAATTTAGGGTTTCACTAAAATGGATGAAAGGAAATCATTCATGCATTATGCAATTATTATGGGCATTATGTACAAAGCAAAGCCAGAAAACAACAAGAGCCTGAAAGACAACAGAGGAATAGACAACAGACATCGAAGACAGTGTGAGACAGAAGAGAAAGAAAGAGAGAGAGAAAGCTTGGGGTCGTGATTAGGGCTACACCAAAATGGATGAAAGGAAATCATTCACGCATTAATTACTTAACACACTCAGTCAAGAACTGGTGGAAATTTTCCCAGAGTCATATATGGAGGGCGCCTTAGAGCAGATCAAAGGTGCACCCATGAATAGTGCGCATTTGGGCCTTCAACAATATTTTTCATGTTTAAAATGGTTGTTAACTGTTCGAAGCCCCAGTCATAAATATGAAAGCTTGCATTGTGAAAGGGGCCGGGCTACGATTAGGGGGCGTTCATCGCGAGCGAGAACGACCAGTGCCGACATAACAGTGCATCAAACGCTAAACTGAGAATAAAATTTTTACAAAGCGGAATAACTGGGACCCAAACTAGTTTTTCCACCAATTTGGGTGGTAAACTGAGTTTCATCCTGTCTTTCCTTTTTCCTCACCGCATCCACCGCTGCTGCATATATTTTCACTGCTCCTACCTGTACAACTACTATAATTACTCTCGAACCTTATGCATTAAATGCTGAGTTTCAGCATTTCAGATTGAGATTTAATAAAATTTTCTTACTTTGCAGATACCACTGAAAGAGGGGATGGGGGCTAATGCAGGCCAAAGACAGGGGGAAGGCAGGGTGACTTTACAGATAACTCTATTGGCCAAACTTAAATTATTATCCCAACCTAACATAAATCTGATTGTGTTTCATTCAAAAAAGTATTGTGCATAGTGCGGGTAGAGCTGATTTTGCCTTTAGGAAAGTTTCTATATCTATTCTATAGAGGTGTGATGTGTTATCATGGCACATCACATCCAAATTAAAATATTATTCATCTGCAACACAAGCTTGCAAAGTCTCTTAAGAATCTAAGTACACTCAAACTCTGGCAAAACACAAAGCACAAAAAACAAGGAACTTGTATGACACTGCATAATAAGCACAAAACAAAGCACAAGCGAATGATGTGATGTTGAAACCAGAAAGTTGATTTGAAACACCTCTCTTAGGGGCTTATCTTCCTCCAAAAGATTAAATGTTTAAAACCACATTCACATTGAATCCGTTTTTAAACTAACTTATTCTCATGCTTTTCCTATCACTTTTCATTGCAATCTACTGCTACACAGAAAGACTAATTCTCCTATCGGAGAATGGCACCTTGTCATGAACAAGGAGTGCGGCATTCCCAAAAGGAGGGCATGTTTCTCAAGGTTTCAATCAAGGGTAGACTTGCCTTTCCAGAGTCCACCACTTTGAGGGAGTTTTGCCAATGTAAAGTTCAACTATTCAATTGTTTAGATGAACATCAAAAAAAATTTGCCCTCATATAGTGGGCTCTTCCACTCTTATGGAATGCATTATGTAAATCATAATACCCTTTGTAATGCTATTTTGTTCGAATGAAAGGCATTACAATAAATGTAATGGGCTCGATACAAGAGGGAAAACATTCTTGTAATGCCCTCCATACTAGCAGAACAGCATGTTGCATAGAGTAGCAACTACACACAATGTTATGCATGGTAAGGTACCCTCCAACTACAAGACAAAAAATTCCAAAACTGTTTTATGTGTAAGAATTTTCATTTTTTGAGGAACCTTACACCTAAGGGTGCCTCTTCTCCTCCAAAATTGAATTATAGCCATCTGGTTTAAAAGTCATAACTCTATCAATTTTTTTACCTTGGAAAAGGACCTTGAAGAGGCCAATTTTGGGGTTTCATGTCCCGCAAATTGTGCTGGGCCTCCATTTTTCAAATTATTCTAAGGGACAGATTATGGGAGACAATTATGTATTATGGAATGGTCAACCCTTGCCCATTATCCATAGGGAAAAGCCTTGTTGTTCAAGACACATTATACCCTGGGAACAAAGGGTGAAGCTTAAGGTCGAAGGCATAATAATGTTTTCATAGCATGGCCTTCTTTGACAAGGAGCAAATAATTGTACCAAGGTTGCCTCCTAGGATATCCTCTGTAACAAATGTTTTTAAACCCCATTTTATTTTTAACCTAAATTTATTATTTTTGTTTGCGTGGAGGTTTGGGATTATTTTGTCCTAGTGCACCCAATGTTTGGAATATATAATGAGTTTTTGCACACATGAACACCCCCTTATTGTTTCCATACCTCATGTCATATTTCAACATTCAAAAAATAAATAATTTTTTAAATTTTTTAAATTATTATTATTATTTTCAATACCCCCCACCATGATTTCTTGTCATCCCTTAACATCCATCCCTTAACGTCCTTTCATCACCCTTGTCACCCACACCATCACTCTTATCATCCCTTAACATCCCTTTCATCATCCCTTGTAACGTTTGATAAAAACACTCATTAAAATTACTAAGTGAAGTTGGCAAAAGGCTTCTACTAAAATGAATTTTGACAAATCACTATGTGAGAACCTTGGTTTTATGCCTACATATAAAACTAGATTTTATGCCATTAGGGACTATATGACCATGTAATCAAATCAGACTCATTTTTACTATTTAATTATAGATGTGCTCATAATCATAAATTGATTCCATGAGTTTAAGGGTTGTGATCATGTCAAATACAAGACTACATATATGATTGGACATATGATTATATAGATGGTTACACATGATGGACATGTGATTATAAACATGACACGTGACTTCTACTTAACCTAACATAACCACCTAACTTAGTTATTTAGCCTAATTTAGATTGCCTAATGTTGACATACCTACCAAGTGGTTTTAAACAAAAATGTAATCAACTTATGGGCATCTTACCTACCCATCCATTCATTAACCTACCCATTTTATTATACCTTACCATACCCTATCTAAGTTAGCACTTTAATCTAAGCTAGACCTAGGTTACATTAACCCTCTAAACATGTATATAATTGTATGTATGAGGACTTGAACCTCTCACCTTTATAATGATAAACCAAATCCTTAAATAATGCAGCACATATTTATAAGATGTTAAAATTTTGTCAACCTATAATTATGAACATGTATTTTTTTCACGTTTTTTTACACTACTAACTATGTTTTTTTTTAAATTAATAGGTAAGTAGGTAGGAAGGTAAGTAGGATGTAAATAGGTGGATAAGAAAAAAACTTGTAGGTTGGGAAGTGTCATTTACCACTTTAGTATTACTTACTAACCTACATATATTGACCAATGTCTAGTTTAACCTAATTATTTACTTAGCTTAATCTAACCAACTAGCCTATTTAGCTAGTTTAACTAGCCACTTAATTTAGCTTAATTTAGTTTAATTTAGTTACTTACATGTTGAACCTAAATGGGTACACTAGGCTAGGTAGGCGAGTGAGAGCTACTTTAGGTTCAATAGATACATTAGGTTAGATAAGTACATTAAGTATGTGCTAAGTAAGTATGTTAAGCTAGGTAGGAAGTTTAATGTTTAGTTAACCTAGTTTCACCTAACATACACTACACCAAACATGGCATATATTATTACACATATTATTGTTTCTGTAGTAATATAGGTCACATATTACTACATGATTATGTAGTAAAATCATACTCATGGTTATGCCACTGGTAATAAGTAAGGTCATAGTAATTTTTGCCATTATTCATGTGATTTTTATTACTATCATAACTTTATTATTATAGTGGGAAAATATAATTAAGTAATATAAGTATATATTGATTTATGGTATCTAGATACATGTTTAAACATAGTAAAGCCACATTAACAATCTAGCTGCCTATTTATTAACATAACTTATGAATCTAAGCTAAAAGCTTAGGTAGGTAAGTAAGCTTGAATAGGTAGGCCCAAGTAGGATCCTATTTATTTTTTTGGTCACAAGCCTTTTGTATTGCCTCATCATAAGTGGTACTTATAATTTAATATATCGAATGCATGTATTGTGTTAAACTTGTTGACAAAGGATATGGTATAAATTTAATGAAACGAAACATTACAACATTATCCCACATCATCATTTGTTATTCATAAATGCAACATTGACCAACTTCTTAGGTACTCCATTGATTGTTAAAAATAATTTAGGAGAGTTAGGGAAGTTGTAGGGAGTGTTGTAAGGAACATTGCGTTGCACAATGGGTTGTGGTGCAAGAGATGGTGTTACTAGAACTAGAAATATGAGTGAAGAAGGGTTTGTTTAGGAGAATTGTTATTCTTTCGAAGGGAGATGGAGTTGCAAATTTTGCATAAAGAAAAGGTAAAACAATAAATCTTTGTTTTTGTTTCTCTCTTGTTCACATCCATATGTGTCTACATGTAGGTTTGTTCTTTTTACATCTTCTCTTTATATGTGTGTGTGTGTGTGTGTGTGTGTGTGTGTGTGTGTGTGTCTTGCACATGCATTATGATCACAGGACATTGAATGCATTAAAAGATTATCATTGTGATTATATTGTAAATAATTCATAAATATAAATCATAAACCTCTTTTCTTTGGGCTTGGCATTCAAAACGGCCAACATGTAATATCACCAACATGCACATAGTATGATATCTTTCAAGTTCCCCTAGCTTTGTTGTCCTTATCTTCTTTTTACTAGTTGAATATGGAAAGTAATATAAATTGATTTATATGTGACTATCTGTTTCTAGTATCTATGATGAAATCTTGGATATGGTGAATGGGGAAATAACAATTTTCCAAAACATATATCTATATTGCTCAAGTCATATGTTGGTTCTAATATCATCAAAAAATCATGGATGTTTGTTAATCTCCACCAAACATGGTTTGTCCTTATGTCAATGAAACTTGGTTTGGTGAGAATCAATGGATTATGGGATGTGGAAGTTCATTGCATGGGTAGGCCTACCACATGTTTCATGTGAGTGAAGCACAATTGTAATACCAAGAATTAGGGTTTCATATTTGCTGAATGGCACCCTGCCCTTTTGTTTCCAAAATTTTTGTAGCATTGGAAATCAAACACCTTTCTATAAGAAAAATGGCATGTAATAACAATAACTAGGAAGAGAAAGAAAAAAAAAAAGAAAAAAAGATATACACCCTTTGATCTATGGAGAAATTTGAACGAAACTTTTCAAATTGGCCCTAAGTTATGCCACTTTTGAAAAAACACATTTCCAATGTATTTTGGAGACCTTGAATGTATTAATATCCTTTTGAAACATATCTTCCTAAGAATGTCTTGATTGTTTTGGTGGCAAATCAATAGTAGGGAATCCAGTACTTCACTTTTTTTCAAGTGTTTACTACCTATCCCATCCGAAAAAAGGTGAAGATGGGAGATGGTGCTTTCTTCAATTGTCACATTGAAAAAATAGTTGGAGTGGTTGATGGGTTAGAGGCTAGGATTAAACGATCAATTTCCCATAATTAAAATCTCTCAAAAACCTTCTTAGTTGAATAATGGTTATTATTTTGCACATGCATTATAAGCTTGTGGGAAATTAAAGAGATCCCATCATTGTTGAAATTACATTCAAAGAAGGGAAGAAAGTTGGAACCTCAAGTGTTGCAATTGCCAACATTGTTGTAGTAGGTTTTAAACCACATGTACTCAATTAATTATTGTTTGTCTATTTGCAACAAAAAATAATAGAAGCATTTTTCCTACCACGATTTAGACTTTAAATTTTAAAATTTATTTTATTTCTAATTTATAAGAAAATATATATTATATTTTAAGTTTTGATAATAATTATTACTATTATTATAAACATTTTCTAATTATTATTTTATTTTAAACATTGATTTATCAATTTTTGGGGCTTGTGCTCTTAGTTTATGTTTAAATATTTAGAGGTGAATTTTAAGTTTTATTTGAAAAATAAAATAAATGAATGAATTATAAATGGTGAGAATAATAATTACATTAATGAATTTTTTTTATCTTTTTATTTTTTCAAAATCTTGATGTTCTTCAATATCATGTCCACAAAAACATTTACCCATGTTTTGGATATGGACCATGTATATGGAGGTATTAATTTGTTTAAATACTTTTATATTTCGGCTCCAAGTTTTAAAACCCATTGTAAAATTATATCATTCAAAAAATAATAATTTAAAATTTTAATTTTAACTAAAGAATATTTTGTTGATGTTGATGACCCCTTTTTATGTTTGCAAAATGGTGAAAATTCTCCACCAAAAAACGTTTCAACGACATCATTAATATTTATTTTAATGTTTTCAAAAAAATTGGATACGTTTATAGAAATATTGAACTTTAAAAATTTCAAATAAATTTGATGTTGGAATTGTTTGTGTGTTGAAAATTAAAATTATTAGAATTTTTTTTAAAAAATTATTCATTATGAGTAACCCTTTTTTTTCAAATATTTTGCAATTTTTTTGTTGTTTACATTTTAAAAAAAAACTTTCACTATTTTTTTCCATTTTTTTCCCAAAACAAATTGACAAATTAAGAAAATTTGAAACCAAAACACATGTTGGTCAATGGGGAGGGGGTTTAATCCAACTATTTAATGCCACAATTTCACCAAATAATGTTCCTTTTATTTATACAAGGGAAATGAAGGTAAATATATATTCTTACATCATGATTTATTTAATTTTTTGTGATTATTTTCAAGTTGTGTAATTAATCACTTGTATTAATGTATGATTCATGTTGCTAAATAAATATGGTATATTAAATGGTTATATTGACTACTTAATTAAAAAAATTTGTGGCCATTTTTTGTCAATTTAAAGGGGCAACAATGTCAACAAAGGACTTTTTGAAAGGAAAAAATCAAATTGTGTCAAATTATATATATATATAACAAATAAATTATAGCAGGTAACCATAATATTGAAAGATTTAAACAAGTTTTCCAACTCCACAACTTGTTTATAACCAAATACGGTTAAATCTTCTTATGGATGATTGCCATTTTATCAACATCGCAAAAATAATTAAAAATTTTATGCTTAATCATATTTGGGAAATGAAAACTTTGAATTTTTCAAAAAATGGGCATATTTTATAGAATGGAAATAACATTGTTAAAGACTTTTTGAATGCATTCTTAAATTCAAATTGAATTCATAAAAATTGTAGGTCAATTTAAACCCAAAATTTTTTTAAATTTATTCATGACATGTTTTTTTTAATTTAAAATTAAACCTTTAAATTTTTAATATTTATAATTTATAGTTTTTTTAATACATTATTGAATAAGCTTCAAAATCATGTTTTCATTTGTAGCATTTGAATAAATTTTGAAAAACAAATGTACATTAGAGTTTGAACTTCCAAAACATTCCATGCCAAACATAATAAAGTTAATTTTTTTCTTTTATATTAATAAAATCTTGAAGTGGTTTGGTCATTAAGACCTCAATGTGCCTCCATGAAGTCTTAAGTTCAAACCTTGATGAATGCATGCATCAATGTGTGACGTATTTCATATAAATGCAATGTATGAACATGTACATCATGGCAAATGACATCAAAATTTGTTTTTGGCAAAACCAAAAATAAATAAAATTCATAGCTTGTCACAACATGTCTTGAAAAAAATAAAATCCATGACTCCATGATCTAAGAAAAAACAAGCAAGAAAATGAACCATAAGCATACAAACATTGAAACTTAACCCACTCTCCTCAACAAAGATCTTCCAAAAGTAGCATCACCTAGAACCCTCAATTGCTAGAAATTATGAGATTCAAATCAATGTATGTTTGTGAATGTGCTACCACCAATCTTGTGGCCCACTTTTTTCATAGACTTTTTTTTGGGTTGTTATCAACCCCTTCTAGAATCTTAACCTTTGCATGAAGATAGTCACCCATTACTTCAATCAAAACTTAAGTGTCCATTGTTGCAAATTCTTCATTAAGTTCAAATAATGTGATGTATTGTTTTCAACATTTACAAAATTATGCTTCAAACTTGGTCTCATACCTCCAAGTTCCACACAAGGGATGTTGAAGCTTTTTGTGAAGCACCTTTCAAGGAATGCATTTGCACCTTTTAGGCAATATGTAGGAAACATCCGCACATGGAAGCCACCATGTTTTGTTCTCACCCTCAACCTCTTTGAATAGACATGTATATGAAAGATTTCTACTACAATTTTGTCACATTTCAAAACAACATTTAAAACATTAATACTTTAATCAATGTAACTATGATCAAATAATTATTTTTGAGTATTTGTAGCTTAAAATGAAAGTCATGGTGAACAATTGTGTACCTCACAATGTAACACTTCATCACTAACAAGTGTGAAGTCCTTAAATGTTTGAGCCTCCTCTAAAGATACATTGTCTTTGAACTCCTCCAATAAAGCATGTGCACAATACAAGTCTTTGATAAAAACCAATGGGTGACTCCCCATCTCAATTCCAAAGGGTGCTTCCTTTTTTCGATCAACCTTTTATAGGTCTTCTTTTTCTTTCCCTTGTTTAGGTTTTTTGAGGGTTTATAATGTGTGTTGATTACCTTCTAAGGCTTCTTGGCCATATTTATGCTTCAACTTGCACCACACATTTTCATTTTCGATGTAAGACACATGTAATCATATTAAGCACCATTGATTGTACTTCAAAATTGATTGACCAAGACAACCAAATGATGGTTTTTTACCATTCCATGGCCACTTCTCATAGTTTTTGTGGTTAGCACAAATAATTTTAAACATAGAATTTGCACATGTACTAAACAAATATAAAAACGAAATTAAAACAAAGTTATTAGTTAGTTTTACTTTTTTTTTTTTCTTTCATGGTTTGTTTACAAAATTCATGGTAGTGGCACAAAAAAGGTCAATTGCAAGCGGAACCTAGTTTTGTCCATTGCCATTAATTAGTATCTATTAATTAGTAGGCATTGGGAGGAAGGGTTGTTAGCTACTATTCATGGGTGTTGCACCTATTGTTCAAGGTAGTTACAAATCAAAGAATACCATAATTGAATGTAAATAAACTTCATGTGATCTACATGAGCTCAATTACAACTTGCACATGAATAATGTAGTAGTTAGTATTTAGGATTGCCATAGAAGCTAAGAGAGTTCATGAAAAAATACATTATTGGTTGTGTTGGTGAGTGTTGCAAATATTGAGGTGTGATGTAATGAAGAAGCTGATTGGTTATTCATCAAACATTTTGGGGGCATTCAATTGATTTTTTTAATAAAAAAAACTAATTATATATGTATATAACATGGACTATTTTTTTCATACACTAAGAAAAAGAAAAATGGGAAAAAAATTAGGGATTATTTATGAGGTTTTTTGGTGTGGCATCATAAACATCTGTAATAAAAAACTTGTCCACATGATGCCTAAAAAAAATTAGGGAAAAACATACACTCTAATTTACATAAGTGTATAAGAATTTAATATATGAAAATTTTATAATTTAAAAGTGTACATGCATCCTAAACTTGGCATGCATGAACATTTGACCTAATCATTGACCCACTCAAATATAAATATGAGACATGTTTATAAATCCATTTCAAAAAATTATGGTGAGTGCAAAATGCAATTTGTGAGTAATGGATTGAACATATTCAAAGTGAATGATTCAACTCTTGTGCAAATGTTGATAATTCAAGAGATGTGAAAAAATTCATTCACTTGTTCAAGTATAAATGTGAAGTACTAAATTGTTATGTGTGTTTCAATATATACTAATAAGTGTAATATGCAACATCTAAATAATGGTTTCAATAAGTTTAAAGTGGATGATTCAACTCATGTAAAGATGTTGATAGTTTAAGAAATGTCAAAAAATTCACAAAATGATTTAAGGATAATTGTAAAACATTGAATCACATGTGTTTCAATATATTATAGTAAGTGCAAGATGCAACTTATGAGTAATGATTTTAACATATTAAATGTGAATGGTTTAATTCATGTACACATGTTGATAATTGAAGAGATGTAAAAAATCATTAATTTGTTCTAATGTGGGGTTTTTAATTATTACATGTGTGGCAAATGTAAAATGAAACTCATGAGTAATGGTTTCAACATGTTAAAAGTTGATGGTTCAACTCATGTATCATCTTGAAATGTCAAAAAATTCATTAATACATTATAATGCATTGTGTAAATAAAGTTAAAAGCTACTTCAATTTCCACATCAATAATTTGAATTATCAAAAAAATAAGGTTCAAATTATATTCATAAGTGAATAACATAGTGAATGTAATAGCTATGACTAATATTGACCATTAATTAGTGCAACAGGCCACTTGCAAACTTAAGATGGCTAAATGTAATTGAAATGTAGTTAAATTGAATAATACTCACAATGTGTGGGGTGAAAAAGGACAAATTTTCTTCTTGTGATATTATTGAACAAACAACCACCAAGATTCTAATATACGGAGGAGTTCACGAACTACATAACACAAAAAATCAATTGGGTTAAATCTATTCCATTTCACAAGATTGCAGTATCAGAAATCATGCATTGGTTGACATGTATTTGTAGCTTTTACACTAGTTGAAGGCCGAAAAGGAGCCTTAATGTGTCTTTGAAAGCAATTCCAAATGTTAAGGTGAAGAACGCACAAGATTGTTCTAGGTTTGCACTATTGCATTTTACAAGTGATGTCAACTATGATGTTTACTCATTTTGGTACTTTTACATTGGACATCCAATTGTTCAAATAGGGGACACAACGTTTTAAAAAATAAGCTTGTTTTTAAAGGGAATTGGAGAAATTTTGCTAACAATAATCTTTTTTGATGATGATCAAATAACATTGTTGTTGGAGTTCATTGGTTGGATCAAATCCAAGAATGTGTCAACAAATTATTCAAATAGTAAACATGTAACATTATGTAGTGGCGAAAGGTTCCATAATATTTAAAAAACCTTGTTGTTGAGGATTTCACAAGTGGACCAAGTAATGCCTTTTCAATTTCTAGCTCAAAGGAGTGCATATTACCTTATTTCTTCTATTTTAGAAAAGGCATTGTTGGGCAAATGGCTAGTGGTGGAAGGAGAACAAAGGGTTTCATTTAATCCATCAAATCTTCATGTTTTCTTATAATTTATGACACTAATGTGTGTGATGAAAGTTATAAGAAAGAAGTTGCAATGCCAAGCATCTAAGCGTGGTCCAAGGGAGCGCGTCAAGGCTTATTTGGTTTTGAGGGAATTCGACTTTAAGGATGTTGTGGACATGGAGCAAGATGCTATGGTTGTTAAAGTTTAGGCAACCAAGTATGCCAATTCCATCTTGTTCATTTGGATGAAAATAATTGACAAACTATGGGTTTGGTACTTTTCACGTGCATTAATTTTCTAAGATCGTTCCCATCATGATTACAAGCATGTTTAAACATTTATAAAAATATTTGTGAAATCCAAGTTCTTATTAGTTCAAAATTTTCATTATGTGCATACTTTGTTATAACTTTAAATAAGATGTCATGAAAATAGGTTTTGTTTTTGACTTCCGGTCTTTGTTTGTAAAAAACTATGCTTTGAAGAAATAATTAACTCACCATTATTTTAGTTGTTTTAATAGTTGTTATGAAGGTTGGTAAACCTTTGCAACCATTACCTTTTCCAATTTCTTACCACAAGAAAAGATCTTGTATTTTTTCACTACCCAAATTCATTAGCTTTTTAATGAAATGGGACAAAATTAACTAATATGCAACTTTTATGATTTTGGTAAGAAATGACTAGTTGATTAGAACATTTTTAATGAAATATTTTTTAGTCATCTTGTATAATCACATGTTGCACTACATTATTTTTTATTTTTTAAAAATGACATGGATATATGAGGTTTTAAGTTAATATGACATGGAATAAAGTGCCACATCATCATTTTATTTTATTTTCAACTTTTTCAGTTTCTTTTCAAGGCATGAAATCATGGACAAAATTACATGTAATGAATATATATATATATATATATATATATATATATATATATATATATATATATATATATATATATATATATGCATTTATACAAAGTACATTGATACTCGCATTCATCAAGGTTTGAACACAAGACCTCATGGAGGCTCACCAAGGTTTTAACCACCAAACCACTTCAAGACTTTATTAATAAGAAAAGAAATTTTAAGTTTATTATATTTGACATGGAATTGTTTAGGAAATTTAAATTTTAACGTACATTTTCTTTTTCAAAATTTATTCAAATGCTACAAATAAAAACATGATTTTGAAGCTTATTCAATAATGCATTAAAATAAATTATTATAAATTTCAAATAATAAATATAAAATGTTTTAAAAACACTTAAAATATCATGTCATGAATAATTTATTTGCAAATTCTTTTGGGGTTTAAATTTACTTACAATCTTTGTGAATTCAATGTGAATTCAAAAATGCATTCATTAAATATTCAACAATGTCATTTTCATTATGTGAAATATGTCCATTTTTTGAAAAATTGCAAGTTTTTATTTTCCTTTATATGATTAGGTACCCAAAAAAATAATTTATTTTAACAATGTTACTAAAATGGCAATCATCTGCAAGAAGATTTAACCACATTTGGTTATAAACAAGTTACGGAGTTGAAAACTTGTTTAAATTGTTCAGTATTATGGCTACCTACTAGAATTTATTATAAAACAATGATGATATATATTTTAAATTTGACAAAATTTAAATTTTGTTGTTGTTGATGTTGTTGCCCCTTTAAATTAACAAAAATGGGCACAATTTTTTTGGAGGGTTAATATAGCCATTTAATTTTCAATACCATATTTGTTTAATAACATGAATCATACACTAATAAAAATGATTAATTATAAAATTAATTATTAAAATTATTAATTAATTAATTAATTATAAAATTAAGGAAAAAAGATCACAACTTGTATGTATGTATATGATGGAAGAATATATTTTACCTTCGTTTCCTTGGGAGAAGTAAAAGTAACATAATTTGGTGAAATATTTGTATTAAACCCCCCTCTCCAACCAACATGTTTTCTTTGGTTTCAAATTTTCCTAATTTTGCAATTCTTGTTGGGGGAAAAATGGAAACAATTGTGCAAATTCAAAAAAAAATGTAAACAACAAAAAATCGCCAAAATTTTGAAAGAAAAAAAATTAGTCCTGATGAATAAAAATTTAAAATTAATTCTAATAAATCTAACATTAATCACATAAACAATTCCAACATAAAATTTATTTGAAAATTTTTAAGCTCAATATTTGAAATCACTATAAATTTTATCCAATTTTTTTGAAAACATTAAAATAAATATTAATGATGTAATTGAATGTGGTTTTTGGTGGTGAATTTTCACAATTTTACAAACATGAAAAGGGGCAATCAAAATCAACAAATTATTTTAATAAAAAAACCAAATAACTCCTTTTTTTAATAATATAATTTTACAATGGGTTTAAAAATAGATTGTAGCCAAAATATAAAAATGGTTAAACAAATTTATACCTCCATATACATGGTCTATCACTGAAACATGGTTAAGTTTTCTTGTGGATGATCTTGAAGAACACCACAATTTAAAAAATAGTTATAAATAAATAAAATTCACTTCTAAATATTTAAACATAATCTTGTAACAAAAAAAAACCTTAAAATTTTGATAAATCATGTTTAACATAAAAATAATAAGTAGAAAATATTCATAATTTATAACTATAATAATAGTAATATATTTTAAGAGAATTAAATAAAAAAATTAAAAACCTATTCACTTTTTTTTTTTCATACACCAAGTGAGAGAAATGGGCAAAAAATTAAAGATTTTTTTTGGGGGTCTTTAGTGTGGTATCATGAACATTTGCAATAAAACACTTGTGTATGATGGCAAAAAAAACCTGGGGAAAAATAGACATTTTAATTTACATAAATGTATAAGAATTTAATATATGAAAAAATTATAATTTAGAGGTCTACATGCATCCTAGAATTAGCATGCATGATCATTTGACCTAATCACTAATCCATTAATTCTAATATAAATGTAGGGTTTAAAATTTTTACATTTGTTTTATTAAACTATGGTAAATGTAAAATGCAATTTATTAGTAACGGTTTTCACATGTTAAAAGTTCATGGTTCAACTCATGTACCATGTTGATAATTGAAAAGATGTCAAAAAAATCACTAATTCATTATAATGCATTGTGTAAATAAAGTTGAAAGCTACTTCAATTTTCACATCATTAATTTGAAATTACTAAATAATACAATAGGGTACAAATTATATTCATAAATGAACAAAATAATGAATATAACAACTATGAATGATATTGACCATTAATTAGTGCAACAAGCCATTTACAAACTTAAAATGGCCAAATGTAGTTGAAATGTAGTCAAATCAGACAATAGTCGTAATATGTGGAGGTGGAAAAAAAAATTCCTTCTTGTGGATGATTTAAAAAAAACACTCCTCCATGCTCTTGCTTAATGTAAATAAGGAGAAACACATGGTTATCATGTGGATAATAAGTTACCTAGGATGGTATTTGATTTGGGCAACCTACTACATTTGAAGGGAGTTCCAAACATTAATGTGGATTGTTTTTTTCAAGGGTGGTCAATAGAAACATGTGCATCTACAATGGAAAAGTTTTTCAAAACAATTCGCAAAACACCTCATGTCTTTTTAACGCATGTTAAAGCAACCGTTGATCAAATGTAGTTGATTTCTTGAGAGCAATTATTGAAAGGAGAGCCTTCAGTGTTGATGGAGTTGTTAACCTTAATGGTTGTTTCATCATTTTTTAGTGCAATTGGGCGAAGAGTCCTACGTGTACAAAGTTTATGTTCTGGAACAGTTAAATACACATTCCAAGGACCTGCCCTAGCCGTGCATTTTGACATTGATAAGAGAGCGGAAGGTGTCTAATCATCTATTATTATGGCAAATCCCCAAAATGTGTTGATGCTCCTTTAATATGAATTTGTGCTAGGGATATTTGTGCACAAGAGGTGGATGGATGTTCAAGAAAGATGTGCCGTAAAAAGACCAATTACTTTCAATCAACCCCTCTTTTGTTACATTGAATCCAATCAACCAAACTCTTATTAAAGTATCCATTTCTAGAAATAGGTTGACAATTTGTGTACAAATTCTTTTGGAAGTTGTTCTTCGTTGAGTCATAGTTCATGGTGTGCAACATATAATATTGTTGTTTTAAGACTTAACATATCTACTTGTTTGCACAAGTTGCTAGTGAATTTTTTTTACATTGAATAGGATGGGCACCAAGATCATTATCACACATTTCGATGTACAAACTAAAAGAAGCTATAGAGTTACTCAAAAAAAAAAAAATGTTGCATTTTGAGGGCATCATCCAACATTCCAACCTCAAGTTCCTTTAAACTATTTTACACATCCAACCAACACTCCAAAGGCCTTGAAAGCAAATGTTGTGAAATTCTCATGGATGATGCTTGTCCAATTTGAGCATGTTTTGTACCATTAATAGGTAAGATGTCTTTAAATCATACTTGTTATTACATGCATTCGTTTTGATTGATTCTTTGGAAAAAAAAATGACACTACTTATCTTTTAAAAGGTTTTTTTTTAAATTTTGTTGTTTGCTTATAGGTGTTCCAACATTGATTAATGTAATGGAGTAACTAAACTTTAAAAAGGCTAACAAAAGCCATAAAGATGAATTTGCTTGCAGCCTATATTGGAGTGCCCACGTCATTGATTTTTCATATCCAAATGGATGAGTTTTGTGGGCCCAAGCTAAAGTGCAAATGACATGGTTACTGAACATGAAAAAACGCATGTTTCATTTTGATGGAGAAAAAACCAACTTTGATTTTCTTGAATTTCAAAACTTGAAGGAATGGAAGTTGGAAGAAAAAATTCTTAAATAAAAGATTACGATCAAATTTCTTTCATATTACACTAGTGGAAACCTTCAAATATATGATTGAATTTATGACTAGTATTCCAATCATAAAGGACAAAAATGATTAATAGCCCCTAAAGTCATTACAGACGAATTGTTTATGACAATAGCCATTTAAGACATGATGTGACATAATAATCATTTAGGACATGATGTGGCAAATATCATCCATTGGTCATAAAAGACATATGTGGAATCATTAATGATAGTTTAGTCATTATTCAATATTCATTTAGACCATGATGTGGCAAATATCATCCATTAGTCATAAAAGACATATGTGGAGTTAATTAATGATTGTTTAGTCATTGTTCAATATTCATTTAGGACATGATGTGGCATAATGATGTAGCAAATATCATCCATTAGTCATAAAGGACATACATGGAGTCATTAGTGATAGTTTAGTCATTGTTCAATATTCATTTAGGACATGATGTGGCACAATGATATAACAAATATCATCCATTAATCATAAAGGACATAGGTGAAGTCATTAGTGATAATTTAATTATTGTTTGACCACAATGAATGTCATTTTTGAAGTTCAATCCTTAGACCCCAAGGATGGAGTTCAATTCCTTTATTACCAAGCCACCTCGCTTGTTATGTAAATAGTTTAGTGTTTATTCTATTTAAACCATACTTCATTTAAACATTGCACAAAACTTCAAATTTGATAATTTATATTTTATTAATAATTTTCTCAAATGAAAAATTGAAAATTTATTCATAAATTTCCTTCAAAAATCTACACTCTTATATAATTATTTTATTTTAACATTAAATTCATTTCATAAGAAAATTATTTGAATTTTTTTTATTGAATAACATTTCAATGACCACTATTTGGAAAAGTTAAACCAAATACATGACTTGTAAATGGAAAAACCTTTGTGACTAATACATGAATAAATAAAATATACTTTTCATATTTTAAACCTTCATTTGATTTAGGAATTTATATTATACAATTTCTTTTCAATATATCATAATTTTATCAATAACTTTTAATTTAGATGTATGAGTTCATATAATTTTTTACATTTAATCTAATATAATTTTTTAATATATTTTTACACATGTAAAATAATTATATTCATTTTTATGCATATATATTTTTAATTTTTATTTAAATTTATTGTAAAAGTCTAATATAAAAATAAATTATATATTTCCCTACACTTTTTATTTATATTATATATATATATACACACACACAATCTTATTTATTAATATCATATTTTAAACATTTATTTCAATGTATAATATCTAATTTATTCACATTGAATATTTTAAATGGATCATATATCAAATATATGAAAAAAAATGAAATAAAGGTTCTTATATTACTTATATGTATGATATTAATCAAAATCAGATCTTTACATGTAGTTCATTATGTCATTATGCTCATATTAAATTATTGATAGTCATTTTTTAATCATTATAAAATAATTGTATGACCACATTATCTATGTAATGACACATCATTTTTTCCATGTCATTTGTATAATGATTTTTTAGTCATATTTGAAATGACTTTATCCTAGTCACATTTTCAAATAATATTTTGGACATCCATGTCACTTTGCCATCAATCATGGATGCCATATGGATGAAAGTTTACAATGAAAAATGATGTCATTCTTCCTATTATCATGTCATCATTTACTAGTCAAATGCACCACTAATGTATGACTACAATTTTTCCATGTAAGATTTGAAATAATATTCTATGACTATACTCAATTATGCAGTCATTTAAAACATCTAGACATTGATTTCTTGGTTGCAAAGGACAAAATTCTTTCTAGTGTTAGTCAACCAATAATTAATGAAGCTTTCGTTGATCACGGTGATCCGTGCACATAAAGGAACACATATGCCTTCATTTGATGAAGATGAGTGTGTCTATGAATATTGATTACAACACGTTTACTTTTCTTCAAGATGAAGAACAACTCGATATCACCCAAGGTGCCATGTACAAATGCAAATTGTTTAACAAGGTGTGTCAACCTATCAAGTTGAATGTTTAGAAGGTTTTAAACTTCCTATTTTGCATTATAGTTCAAGTGTTGTGCTTTACGTTTTTGGCTTTGACTTACTACAATATTGACATCTTTTTGTCTTGTTAACAGATCGTTGATCCGACAACAAACCATGAACAAACAAATGTTCCAATTTTTGATGTTGCTAATGCATTTGAACCCAATGTGCAAATTATCAAGGTTAGATTTTTCGATTTGCAAAGGTTGAATTAAAAATTGAAAGATGAACTTTTAGTACGTTTTTTGAATACCTACATATTATTTCCCCACCACATGTTGGATATGTAAAGTGCCTTTTGTAAATGCTTAATTAGCAACATTTGAGTGATTTTTAAAATATTTTCCTTTAAAAAAACCAAATTTAAAAAAGAATATGATGTTTGTGATTCGACTACAAAAACAATGTCAAAATACATGGAAGGATGCATCTTCATGGATGTTACTTTGAAAAAATATCTAGATTTCTTGAACATGGAACCTAGCCCTTCATAGGTGGATCCATGTTCCTTGTGTGCTTCATGGGTAATCTATTAAAAAATAACGTCCTTCCCAAGGGGTTGGGGACCATACCCTTTTTATAAGAGTTTCATCAAGATGAATAATGGATAAATCAAGGTGAAAACATGTATCACTCTAGATGACACCCATCATAATAAAAAAGAATTTCATATGGGACCTTTCAACAACTATACATTGGCTTATATCTCTTGGGTTGTACAAAAATTGAAGAATTTTTTTTTCACTAAGGATTTTTTTTTTCCTTACCCATCCTAGTCATATTTTTTTATTAATGACAACATGGAACAATACTTGAACCTATTGGAGGATGTAAGAACATCACATGTAAGAAGAAGGATGGATAGGGGACCACATCATGTCAAGTCTTTTGGTGATATGTCTAAAAACATGTTGGTCAACTACATATGTAGAGTTGATCCTGAGGCCAATCAAAAATTGTTAGAGGCTCAAAAGATGAATAAGGAAGAGGAAAAATTGAAGTTCTTAGAATGAATGAAACAAAAAATATAAGAGGGTTGATGGAGAAACATAACCTTGGTGGTTTCTATTATTGGACTATTACATACATTTTGGCACGTAAATTTCAAACTGCTTGAAGTTTTGACAATGAAACCTTTCATTTAAACTTGTCCACCTTCATGTGCAAGGTTCATCACTCGAATATTGCAAATGTTGTTTGTAGTTTTAGAAGACTTAAAGGCATCATTAGTGATCAACAAGGCCATTTTCATTTGCATGTGTTGGTTTGGAGGGTGGTCATGGAACTAGTGGAGGAGGGTGCCAACTTGTACATAATTCCTCCGAGGGAAGATTGGCTTTCTTCTCCTAAACCATTGACAAGTGTTTATTAGCCAAAGGTTTGTGTTTCCAAGCTAATGATTTCAAGAGATAATTAAAAAATTAAAATTAACAATGTTTGGTTTGTTGCCTCAAAGACTTAAAGATTAACTTTGATATGTTTAACCTTGTTATAAGACGATAAAAGTTTCGAGTCAAATGAATGTGATCATCATTGGAAATTGGTGGAGATGTAAACTTGAGTTCAATTAATGATGATGATGAGTTGAAGACTAATGATGATTTTGGAATTCCTATCCATGAAAGAATTAATGTTGATTTGGAGGAGAAGCCCACCAAAAAGACATAAAGCCACAAGTTGACTATGGGTGGTGCTAGTAAGGATGATCCTATTTAGGTGATGATTTTGATATTCCTTTTCACAAGAGAATCAATGTTTGTTTGAAGAAAGTGTTGAACAAAAGGATACATAATTGCAAGTTGGTTAAAGATGATGTTAGCAAAAATCATCTTAGTTCAAATGACAATTTTGAATAACCCTACACATTCAATTTTAATGATCAAGAATATAGAATTCCTAATTACAATGTGGTCTTATCCATTAAATTTTCCATTAGGGTAAAAGACCTTTTTACTTCCCATTGACAGTACATGAAAACACTTTCAAATTTCTTACATTGCTCTTACATGTATAGAACTTACAAAATTGCAAGGTTGTTTTACATCAATGTGCATATTGCATAGATTGAAAAATCTTTACACTACAACATTTTGGATGACTTAATCTTTGCTCGATATCTCTATATTGTTTTTTTGAGACATTTAAAAAAAAATGTAGTTTGAAATGTTCATATGAATCAACCCAATTTTTTTCTTGGTACTATAATAACAAGCCATTAGTCACATAATGTCTCTAATAACTGTTTGCCCTAAAAGTGGACAAATTTTTTTGTTACTTTTTGGGTTAAATTATTAATAATGTTGAGACATTTTAAATTACATCACCCATTCTTATTATTGTTAAATTTTCCCTAACATTATTATTTTCAAATTGCTTGCATTGTCTTTTTTATAATCAATTAAGGCTAAATGTGTTCTATGATTTTGTGCCAAATGTTTTTGTAAATTTTGTATGCATAGATTTTCATGAAGGCATATTTGAACATTGTAAGCATATTTATATGAAGGTTTCAACATTATAAAAATGAACAAAGAAAAGTTTGTTAAAATAACTTATCATGTTTCATGGTTTGGCATCGTGTCTCATGCTTTGGCATTGCATTTCATAATCTTGCGTCATGTCTCATGATCTCACATTGTGTCTCACGATCTTTTGTCACATTTCAGGGTGACAACATATGATGGTGTAACATTTTTAGGCACATGTGAAAGTCCATAATTGCTTAAATTAACACTATGAAGGTAGTGTGAAGGCAACATACCTTGAATGACACAAGTCATTTTACAAATTATCATTCAAAATTTGTTATAAAAAACATTTCAACCCTAGTTTGCCTTATGGAGAACTTAAATTTGAAAGATGAACTTCTAAAATATTATTTTCGTTAAATAAAAAACTTAATAAGAAAAAACCATATTTGAAGGTACATAGAAAATTGTAATTGATGTCAAGCAATTTATTTGATTATGTTAAAGGCATGGTGCATGTCCTCTCCTATCCTTGTTGCAAAACTTTAGTTGAACTAATTGCCTTTCCAAGTTGCACATATTTTGTGACCTAAAATCCACAACTATATTTGAAGTTCAAAAAACATTTATATTTTAACTCCCTCGGAATTTCAAAGCCATAGGATCATTGTAATGTCGTGGTGTTGTTTTTTTTTTAATGGCTACACTAGATAATGGAATGGGAAAATCTTGAACATTGGCTTGAAGATATAATCATCTTGGTAACTACACATGCATTGTCTCTACTATGTTGGTTGTAATGCAGTATATTATGGTAAATGTTTGATTTGAACAAATGTCTATGTAAAGCTCACATTCATGTGTTGTTTAGTCTAGGTTTTACAAAATTTCAATTGACTATGGTGAATTGCTTGTAATGCAAGTTGTTGTGGATGTGCATGTAACTGGTGGATTCTTTTGCAATTTTAAGCATGATTTTTCTACTTCATCCTTTGGGGTGAAAAATGTCTTAATTTAGTTCACTAATGTTTATCTACTTGTTAGACAATTGGGACATTGTGCTTGATCTTCAAGACCATAATGATATAACAATCAATGGAACAAAAAAATATGTTTAGTAAACTTCTAAAGCTTGCATGATATGAATAATAGTATTTCAAAGGTTTGTCAAAGATTGATCCATCACTTGATATATGGAATTTTTTATGTTAATTGAGTAGCTTAGGGATGTGTAACATGAAATGGGTAAGAATGTGTGAAAATAACGTGCTTTCAAACACTATAGGTAGAATTGGAATATATCTCGTATGGCTCACATAGGCATAGTCTAATATGTGATACTACCTTTCCAGTATAAGCTTATCAACTTGGGCTTTTGAGGGATTTCAACAACATGGGACAAATCATGTCATCTTGAATTATTTGGTAACAAAGACTTGGAAGCTTCACAAACTATCATTAGCCTAAACATATTATTCACTTTTGGTTGTAGCGTTGGACTCCTCAATAGTTTGTTACCTCCAACTCTTATTAAAACAAGCCATTCCTAACTTGAATAACTTCTAGCGTGGCTCTCAATGATTCATCTATTGTTGTTGAAGCACCATTTCCAAGCACTCCATCTAAATTAGGGTCAAACAAAACTTCTCCATCTAGATATTCATTATCATATCCTAAATGAACTAGCAAAAGTCTAAACTTTACTCCTTTTAATAAGAGATCTAGGGAGTGGGCACACTTGTGCAATAGAAGCCCATTTTTGATAGATGCCTTGGAGAGTGGCTAGTTTCAAGAGAAGAAAATCTCATGGACGTTGAATGAAATGATTATATGTTATAAAGGCCTTTTTGTCACTCAAAGCAAATGGCAATTTGAAACAAAAGTATTGCCCTTGGCCATCACATTGTTAGCTTAGATGTAGCCATCTAAGAGTTCAACAAACCTACACAAAATTCATTAGCTTGTTTTCAAGTCAACATTTGAAGTTGTGTTGGTAAGACCTGATTAAGATTGAACAACATGGAGTCAATAGGAGGAACAAATATTTATTAGAAACACACATATCAACCACTACAGAGGTCAAGGGGCAATTGTAATTTTTGTTCAATTTCTAAGAACAATCTATGTAATAGAACTTTGAGAGACATAAATGTTGTTTAAAGAAAATTACTTTCATTTGAAAAAGAAATGGCTTGCTAGTGAATTATTAGTTATCTATTCCAAAATACCATCAATAAACTCCTTAATTCATATAATACTACCAAATGTGAAAGGCTAAATCACCCAAAGGTGTCTGACTACAAACATGTGACAATGGATAGGGCTTATAAATACAAGCTTGTAATGCATCATTTTCAACCTTAATAGAATTGAGATTTTAACTAATAATAAAGTTATAGAGATTTCATATCATGACTTACAAGATCAAAAAACCATGTGAAAAACTCCTCCCACCATAGTTCCAAGATCATGCTTCTACACAATGCACAACCCAAGACTTATGCCACCATAAAGTTATGACATTGAGGGGTACGTCAACATGTGTAAAAGGATTGAACATGTCTTGCAACTTGTTTTCAATGATTCCAATGCATGTATCTTGCACCTCAAATTCAATTTCAATTCATTTGGACACATGAACTTGAAAAGGATTTTCTTTAGGCTTCTCGATTTCTATCACAAGAGTTACTTTTGATGACCCAAACCTTAGAACCACATCATATACCTCAAGTGATATCTCCTTTGTTAGCTTTAATTTTGAAGTAAGCACCTATTTCTATCACAAGAGCTACTTTTGATGACCCAACCCTTAGAATCGCATCATACACCTCAAGTGATATCTCCTTGTTAGCTTCAACTTGAAAAAGATAGCAAATTGCTTGGAAGGTTGTGAAGGCAAAACTAGTGATTGTACATTGATTTTTTTGGCTTGAAACTTGTACCAAAAGTCACAACACAAACATCTTTTCATTCACACTCACATGTTAGGTGCATCACATTTTAATATATAAGGTTTCCTATGTAAACTGTACTGCACTAATTGTGGTTGTGGTTGTAGTATTAACAAAACCTAAAAGAAGTTTTCCTCATGTATGAAGTTTCATTTCAAAGATATAAACAAACATGATTTCATGGCCCATGTTGGCAAGAAATTTTGACTTTGCATGGTTGGCCTCTTAAATGACAAGTGCAAAGGCCTTAAAGTCGTAAAATGTATCACTATTGGTGAGAGATTAAGGATTGTTAAGAACACCTCAAGTCACTATGGTCCCCCAATAATGAAAGAAAAATGTCCACTCCACCATTTTTGTAATGCATTCAGCAACAGAAATCAAAGTTTCAAACACTAAAGAACAACAAAACATAATAACAATGTACTAAAACGTTTGCCACACATTATCAAATGTTCACAACAAGAAATTTTGGGCTTTTCCACTACCACCCATTGCAACTACTTGTCCAATTTGACCATTATTTGACTTAGTTTCATTATGCACAAATAGCAAGTAAAATCGTTTACTAATTATTTGTGCATGATTTCCATAGTGAAAACAATGATTGCCTTGTTCACTAGCATTGGTTTTTATCCTCCATGTTGAGTTTTATAATAATGAAAAAAAATTGACATGGAAAATATCTCAACCCTAGACTCTTTGTAAGAATGGTAATATTGTTTAATCATTCTTTTATCAACTTTTCAACTATTAACATCTAAAATAAGTTGAATCAAAGTTTGATAACAAATGGAAAATTATATTCATAAACTACACCTTGCACTTACACAAGAATTCACCTTATTTTATTTTTAAAAATAATTTCAAATTGTTGATGTGGAAATTAAGGTAGCATTTAACTTTATTTACATATTGCACTATAATGGTTAGTGATTTTTTTGACATTTCTTCAACTATCAACATGGTACATGGGTTGAATTGTACATTTATATCATGTTGAAACATTGCTTATGGGTTTCATTTTACATTTATCATAATTTAATAAAAACACATGCAATAATTTATAAAGACCTCACATCTTTTGAACTGTCAACATTTGTACATGAGTTGAATCATTAATTTTTAATGTTTTAAATCCATTACCCTCTAATTAAATTTTTCATTCACCATAATTTTTTTAAATGAATGTTTAAAAATTGTTATGTTTCACATTCATATTTGAATTAAAGATCAAGTTAAATGTTCATATATACAAATTCTAGGGTCCATGTAGACTTTTATATTTAAAAAAATTAATGTTCAAACTTGTACATTTACATAAATTTAAAATTATGTTTTTCCCTTAGTTTGTTCATCATTGGACATGTTTTTTATTACAAATGTTCATGATGTCACAATAACAAAACCTTAAAAGAATTTCCTTAAATTATTTTTCCATTTTATTTCTTGATGTGTCAGAAATATAAATCTTAGTTAGATTGTGTTTAAAAAAAGTTGTTTGGGTATATTATTATTTTTATTGTTCCATGATTTAACATTTTTTTAGGCTTGTTTTGTTACAAGTTTATGTCTAAGTATTTAGGGATGTTTTTGAAAATTATTTAATAAAAACATTAAAAATGGTGATATCATAATAATGACATCAATGAATTATTATTATTATTATTAATTTCAATTTTGTGGCTTTTTCAAATGAAAATAATGGATAAATCGATTTAATTATGTTTTTGCTATAAACAATATATGGAGATTTTGGTTTGTTAAAATCCTTCTATATTTTGGCTACAAGTCTTAGAACCTATTATAAAATTTTAACTTATATATATATGAATATTGATTAATAATTTTAATTTAAAAACCATAAATAGTTCCAACATCAAACTTACTTTAAATTTATATATGAATAATCTTTTTGTTCTTTCAAATTTTTGATTTCAAAGTTTTAACAAAAATTCATTGAACTTGTAATATTTTTATAGGGGGTCATTAAGTGTTGGAATTCTAAACCATGTGCATCAAACAAAATATTTTTTGAAGTGTATTATATGATTGTTTAACCTATTTTTTTCACCCTATTATAATTTAATTTTTCAAAATACACATATTTAAACCAACATATATTAATTATATGTTTTAATTATTACATAATACCCAATAACCAATATGTAACATCTTATATTTTTACTCGCATATTTTTTATTTTTTAAAGGAATGACCCCCCCCCCCCCCCTTGAAAATTTTCCTTGAAATTTCCTTATTTTCTAAATTTTCCCCAAAAATAACCACCAACTTGTGAAAATTTGCCACCAAAGATGAAAACAAAAAATATTGTTGACTAAAGGTGGGGGGGAGGGACATTATCCAACTATTTACTTCCAAAATATCATTACATCATGTTTCGTTTATTTTTACAAAGGTAAATTGCACATTACAAAATATACACATTACATTTGTACATTAAAATTACCAACCTCCATCCCTTGAGCTTCATCCTCACCATGGTTGTTTTTTTTAGTGATCAAGAGGGAAATCTTCCCTTTCTTTCTCTCCCAATCCCAATTAACCACTTAGATGCTTTCAAGATAGTATTGCTAACTTGGGATGTCAGAGATGGCAGTGGCCCACCCTAGACACTAAATCAACCAAAAAGTCACGAGTAAAATAAGAACAACAAATTGATGAAGAAGATTATCTATTTTCTTGTTGCTTAGGATGATCATTAGAAGGTTTAAAGATTGATACTAGTTGTATCAATGCATGAAACATCTTTGAGAGATGTAAAATTCATGTTAGATTTTTCTTGCACAACATGATTAAGCCCAATAATTGATGTCAAGAGTTGTTTATAGAATACTGATATGTAGGAACCCCTTGTTAATTTCTTCTTCCTACATTAGGAATGCATACAACTTACAACTATTTTTTGGGACCTCATAGGCACTTTTTCGTCTTGTTTTTCTTTTGTTGCTTTGTCTTGGTTGGTTGGTTTGTTTGTTTGTTTGTTTGTTTTTTTTTTTTTTTATTTTTTATAAAAATAATTTTTTTTTTTTTTTTTTTTTTT
>Ga0209611_10001387_pt1 | contig 40948 bp, 34 predicted proteins | sample S1TSphgellanicum_3_FD_187693 | JGI IMG/M metagenome (GOLD analysis project Ga0209611, IMG submission 187693) | Host-associated microbial communities from peat moss isolated from Minnesota, USA - S1T2_Fc - Sphagnum magellanicum MG (SPAdes) (version 2) | ecosystem: Host-associated > Plants > Peat... | reverse complement strand
TTATTGGGTTTCATTTGAATTGGCTGACGATGGAATGACAGCCTTCATTTTCACGTGGTCAAGGATAGTTGCCACTTTCATTGATGCTCCTTGTCATGTGAACTTGTCTTGCTGTAAGAATCTGTTGAAACCTCTACTTTATGGTCTTTAAAGAAAATCAAACAAGGTCTAATTCCACTGACATAATGGTGCAGAAACAGAGTTGTAGAATGCTCAAAATACTGCCAGGAATATAGGCACTATTTTTTCCCCACAACCTCAGAACTGCTCAGGCAAACTGCATGAAGCTTCTCAATTGGATGACCCTTCAATCTGCTCTTGCTGTTCAGATGTGCAAAAATGATGGAGCAAAATGATGTGAGGAAGGCGAATGATCTCATCGGAGAGCTTCGTCAGCATTCATCAGCATATGGAAATGGGTTACAGCGAATGGCATACTACTTCATGGAAGCTCTGGTGAGTTTCAATCCCTTTTTAGTAAGAAGGTGTTATGCATTGTTTATGTTATGGTGGAAGAGGGATGAAGGAGTTGTGGCATTCTAAGTTGGGTCCATCCACAGATGCTTCAACATGGCAGATTCAGCGGAAAATAAAGATGAACTGAGCATTAGAAACCTTTGAACATTTTATCTGTACTAGATGATATTTGAAAGTCTGCAGATTGAGAAATTGTTGCCCTAATTTCTGAGACTTGTTTGACTTCATCTTGTTTGATGAACATTCCAAGTCTGGACTGTCTGATTTCCAGTTTTCCCTGTAGATGCTGTGTAGGGTTAGTCTCTCATACTTATCCTGCTGACTCCAGACAGATCATGACCAGATCAATCATCACACTGAGGTTTTGATAGGCTGGACTCGTAGTTTCAGTATTGCCTGTTTCCTGAGTAGGCATTTAGATTTCATCCTTGTTGTTTTGAAGAATGTGGTTGAACTTCTGCATTTAAATGTTTGTCACATTTATGATGCATTCTCTCTTTCTGGAAACTATGGAGAGAGGTGGATTTAGAATTAGCAATCCAGGCACAAAGGCTGGATCCTAACAGCTTAAGGGTTTGGAGGGTTCACATTGCTGAAGTCAGTGACAGCTTCATAATTTTCATCATAGCTGGTAAATTGAAGATTCTTTGCTCTTCAGGAAGTTATAGGCACCCATTTGTAAGAGAATGGGTAACAGTTTAGCAGGATTCCAAACTAATTTTTCTCTTTTCCTGATGGTCTTGGGATTTGCAGGTTGCCAGATTGTCAGGGACAGGTGGACAACTTTATGCAGCTGTCTGCAGCAATGGCCCTCCACCTGTAATGTTGTTGAAAGCCTACCGGCTATATGTTGACAATCTCCCATACACAAAAATCAACCACTTATTCTCCAACACAGCAATTCTGGATGCCTTTGAAGGTGCTTCTTGTGTACATGTGATAGACTATGGTATCGGGAATGGTGTCCAATGGCCATGTCTAATACAGGACCTTGCAACACGGCCAGGGGGACCACCCCATCTTCGTATTACAGGTATCTTTTTCCTTACTTTCCACATCTTTATTGAACTTTTCCCCACATCCTTGTCTGCTTGGAATGCATAACTGCAATTAACTTTGAAGGTGTGAATATGTTGTGTGCATATTCTAGCATGGGTGGATAACAATCAGGGGGACTCTCAATCACACTAATTCTCTCCTTAACATTGTGTTGCAGGAATTGATCGGCAACAGCCTGGCTCTAATTCCTCAAAAAGAGTTCTGGAAACTGGTCGCAGGCTTACAGAGTTTGCCAGATTGTGGAAAGTGCCCTTTGAGTATCATGCTTTTGCTGAAAAGTGGGAAACTATCACAACTGCTCAGCTTGCCTTAAGAAAGGATGAAGTGCTGGCAGTAAATTGTTTTGAACTCCACAACCTTCTTGATGAGTCAGTCATGGCTGAAAGCCCTCGGAAAATTGTGTTGAGCAGGATCCAAAGCTTGAATCCTAAGGTAAGCTGATGGACTGGTGTTTCTTTAGAGCCAAGGATTTTGAAATACCTTTGTCTCTTTTGTCTTCCAAGTAAAACAGTTGTTGCACTGGGGGCACACTAATTGGTGGTCTTCAATGTGAAGGTTTTCGTTCAAGGAGTGGTGAGTGGAGGCTACAATGCACCCTTCTTTATGTCTCGCTTTCAAGAGTGCATGAGGCATTTTTCAGTGATGTTTGATGCTGTGGAGGGGTCGATTCCCCCTGACGATCCAAACAGGGTCCTGCTTGAACAAGAATGGTTTGGAAGGGTGATTCTGAACATAGTAGCTTGTGAAGGTTTGGAGCGAGTAGAACGTGCTGAGCCCTACCGGCAATGGCAATCAAGAACTCAACGAGCTGGATTCACACAGAGGCCACTGAACCCAGTCATTTTGTCCAAAATGAAGGTCATGATGGGCTCCTACCACAAGGACTTTGGCATTGGAGAAGATGGTGGCTGGATTCTCACCGGATGGAAGAACCATATTGTGCATGGGCTGTCCACCTGGGAGCCCAGTTTGTAGCCACCAACCCTTGACCTTTTCCATTGGTGTTTCTTCTTTTCAGCAGCCAAGGAGCCTTTGTATGATATCTATTCACTTCCAAATCCTTTGATTGAATGATTTGTAGTGGCACATGATTGTATGCCAAAACCAGGACTGTACATGTAGTTTATTGTGCTGCTTGAGTTATTCCCTCTCTGCAAATGCTGAGCTAGCTGGAGTCTATAGCTATGGGAAAAATTTTGAACAACAATGATCAGCTGCACATAGTAAGTATGTGGTGGGCAATGGCATTGATTTTGCACCATCAGTATGTAAGGCCAGATAGTGAACAATTGCTTCTTTTTCTTGTCAGACCTGATCATCAACTTCTTATCAATTACATCTTCTCTTTGGTGTAGTTAGCTCAAAGTCATCATCATAGATTGTCCATGATTGTGCCTGTTTTATTGTATTGAAAATTTGGTGTGCTCCACTTTAAAGACCTGTCAGAATGAGGCAGCATTTGAGTAACCAAACCATATTTGCAAGTGTTTTGTGGATCCAAATTTTGCTAGTGTATTGAGTCCGATGTTTTCTAGTTTTAGTACTGCTGTTGCCTGCAGCTTCCAAACTTGACCCTTTTTTGCATACGACTGACATACTGTGAGATGATATGTTGGCAGTTTTCAGATTGGTGTTCACAAGCAATACTACCAAAATTGCTCTTGCTCTTTTGTGGAGAATTTTGGAACATGAGTATTATGATGATTATTGTGGTGGTGTGCTGCTTTACAATCTTGGAGATAACCAGGACAGATCAACTGCCTCTTCACTTTCTCATCAACTTCTAGATTTATCTTCTCTTGGTGTACCATGTAGGATGTGGAGATTGTAAAAATGGTCTACAATTGACATCAAACATAGGAGGTACACACTGGTGTTAGTCTGGTATCAACTTTTGTACATACCAGCTGGTATTGGTATTGGGTACTTCAAAGAATTTCATACCAGTCTGGTTGTGGTGTTGTACTTTTTAGACCTTTTCATACCATAAAGAATTGTTGAAATTTTCAGTGTATTTTCTTGTCACTTCTCATGCAGGATTTTATGACCCACGCAAGAACCTGATGACCAGTCAACAAGACCTTATGAATTTGCAAGCTTCCTGTTTTTAGAAAAAAAAAAAAGCTGGGAAGAAAATCCCAGCATTTCTTTACATGGATGAGGGGTCTAAATTTTGACCCTTTCTGGATTTTTGGCAGCATGACTCAGCCTGCTGGCCTCATGACTGCTGCCTTCAATCCAGGAAGGGTCTAAATGTACCCTTCTCCTATACAGTTTGGTCCTGGTATTGGGTCTGAGACTGATTTGGGACTAGTGTAAGACAGGTATTCCTGGTATTGAAACTGGTATAAAATTGGTACAAAGGTTGGTATTACCTCAGGTCCCTACCAGACTGGTACTGGTATCAGGCTTATATTGCCTCACATCATACCAGTCTGGTAGGCTCCTTCTACTAGTATTGATATTAATGTTGATACCAAGCATAGGCAATATTGGTACACACACCTTGCTGACCAAAAGGATTGACCCAATTTCTCTTGCTCAAAACTAGCTAAACAACATCAGCTATTGCACACTATCAACATGTTCAGGTATGTCATCCATCCAAGTCATAGCAAATGTTGGTCTGCTGGAAACAGCAATTCAATGGCAATGGAAATAGTCTCGATAGTCACACTCCAGCCTGTAGTAATATTTTATTGCATAGATTCCAAGATAGCCCACTTTGAATTCTAAAACTCCATAGCCACGAGGCTCATGATACTGGATGTTACAACAAATTATACTATAGGCTAGATACTCTCTCCACTCCAGGTCTTGTATAGCCCACATACAGAGAAATTGCTTCTTTGTAATATGGATTCCCAGCATTGGTTCCTATCCTCAAACACACTTGCAAACAATGTAGAGGGTATTACATCTCAGGGTTTGGCAAAAGTGGTAGAAGATATTCTAACATTGTATGGACCATAACATTTTGTGAGTAAGGTTTCACACCTACCTCATATCTACCAATGTAGGTTGACCAATCTTGGGCACATTATAAATACCATTGATGGTCTTCTTCACTTTGGCTCCTATCCAATCTCCCTCCATGCTACTAGGCTGGTCTTTGCTCTTGCCAATTTGTTCTTTCATTTTGCTTTTCTCTTCTTCCATGATGTTTGCTACTCCATCAGTATTCCTTATGAAATTAGTAATGGGTGTTGTTTCATCTTCATTTGATATGTCAATGAGCTCATTGTCAGCAATTGTTGGCATCTTGTAGCTCCCCCCCTTGCTTCTTCTTCTACCATATCCTCTTTTCTATCATCCTCTTCATTTCTTTCTAACTATTGATTTCTTTGATGGGCAACATCTAGAATATTGATATGTCTTTTTATCTAATCAAAATGCCACCTCTACATCTCAACTTGAACCTCTTTCAACACATTTGCCAATTCTATAGACATATCTTCCACAAATTGATCATACAAAATTGCTTTGGTTTGGTTTTCCATGACAATACCCCCCCAATTTGTGGTGGTTTGGAGAGTTAACTTCTCCAATTCAAGTTGTGCTTCCTACAACTCCTTTGACAACTTTTCCTTTTGAATCATGGATTTTTTATCTATGTTGTGCATTCCTCATGCTCGTTTCAATGCATCAATCTCTATAATGGGGGCTCCATCATGTGGTTGCATTGTGTCTTCCATACCTTGCAGCTATTCAAACAAACTCTGATGTTCCATCTTGAGAACTCTAATTTCTAAATTTTTTTGTCTAATCTTTGCATTTTCTTTTGTGATGATTTCCTAACAATATTTCTAAATCTCCTCCCTTTTTGATGCAACAATAGCCTTGGCATCCTCCATTTCCTTTTGTGCCAATTGATAATGTTTCTCCAATTAAGTATTTTGCTAATGCAATTCTAGAATCTTCTTCTCTACAAGTTTCAATGCCTTTCCTATTTTTTCATGAACTAACTACTTTCATTCTATATGTGTGCATTTTTTTTGCAACTCCACTATACTTTATGATGCCTTTCTCTTCTCCTTTTCAATGAATTGAATCTATGAAGACAACATAAATACCTTTTCTTCCAATTCTTCTAGCATTCTTCCATTACCAACTTCTCCATTAGGTTTGCTAGTTGATGTTTTGCATTCTTTAGTTTTTTTGCTAATCCTTCATTATCCTTTTGTAACTCTAAAATTTGCATTAATTGTTTCTCCCTTTAATCATCTATGTTACTTCCTTCAACTATTTTGCAACAACATCAAGATTCCCTACAATATATATGATATTGTTTTTTTCAGCAGCAATTTACTGTAGAAGGGCTTGCTATTTGGTGAACATGTAAGCGTGAACATGAGTAGGTGAAAAGGATCGATTTTTTGTGGAATATTTTGCTAACACATGGCACTGAATATTTTATGACATGGAGAAATATTTTGCCACGTGTACATGGATGAACAATATTTATGGATGAAAAACTAAAACAAGTGAAAGGATAAAATGAATGAAAAATAAAAACAAATGAACAAAAAAAAGGATGAACACCACTTTGTTCACAACCAAGAATTATGTGCCAATCCAAATTGTACTTCACAACCGAGAGGTAGGTGTTAATCGAAACACCACATGTTCATTCCCAAAAGGTATATTCCCATTAGGAATTGAAACAATATGAGGCCACACATTCTCAATACCATTTCAACTTGTTTTTTATTTGAATTTAATCTTTCAAACCTTTTATGTTTAAAATCATTTTTACTACTTGAAGAATCAAATTGCATTTTTCCCCTTCTATGCCCGAACTACCTACCTCCGTTTTTTCTATGGCTACCACCCATTTGCAATTGCTAAACATATATTTTACAATGGTAAATTCAAAATTAATAACAATGGTCACCCCAAACATCTTTAAAACTATGATTGAATACACTTTAATCTCAAGCATACTAAATAAAATATGCAAGTTGATAAAAAAAACCTTTGGAATATCCAAAAGATCCCACCTGGTTAGACCCCTTCAAGCATTTGCTAAAAATTAGAACATGCGGAACAAAATGGAAAAAGGAAATTGACAAAACAAATGAATGGGCGGTGTGGCAATGGGTGATTACATATTTAGGCTCAGGCATTTGCTCATACAGCCTCACCAAAGACGAAGCCATTTTCATAGTTACGGTGCCAGCCGTTATTATAAGGTCAGCTTGTCTGGGACTGGATCTAGGTACTAAACCGTAACGATCGAAGTCGAATTGAATGTGAAGAAGACAAAGAAAATTTTGCATCGCCCAAACAAATTGTAAACATTTCAAAGGAGCATATGGAAGACTACCATTGGGTGATGTTTACACATGCCATGGATTTTTTCCAAGAATGTGTAGGTTTGAAAAAGTCGATTCCAAAACATTTTTCACAAGATTATTGACAGATTTGTCGACAAAGGATTTGGTAACCCTTGGCAATTTCCTATTAATAGAATTTATGAAACTCAACAAATGATTCTATGCAACTTTAAGCATGCAAGCCTAGGTGCCACAAAATTTAAAGAACAAAGTGTTAAAACAACCTATGAATCGTTGGATGATAGGCACAACCCCAAAACCATAAAATATTTATAATAGTAAAAAAAAAGACATTCCAATAAATGAAGGAAAAACTAAAATACCATTCTTTGTAATAATTTGTGGTTTAATAAACGTTTTAATATGAATTAGGGCTGAAGTTGAACATAGAAATCACTTCTTGAAAAATCCAAGAATTCTTGATTTTTGGAACTCCAAAGGAAGCATATATAATACCCATTCAATCTATGGAACTCCAAAGGATGTATATATAGTACCCAATCAATCCCTAAAACTCCAAATGAAACCTATAAAACCCCCATACAATGTTTACATTGTCATCACATTTCCAATAAATTTCTAATCACATTTTTTCATTTTCTATTGTTTATTTACATTTTCAGTATCATCACTGTCCACTTGCATTTGATATACCTCTAATATAATATTACATTCTTATTACCTCAACAAAATATTTGTATCTTCCCACCCAATATTATTAATTCACGTACTTAATTGCCTTGTTCAATATTACCATCTTAGTTAGATTTTTCCTAAACTATGACAAATAGATCATTGATTGTTAGCAAGCTACCATTCACAATTCAATGCATGATTGAAAATGCATTGTTGCATTCAATTTCGAACACAATTTCCAAACAAATAGAAGAACCATGATGAATTCGTCACAATGATAATTGATTTGACCCTTTGTGCAAATTGTTAGAAATTAGGAAATGGGGTAGTCTACAAAAAGACAAAGTGGATAACATAGATGAGTGGGCCGCCTTGTAGTGGGCAAATGAAAAGACAAAAGAACAAGGTCACCAAAAAAAAGCCAAGGCAAAGCCCCCAATTAATAAAATAAGATATAAAAGACTATCATTAGGTGATGTTTAAACATGTGATGAAATTCTTGAAATAACACGTAAGCCTTAAAAAGCCACTTCTAGACCACTACTTTACTAGCTTTCTGAAAGACTTATCAAACGAAGACTTGGTCACCCTATGTGGATTATTAGCAATAGAAATTGGAAAACCCAAAAAAAGACTATATGTAAATCTAAGTAGGCGGGCTTGGGTCCCACAACACACAAAAAACAAAGTCCTCTAACCACATGTGAATCAATAGATGATTGGACTGTCACCAAAACCACAAGAAGTGTGGGATAGTCGGAAAAGATGACATCCCAACCCCTAACGATAAAATAATGTTTATTAAATTGCACTATGCAATACATACAATATCTATAATGTCTATATGGAGAAATCAAATGTAATCATTGGAAAATGGATTAAAATAAAATGGATTCAATTGTAATTATGGAAAAAAATGTATTTTGTTAATAACAATTCTAACAAAACTAGAGGGACATATAAGAGAATAGAAACATGAGGAAAAAAGACCATGAGTGTATATTGCAATTAAAAAGCAAAATTGAAGCAATAATGAATGAAAGGTTTTGTGTATCTAGATGCATTGGTACTTCTCGTACTAAGGAGAAAGTAAATGTGTTTAGTGTTAAAGATCTAATAAGATCTAGCAAGATCAATTTATGATCTAAACAAGGGCGTCTAATCTCAAAGATGAATTGAAGTTAAATCACACATCGAAAACATCATGCATTAATTAAAATCAATAAGGAAATATATGTTATGACTATTGAGATAAATAGTCATTGATCAAATAATAAAATGTTAGTAATTGTTTGTCATAAATGTTTCAACCCCACACATTAAGAGGGATTTTAGAAAATGATAAATACAAAACAGACACAAACTTCTTCAATGATTATATATAATGAGAAAGAGGCATGGTGGATGCAAAAAATTTCATTGCAAATGTAGATTTGGAAGTATGAGAATGGCTACTAGAACACCGAGAGACTTGGATCTATATTCAATAATGGATCAAAAACAGACGAAAGTGATAGATGCAAACTATAGTGTTAGAGTGGGATATTGGGCATCAAAAAATAACTTGCAAGAATTCAAAGTCTATGCCACAATGATACAAATGTTTGACCCAAATTTCGTGAACAACTTGTGACAAGCTCCTAGGGACAATCCGTGGCCTATTGAACCGACAAACTACAACTACATGACTTGTTTATTATGCCAAGCAGAATATTTGTTGGGGACGAATAGAGTGGAACAATATTCATTAGTAGAAGCCTCATGTAAGAAGTGGCTAGAGAATGAAAGTGATCTAAATGATGATGAGTATGAGTTGCCAATTTAAAAATACAATGCAAACTAAGGAGCATTGGTTGAATAGAAAGAAGAAACCCCAATGGAGGAGGAGGAACCAAAAACACCATTGCAATCAACATCTGAAGAAAGAAAAGACTCAAAAAGCATGGATAAATAATGTTGTGGGTCAAACGGCTAAATCAGTGTCAAATCGCGACATTAAGAGGAATGCAAGTCACCATCATATGTTTGTGATCCCAAGCACACATACAAATGAGGAACATTATAAAAACTATAAATACCCCATTGTTTGTAAGAATTTGGAATGTCACAAAAACAACACATGCCATTGTTAAGAAGATGAAACTAAAGTCAATAAAACTTGTTTTACAATATTGATTCAATATTTGTAGTGGAAATAATTAGCAAAAAAGAATCAAGCGAAAAAATGAAGTTGGGAAACATGTCAAAAGAAACCAATAGTGAAAAATTCTTTACTTCGCTAGAAAGTCCTCGAAAAAATGATGTGAATAGGCATGCTAAAGATAGTGAAGATAACATCACAACTATGTCAAGATGTAGGCATTCAAGCACAATTAAAGACTTGATAAAACAGTTTGTAAACAATTTCAATCTTCTTGCCTCCAAAGAGAAAAGGGGTCAAAAATGCAAAGCAACGAAAAAGGAAGGGCTGTTGACAAATGGTGTACTATTAATTGTTTTAAGCAATGATGAAACACATGATGCAACATCTTTGAATGAAAAGATGAAGCCTTGATGCTCATTGTGATAAAGAAGCACACCCAAGAGTTTATAAAGACACACGAATGATGTATTAAATCTATCCATATTCAAGTTTATCAAAATTGACATCTAGGAATTATAATACAAAACAACAATGAATTGACACTGCAATCATACAAGTTTTAAATAACTTCATGGTAGGTTTATATATTCCATGATGCACTTTCCATTTATAAGACAATTCATACTTGTTAGTGATGTTCTTGTTCACCTTCAAATGGATAATGGTTGGAGAAAAGAAAAGGGTTATAGGAATTTGTGATTTCCTTCCACAATACATATGTGAACTTATCTAAAATGTCATGTATATGAAATTTGTCATCTTCTTCCACTAGAATAATTTTTAAGTCATCTACAATGTAATGCATATGAAATTTGTGATGTGTTTCCACCAAAACAATTTTGAACTCATCTACAATGTCATATATATGAAATTTGTGATTTGTTATAAAATATTTAAATATTTGAAACCATTATTGACAAAATAGAGATTTAATATGAAATTCGTGATTTGATTCTACCATATCATTTTTGAACTCGTTTGCAATGCTTCATATATGATTTTTTTATTTGCTTCCACAATAACAAATTTGAACTCTATTTTAGTGTCAGATATATATGAAAGTTGTGGTCTACTTTTAGTTAATTTGTACATGATGATATCCATTGTGGGATATAATGTAATCCATATATTGAACATATCCATGCCAGGCCGATAACTGCCTATATATTGTTGAAAAATGAAACATAATTACATAAGTAATCAATGTTCAAACCAAATTTACATACTACACATCATGGATCTATGGTAGATGCATAAATAGATTTGTTACACATGATAGTGGTAGATGTCTTGAAGAATCAATAGTAATTTTCAAATTTATAAACATTCTTACCTTGTTATCTTAAATTTGAAGCCCATGTTGTAAATTGTTTTTGTAGGATTATTATTTCACTTATGTTTCTGAAATATTGTGCATAATTCAGTGGTATTTGTTAGGAATTTTTATTATACAGGAATAATCAATTGAATATTTCAAGATGAAATGTGAAAACATGATCTCAATAAAAACGAGCTGGAAAAAATGGAACAAATACTAAAGGCTTAAATAAAAAGCTAAAGTTCAAAGAAACCTATTCTACTATGAAGTCATCCTCAATGTAGTGCAAAATAAAGCTACTATATCTACTTGACAATTTATTTATATTGGTGGAGACAAAATGATGGAAAAATGATGTGCCATAGCCTTTGAATATTTTAGCAAAAAACAATTTGATGGCAGGTTGGAAAAGAATTCCTCACTTGCAAAAAAAAGAATTGTCCTGTGCCTTGGAGGCAACCAATCTCTGTGATAAGCAATGGAATGTTAATTGACATGGCTTGAGCAAAAACAATGGATAAATTGTCAAATCTATGTAGGTTAAACTTATTCATAATTAAGATCGATACTTGACTTCTTTTGAACAAGAGCATCCAAGTCATTATTAAACTCCTCCACAACATCAGTTTGGTCCTCAAAAACATCCACCAAGGGGGTTGCAAAAGTGCAAGATAAACATCACGGTCTAGTTCAAGCAAAAGAACATGTCTTCCAAGTTTTTGACATGTTCTTAAACAATTTCTTACTTCAATGAGAACATGTCAATGAAAAATGCAATACAAAATGAAAAAGATGAAAAATAATAGACAAAGAGAATAAATTAGATAAAGTTGAAGGAAAATCGAATTAAAACAAACCTATGGAAGCATTTATGCCCACCACCAGACTCCTAGGAGTCGATAAGGCAAGGAGAAGGAATTGGAAGGTATCAAGGTGGATCTCGTGTCCAACTCTAAAAGGCAAGCCACTACTCAACATTGTCATAATATCTTGGGTGGTCTAGTTAAAGAACACATCATCATCCTAAATGCTTCCTTATTGCCTATCATGGGGATCTATGGAGAAAACAAAAATCCCATTATTGGGCATTAATAGTAGAGTCCTGCTCAAGAAAGTTTGTGATAGATAATACAAAGGAGATGTAAGTAAGGAACTCAAGCAAACTTTGGAAGCCTTGGTGGAATTCAAAAGAAGGTATACCTTCTTAGAAGGGAATTAAGGACTTGTGTGGTGGAGACTATTGACAACTACAAACTTCGAGTGAATTTTGAAATTATAGTCCTCCAAGTAGGATGTTTCTCAAAACTTGAAAGTTGTCATCATAAAACAAGAGGACCGATCCATTCCTTGCAAAATACTTATCTGTAAAATCGAAAATGGAGACAACATAGTTGTCCACTCTTACATTCCACTTGGGAATATTTGAGATAGGGTTTAACACATGCAAAACAAATACATTTCCTAGGACTTGTGCAATGATGAGATCTACTCTATCCTTGGGAGATTCCTACCATAATTCAAGAGGATCCAAGTCATTGCATCCAATGGTAAAAGATAATTCAATGAGGAATTATTCGTCAAAACATTTTTACTTTCTTCTAGGAAGCTTGTATATTTTGGAAACCAAGAGGCCAAGCATGAGTCGAAACTTTTATCTTCACCAGGGAAGGCCAGTTGATATTGAAAGCCTTGGTAACCAACCTCAAGGTCTTGTGCGTGGCAATGAGTATTGGACTTGGAGGCTATTGATCATGAAATCTCCCCTTTGAAGTCTCAGGTGACTACTGTACAAGTCTTCTCCTCCTACACATGTGGGACAATGGGTTAACATCACGACCCTTCCTAGTCTTGAGAGCTCCAAGTGTTTCATGAATAGCACGGTTAGGTGAATCCTAGAATTCAAACATTTCAACATTTACATCTTGTTCAAGGTTCTCCATGTCAGTTAGAGGCTTTGAGGCCCTTGGAATGCTTGAAACTTGAACATCTTTCTTCTTTTCCTCCTATTTTCAATATCTTGTTTCTTGTTTTTTGTTTTTCTAACAAGCTCCTTTTTGTCAGACTTTGGATTGCACCAAATGCTGAAAAGTCTAGGCATTTCTTAAATGGCATTTGAAGGAAGCAGCACATGAAAAAAGTAGCTATGAAATTCATTTCGACAAGAGGGAGGTAGAGATTTAGGCATAAAATGAACTTCAACATTGCCCAAAAATAGTAGGTCATGGGCAATGTTCATTCAATGTTAATTGAAACCCAATCCAGACATATTAGATTTGCCCAAGGCCAACAATACCCATAAAAGGCTCCAAAAGATTTCAATTGGCACCAATTGAGCCCCATTCAAGATGTATTGATCTTGCCCAGGGTTTTTGAAAGTCATATAGGGCTCAAAATGGATCCCGATTGGCACTAACTAAGTTTTAATTGAGATGCATTGCATCTACAAGGGTTATCTAGGGCCATATATCACTAAAAATGGATATTAGTCAGCAGTAACTAAGTCTTTATCAAAACAGATTAAATCCACAAAAGGTTATCCATAGCCATATAAGGTTATAAAAGGATCCCAGTCAAAAGATGTTAAATGTCGAGCCCTATTACAAGACTAAACAATGGCATGACTCAAAGCAACTTCTTGATGAATTCATAAGATTTTTCACTCGTAAAACACATGTCTCAATGGTTCCTTTATTCCAATTTAAAGCTCCCATGTTTTTTCCTCTTGTGATCCGACCCTTGACCTTGAACTTTCTATGGCTATGTGAAGCCAATAATCAAAAGTGGCATCTAGAAATCCTTATTTTGGAAATTTGTGTGCTTCCTTGAGAACTCTAAATTGATTCCATTGTTAGAACTTGTTACCCAAATTTAATAATAGGTGACTTAATAGGTTATAGATTTAGGTAGGTTGTTAAACTTAACATGTTATTTAACCTAATTTGTGGCATTAACCTAACTACTTATTGAACTTGATAAGTAATATTACACTAGCTTAGTAGACAAGTTGACAGGTAAGTCAACCGGTAGTTTGCAAAACCAATAGTAGAACATGTAGTTGAACAAGTAGTAAAACAAGGTGTAGTTTTTAAAAAAAATTGAACTATTAGTTTAATTACTGGCTAATGATTGTTTTAATAGTTAGTTATGACTATTTCATTTTTGAATTAATTAGTATAAGACTAGGAAGATAGACCTATTTGGGAGGAAGACTTCTGAATTGATTTTGATTTTGTGTGTCTATTTTCACTTTGGAACATGAAGCATTTTCTTTTCAACCAACTTTCTTGAAGCTTTGAGTAATTTGTGTACATGTTAGTTTAAGAATTGTAGTTAGTTTTAAATTGTTAGAGTTTGGATGTACATGTTGTTTTAAGAACATGTTGCTACAAAAATCTGAAGTTGATAACCTAAATGGGAATAGAAAAACCCATTAACATTTGGCAACCACGTTATGGATCAAAATTCAAAAGCATCACGCTTAGAATTTTTAATTAGATTCAATAGTTTTAGTAGATCAAGTTGAAAAACATTCATGCTTGAAATTCTTATTAGTTTCATATTTTGCTTGTTTTTCTGTAATTCTTAGGATTCAAATTGATGTTTATTGATTTAGTTTCAAAACATTAGGAATAGGGTAAGGTTAGTGTAAAGTTTTTGAAGTAAAACACGCACCCAATCTGTTAAAGAAGCTTTCTATAAAGTCTTGATTATTAGGAGGGGTCGTTTTGAAATTTTTTTGTTAAAAAATAATGCAAAGGCTTTCGTAGAACTTGTTGATTTTAGAAAATGTCAAAAATATTCACTAAAAGTTTTTGAAAACAGTTACAACATGTCAAACATCAACCTATTCCAAAACATGCACAAGAGCAAAATGAACAGCAAGTGCAATCTATGGGAAACAAACCTTTGAATGTGCCAAAAATGAATGTAGCATAGAGGGGAGAAGCTAATGAACTACACCAAAATGTAATAAAACTGGTTGTGTAAAAAGACCTAACAACGATCTCAACCACTCATTAAGAAACACAACAAATAATAACCCAACCATGGGCAATGAATGTTTATCATGATGATAATCATGAACATGTTCAGCCGTTTGATGAAGTTGTCTCTGCACAACCATGGCAATTTGCAACCCCAAGTTACAATTTACCCAAAGCTAGTGCATCTACACCAATTGCAACATTTGTTGGTTTTCAAAACCACCCACCAAACACCAATATCAATTTGGTACCCACTAATTTGGAGATGGAACGACTTCACCTACTCTCAATAGATTGGAGTAGCTTCATCACATTGACCAAAGATCGTCCAATCAATCAATTTCTATACCACATTTAGAACCTATTAAACCCAAGCAACACCCATAGTTGTTTGAAAAGGAGTTATATATCCACAAGGCACATGGCCTATCAAATTAATACCTGGTCTAGGTGAAAGATCACAAGTTCCACAACACAGACCAATTTCAGGAGGAAATCAAGGTGTTGGAACATCAACCTATTCATATTGTCAACAGGTGGGACATCTATTCAACCATTATCTTTTTGTTGTTGATAAATTAAGGTAGTTATTAAGGGAGGAGGTGATGAATGTTCATCAACCTATTCTTTTAGCCACTATAATAGCAGTACCCAATGTGTTTGTATTAGGAATTCAAGCCATGAATCCTAATATAGGTCATACAACAATACCTATTAATTATCAAGCAACCTGGTCACAACTTGTTACACCAATTATACTAGACAAAACAAGTATGTTACCTATTTCAACATACCCAATTTGGTATAATGTCATACCCTTTTTTGTGCCTTTAGATCCTAGTATGTATCCAACATATCCAACTGGAACAAAAGGCTTGATTCCTTGATCTTTAGGAATTATACAAGTTATGTACCTGGGTATGTGTACCCAATACTTGAACAATGTGTTGTATCACCTATATTTACACCACATTTTGTTAGAAATCAGTTTCCTATAATGCTTCAACCAATAATTAGTAGGGAAAGACAACCTATTCAACAATCTATTATTGCACTAGTACTAACCATTATATAGGTTAATATTAATTTACCAACTTATGTACCCAAAGGTTTTACTCACCAACCACTAGATGGAGGATAACCTAATGACTCACTTGGAGGAAGTTCATTTGAAGGAGATATACCTAGAGGACCACCATTCAATCCACTTATTGGAACTTATGGATGGCTAACACCTAACCCATGCATGTTTATGCCACCATGGTATCAACCACTTGTTGTATAACTTGTACCATAACTAACAACCAAGCTACCATACAAGAAATTACAACATCCAACTTATGTCAAAGACATTGATCTTGATGATCACATCAAAATGTTTAAGAAGGCCATTAAAGCTAATGGTGAAACAATCATCAACCTATTTGGTTTTACTTTTAAGGATAATATATTTGAATGGGGAGAAATTTATGTTCAAGACCATCCAAATTGCACTTTTGAAAAGTTGGAGTAAGCATTTTGCAAGTGATTCAGAATTATAAAGAACGATGAAAAGGTCTACATGCAATTGCGAAATATACAACAACAAACCGTCGAATGTGTTGAGGTTTACTATGAACGCCTATTGAAACTAGTAAATTGTCTATAGGTTAGAGCAACAAATGTTTTTTTCACCATTGTATTCAGGGCAAGTTTATTACCTTACTTAAGATTAACAACTGTAGGTATGAAGACCCTAAACCTTAAACCCTAAACCTTGATTGAGCACAAGGTAGCTACTATAGTATGTGAGGAAAATGGACATGTTAGTTTAAGTTACAATGCTATGCTAACTAGACTAGAGGCTAATATAATAGTTAAAGAAAGTGAGCCCATTAAAGCCAAAGGAGCCAAAGAATGGCAACAAGAAGAGCGTCTACGAGATTCATTTATTGAAATGGTTAAAGAGCTATAACATGGTGGGATTGATAAACAACCTACATCATCAATGAAGAGTCATTGCAAAATAATTGGGCTGGACTACTTGATGATTCTACTACAATTCAACCAATTGAAAATAATCAAATTGGTGATGCAAACCAACAACGTGTGATTTCATAACAAGTTACAAAAAAAAAAAAAATTAAAGAAATTATAAAGGATATTAGTAAGCAAGTTTTAGATACCAAGTCTACATTGAACTTGGGTCAATTGTTGTGAGTGTTCCCTAATATCAAACATTACATTCTTAACTCAGTACCATCAAAACTTGCTTTACTAGAATTGATAGTTGTTTCAGTTGCCATTGATCATCAAATGGTAATGATACGGGTTCAAATAGGGAACAATTTTATTGAAGATGTACTTCTAGATGGTGGTTTTGGAATTAATATCATTACGGAAAAACTAAGAGTGCAGTTAGGTTTATCAAAACCAAAACTCGCACCTTACAACCTACTCATGGCTAATCAAACCATTACCAAACCTTTAGGTTTCATAAAAGATCTTAAGATTCTTATCCATGGAATTCCTTATGCAATAAATTTTATTGTGATATAGAGTAGTGTGTTAAACTCTAACTACTTTATATTGTTAGGCCATCCTTGGTTAAGGGATGCTAAAGTGTTTCATGATTGGGCCAACAATACTATCATTATACAAGGAATTGGTACAATTAAAACTATACCTGTTATTAAAAAACTTGGACCACCAACTAAGCATCCATAAGTGTTGGTTTATTATGACTTCCATTTTGAAATATCTGGCGAAAAAAAGAATATAATGTTTACTACAAACCAGAATTTTTTTCAATAAGAACCATAGTTGTCCCTATACTAGTTAGGTTAAAACAACTTGTTAATTTGATTGCATCAACAAGTTTGAACCTAGTTGAACAATTATATGTACTTGTTGAACATGTATATGCACTACCTCTTATATTTTATGTACTTGTTGAACCAATATTTGTATTACCTATTTAGATAACTATACCCCTTGATACTTTCAAACAACATTTACAATAGATTTTCTTCCAACTTGAAGTAGGAGAAATGGAAATTAACAAGACGCTTGCTTGAATAAAAGTTCAAAATATTTGCATTGCTGGATAGATTATCACTAAAGAAGAACAGTTAACTAAGATCAACCTAGGTTCTAAAGAAAACCTACAATAGGTTAAAATCAATGTTGATCTGGAACTTATTGTCAATAATTGATTATTAAAGGAGTTTAAAGATATATTTGAGTGGACTTACGAGGACTTGAAAGGCATACCACCCACGATAGTTCAACATTAGATGGAGTTGGACACATTGATACCACATGTTCATCAAGTAAGGTATTGGTTAAATCCTAACTATGCAACTATTGTCAAACAAGATATTGACAAATTGCTTGCTATAAGTTTTATTAAATTTGTTGAAGAAGCTATTTGGCTATCACCTATAGTTATAGTGCCTAAGAAAAATGGGAAACTAAGAATTTTTGTGGACTTTATAAAGCTTGATGTTGTTAGAAATACTATTCGTTTCTAATTCCCAATGTTGATGAATGTGTTAAACATTCATCAAAAGGATGAATAGTATTCACATCCTTGTAGTAGTTAGGTTAGGGTTTAAAAGTGGAGACTACTTAGGGTTTAGCGATGGCTAGGGTTAGGGTTTGGTGGCAGCTAGGGTTAGGGTTTGGTGGCGGCTAGGTTAGGGTTAAGTGGCGGCTACTTTAGGGTTAGGAGATAGTATATAATGGAGTGGTTTTGAGTTGTCTTTCATTCTCTCCTTTCATGGTTTTGAGTGCATGTAGAACCTTCAAGCCTTGTTAGTAGTTACAAGCCATAGTTTTGTGATTGTAGCATTTGAAGCATACAACCTTTGTGATTTCTTGTTAGTTAATATGATTTTTCCATTTCATAAACTTTGAATGTTTCATTTCTTGCTTGTTTTCAAGTTGTTTCCAATAGATGTTGCTACTAAAAAAAGATCCATACATGTAACCTTTTATTAATGAAGTTATAAACATTATAGTTAGACATGAGGTTTATACATTTTTAGATGGTTTTTTTAGATACCATCAAATTTCCATAGTATTGAAAGACTAGTACAAAACTGCCTTTGTAATTGGTTGGGGGGCTTTTGTATGGGTTGTAATGCCTTTTGGGATCAAAAACAAACCACTAACCTATCAAAAGGCCAGTCACCAAAGCTTTTTGTGAATACATTAATGTATTCATGAAGATCTTTTAAGATTATTTTATAGTTTCCAATGACATGTCCACTTGTTTAGAAAAACTCAGAAAGTGTTTTCTAAAATGTAAAAAGTATGGCATTAGTTTGAATATTAAAAAATGTTCATTTATGGTATGTTCTAAAACTATTTTACGACTTATTATCTCCAAAGAAGGAAAGACACCTAATCCTAAGAAAATAGAGGCTTTAGTCAAAATGCCCGTACCCAAAACATTTTAGGAGATTCAAATCTTCAATGGAATGGCGAAGTTCTAGAAATGTTTCATCAAAAAATTTGCCTTTGTTATGGCACCAATCACCAAATTACCCAGAAAAACTTAAGTGTTTGAATAGATTGCTAAATGCCAAACTGCTTGGGAAGACATCAAAAATTGGTACATTCAAGGTCCTATACTCATCAATCCTAACTAGGAACTAGAATTTCATGTTCATATTGATGCATCTCAACTAGGAATAGGGGCAATATTGGCCCAAAACCCCACATGTATAATAGATCAACTTGTTATGTATTCATCAAGATTATTTAATTTTAATGAGAAAAATTACACTACTACACATAGAGAGGCTTTAGTTATGGTTTATGCTTTGCACAAATTTAGGAATTAAATGTTAGGCAATAAGTTCACATTTTATGTAGACCATATGGCTTTAATGTATCTAGTTCACAAGCCACAAGTTTTAGTTAGGTTAGTTAGATGGCTCTTACTATTTTTTGAGTATGATTTCAAAATTGTTTATAAACCTAGTAGATTCCATCTAATGGCAAATGCATTGAGTAGATTACCCAATCCAACTGAACCTATTGGAATACCTAATCAAACATGTGATGCTCACTTGTTCACATTACAAACCTAAGTTGTTATAGAGTGTTTATGAATATCTATTAAAAGGAATGATGCTAGAGAGGTTTACTACATCCCAAAGACAATATTTAGCCCAAAAAATTAAACCATTTGTGCTTCAAGAAGGAGTACTATAGAAATTTGGATAAGACAATAGGTTTTATTGAGTTCTGCAACCAAAACAAGTATCCACATTTTTGTAAAAATTGCATGGAAGAGTTGCAAAAGGGAATTTCTCTTTTGACATCACTATGAGAAAGATCCTAGATGCTAGTTATTGGTGGTCGACAATGAATCGATATGTTCATGAATACTATTGAACTTGTGATTAATGTCAAAGAGCAAGTAATTTGTTGACACAAAACTTGGCCAAATTGGTTACCACTTTACTTGGAAACCATTTCAAAAATGGGGATTGGATTTTATTAGACCCATTAAGCCTGCAAATAGAATGTCAAGCAACTAATATATTTTAATGGGCATTAACTATGCAACAAAGCAGGTGGAAGCATAAGCACTCCACACCAACATTTTTGTAGTAATTACCAAGTTTTTGTACGAGCATATTCTTACGAGATTTGGATGTATGTTAACAATTATGATTGATTAAGGTACCCATTTTATTAATGATGTGATCGAATACCTTATTGACCATTTTATCTTTAGACATACTAGTTTTGTTTGTTTCCCACAAGGAATGGATAGGCTAAGTCTACAAATAAGGTTTTTAGAACCTTACTAACCAAACTGGTTAATGAAAATAGAAATGACTTGGATGAACACTTGTCCATAGTTTTATTCTCATATTGAACCGCCTACAAAGTTGGAACAGGTCATACCCCATTTTAGCTTATGTATGGATTGCATCCATTATTGCCTATAGAATACATACTACCATCAAAACCTGATGAAAACAAAGATCCACAACCTGTTAAAGTCCTAATTAGTCGATTGTCTGAGTTAGAGAAGTTACATGATAACAAGTTGATTACACAAGATCTAGTTGCTTCCAACCAGTGGAACAGGTCATTATGGCCACATAATGGGTTCATTGAAACTAAGTTCCAATTTGGAGACTACGTGTTATGGTTTTTAGGGGTTGTTTCTAAACATGCTCCAAAATTTTAGAGACGATGGTTTGGACCATACAAAATTCAATATTTTTTGCCCAATAATAATGTTTTATTTGTCACTATCGATAAGTTTGATCCTAACCTAGTCCTTGTCAACATTACCAAGTCGAAGCCATACACGTTCATTGAAAATAGAACTCTACAACTTGTATTAGCTAAACCTAATGACTTGGCTATTGATGAACCTATTCAAATAGAGGAACCTGAACCACTACTTGTTGAGTATGAAAATCTTCAACCTGTAGGGTTTGAACATGGCAATATTATAACAAATGTACTTGTTCATTATTATCACGATGTGCCTATTAAATTCAATAATGTACATGTTCATAATGATCAAAATGACACATTTAATGAGAAAGTTATTAATGTTTATATCCTAGAAGTCTATTACCTTAAAGGTCACGTCTATTCATAGCCATAAGGTTGTTACTAGATGAAACAATATAAAAAACCATCGCATCCTTTAATATGCCTCTTTGTTTTTGTTTATTTCTTCATACTATCATAGGCCATGAATGAGAACATTTTAGAGAAGTTAAAATGAAAAGCAAGGGAAAGAAAACCTGAGAGAAAAGTTAAAGCTTTTAGAAGAAAACAAGTAGAGAGGAAAAGAATGGAACAAGTCAGATTGATTGAAGTGATTTATGTAGAACCACTAGCTTTGCATGCACCCATAGTTAGAGGAAATTAAAATTTTTGAGCAAGAACATAAAAAGTAAGGAGTTAGAAGAGGAATTAAAAATAGCTCTCAATTTTCTTAAAAGAACCACCACTACTATAGCATCACCAACACTAACACCACAAGTGATTATTATTTCAAACTCAAGAGAGGAGGTTGAAACCTTATTTCAACCTATTGTTGAAGAACAGTCGAAGCAAACTTTTAAACCAAAGACCTGTGGAAGAAATAGAGTTGCAACAACATGTGAACAAGGACAGTGGAAAAGAGTTTATTCAAGAATTTTTTGAAGAACATGTTTGTAGTGTTATTCCTCAATGCCCAAGATCAAGAACCAAAGCTATGATGAAGTAGAAAGGCAAGGCACCTACAGAAGAATAAGTTGAAAAACTTGTTAAGAAAAAAAAATGTCTAAGGCAAAGGAGAGCCAAAAAATGTTGCAATGGATGAAGATGGATTCAAACGAACTCAAATGGGCCAAACAAGCTAGTTTGGAGGGTCTGTTTAATCTAAAGTGCATTACACCACGAGAGGACTTGTTATAAGATTTTTTACAAACTTGGGAAGCAATGAAGGGTGGAAGAATCCAAGGGTGAGTGTGTGGTCAATTTTTTTTGATTGATTAGGTATTTAATTCATGAACAACCTAGGATTTCCAAGGAAGGAGTAATAGATGTTGTAAATGTAACATTTGATGAAGCAAAAACCGTTTTGAAGAAGATTATAGGTCCACATGCCTTCGTTGAAAATGAATAGTGGAGTGTAGTTCACATGAAGGAGGAATTTCAAGCCAAATTTGCAGCCATTTTGTAATTTTTTTATCAAAAAGAGAAATTAACATATTTTTGCAACAAGATTGTTATTACTTTCAACTTAGCCAATAGGGGGAAACCTATTAATTGGTGTTCTATGATGTTGAGCCGATTACTAATTGAATTAACTTGTTGGACAAAACATTAAAAAAAGCAGCAACTACCTTAGTCTCTAGTAAAACCAAGACAAATAATTGTTATTTAGGGCCTATCCTAGATGTTCTATTTAGGAAGTGGTTCCCTTTATTCGAGGTGTCTTCACCAAGAACAACAACCCTAAAAGAACATGTGTCACTAATTAGCCAAGAGCGACAAGTTGTTTAGCAATGACAAGTTTCACTTGAACATGTTACAAGGGAACAATTCTTGAAGGAAAGAAGACCAACATACTCAACAATTGCATCACCTTTACTAGTACGTCAATCTCATCGACTAAAGACACACACAAAACCGGTTACACCAAAGGACAAGTTAAGTCCTAAACTTGTTACCTCATCACCAATAAAAAAATCTAAACATTATTACAAAAGTGGGGTGTAGTTCATTAGCTTAAATCACTATGGGACCTTGAAAGTGAAATAAGTTCATTACATTTTATTGATTTCACCCTGGTGAAGGTTATTTCATCATAATATCACTATGTAAACATCATGTTTAATTACTAGTTAACATAATTCACTATTATAATTTATTGTAATAAATAGGTTTATTTCTATGTTTTTAAAAATATTATATATATGTTACTTTATGATATACCTTATATTATTTTAAACTACTTTAGTTATTCTAATTTATACCTTATGTTACTATAAGTTATTATAGGCTTTTATAAATTATTGTACCCTAAACTATTATACGTTATTTTACAGTAAGGTATTTTAACTAATTTATTATAAGCTTTTAAGTTATTTTATTTTAAGTTAATATATGTTATTTCAAGTTATACTTTAAGTTATTCAAGGTCATTTTATTTTATGTCATTTATAAATTATTTTATTATAAATATAATAACTTAAAATAATCTAAAATAAAATATAATGACCTAAAGTAAAATAATATGGAATATAAAACTATAAGCTATGATATTATAACATAGAATATCCAACAATAATTTATAACATAATAATCACCAATAGTCATAATATAATATATAATAACCAACAATAACTTATAATAAAATAACCACCAATAACCATTAATAAAATAACCACTAATAGCCACTAATAGAATAACTATCAATAGCCACCAATAAAAAAACCACCAATGGCTTACAATGGAATAACCACCAATACCCATTAATGTAATAGCCATTAATAACCACTAATATCCATTTATAAAATAACCACCAATAACTACTAATACAATAACCATTAATAATTACTAATATCCACTAATAAAACATCCACCAATAGTCATTAATATAATAACCATTAATATCCACCAATATCCACTAATAGAATAGCCACCAATAGCCACTAAAATAATAGCTATTAATAAACACCAATATCCACAAATATAATATCCATTAATAACCATTAATAGAATAGGCACCAATAGTCATTAATAGAATAGTAATCAATAGTGATTAATAGAACAACCACCAATAGCCATTAATATAATAGCCACTAATAGTTATTAATATAATAACCACTAATAGCTATTAATAAAATAGCCACCAATAGCCATTATTAAAATAATAACCAATAGCCACCAATAGTCATTAATAGAATAATCACTAATAGTCATTAATAGAATAATCACTAATAGTCATTAATAGAATAATCACTAATAGTCAGTAATAGAATAATCACCAATAATCATTAATAGAATAACCACCAATAATCATTAATAGAATAATCACCAATAGTCATTAATAAAATAACCACCAATAGCAATTAATAGAATAGCCACAATAACCATTAATAAAATAACCACTAATAACCACTAATAAAATAATCATCAATAACCATTAATAGAATGGGTACCAATAATAATTAATAACCACCAATAGAATAGGTACCAATAGTAATTAATAACCACCAATAGCCCCATTAAAAGAATAACTAATAACCATATATTAAAATTACTTAGGATTGCCAAAAAATAATATAGGGTGAAATAATCTACAATGGACAAAAATAATTTAAGGTGAAATAACCTATAATAACCTAGAATTTCCAATAATAACATAAGGTGAAATAACCTTCAATAGCCAAAAGTAACCAATAATAGCCTCACATGATCGAAAATAGCTTAAGATGAAATAACTAAAAAAAATTAAAAGTAACTTGTAATAGTTGTAAGTAGCCTAAAGTGAAATAATTTACAATAGCAAAAAATAACATAAAATAGCCAAAAATAACTTTAAATAACCAAAAGTAATTGAAAATAACTATAAATAGTTCTAAATAATATAGGGTGAAATAATTTAAATTAATGAAAAATAGCCATATAATAATTGAAAGTAGTTTAACATAGGTAATATTATTATATTAACAAAATTTTATCCATTTATTAAAAAAAATTCAAAGAATGGTCATTGAAATGTTATTGAATAATGATATTCAACTTTTTTTTTTGTTCAAATGATTTTACACTTTCAAAAGGAAATAAATGTAATTATGTACATTATTAAAAAAAATAAAGTAAATTCAAATCATTTCATTGAACAAAATCTCAATAAGATATGAATTTTCAAAGTTTATGTTCTTGTGATGTTTAAAATGAAGTATTTGATAAATAAAATGTAATGTAACTTATGATCACAATAAGTGGGGTGGCTTGATGGTAGGGGTGTTTGTCTCCATTTTAAAGGTCAAAAGATCAAACCTCATGAATGATGTTGCGTGTGATCAACAATGGTAAGTTGACCAAATATTCTCCTATTTAGTTCTTTAGTATAGGTACCTCGGTTGATTATGTGAGGTACCTACATAGGTTAGGTTTTTAACCTAGCCTAGGTAATGACATGTGTTAATAAATCATAGGCTAAAAAATCATGAAATTATCAATAATATTATATATTAAATAATTTAATTTTAATTGATTTCCATGCTGGTTAGTTAATTAGTTAACAAATGAATGGCCTGGTAAATTTGTATTTCATTTGAAAGTAACCTTGTTTCACTAGTACTAATGAAACAATTCATTGTCCGTAGCAACTAGTCCTCATTCATTAGGGGTTAACTAATTTCACTAAGTAAAAATGTCCAAATTCACTCAAAATCTAGTGAAACCCAAAGTGAACTAGGACACATTTTGGTGTAGTGAAAACTACTTTTAGGTCACATGTTGTTGACCAAACCTATTTGAAGATGAAGAACAAACCTATTCAAATGAGATCAAGGGTGGAAGTGGGGAAGGGCTTCAAACAACAGCTATACAAAGTAACTTGGAAAAAGAACTTGAGCCCAACCTAGATAAGGTAATTGACAACATCCAAATTGAACTTGTTGAATCTATTGAACTTGTAGTACCAATTGTAGAACTTACATAGTTTGTAGTTGTAGCTACAAAATCATCACAACCTATTCAACCTATGATTGAACCTATTCAAATAGAAAACTTGCAATTTTTTACATTCCAACATCTCCTAGTATCTAGTCATTTTATAAAAAACTTTAGACAAATTAATATGTTTTAGAGCAAGTTGTTCAAAATGCCACAACTTGGTCAAGGACATTGCAAGAAATCTCAAACCTTATAATTGAGTTTGAGCAAGCCAAAGAAAACTTGTTTGAGACCCACAATTGCTTGCAAACTTGTAACCTAAAGCTAGAAATAATGGAATTAAAAAAAAAAAAACTATGATAAGGGCAATTGAATAAGGTCTAACATGAGAACAAAAACCTATCCAACAAGTTGAAAGAAGTAGAACAAGTTGTTAGGAAAACTAAAAACCTACAGCAAGAATATGTCAAACTCAACTAACTAAATTGGAAAACTCATAATGATTTGAAGTGTTTAGTTGATCTTGAGTGCATAACGCAAGATTACACCAAAATGGAGGCATCCAATATGCAACAATAAAATATCATAACCGGTTTGGAACAAACCTATTAATAGCTCAAAAAACAACATGTAGTTGCCCACAGAATTTGAAAGGGAAAAACAAACTCTAACTGCCCAAATGCAAGATTGGAAAGGCCAATATGAGACAACTAAGGTACATTTGAATAAACCCAACCCCATTCTACCGATTAGGATGACCAATAGGTTGAAAGAGTTATTATTAAACAATACACTACCCAAATTGCAAAATCAAGCTTTGGGAGATAGAAAAACCCAAGGAGCGGATTCAAGAAAACACTCGTTAACGCATTCCCAAGCTCCTTGATAGACTCAAATGTGAGTCTAAGGTGAAAACATCATAAGAGTAAGGAGTCAGGGCACGTTCTTTGGCTTGTAGCACTTCGGGGTAAAGGGCGTGCTAAAGCTTCAAGATGGGGACTATAAAGATTGACAAGCAACTCAATTACTCACATGGACTTGCACAAACCAAACAACAAGTTGGTTAGTGCATAGTTCGAGCATTTTTTATGCATGGACGAACCACGAGCAAATTACGGACTCACAAAACTCACCACGGCATAAACTTGGGGGAAGCCACCACCTTCCCCCTTATAGTATTCTCTATGCCTAACCACGGGGTCAACATCCAAATGTCATTTTGTCCTAGGATTCTCACGTTGGAGTTTCAAATTTCCCAAAATTGGAACTCCTGCAACTTTGGAGGCCCATAGTTTTGTGTGCAGACCTCTGATTGAGGTGAGGTCCGAAGTAAAGTTATAGCCCTTGTCCAGAACTTTCAAATGGTATGTGGCATGCCACTTTCACACAAGGAAATCAGGGCGATTCCTGACTTTTAATGGTCTGCCAATTGACTCCCGGCCTTTCTTTTGGCCATAACTTATGTTTTAAGTGCCCAAATGGGTCATGCAAGCCATTTTAGACATCTACATTCCAAGAGCTTTCCAATGATATAAAGAACTTTTCAATCTAATGAATTTTGACCTCTACAATCGCCCTCTGAAAATTTGAGAGTCCATTGGGACTCTAACTCCCAAATTGGGAGTTCACTTAGGAGTGTGGGGGTTCATTCCCTCACATTCTCTTGCACTCCCGAAAGCATGAAATTTGACTCCTAGGCTTCACTTTTGGCCCGCACTTTCACAAGCCCTTGCCTTGGTCAGGAGCCCAAGGTTAGGGTTGTGACACCCACTCTGATGAACCTTTTTACCAACTAAAGTTGTAAGCATATCAATTGTTTTCCCTGATTTCAAATACAAACCTCCTAACTTCGTATATGTGGAAATTGGAACCAGTAATAGAGTCTTATTGCACCATCTACAATACAACCTATTGCCATTACCAAACCAATTAACCCACTGAGAGGTGGAACATGCTTAGATATCATACCCTTACATGTTTAAACTTTTACCATACATGTTCAAGTTGCCACTATTACTAATGAACTTATGAGAGGTAATGAGAAATTTGTTAAAAAACAAGCTAAACTTATTGATCTTTTGTTTACTGTATTAAATAGTAGAGTAAAACCTTTAGAGTTCTTATCTATTAGTTTACCTCTGATCCCACACCAAATAGGTATAGGTTAGGGGATTATTTTGATTTCAAGTACCCCACATGCTTCGAAGGTATTCACAACACCCATATCAACTTTTGAAGAAACACTTGATCGACATATAACTATAATGTTGACATGTCTTCAAATTTTAAATCAAGTTGAACATGTGGAGGAAACAGGATCTGAACCTATCGAAAGAACCATCAACCCACCAGTTGCAAAAGACCAAGCTAACTTAGGACTTTGAACTAACATTTTGAGGACGAAATGTAATTTTCAAGGGGGGATAATATTTCTCATATTTAGTAAATACTAGGATAAAAACTCCATTTTTCAACCATGTTTAAAACTATTTTTCAACTGTCATTTATAATTAAAACATCACTTTCAACTTCAAAATGTTTTTTACAACTCAAAAATGATGTTGTCAACTAATTTCCAAAATAATCAACAATGTTCAATCAACTTTACAACACATTTGAAAACAATGCACATGTGTCAATTTGTGGGTTAATGTTGAGGTGACAACATTTTAGTTGAAAACAATATACATTTTAGTCAACACAACATTTCAATTGTAAAGTGCTAAGTGGACCTAGTTGATTCCATGCTAGCAAGTCAATGGATGAACTTCATCCACCTACATGTCATGTCATTTGGGGGTGTGGAATTGGAATTATGACTATATTTCAACTATATTACAACCAATGTAATGTTGGCATGTGTCATGTCATTGAAGAAGGGCATGGAATTTTAGAATTTTGATTATGATTCAATTATATTATAACCAATGGAACATTGACATGTGTCACATGGGCATTCGTGGTCCACATCAAACTAAATTATTTGACGTGTGCCATGTGTATGGTCTCAAAATCTTGAATTTATTGATTTATTGAAAATGTCAACATATGATATTGTGCCACGTGGACACTTATGTTACACACTTGCATGACACATGGCATCTTGTTGTTTGTAGGTCATCCAACATATGTGAAGTTGAGCCAAAGTAAAGATATCAACTTTAAAGTAGTTGAAAGCAAGTTGAAAATAAGTTGAAAATATGTTGAAAATAAGTCAAAATTTATGTAAATTAGTTGAAATGTAGTTGAGATTACAAGTCTACAAAAATTACAATCGCAATTGTAAGCTACTAAAGCTAGACTATGGGGATAATACACCTAACTAAAATTAATTAAAGAAAATCAAACCATAATAAAAGCATAGTCTACCTATACATTATCAACTAAGAATGCAAAACCTATTATAATTTGAAATTTATGCAAGGAAATATTGTTCCCATGTAGGAAATGATCCCATCTACATTTTGGAGATGTTAATGTTATTAATCAAACATTTATTTTAATAATGAAATGATTCTCTTATAAAGTGGTTGTCCTATCTTTATGCACTAATGGTTGTTGTTGGCATGATTAATTGGATTGTTGCCTTGTTGGACCACGTCTTTTGACTTGTTCATAAATGCACCTTACATTTTTGAATCAAAGAAAATGAAAGTTGTTACAAATGAGAAAACTTAATAGAAATCTAAGTTATAATGCATAAAAAAAAGATCGTGCATTAGTTGCACACATTAAATATCAATAAAAAATCATCATTTATTACTCAAGAATAAGGAAGTTTGATAAAGAAAAAAATACTTTGAAATTTGGAAAAATAGAACTAAATAACAAATTGAAATGGCACACATCATGGGCTTACCTTATACATAGTTGAAACCTAATTGAAATCTAGTTAAACCCAATCAAAATATAAGAGAAATTATATATTTGAAATTTATTTGAAAGTAGCTCACTAAAACAAACATAATCAAAATCTTACTTGCATCGATGGTTGAAAAGGTTCATAAGTTTAATTCTCATTCCCCAAGTGCCTGTTTTCGAATTGGAAAAGAAGAAAAACCAATGAAAGTTGAAGAAAAAAACTTCCATACTTACAAAACACGTTTTTCTTTTTTCTTCTATTTGGACCCCTCCTACTTTCAAAGCTCATAACTTTCTCATTTCTTCTTCATTTTAAATGATTTAAAGTGTTATAGAAGCGCCACCTTAAGTTCTACTAATAATCTTTGAACTATAATAACAATAGAACAACATAAAAGGAAGTTTTTGGGTGATCAAGAACTGGTTGTGGTTTGTTGTTTTGAGTTCTTGACCCCCCCTACTTTAAGGGGCCATAACTTTTTCATTTCTAATCCATTTTTTATGATTTTTAATGCCTCAGATTTGCCAAGAGGAGGGTTCAAAATTTGCTTGGACACTAGAAATAAAAGAGCCCTCCCCTTGGATCTGGACTACCCTAAGTGCTTAAATGTACTAAAACCAACCTAATTACTTTAATGAAAGTTCAAAGAAAAACCTAGTTGAGCAAAAAACCAACAAGAGTTCAAAACAAAACCTAGCTAAAAACCATTTAACTAAAGGTAACATGGTGGAAAAATTAAAAAATAAATATCTTGGTAAAGGAAAAATAAACAAAAAATAGGAAACAAGTTTTTAAGCACTTACAATTGTAAGAAGCATGTGTGGTGGTTGCTTCCAAACTCCATGAGCTTGTCTCCTCGTGTTATTCATGTTCACTTGCCTTGGCACCATATGACCTTAATGTGCTTAATAAATTTTTTTAAAAAGTGCAATGAAAAGAAGAAAAAAAAAACTTGAACATTATAAAAAAGAAAACAACTTAACAATAATCCCAAAATGAAAAACTTGAAATTCCTCACATGCAAAAAAACATGATGCACTCACTTGAAAAATCCATGAATTGATATTAAACTACATGATTTAAACTTCTAAACACAAGTTGGGCCTAAAGAAAAGTAAGATAAAAACAAAACAAATTGTAAAGAAGGAAAAAGAAATCAAACTAGAGTGCAAAGAAAGCTCAAAGTGAATGGCAATGTTATATAAAGGTAGTCCTTTCATCCATGGATGGATGAAGTATGTGGTTATAGTTGGGATGTCAATTAACTTTTAACTATGCAAGTTAACATCGTTTCAAGTAATTTTCAACTATAATTTAAATTTTGAATTTCCCACCAACACATTGCCACCACTATTATATGTCATACCATCCATTCATTCATATTATATGCCACATTAAATCCATCCATTCATAATTAATTATGGCATTATATTTATTCTATGACATTTAATGGCATAAATGGAATCATTTATTAATTAATGACATTTATGATATAATTTAAAACATTATAAATGGTATAATTTGAATTTTGTGGCATTTTGTGGCATTTTAATGAACATTGTAAAATGCCATAAAATAATATACCAATTATTTTATACCAAAAAATTGAACCCTTGCTAAGCTAAAATAGCTTGCCTAACTTAGTTAATTATCTTAGCCTAGTTTAATTAGTTTCCTTATCTAACTTAAAGTTTATGTAGACTTAGGTAGGTAGTAATAGGTTAAGTATAGGTAGGTTGTGAGTCGTGACACCATGAGTAAACAAAAATCAAGTTGGTGCCTATTTAAAAGCCTTGCTTATTTACCTAGTTACTTAATACCTATCTACCTATACCTAATTAGTTTAAATAATCTATTTACCTACATTTAACTTAACATATCTACCTATTGCTTACCTAGGGACCTCCTATAGGTAGGTAGGTAGGTATTTATTACATATATTACCAAGGTAATTATAGGTAGGTGATAAATTGCAAGTTAAATATATTTAAATTATAACATAGGTGATTTATAGGTGTAGGTTAAGTTATGTAGGTCAATAGTCTATAGGTACCTAGGTAGGTAGTATGTAATATGTAAGTATAAACTACAATAGTAAATAAATAACATGTACATAGGGTGTAAATAATGATAAGTTGGTGGGTGGGTAGGTAATATGTGGGTAGGGGATAGACAATGATAATTAAAATTGAAGTACAATTGAAAATGCATGCAATATTTCATCCATTAATATCCTTCTTTCATTCATTCAAAAATAAAGTCCACCAAAATAATCAAGCAATTGACTTGACATGGCATAACGTCATGGCAAAATGGAATTTTCAACTATTCCTCAACTGGGTTATATATATATATATTAAATATTTTGACAGTCAACACCCATTAGTGGACAATGCCATACACATACCAAATTAGTTGACATGTTAATTCATTTGAGATGCCATCCCATCCACATGGAATTTTCAAAAATAAATATTATTGTGTAGTTGAAACAAAGTTGGGGATGACATGTAGTCGAAAACTGGTTGGTTAAAAAATGCCTTTTTTTTCCTAATGAACATGTGACTTAATACATTATAGATTTAGGTAGGTTGCTAAATTTAACAAGTTATCTAATATGTTATTTAATTTAACATGTGGCATTAACCTAACTAATTACTAAACTTGATAGGTAATATTATATTAGGTTAGTAGATAGGTTGACAAGTTAGTCAATCGGTAATTTGCAGAACAAGTGGTAGAACATGTAGTTGAACAAGTAGTAAAATAGGGTGTAGTTTTTAAAAAAATTGAATTGTTAGTTTAAGTATTGGTTAACAACCATTTTAATAGTTAGTTATGACTGTTTCATTTTTGAATTAGCTAGTATAAGACTAGGAGGATAGACATATTTAGGAGGAAGACTTTTGATTTCATTTTGATTTTTTTTTTTTTTTTTTTTTTTTTTTTTTTTTTTTCACTTTGGAACATGAAGCATTTAATTTCTTTTCAACCAATTTTCTTGAAGCTTTGAGTAATTTGTGTAAATTAACGTTTAGGAATTGTAATTAGTTATACATTAATAAAGTTTGGATGTACATGTTGATATTTTAAAAACTTCTTGTTGGAAAAATTAGAAGTTGAAAACTTTAATGGGAATAGAAAAACCCATTAACAGAACCAAAAAAGTTTTTATTCCATACTAACACAAGCTGAAACTAGCATTTGTAGTTTTTCAGTAAGCATTTATGGTTTTGGATTCATATCATAATGAATTTGAACCTCCTATAGAAATTATGGGCACAAGGACAAATTGCATATAAAGAAGCTGTTTATGGAATGTGACCATGTGTTCCTTGTGGACCACATCCATTACTTTGTTGCTGAAGGTCTGAAATTGGTCAAGTTCTCTCAAAGTTGGGTCAACAACATCCACATAATAAAATTGGTGTGTAGTATCAACTATCACAGCTAGCTCCCTCTAGAAAGTTAAGATAGGGTTAGTGGCATACAACAAAATTCAACATTTCAAAGATGGTATGAAATTTGGAATATTAGTAGGACATTGTTTCACCTTGTACATATAATTTAAAAAACCTCTTATGTGAAGTTGTACGAAGTTTTTCGTGTCTTGGCCTTGCACTTCATGAAATAATCATCCGGAATGACTTCTTTAAATTATTGCAAGGGTATCATTCCAATATTGTAAATCCTAAAAAACTCATGGACCAAAGATGGCCTAACATGGTCTAATTCAATGGACCTCCATTGCCACGGTAACACAATCAATATTATATTGAAATATGAGGCATGGATTGAAATGTAAAAACATAGTAAGTTTACTTGTTAAGCTTCGTCATTGCTATCAATAGCTCCATTAAGCTATTATTAGTATCAAGGACAAAATTGTCCACCCATATGTGCCAATCCTCACCAAATGGATGCACATTTTCTATATATAGGAACCAAGCCTAGAGTTTGTGGTTCTCATCCTAGATGTGAAACATTAAATTCTAGATAGTGGCATGAGATTTGGGTCCCCCTACAAGAATTCCTCAAATCTATCATTCTTTTCCTTCCATGTAGAGGACCCCACACCAGTACAAAAATGGGGTGTAGCTCAGTAACCTAAAGACTACGGGACCTTAAAAGTGAAATAAATTCAATGCATTTGAGTGATTTCACTCTAATTAAAGTTATTTCGCTATAATGTCACTATGTAAACATCGTGTTTCACTACTAGTTAACATAATTCACTATTATAATTTATTATGGTAAATAGGTTTATTTTTATGTTGTTGTTTTAAATACCTTATGTTGCTTTATAATACACCTTATATTATTTTAGGTTACCTTAGTTATTCTAACTTATACCCTGAGTTATTATAAATTATTATACCTTATTCTACCTTAAGGTATCTTAGTTAACTTATTATAGGCTTTTTATTTTAAATCATTTAAAATTAAATTATTCAACTAACCTTAGGCTATACCTTAGGTTATTTTATTTTAAGTTAATATATATTATTTCAAATTATACTTTAGGTTATTCAAGGTCATTTTACTTTATGCTATAATAAATTATTTTATCATAACTATAATAATTTAAAATAATTTAAAATAAAATATAATGACTTAAGGTAAAATAACTTAGGATAACCAATAATAACCTATGAAAAATAATTTAGAATAGCCTATAATAAAATATTTACCAATAGCTTATGATAATAGAACTTAGAATATCCAACAATAGTTTCTAATAGATTAGTTATCAATAGTTATAATATAACTTAAAATAACAAAAAATAACTAATGATAGAATAACCACCAATAGCCATTAATAAAATAATCATTAATAACCACCAATAAAATAATTGTCAATAGCCATCAATAGCCACCAATAAAATAACCACCAATGGTTTACAATAAAATAACCAATAATAACCACTAATAGAATAGTCACCAATAACCACGAATAAAATAACTTTCAATAGTCAAAAGTAACCAATAATAACCTCACATAGCCAAAAATAACCTAAGATAAAATAACTTAGAATAACTAAAAAAACTTATAATAGCCACAAGTAACCTAAAGTGAAATAACCTACAATAGCCAAAAATAATTTATCATAGTTAAAAATACCCAAAAATGATTTAAAATATCTCAAAGTAACCTAGGATGAAATAATTAAAATAACAATTTTTTTGAAAATAACCATAAATAGCCATAAATAATGTAGGGTGAAATAACCTAAAATAATGAAAAGTAGACCTATACTAGTTGAAAGTAACCTAACATAGGTACTTTTATTATATTAGCAAAAATCTTATCCATTACTAAACATTTTCATTTTCAAAAGAATGGTCATTGAAATGTTATTGAATAATGATATTCAAAAAAAATTGTTCAAATGATTTTATACTTTCAAAAGGAAATAAATGTAATTATGTACATTACTAGAAAAAAAAATTGAAATTAAACTAAATCATTTCATTTGGACAAAATCTCAATAAGATATGAATTTTCAAAGTTTATGTTTTTGTAATGTTTAAAATGAAGTATTTAATAAATAGAATGCAATGTAACACATTATCACAACAAGTGTGGTGGCTTGATGGTAGGGTTTAGGGTATGTTTCCATCCTGAAGGTCAAGGGATCAAACCTCACAGATGATGTGTTTGTGATCAATAGTGATAAGTTGATTGGATATTTTCTTATGTAATTCCCTAGAATAGGTGACTACTTAGGTTGATTACATGGCCTATGTACCTAGGCTAGTTTTAACTTAACATAGATAGTGACATGTGTCAATAATTCATAGGCTAAAAATCATGAAATTATCAATAATATTCAATATTACATTAAATAGTAAATAATTTAAATTTTGTTGATTTCCATGTTGCCTAATTAATTAACTAGTAAGTGAAATGACTTGGTAAATTTGTATTTCATTAGGTAGTAGTGGACCAATTCACTATCCATAGCAACTAGTCCCCATATATAGGGGGGTTGACTAATTTCCCCGTGGTAAAAATATCCAAATTCATTAAAAATATAGTGAATTTAAAGTAAACTAAGACATTTTTTGGTGAAGTGTCAAAAATATCGACAAATGAGACATAAATCTTTCAACCTATTAATTGGTGGGGGAAACAAATAAGAATTTTTCCCCCTCCCTACAACCTATTTGAAAGGCATGTTCCATATTTGACACATCAATTTTGATAGAAAGCTTGATAATGGGCATGCCAATGAACCGACACAATGGAATGTTCATTCATGACTTTCATTTGGGATAAATCTTGAAATTTTCCAAGACCTCATTTATGTTGAATTTATTCTTGCTTTGGATCCCTTGGATTACATTCTCACATGATGTGGCAATCAACTACATGAACAATTTATGAAATGGCATAATGAAAATGTTAATGTAAATTGATGTTTTCTATGTCCAATAACATTTTATTGAACTCTGGATTAATATGTAACATTCACTAGCAAATTAAAGGCATAAGGTAGCTAAAAGAACCAAACCCACTTAAATGCAAATATGCACAAGAAGTTAACAATGTAACAAGGGATGTGTTTCCAATGTTAATCAGCGTTGATTGATTTTTTCATGAAACCTTATAACAACACCTCCCAGACAAGAAACACATAAAAAACAATGACTCTCTATTTGATTCAAATTGGCATAAGGACCTAAAGTTAATTAAAAAGGGAATTGTTTTAGTTGTTAGTTGTCGTCGACTAACTATTCATGAAACCTTCTAACCGCACCTCCTAAACAAACAACACAGCTAGAACAATGACTTTCACTTGGTTGCAAATTATCATTAGAAGCTAGCAATATAACAAGGGAAGTGTTTCAAATGTTAGTTGGCACTAATTAACAATTCATGCGACTTTTTAACCACACCTCTTAAATAGATTTATACATTAGTTTTATGTGAGGTGGTACCAACATAGGGAAATTACCCTCAGTTGGCATTGACCAAATTCGAAATGTTGTATTAAAACACATTTTTAAGAACAAAGAGGCAATGAAACATAGATTTAGAGTTTAAGACCCACCTCTTGTTGAGCTGCAAATGATAAAACCCCAACTATGGGTAAGGTGTCCATAACATAGAGTTGTTGCAAATCGACTTGGGGAATGCAACCATTATAGACAACAAACTTTATGTTTAGAAAACATGAACATTAAACCTTGATGATTGAGATAAAAAAACTGAATTATAAACTTCAAGAAATATCAATCTTGAGAGAAACCTACTTCTTTGAAGTCCATAACTTTCCTTGTCAAATCAAACTTTTTCTCTTTATTTGATTCTTGATCATCAAAGTGCCATAGATTGTTAGCACAATAAACCTCAACAAAATCATTTACACACAAAAAAATTAACCAAGATTGAAATGCTTACTTCTTCCAACATCAAGTCTACGTCTAACGTCTTTAGACTTTATGGACCATTTTATATGCAAGTAGTTAAAAAGTTTCAAGAGAAACCCAAAACCCAAAATCTTATAACCTTAAACCTTAAATCTTGCAAATCTAAACCCTAGATCTTGTAACCTTAAACCTTAAATCATCTAAAAGAATTCCCCCATATGTCAATTTCAAAAGCTCATATGAACTTTGTGGATTTTCGAGTTTTAATTCAATGGTTGCACATCTCATAATTTTGGTTTGGACCACACAATTAGTGCTAACTAAGCACCCTCGGAGGTGTGTTGGTAATGGACATTTGTAAAGCACCTAGAGGTGCCTTGATAATTGATGTTTTTTAAAACAACACTCCATAACTAGACAAAAAAAACTTGAATTTGGAAAAAATCAACTACTCAAATTTAAGGTTCCTTCATCTTTCATGTACATTATGTAAAACCCAAGAGCTCCAAAAGCTTGTTTGGGTGCTTTTTGTTTGTGATGCGTTCCCAAGCTCCTTGATAAATTCAAATGTAAGTCTAAGGTGAAAACATCAAAAGAATAAGGAGTCGAAGCATGCTCCTTAGCTCGTAGCACTTCAGGGGTAAAGGGTGTGTTGGAGCTTTGGGATGGGAACTAAAAAGATTGACAAGCAACTCAATTACTCACACAGACTTGCACAAACCAAACAACAAGTTAATTTGTGCATAGCTTGAACACTTTTAATGCACGGACGAGCCAAGGGCAAACACGGACGAGCAAGACTCACCATGGCCCAGTCTTGGGGGAAGCCACCACCTTCCCCTTTATAGTGTACTCTGTGCTGGCCACGGGGCCAACACCCAAATGGCATTTTATCTCGGGACTTGGGAGTCCCGAAATTCCCAAAATTGGGACTCCTACAACTTTGGAGGCCCATAACTTTGTGTGCAGACCTCTAATTAAGGTGAGGTCTAAAGCAAAGTTATAGCCTTTGTTGAAAGCTTTCTAATTGTATGTTGCACGCCACCCACACGCAAGGAAATTGGGGTGATTCTTGACTTTTAATGGTCGGGAGTCAAATCAACCATTTGATTCCCGACCTTTCTTTTGACCATAACTTATATTTTAAGTATTCAAATGAGTGATGCAAGCCCATGTTAGACATCTACGTTCCAAGAGCTTTCTGATGATATAAGGAACTTTTCAATTCAATGAGTTTTGACCCCTACAATCACCCTTTCAAGATTTGAGAATCCATTGGGACTCCAACTTTCAAAGCAAAAATTCATTTGGGAGTGTGGGGGTTCATTCCCTCACACTCTCTTGCACTCCCAGGAGCATGAAATATGACTCCTAGGCTCATTTTTGGCTCGCACCTTCGCAAGCCCTTGCCTTGGTCATGAGCCCAAGGCTAGGGTTGCGACACTTTGTGAGCTCGGAATCGTAGATTTTAGACTTTGTACTTCATTTTGGAAGCACTCAGTTGATGTCGATAGAGCAACCCGAAGGTGTGCTGGTCTTGCGTGCTTGTAAAGCACCCATTAACAACTTGACATTTAAGGTCCTTTAATCACTCCAAAACTAGACCTAAAAAAATAAGTTTTCTTGAAAAAATTGATTACCTTGCGTTATTACAAGGAACTTCCTTGAACTTTGAGGTGCATTATCTAGAACCCAAGAACTCCAAAAGCTCATATGAATGTTTTTACTTTGCAAGCTAAAATTCACAATTTTAAGATCTTGTGGTTCATTTTATAATCTATTAGTCAGCGCTAACTAAGCACCCCTAGAGGCTTGTTGGTCATGGACATTCATTGAGCACCTAAAGGTGGCTTGACATCTTAGGTAATCTAAAAAAACATTTTGGCAACAAACCTAAAAAACCCCAATTTCTTGAAGGTTTCTTGAAGAAATCGACTGTTTAGTACTATTCCAATTAGCTTCGTTGAGCTCTTCGATGTTTTGCGTAGCACCCAAGAACTCCAATGAGCACTTGGGAGCTTTGAAGAATAATGAAATTTCTTAATCTAACTCTAGCACATCTAGAGTTCAAATGCTGCCATAAAGCGGCCGTAGCACGAACATTTGTCTAAGAACTCTTCCAAAGTCTAAAAAACAATCTCATTTTACTTTTGTCAACACAAAACTTGAAATGAAATGAAAATGGGAAAGTAAGTTACCTATTGGGTTGTGTTGGTTTGAGCTGGAGATGGCTCACTCTAAAATTATGAAACAAACACATATGGGAATCCAAGAAACCTTGAAAAAATACCTAAAAGAATGCCCTACAAGTCTACAAAAGCTTGGAAAAATGCTCATTTTTCATGAAAAAAATGGTAACATCAAACTTACCTCCTCTTCTATCACTTCCTAGTGCTATAGTTGAAGGCTTTTCTTTTTTGAATCTACCATCTACTTTTTCTTTGAACTTGTTCACAAAAAATAGAGACATCTTTTAGGTTTTAACCCCAATGTTTTTTGTTCTTCTTTCGACATTTGCAGTTTCTTATATGACTAAGAGCTAGTTATATTTCAACAATTTTTATTAATATTGCCACTTGTTATCATTCATATTCCATGACCTATTGTTATTATGCACTTTGAACAATTGATATTTTTCAAGAAACCATGATAGTTTTTTATGTGGTTCCAACCTTTCTATTCACGTTAACTAATTTGTAACTAGTTTTGTTACTTATGGAAGTTCAATAATTTTTTTATTAATATTATCTATTTTTAATGTACTTGCATACTTATTTATAATTCTAAGACTTTATCTAAAGGTATCGATGTATATATTTTTGAATACATGTTTCCATCAGCCATTTATTGGTGTTTTAAATGAGTCACCTTTTATGACTTGTGCGATAAATTTTCTCATTAAATTTCCACATTAAATATGGTCATTTTGAATCCAAAATCATTTCAATTTTCTAGAGCTCACTTCAAAATATATTTTCTTGAAACTTGAGCTTAAAATAGGGTGTATTCCAATATCATATTTTATTTGCTACATAATTTTAACATTAAAAATAAATTGTTGGGCGGTTGCTTTAATGTGAATTGACAATGATTGGTGTTTTAATGTCATGGCATGAAAACAACTTTCAAGCTTATTAGCACTCTTGCCTTTATTGTCCACCATGTTACGCACTTTGTGTCCTAGTTATTATTAAATCTTGATTATCATGGTAATGTTAATAAGGTTTGAATTTTTTTTAAATTATGCAAACAGGTTTCAAAATTTTCTAAAATTAGGCCATGTAATTAAAGTCTAATAATATTTAAGGACTTGTTTTTGGGTGTGTTTTGAGTCGTGTAAAAAATTTGTTTATCATTTCCTTTTGTAAGATGATTGATTTGAACATAAATAAAAACATAACATTAAAGGTGACAAGGCTTCATAAAAAATATATAAATTACTACACACAACTTTGCAAAGGCTTGTAACACAATTCCTTTATATATTGGAAACAACTTGAAAACAAGCAAGGATGAAACATTCAAAGTTCATGAAATGGAACAATTGTATTAACTAACAAGAAATCACAAAGGTTGTATGCTTCAAATGTTACAATCACAAAACTATGGCTTGTAACT
>Ga0209611_10001385_pt1 | contig 40975 bp, 31 predicted proteins | sample S1TSphgellanicum_3_FD_187693 | JGI IMG/M metagenome (GOLD analysis project Ga0209611, IMG submission 187693) | Host-associated microbial communities from peat moss isolated from Minnesota, USA - S1T2_Fc - Sphagnum magellanicum MG (SPAdes) (version 2) | ecosystem: Host-associated > Plants > Peat... | reverse complement strand
TGGCCGCCGCCGTGTAGACGAAAGCGCCCTGTGGCCCACGCTGCACGGCCGCCACCGGCACGGTGATCACATCGTGGTCTATCTTCAGGGACAATCGTACATTCACAAACGCGCCCGGCCAAAGCCGCAATGCCGGGTTGGGGAAAATCGCTTTCAGCTTGATGGTGCCGGTATTGGCATCGACCTCGTTGTCCAGCACCGCGACATGCCCCCGATCGAGGATCTGCGAGCCGCCGTCACCGCCGGAATCGCCTGCCGACTGTGGCAGCGCCACCACCTCCGGCCCCTGGCCACCACGCGCCGCTTCCATCGCCGCACTCACCTCGGGCAGGGTTTGCTGCGGCAGCGTGAAGACCACGGCAATTGGCCGCAGCGTGGTGATCACGGTGATCGGCGTAGTGTCCGTGCTATGCACAATATTGCCCAGATCGACCTGGCGTATGCCGGTACGGCCGTCCACCGGCGCCACGATGGTGGTGTAACTCAGATTGGTGCGCGCGCTGTCGATCTGCGCCTGGTCCTGCCTGACCAGCGCCTGGTCCTGCGCCACGGTGGAGCGCTGCGTATCGGCCTGCTGGGCGGTGGTGTACTGGGTCTTGGCCAGCTTGTCGTAACGCACCAGGTCGCGCTGGGCGTTTTCCAGCGTCGCCTCGTCCTGCGCCTTCTTCGCCACCGCCTGGTCGTAGGTGGCCTGGTAGGTGCGGGAATCGATGCGCGCCAGCACGTCGCCTGCATGCACATCCTGCCCCTCGCGGAAACGGATGTCAGTGAGCGGCCCATCCACCATCGGATGGATGTTCACCGTATTCAGCGCCTGCACCGTGCCGATGCCATCTACCGTCAGCGGGACATCCGCGCGGCTCGCGGGGGCGGTCGCTACCGGGATCGGCAGGCTGGCCGGGTCGGGCTGATTTTTTTTCTCAGCCGCCTTCTGGCTTGTGCGCAGCCACACCAGGCCACCCACCACCAGCAGCGCCGCGGCCAGGGTGAACAAAAACTTCTTCATGGGTGGGATTGCTCCGGGGCGGACCGGCCATCGGGGGTGGCCCGGCCACCGGGGGTGGCCCAGCCACCGCCCAGGGCTTTATAGAGGGAAACCAGGGCGGTGAAGCGGGCGACGCGGATCTGGGCCAGCGCATCCTGGTCGCCGAACAGGGTGGTCTGGGTGTTCAGCACGGTCACGATATCCACTGTTCCTGCCAAGAGCTGCGCCCGCGCGATGTCGGCCGATTGCTGCGCGGTGCGCACCGCATCGGCCTCCAGCGTGTCCTGCTCGGCCGCGTATTTTGCCTGAGTCAGCGCGGTTTCGGTGTCGGTGAGCGCCTGCAGCACGGCTTTCACGTAATCCGCCGCAAGCTCCTTGTAGCGGCCCTTCGCCTCACCCAGCGTACCGGATTTCAATCCGTTATCGAAAATGGTCTGGGTGAGGGAATTGGCCAGGGTAAAAATCAGCGTGCCAGGCCCGGTGATCATCGAGAGCGCGGTGCTTGATACCCCGCCAGACGCGGTGAGCTGGAGCGAGGGAAAGAAATTCGCCACATCCTGCCGCACGGTCTGGTTCTGCGAGATCAGCTGTTGTTCCGCATAGGCCACATCCGGCCGCCGGCGCAGCAGGTCGGCCGGCAATCCGCCTTGCACCAGCGGCAGGTTCAGGCTGGTCAGCGGGACAGGGCTGAGGGTGATCGATTCCGGCGGTTCACCCACCAGGATGCCCAGCGCCAGAACCTCCTGCTGATAGTCGCTCTGCAGGGCCGGGATTTGGGCGCGGGTGGCGGCCGTCAGCGCCTCCTGCTGGCTGACATCGAGCAGGCTGGAGGTGCCCACCGCCAGCCTGCCGCGATAATAGCCCAGCACATCCTTCGCGGTCTGGTAATTATGCTCGGCAATCAGCAGCCGGTCGCGATAGCCAAGTGCGGCGAAATAGGTGGTGGCGATGGAGCTGGCGGTGGTGAGCCACACGGTTTGCGCATCGAAGCGCGTGCCGAGGGCGGTTGCCTCCGCCGCCCGGTAGGCGTCGCGATTCTTGCCCCAGAAATCCACCTCGTAGGAGGCGGAGAGTGTGCCGCCATAGCTGCGCTCCTCAAAATATGTCTGGTTGCCCGTGCCGAGTCCGGCCGTGCTGCTGCCGCCGACCGTACTGGTGCTGCCGCCCAGCCCGCTGGTGGCAAGCCCGGCGCGTTCCCAGTTCTGCGTGGCGCTACCGGTAATGCCCGGCAGAAGTGGGCTGCCGGCAACGCGCGCCGCCTGGTCGGCCTGGACAATGCGCGCCGCGGCGGCCTGCACATCCGGGCTCGCGGCGGCGGCCTTTTCGATCAGCCGGTCCAGTTCCGGCGCGCCGAAGCCACGCCACCACTCAATCGACACCGGCGGCGCCTTCGGCGGCGCGGCCGCGCTGGTGAAGCCAGCCGGGACATCGAGCAGTGGCCGGTGATAGCTGGGCCCAACGCCGCACCCACCAAGCGCTAACGCCGTCGCCAGCGCCGTCGCGCCTTTTCGTACAATCATAGCGGCAGCATGCTCGTGGCGCGTGTCCCCTCGGCGTGGATCGATTTAAGGCTTTCTTGCTGCGGCGCAAACACCCGGCTTGCGCCAACCCAGCCCGGTCTCAAAAGCTTTGGGTCCAGATACCCGCTCCCTGGCGGGATGCGCGCAGACTTGTATGGTTGTCTGGCGCGCCCTGTCATGTCGAAGCCTGGGGGAGTGGATTGCGATGAACATGCGCCGACGCAGCCTGATCGCCACCGTCCTCGGCGCGGCAGCCTTGCCGGTGCGCGCGGCGAGGGCACAGGCGCGGCCGATGGTGAAGATCGCCGTGCTGACCGATCTGTCTGGCCCGTATAGCGGCATCGCCGGCCTGGGCTCCATCGCCTGCACCAATCTGGCGGCCAAGGAATTTGCCGCTGCCGCACTACTCCCCTTCGATATCCAGGTGGTGAGCGCCGATCACCGCAACGACGCGGCACGCGGCGCGGCCTTGGCCGCGCATTTCTACGATAACGAGGGTGTCGATCTGATCATCGACGTGCCCAATTCCGATGTGGCGCTGGCGGTGAACGCGGTGGCGCATGAAAAAGGCCGCGCCTACATCAATTGCGGCGCCGGCACCGGGCAGCTCACCGGATCGGCGTGTTCGCCCACCACCATTCACTGGTCCTACGACACCAACATGCTGGCGCGCTCCACCGGCGGTGCGTTTACCCAGGCCGGCGGCAGCACGTGGTTTTTCGTCACCGCGGATTACGTGTTCGGGCGGCAACTGGAGCAGGTGACCACTGGCTATGTGATCGCCGCCGGCGGGCGGATTGAAGGGAGTGCTGCCTATAAATTTCCCGGCACCACCGATTTCAGCCCGATGTTGCGCCTGGCCGAGCAGAGCGGGGCCAGCGTGCTGGGGCTGGCCAATGCGGGTGCGGATGTAACGGCGTGCGTGCGTGCGGCCCGCGCGCTTGGGCTGGCGGACGAGATGCGCATTGCATGTTTGCTGATGCAGCTGCCGGATGTGCATCTGCTTGGGCTGGACGCGGCGGGCGGGCTGTATCTGACCGAGAGTTTTTACTGGGACCTGAACGACCGCAGCCGCGCCTTCACCCAGCGGCTGATGGCGCGCGAAAAGCCGCCATTTTATCCCGACATGATCCATGCCGGCTGTTACGCGGGCACGCTGCATTTTCTGAAGGCGGTGGCGGCGATGGGGGTGGCGAACGCAAAATCCGATTACGGCGCGGTGTTCGCGCATATGAAGGCGAACCCGACGGATGACGATGCCTTCGGCCGCGCCAGCATTCGCCGCGATGGGCGGGTCATGGTGCCGGCCTTTCTGTTCCAGGTGAAAACGCCGGCGGAAAGTGCCGGTCCGTGGGATTACTACAAGCCGGTAACCACCACGCCGGCGGATCAGGCGTTCAGGAGCCTGGCGGAGGGCGGCTGCGCGATGGTAAAGACCTAGGTTTTTGGGCATGTTTTGCCATACGCGGGATCACGGGACGTGCGAGACGGTTTCGACACAGAAACAGAAAATCTGGTTTTCTATCGCCCTGGACTCGATGATTTTGAAGATAGCGCCGCCATGTGGGCCAATCCGGAGACCACGCGGTTTATTGGCGGCACGCCCTCCAGCCCGGAGGAGTCCTGGGCACGGCTGCTGCGCAATGTGGGCCATTGGCAGCTGACCGGCTATGGGTTTTGGGTGGTAAGAGATAAGCGGAGCGGGCGGTTTGTTGGCGAAGTGGGATTAAAACAATTTCGCCGTGGTCTCGATCCGGCGTTCGAACAGCTGCCTGAAATAGGCTGGGTGCTGGCGCCCGGCAATGGCGGGCGGGGCCTGGCGACGGAAGCTGCCAGTGCCGCCCTGGCGTGGGGGGACGCACAGTTCGGGTGGCCGCTCAGCCTGTGCATCATCGACCCGGGAAATGCCGCCTCCGTGCGCGTTGCCGAAAAATGCGGGTACAGGGAACAGAGCAGGACCGCTTATCGTGACAAGCCGGTGATCATTTTCGGCCGGACATCAAAATCGTAGGTTCTGCATAGCATGTGGGCGGCTCTGCCGAATTCTTCAGTCAACACCAAGTGCGATTTCGACATCCGTGTAGGAGGCAACCGACATGATACGATCGGGGTCTGCGGCGAGGCTGGCGAGTAACGCAGCGGCAGATGCCTCGCCGAACAGGATCGCGACCACCGCATCTGGCCTATAGATAGGCCCTTGGCTTTGTGTCGTGCCAGGGGGAGTCGCAGGCGACTCACCGACTGGCTGACGGCTTTTGGCCAAGCTGCGCCAGGATCGCCCGCCGCCGCGTGGCCGCGTCGCTGGCCTTGTCGGCGCGCAGAACGGCCAATTCGGCGGCCGTGTAGGGGCGGAAATCGGGCGGCAGGGTGGCGGCGGAAAACCGGTGCAACACGTAGTTCAGCATGCGTGCGGCGGTTTCGTTATCCAGGCGTGATTGCGAAATGCCCGGCACCTGCGCCAGATAGGCGCGGCCCGCCTCGGTGCCGGCATAGCTGCCTGCATCGGCAAGGTTGGGGATTCCCTTATCCGGCACGCCGGCCCCCAGCGTGCCATGGCAGCCGGAGCACTGCAGCGTGTAGGTGCTCAGCAGGCTCGGCGCGGCGGCGGCCGCTTGTGCGGTGCAGGCCAGCAACACCGCAATGCAGGCGCGTTTCATGGCGTGGCGGCGAGGATTTTTTCGCGCAAATGGCGGGTTTGCGTCGCCACCGGCTTTTCCGCACGCGCGGCCGCTACATCTTGCGCGGTGATCGGCGGCTTGGCGATGCCATTATAGGTGGCCAGCACGTAATCCACCACTGCGGCAATCTGCGCATCGGAAAAATCATCGGCGAAACTCGGCATCAGGCCGGAAAAATTGTGCCCCTCCGTCGGTATTTTGCCGACCATGCCGGAGACGACGATTTGCGAGAGATATTTTATTCCATCAGGCGTTTTTGTGTAGGGCACCAGCGTGCCGGCCAGCGAAGGCGCAACACCCGGGGCGCCATGTGCATCCGCCTGGTGGCACAAGGCGCAACGCTCATTGAAAATCGCCGCACCCGGCGCATCAGCGGCACGGGCGCCGCCGCTGGCGAGCAGTGCCGCCAAAAATACCACGCGCCTCATCCGTCCGCGACACCGACAATCACCGAAACGGTGCAGTGATACGAAATCTCCTTGTTGGCCATGCACCAATTCACATCGTTATGCACACCCATCGAATAGCCGGGGCGCTCGCGCACATTGCCGTGGCAATCGCACAGGCCGCAGGAGGAACGGCCGCAGCAATCGGTGTAGCTCACCAGGTAATCCTTGCCGTCCGCGCCGTTGCGGCAAGTGCCAACCCAGCTGACTTTGGAAATCTCGGTGCCGGGCGGGCAGGCGCTGGCGGTGCCGCCGCAGCAGCTGCAGAGCTGGCCGTCCATCGAGCAATATTTCCAGTAATCGCACTGGGTCGCATCCATCTGCAGCTCGTTGGCCTCCGCGCGCCCATGCGTGCGGTCGATCGGCAGGATCGGCATCACCGCCGCCCCCGCCAGAATGCGCCCCCAACGCGCCAGCACACCACGCCGCGACGCGTGCATGGCCAAGCGCCGCGAGGCTGCATCTACAAGACTATCAAATGACGGCATCCTGCACCCTCTCTTCCGCCCGGCTGCTCAGCGACGCGAAGGCCTGCAGCGACGCAACGCCCATCTCCTGCGCCAGCAGCAGGCTTTCGATCTGTTCGCGATTATTCACCAGCCCCTTGGAGGCGATGCGCCCATCCGGCCCCACCACCACCGCGTAAGGCAGCTTGCTGATCCGGAACACCATCCCCAAAGCCGGCGACAGCACATAAGGGAACGGCGCCAGTTTCTCCCGGCGGTAGAAGGCGAGGTGCTCGGGCGCCTCGCCGTCACTGGCCAGGATCACGTCGGTGCCGCGTTCGTCGCCGCGGATCGAGCGCAGCACCGGCAGCAATTTCTTGCAGACGGGGCAGGTGGGGGAGAGGAAGAAGATCATCTGTGGCCGGCCGGAGGCGCGGCCAATGGCGATCCTCTCGCCGGTGAGCGACACCAGATCGAATACCGGTGATGCGGCGCCCGTCTCCGGGCCGTGATCCATGGTCAGCGCACCCATCGGCGCCACGCGTTCATGCAGCACGCCCACCTGACGCGCCAAAGCCAGCACCGCCACCAGCAGCACACAGATGGCCGCCCAGGCAAAGCCATTGGCGATGATCAGCGCGGTGATCATCGTAACGCCTGCTGAGAGGCGGCAAAAACCTGCGCGTTGAGCAGAAGCTGGTTGGCGGCAAAATACAGGGCAACCAGAAACGCCGCCATGCCCACAACGCCGACCCAGGACGCCGCGTCCAGTGCCGCCACCGGCATGACTGCGCAGGCCAACACACCGAGCAGCACCAGGTTGCGCAAAACCAGCGGGCGAGAAATCTTCTGCGGCACCCCGCCGCCGCAACCGCAATCGATATGGGTTCGTCCGCGCCGCAGATTTATCCAGATCGCCGCGGTAAAAACCGACATCAGGGCAAAACCTGCCGCCGCCGCAAACCGCGCCGAACCAGGCAGCAGCAGCGCCAGTGCCACACCAGCTTGCACCGGCGGCATCAGCAAGGCCGCCGCCCGGCCAAAGTTTTCCGGAAGGATCCGGTATGCCTGAACCACGGCCGCATACCGATCCCAGTCACCCATCGCGTGCAGAGCGGCGCTGGCAAAGATCGCTGCCATGGCAATGCGCGCGGCATAGTCGGCCATGCCGGCGCCCACCGCCAGAAAATCGCCGCTCATTGCACCGACAAGGGGCCGCCCCCCTCCAGCACATGCGGGCGGCTCTCGCCAAGTTTCGTCAGCGTATCGGCATCGTAGCGGGTGAGTGAGCCTGACTCGCCATTTTCGGCAAACAGCACCGGCTTGGCGCCCCGGCTGACCAGCAGGCAGATGGCACCATCCGATTTGCCGCGTGCCACCACCTTATGCGCGGCCAGATCGACCTTCCAGATCTCCTTGGCGGGATCCTTGTGCGAGCCCTCATGGCCGTTAGGGTGCATGCCCACATACAGCATGCCGGTGCTGGCACTATAGGCGATCATCTGCACCCCGCCAGGGCGCCACCCGGCCGAATCGGGCACCCCGTCCGCCACCGGCCACGGCTTGTCCTGCGTCGCAACCTCGCCGGACATATCGATGCTATGGATATTCCCCAGAAACGAGATGAACACGGTTTTGCCGCGGGCGGCGACGCCGGTGATGAACAGCGCATCCGCATCCGGATCGAAGAACACGCCGCTCCGCTTGCGCGCCGTCTCATGCCCGTCCGGCGCAAAGCTGACGGTCAGTACCGACCCATCGCCGCACAGCGACGAAAACCGGCCTGGCACGGTGGGGGAGGGATACACGCCATAACACCCGGCATTGGGTATTTCCGTCAGCATCCGCTTATGTGCCAGATCGACGACAGAGACCGAGGTGGCCGGTGTGGCATTCTGCACGAACAGATATCTGCCCGCCGCCGATTCCGCCAGCAACGCGGCAACGCCGGTGCTTTGCGCCCGTTTTGGCGGCAGCACCACCTCGGCGGTAGGCAACAGCGTGCCGGGATCGTAATATTCCAGCACCTCGCTATGGCTGCCGTGATCGCCACGGCTGAAAAAGCTGGTGGCATTATAAAGGGTTTTTCCATCGGCCGCGACAATGAAGCTGCCGAAAAACCCGTTGCTCAGCTGGCCGAGGATGCGGAAATCCGCGCCATCCATCACATGCACCTTGCCGTCCACGCCATGCGCCAGGGAAAAATCCATCACATAGAGACGCTGGCCATTATCCGGCATCATCGGCGCGACCGTTACATGCTCCACCGGCAATTCCGCCCGCGCGGCGGCGATCGGCGTGAGAAGCAGCACGGCGGCGAGGATGGGCGAAAACCTCATTGATCTGCTTCCTTAAGCATAATCCGAGTGTATCAGCGCCGGCTGGCGAACGAAAGGTGCCGCGAGGATTTATGCGCATGGACGCAATTTACGGCTCGATCAGCAACTGCCCCAGCCGCCCATCCGGCAGTTCATAGGTGGTCACCACCAGGCGCCTGGTAAGAAAAGCCACGTCATAGACATGGAACATCATGCCGCCGCGTGGCTGGTGCGATCGCTCGCGCAAGGAAATCACCTGGCCGAGCGGCGCCAGGCTGGTTCGGTAATCGGCCAGGGTGGCGGGCGAGAAATAGAACCGCGCATTATCGTTCAGCCGCGCGGCGTCAATATGCCCGGTGGCAAGATCGCCGAGCATGGAGAGCAGCTGGGCAGCTGCCTTGTCCGCTGGCGCCGAGGTGGGAATGCCGAACACGATATGCTCGATCTGCCGTGCAATCACCGCCGAGGCAGGGGTTGCATCCTCGTTCGTCATCACCGCGACGGCCGCGCGGTCGGCCGGAAATACCTCGTTATAGGCGGTGAAGCCGGTTTCCTCGCCGGTATGTAGAACCCCCAGATGCGGCCCTGCCTTGCGGATTTCCACCCCCAGACCGTAGCCGGTGTCGGTGCCATTTTTCAGCCGCACCGGCGTTTCCATCGCGGTATAGGAGGCGGGCGAGAGCAGGCTGCGATTGATCAGGCTGATATCCCAGGCGGCAAGATCGCGCGCCGTCATTGCCAGCTCGCCGGATCCGAACGACCAGCCCGGCTCGTCGGGACCGGCCTGGCGCGGCACGGCGAGGGCATGGCGCTGGTAGCCAGCAGGGATGCCCTGCTTCAGGCCATGTGCATCGTAATCCACCGCACTTGCCAGATGCAGGGGGGCGAGCACACGCGCTTTCAATTGATCGAAGAACGCGGCCCCGCCGGCTTGCTGCGCCACCAAGGCTGCGATGGCATAGCCGGTATTGGAATATTGCCAGTCCGTGCCAGGGGTAAAATCGAGCGGCTTGCTCGCCCAGCGTGCGGCGACCGCCGCCGGCGCCATTGGCTGCGTCATCGCCGGGGTCTGGAAATCCTCGGGAGCAAAATCCTCATAGCCTGATGTGTGCGACAGGATTTGCCGGATGGTGACCTGATCGGCATGGCCGAGCTTGGGCAGGAAGCGGCTGACCTTGTCATCCAGCGAGAGTTTGCCATCCTGCGCCAGCAGCAGAAGCAGCGACGCGGTGAATTGCTTGGAAACCGAGCCAAGCGGAAACGCCATGTCCGCGCTGGCTTTCGTCGCCGGCAGCACGGCCATACCAAAGGCGCGGGCGTAGACCACCGCGCCGTTCTGCACCACCGCGATCGAGGCGCCTGGCACCGAGGTGGCGGCCAGGGTTTCCACCGCCGCCCGATCGATGGCGGCACTTTGTGCGGGTGTGAGTGCCAAGGCAGAGAGCGGCCATAGGCAAACCCACAGACCAGCGGCGAGTGAGTGGCGAAATGTCATGATCTCACCTCGGACAAAAAGAAAGGGAGGACATGCTGCCCTCCCCGTTGTTACGCGTGTGGTGCAAACGCGGGACGAGACGGCAAAGCCGCCTCGTCCACTCGCCCTTAGTATACGTCGTAGAAGTTGATCACGAGGTTGGTGGCGTTCACCGTGCCCAGACCTGTCGCCAGGCTGTAGCCGGGTGTTGCCGGGAAGGCATAGACCACGTTCGGGGCACCATTGGCGGAGAGAATGCCAATCCCCTGGGTGGATTCCTTGTTGGTAAAGCAGTTCGGCGTTCCCATCACGCAGGGGCCAGAATTGTCACCGGCGGTGACGTTGTTGAAGATGCAGGATCCGGAAATCTTCTTGCCGAGCGTGGAGTTGCACCGGTTGAGCAGCAGCGTGTTGGTGTATTGTGCCTTGGCAATCTGGTAGAGATAAGGTGCGGGGTTGCCGGCCGGCCCGGTGAATTCAGTCGCCAGCGCCATGATGCCAGCCATTGCCGGTGCTGCAACCGAAGTGCCGCCCCAGAGCAGGTTACCTACGTCCGCAAGATTGTTGTAGTCGCAAGGCGTGCCGCCAATGCGTGGATCGGACATGCAGATGATGTAGGAATGGCCCCAGATGCCGTTGGCGGCAAACAAGGAAACATCCGGCTGGTCACGCACGCCATCGGCAGGCATGCCCGGCACACCGATATTCTGCCAATCAGGCTTGGCAAAATAGATGCTTTGCCCGCCTGAGCCGCCGACATTGTTCTGGTCGCGCGGAGGTGTGGTTGCATTGCAGGCCAGCATCTGGCTCTTGAACCCGCTAAACTTCGCCAGCACTGAGCTGGAGCAGGAATTGTTCCACGGGATCTCGGGGATGTAAGACAGCGCCGAGCTAAATTTCCGGGCGTTCGTGGCCTTCCAGTAGGTGGAAACGGTATTGGTGGCCGTATCGTAGAAATCCGTGCCGCCAACCGTGGTGTTGTAAGGATTGGTCGAAAGCCCGTTCACCGCCAGGCCATCAACGTCGACGCTGCCTTCATCGGCGGAAGAACCGCTATCGCCGGCGGAGATGAACACCGAGATACCCTCGGAGGCCGCTTCTTCCACCAGGTTGGACCAGGCAGTGACGAAAGTGATGCCGTTGCCGGCCTCACTGCCGCCATAGCTGATGCTGAAGATGGTGGAGTTGGTTCCCAATTCCACCAGATTTTCCAATGAGGTTTCCACCCCGAAGGTAAATTCGGTTTCCGGGCACGCGGCCTCGACAATGCTGGCATCAGGCGCCGCGGCGCTGGCCCAATCGACATCGATGGCGGCTTCGATTTCGTCACCGATATAGCCCGGATCACCGCAATTGCCCGGCTCCGTCAGGGTAAGTGTGCCCGCATAGCCGGAAAGCCCGAAGGCGCCGCGGAACTTGTCCCAGTCACGGGTGAGAATCTTGGTCTGCTCGACCAGGGTGATGGTAACGCCCGCACCGGTGATCGGCGTGCCGAACAGATTGGCGCCGGTGAAGAGCGGGTTCAGATTGTAGATGGTGGCAAAGTCTTTCGGCGCCACCGCATAGAAGGCGGGGTTGAACGGAATGGTGTCGTTCGGCTTCACCTTCACCATGTCAGGCTTGGGGAAGAAGTTCGACAAGGTGGCACCCTGCACCACCGGTGAAAGTGCCGCCGGGATGGCCGGATCGGTCATGTTGGCGATATGCGTCTCGCCGCTCATCGATACGGTGTGCAGCGAGGTGTGGAACGCGTCGGCAATCTGCTTGGCAGACCCGCCGAAATCGATCGACATGCCGCTCGGCGAAACGCTGTTCACCTTCAGCCCATGCGATTGCAGCCAGGCGACCGTCTTGTCGATATCCGCCTGGGCGGGGCCGTAGCTGCGCAGCTGCGCGGCCTTCAGCCATTTGTGGTAGAACGGTGATGCGCGGTCCTGCTGATCGTGCACCAGCTTGTCGAAGGCGGCTTGCTGGTCTGGCGAGCGCTTCAGGGCCATGCGCACATGCGGTATCATGTGTGTATCGGCCAAAGCGCCCATATCGGTTACGTGGTGGAATGCCACCGGCCGTTCGTTTTTCAGAGTCAGGGTCGTGCTATCAGACACCGCTTCAGTGACCAGCGGTGCCGATGCCCAGGCCGGCATAGCGCCGCCCAGGGCGCTGGCACAGACCAGCGCGATTTTGGTTCTACGCAACACTCAGAAATCCTCCAGCAAAATGTGGATATGGAAGCGGCGGCGATCCGGAATGGTCGCGCGCCGGAAGTTTGCGAGGCATCTGTGAAACGGTTTGCTCTACGGCGTCACACCAGACATGCGTTAACAGCCCTGTAGAGAGGGGCGCGAATAGAGTAAACTCACGGATCGTCTCCTCGTAAGCAAACACTAGCTGCCACCGTATGTGGCGGCAACCCTGAAGGCTGGAATTATTTCCACGCGGGCGCGTGCTGTGCCCCTAGGGTGACAGGTGCAGGGTATTACTGGGGTTTTTCGGTTCCTGCGCATGGCGCGCGGATATCGCCACGCACCACCCATGCGCGAATTTGTACCGGCTTCACACAACCGTGCTCCGGTTTATTTGGCTTGGGTGCTATCCTTGGCTGCATAAAATCCGCCGCTCAGCAACCGCAGGATGGATGAGCCAGGCGCATATCAGATGAGTCGCTGTTACCGTCTTATATATGCAGCGCGCGTCCATCCACGGCGAGCGCCGCTTCCTTCACCGCCTCGCTCAATGAGGGGTGGGCGTGGCAGATCCGCGCCACGTCTTCCGCGCTGGCGCCAAATTCCATCGCGGTGGCGATTTCCGCGATCAATGTGCCCGCATCCGGGCCGATGATATGCGCGCCGAGAATGCGGTCGGTGGTCTTGTCGGCGAGGATTTTCACGAAGCCGTCGGTTGCTCCCATTGCCCTGGCGCGGCCATTGGCGGTGAAGGGAAATTTGCCGATATTATAGAGCACGCCATCTTTCTTCAGCGCCTCTTCGGTGGCGCCGATACTGGCCACTTCCGGCCAGGTATACACCACGCCGGGAATCACCCCGTAATTCACATGCCCGGCCTGGCCGGCGATCAGTTCGGCAATCGCCACCCCTTCCTCCTCGGCCTTGTGCGCCAGCATCGGCCCGGTGATCACGTCACCAATCGCGTAGATGCCGTCGATATTGGTCTTGTAATGGCCATCGGTTTTTACAAATCCGCGCGCATCCATCGCAACGCCGGCTTCGGCAAGGCCAAGATTGGCGGTATAGGGCCGCCGGCCGATTGAAACCAGAACCACATCCGCCTGCAGCGTTTCCGCCTTGCCACCCGCGGCGGGTTCCACCGTCAGATCGACGCCTTGTGCGCTCGCCGAGGCACCCGTCACTTTCGTGCTCAGCCTGAATTTCAAGCCCTGCTTGGCCAGCACACGCTCAAACGTCTTGCCGACTTCGCCGTCCATGCCGGGAACAAGCTTGTCCAGATATTCGACGACAGTCACCTCCGACCCAAGCCGGTGCCATACCGAGCCCAGCTCCAGCCCGATATATCCGCCGCCGATCACCACCAGCTTCGCCGGCACGCGGTCCAGTTCCAGCGCGCCGGTGGAGGTAACAATCTGCTTTTCATCCACGCTGACGCCAGGCAAAGGAATGCTCTCGCTGCCGGTGGCGATCACGATATGCCTGGCATCGTAAACCGTGCCGTCAACGCTCACTTGCCCAGGCGCGCTCACCCGCCCTTCGCCCTTCAGCCAGGCCACCTTGTTCTTCTTGAACAGGAATTCCACGCCCTTCACATTGGCGCTCACCACTTCGCCCTTGCGCGCCTGCATGCGCGCCAGATCGAGTTTTACGCCCTCCACCAGAATCCCATGATCCTTGAACGAGCCTTGCACCTCGTGGAAATTCTCCGAGGATTGCAGCAGCGCCTTCGATGGAATGCAGCCGATATTCAGGCAGGTGCCGCCAAGGGTCTCGCGCTTTTCCACGCAGGCGGTTTTCAACCCAAGCTGCGCCGCGCGAATGGCACACACATAGCCGCCCGGCCCGCCGCCGATCACGATCACGTCGTAGCTGTCGATGGCCGGTTCCGCACTGGGCGCTTTAGCCTCGGAAACCGGTGCTGGCGCGGCCTCCGCCTTGGGCGCCGGCGTCGGTTTGGCCGAGGGCTGCGGGGCACCGGCCTCGCCAATCGTGCCGATCACATCGCCCACCGACACCTCTGCCCCTTCCGCCGCCTCATGCGGCCCCAGCACGCCGGCGGAGGGCGCATTCACCTCCACCGTCACCTTGTCGGTTTCCAGCTCCACCAGCGGCTCATCCGCCGCCACGCTCTCACCAGGCTGCTTCAGCCAGCGCGCGATGCTCGCCGTGGTAATGCTCTCGCCAAGGGTTGGAACAACAATCTTGCTCATCTTTCGTGCTTCCTGAGTAGCCGGCTGCAGGGTGGACACAGTCTGGCGTTTGGTATGAATGCAGAACGAAGAGTGGGGAATTCGTCTATACTACGAGCAACGCCCGCCCCGACGATACTCAACGGCGGACCCTGGAGATGTGCAATTCGTAGTCAAACACATGTCTACCTTCAATTGGTACACCACTGAGGGTCATCGGCGCAAACCTCAGTGCCGGCTGCGACAACCACGCGAGTACAGCCTGGGCGAAGTTTCTAGAGTACCGTGGTGCCAATACGATCTTGCAATCTTCTACGTGTCCGTCCACGCTTATCAGGCAATCGATCCGAGCCTTGCGGATCGGGATGTCAGTTCCATCGAAGACGATAGCCGGATAAGGAAATGGCTTCAGATTCGCAGCCGCAAGTGGAACAGTATAGAAAACCGCTCCGGCCGGAGTGTTGTCGACGCTAGTTGAAGTCATCTTGTCCGGCACGGTCTCATTTGCGCGGGGAAAATCTGCACTTGACCGATTATTGTCAGCACACCCGACTAAGAGACCGCTCAACACAAGAAGGATCGCCAGGGTCGGCCTTACAGCCACGTCAAAGACCCAGTAGCAGCCTGCGTGGATCCTCAATCCCCTCCTTCACCCGCACCAGAAAGCTCACCGCCTCCTTGCCGTCGATAATGCGGTGGTCGTAGCTCAAAGCCAGATACATCATCGGCCGTATCTCCACTTTTCCCGCCACCGCCATCGGCCGGTCCTGGATCTTGTGCATGCCCAGAATCGCCGATTGCGGCGGGTTGATGATCGGCGTCGACATCAACGATCCATAGGTGCCGCCATTGGTGATGGAAAAGCTGCCGCCGGTGAGTTCTTCCAGTTTCAACTGCCCGTCACGCGCCCGGCGCCCCATGCCGGCAATCGCCTTTTCGATCTCGGCAAAACCCATGGTCTGTGCATCGCGCAGCACCGGCACCACCAGCCCGTTCGCGCCGCCCACCGCAATGCCCATATTCACGTAGTTCTTATAGACAATATCCTCGCCATCGATCTCCGCATTCACCGCCGGAAATTCATGCAGCGCGGCCACGCAGGCGCGCACGAAGAACGACATGAAGCCAAGCCGTACACCGGCATTCTTCTTCTCGAACGCGTCCTTGTACTCGCTGCGCAACGCCATCACCGCCGACATGTCCACCTCGTTGAAGGTGGTCAACATCGCTGCGGTATTCTGCGCTTCCTTCAAACGCTGCGCGATGGTGCGGCGCAGCCGGGTCATTTTCACCCGCTCCTCGCGGGCATCCGGCGCGCGGGGTGCCACGGGTTTTGCCGCAACCGGCGGCGGCGGCGCGGGCCGTTGCAGGAAGGCCAGAACATCGCCCTTGGTAATCCGCCCATCCTTGCCTGAGCCGTCGCCCAGCGCCTCGGCGGAAACACCGCGCTCCTCCATCATCTTGCCTGCGGCGGGCAGCGGGGCGTGCGCCATTGCCGGCGCCGGCGGTGCCGCCGGGCGCGCCACCGGCCCCGCCGCCGGCGGCGGCGTATTCACCCCGGCCCCAATCGGCTGCGGCGCCAGCTTCACCGGCGGTGAAGCCACCTTGCCGCTGCCGATGGTGCCCAGCAGCGTGCCGATCTCCACCTCATCGCCTTCCTTCACCGAGGGCGGCTCCATCACCCCGGCCGAGGGCGCGTTCACCTCCACCGTCACCTTGTCGGTTTCCAGCTCCACCACCGGCTCATCGGCCGCCACCTGCTCGCCAACCTGCTTCAGCCACCGCGCGACAGTTGCTGTGGTGACGCTTTCGCCGAGTGTTGGGACCCTGATTTCAGTCATTTATCCGCTCCTTGGCAGAGCTGGGGGAGACGTGCCGTCCCCCCAGACCCCCCGTCATTCCGTCGACCTTCGAACCTATACGCCGAGCGCCCGGCGTACCAGGGCGGCTTGTTCGGCGGCGTGTATCTTTGCCAGCCCGGTGGCAGGGCTGGCCGCGGCAACCCGGCCGGCATAGTCGGGCCGTTTGGCCTTGTGCTTCAACGCCGTCAGCACCCGCTCGATCCGCCGGTCGGCAAAACTCCAGGCGCCCATATTCTCCGGCTCCTCCTGGCACCACACCACCGCCTGCGCCTTGGTGTAGGGTTTCAGCGCAAAAGCCAGCGTCTTTTCCGGGAATGGATAAAGCTGTTCCAGCCGCAATATGGCAACATCCTTGATGCCACGATCACGCCGCTCCGCCAGCAGGTCGTAATAAACCTTGCCGCTGCACAGCACCACCCGCTTCACCTCGGCCCCTGGCGCCAAGGCGTCGATCTCGCCGATCACCGTGCGGAACCGGCTCTCCCCGGTCATCTCCGACAATTTGGAAACCGCCAGCTTGTGGCGCAGCAGCGATTTCGGCGTCATGATCACCAGGGGCTTGCGGAAATTCCGCTTCACCTGCCGGCGCAGCGCATGAAAATAATTCGCCGGCGTGGTGATGTTCGCCACCGTCATGTTCCGCTCGGCACAGAGCTGCAAATACCGCTCCAGCCGCGCGGAGGAATGTTCCGGCCCCTGGCCCTCATGCCCATGCGGCAGCAACAGGGTCAGCCCGGACATCCGCAGCCATTTGGTTTCGCCGGACGCGAGAAACTGGTCGATGATCACCTGCGCGCCATTGGCAAAATCGCCGAACTGCGCTTCCCACAACACCAAAGTCCAGGGATCGGCGAGCGAATAGCCATATTCGAAGCCAAGCACGCCCGCCTCGGACAACAGCGAGTTGAAGATCTCGATCTTCGCCTGTTTCGGCCGGATATTGTTCAGCGGCACATATTCGTTCTGGTTGGTCTGGTCGATCAGCACCGCATGGCGCTGGCTGAACGTGCCGCGCTGGCAATCCTCGCCGGAAAGCCGCACATGGTGGCCTTCCAGCACCAGCGATCCGAAGGCGAGCGCCTCGCCGGTCGCCCAATCTATCCCTTCGCCGGTTTCGATCATCTGCCGTTTGGCTTCGAGCTGGCGGGTGATTTTCGGGTTGGCATCAAAATTCCCCGGCACCGTCGCCAGTGCCAGACCAACTTCTTGCAGGGTTGCGTGATCCACCGCGGTCGCCTGCTCGGTCTCGTCCTGCGCATCGTCGGTTTTCAGGCCGCGCCACTTGCCTTCCAGCCAATCCGCCTTGTTCACCCGATAGGCCTGGGCGGCGGAATGCGCCTGGTCGTATTTGGCAAACAGCTTGTCCCACATCGCCTGCGCATCGGCGGCGGTGGCCACGCCTTCGCGTGCCAGGCGCTCGGCATAAAGTTCGCGCGTGGTCTTCATGTCGCGAATGGCGCGATACATGATCGGCTGGGTAAAGGCCGGCTCGTCGTTCTCGTTATGCCCGTGGCGGCGGTAGCACACGATATCCAGCACGAAATCGGTGGCGAATTGCTGACGGAATTCGGCGGCCATGCGCGATGCGAACACCACCGCCTCCGGCTCGTCACCATTCACATGCAGGATCGGCGCCTGGATGGATTTGGCAATATCGGTGCAATACAGCCCGGAATAGGCATGCGCCGGCACCGTGGTGAAGCCGATCTGGTTGTTCACCACCACATGGATGGTGCCGCCGGTGCGATAGCCGATCAGCTGGCTCATCGCCAGCGTCTCATACACCAGCCCCTGGCCGGCAAATGCCGCATCGCCATGCAGCAAAATGCCCATCACCGAGCGGCGGGTTTCGATATCGCCCGCCATATCCTGCCGCGCCCGCACCTTGCCCACCACCACAGGATCGACCGCTTCGAGATGCGAGGGGTTCGGCTGCAGCGAGAGATGCACCATGCGCCCGGCAATCTCGATATCGGTGGAGGTGCCGAGATGGTATTTCACGTCGCCCGATCCCTGCACGTCGTCAGGCTTGAAGCTGGCGCCGGCGAATTCCGAGAACAGCGCGTTCAGCGGCTTCTTCACGATATTCACCAGCGTGTTCAGCCGGCCGCGATGCGGCATGCCGATCACGATCTCCTTGGTGCCGTTTACCACCACGCTTTCGATGATCGCATGCAGGGCAGGGATGGTTACCTCGCCGCCTTCCAGCCCAAACCGCTTGGTGCCCACATAGCGTTTCTGGCAAAATGATTCGAACCCTTCTGCGTCGGTCAGCTGGCTCAGAATCGTGCGCTTCTGCGCCGGATCGAACGCATTCAGCCAGGGCGCGCCCTCGATCCGCCGCTGGATCCACGCCTTTTGCTCCGGGTCCTGAATATGCATGAATTCCACGCCGATCGGCCCGCAATAGCTGCGCCGCAGAACATCGTAGATCTCCCGCAAGGTGGCGGTCTCTCGCCCGAGAACGCGGTCGATAAAGATCGGCCGGTCCCAATCCGCATCGGTAAACCCGTAGGTGTGCGGGTCGAGCTCCGGATGGGTTTTTGGCAATTGCAGCCCGAGCGGATCGAGCTTGGCCTCCAGATGCCCGCGCACCCGATATACCCGGATCATCATCAGCGCGCGAATGCTGTCCAGCGTCGCTGCCCGTATCGAGGCGCTGTCGGTCTCGCGCCGCCCGGTGGTGACCACCGCCGCCGGCGCATCGTCGAAACTGGAGGGGCGCGGCGCCCAGGAGGCGCCGGTCGCATCGGTCAGAACCGCGCGGCCCTCATCGTTCAGCGCGGCAAACAGCTCGGCAAAGCTTGGATCGACGGACCCGGGCGCTTCGGTCCATTTTGCGTAGAGGTCCGCGATAAAGGCGGCGTTCCCGCCGTTGAAAGCGGTAGAAAGTACGTCCACGCCGGCCATCGGTCGTGATCTCCTGCAAATCTGATGGGCTGAACCTTGTGCCCCGATGTGGCAAAAATAGGTTCATGCTGGGTATTTTGCGGCCCGGCAGGCCTGGGTTGCGTAAAAGTCGTCAGTCGTCAGTCGCGCCCCGTTAAGGAAGAGACGGCGCAGCCTATCCTTTCAGGGCCTTCACCATGGTGCTGCCGAGGGCGGAGGGGCTTTCCGCCACATGGATGCCGGCGATTCGCATCGCCTCGAATTTCGCCGCCGCGGTGTCGCGGCCGCCGCTGATCACCGCGCCCGCATGGCCCATCCGCCGCCCGGGCGGCGCCGTGCTGCCGGCAATGAAGCCCACCACCGGCTTGCGCATTTTCTCGCGTGCCAAAAATTCCGCCGCGTCGATCTCGCTGGCGCCGCCGATCTCGCCGATCATGATGATGCTCTCGGTCTCCGGATCGGCCAGAAACATTTCCAGGACCTCAATGAAATCAAGGCCTTTGACTGGGTCGCCGCCAATCCCCACGCAGGTCGATTGCCCCAGCCCGGCGGCCGTGGTCTGCGCCACCGCCTCATAGGTCAGGGTGCCGGAGCGGCTGACGATGCCAACCTTGCCACGCCTATGGATATGCCCCGGCATGATGCCGATCTTGCAGGCATCCGGCGTGATCACCCCAGGGCAGTTCGGCCCGACCAGGATGGATGCGGAGCCGCTCAGCGCCCGCTTTACCCGCACCATGTCCAGCACCGGGATTCCCTCGGTGATGGTCACGATCAGCTTCATGCCGGCGTCGATCGCCTCCAGAATGGCATCTGCGGCAAAGGGCGGCGGCACGTAGATGGCGGTCGCCGTCGCGCCGGTCTTCTCCCGCGCCTCTGCCACGGTGTCGAACACCGGCAGGTCCAGATGCGTGGTTCCGCCTTTGCCAGGCGTCACCCCGCCCACCACCTTGGTGCCATAGGCGATTGCCTGTTCGGAATGGAACGTGCCCTGCGCGCCGGTAAAGCCCTGGGTAATCACCGTGGTGTTTTTGTCGACCAGAACCGCCATGTCAGTTGGCCTCCTTCACGGCGCGGACAATTTTCTCGGCGGCATCCGCCAGATTATCCGCCGAGATGATCGGCAAGCCGGATTTGGCCAGAATATCCTTGCCCAGCGCCACATTGGTGCCTTCCAGCCGCACCACCAGCGGCACGTTCAGCGAAACCTCCCGTGCCGCCGCAACCACGCCCTCGGCGATCACATCGCAGCGCATGATGCCGCCAAAAATATTCACCAGAATGCCTTCAACGTTCGGATCGGAGAGAATGATCTTGAACGCCGCCGTCACCTTCTCCCGCGTTGCCCCACCGCCGACATCGAGGAAATTGGCCGGCGAGGAGCCATAGAGCTTGATGATATCCATCGTCGCCATGGCCAGCCCGGCGCCGTTCACCATGCAGCCGATCACCCCGTCCAGCGCCACGTAATTCAGGTCGAATCGCGCCGCTTCCAGCTCCTTCGGGTCTTCCTCCGCTTCGTCGCGCAAGGCGGCCAGCTGCGCGTGGCGATACAGCGCGTTGTCATCGAAACTCACCTTGGCATCCAGCGCGATCACCTCGCCGGCGCCGGTCACCACCAGCGGGTTTATTTCCACGATGGCGCAATCCAGCGCGATGAACGCCTTGTACAAGGCGTCAACGAATTTGCCGAACGCGGCAAACTGCTTGCCGGTCAGGCCCAGCCCAAAGCCCAGCTTGCGCGCATGAAAGGCGGAAATGCCCGCCGCCGGGTCGATTGCCACTTTCAGGATTTTTTCCGGATGGGTGGCGGCAACCTCCTCCACCTCCATCCCGCCCTCGGTGCTGGCCATCACCATCACCCGGGAGGTCTCGCGATCCACCAGCAGGGAGAGATAGAGCTCGCGCTTGATGTCGCAGCCGGCTTCCACATAGACGCGCCGCACATCGCGCCCATTCGGGCCGGTCTGCTTGGTGATCAGCGTATGGCCGATCATCGCCTCGGCCGCCGCCTTCACCTCATCGGCAGAGCGCGCCAGCCGAACCCCGCCTTTGCCGGCCGGATCATCGACGAAATGCCCCGCCCCGCGCCCGCCGGCGTGAATCTGCGATTTTACCACGTAAACCGGGCCAGGCAGTTTTGCCGCGGCCTCCACTGCTTCCTCCGGCGTCCACGCGGCAAAGCCGAGCGGCACCGAAACCCCGTAGCCGCGCAGCAGCTCCTTGGCCTGGTATTCGTGGATATTCATCGCGTCAGGTCCTCGATCAGATGGGCAGCTTCTTGAAATCTTCGATCAGCTTGCGCACCGCGTCGCAGGATTTGTCGAACGCGGCCTGTTCCTCGGTATTCAGTTTGATTTCCACGATACGCTCTACACCGCCGGCGCCGATCACCACCGGCACGCCGATATACAGCCCATCCAGCCCATATTCGCCGCTCAGCAGGGCCGCGCAAGGCAGCACGCGCTTGCGGTCCAGCAGATAACTCTCCGCCATGGCGATGGCGGAAGCCGCCGGCGCATAGAAGGCGCTGCCTTTTTCAAGCAGTTTGACGATCTCGCCGCCGCCATTGGCGGTGCGGGCGCAAATCGCATCGATCTTGTCCTGGGTGGTCCAGCCCATGGCGATCAGATCGGGCACCGGAATGCCGGCCACCGTCGAATAGCGGGTGAGCGGCACCATGGTGTCGCCATGGCCGCCGAGCACGAAGGCGGTGACATCCTCCACCGAAACCTTGAATTCCTGCGCCAGGAACAGCTTGAACCGGGCGCTATCCAGCACGCCGGCCATGCCCACCACCTTGTTCGCCGGCAGCCCGGAGCGCAGCTGCAACTGCCACACCATCACATCCAGCGGGTTGGTGATCACGATCACGAAGGCATTCGGACAATGTTCCTTGATGCCGTCCGCCACCTGGTTGATCACCCCGGCATTCTTGGCCAGCAGATCGTCACGCGACATCCCCGGCATGCGGGGGAACCCGGCAGTGACGATCACCACATCGGCCCCCGCGATGGCCGCGTAATCCGATCCGCCGCTCATCGCGCTATCGAACAGGTCGACAGCGCCGGACTGCATCAGATCGAGCGCCTTGCCGGCGGCCACGCCGCCGAACACGTCGAACATCACCACATCGCCCAATTCTTTCAGGCCGATGAGATGGGCGAGGGTGCCACCGATATTGCCGGCGCCGATGAGCGCGATTTTGTTGCGGGCCATGACCGTCCTTGTGCAGCGCGATATAAGGTGCAGCCCTAGACCAAAGGTGGGGGGGCTTCAAGGCAGCGGTCAGCCTTCAGCTTTCCATCGTCAGACAGGTTACCCGGCGGCGGCTTTCCTGGGTTCGCCGAGCATTCCGTGTACCCGCAAGTGGTGGCGGAACTGGTAATAGCTCAGGCCGAGCTGGCGGGCCGCCTCCGCCTGGTTGAAGCGGCAGGATTCGAGTGCGCCCTGCAACAGCCTGGCCTCATAGGCGCGGGTTGCGGTCTCGAATCCGCCTACCGGCGCGCCCTCCGGCATCGGCGTGGCTGGGCCAGGGGCAGATTGCCGTGCCGGGGCGTGGGTGGAGGCGAACGGGTCCAGAATGATGGTCCCCAGCTTTTTTTCGCTGCCCGCCATGCGATATACGCTGCGCTCCACCGCATTGCGCAACTCGCGCACATTGCCCGGCCAGTCATGCCTGATCAGCGTATCCAGTGCCCGGTCGGTGAAGCCGGGGAAGAAATCGCGCCCCAGCTCGCTGGTCATCCTGGTAGCAAAATGGTCGGCCAGCAGCGGGATATCGTCGCGCCGCGCCCGCAAAGGCGGCACCGTCACCACGTCAAAGGCCAGCCGGTCCAGCAGATCGGCGCGGAATTTGCCGTTGGCCGCCAGGTCGGGCAGATGCACATTGGTGGCGGCCACCACCCGCACATCCACCTGCAGCGTGTCGCTGCCGCCAACCCGCTCGAAACTGCCATATTCGATCACCCGCAGCAGCTTTTCCTGTACCGAGGCCGAGGCGGTGGCGATCTCGTCGAGGAAAATGGTGCCCTTATCCGCCAGCTCGAACCGCCCCGGCCGACGCCTTTGCGCCCCGGTAAAACTGCCGGCCTCATGGCCGAACAGCTCCGAATCGAGCAGCGCATCGGGCAGTGCCGCACAATTCAGCTTGATGAACGGCGCCGACCAGCGTGGGGAGAGCAGCGCCAGCCGCCCAGCCACCAATTCCTTGCCGGTACCACGCTCACCGATCACCAGAACCGGCCGGTTCAGCGGCGCCGCCTGCGACACATGGGCCAGCATATCGTGAAAGGCCGGCGAATGGCCGATCGGCGTTGGGAGCTCTGCGGGATTTGCCAGGCGCGCCATCAGGTGGTTCCGTTTGCCACAAAATGGCGAAACCAGCATAGAGTTCTGCCGCGCATCGCCGCAAGCAGAAGAAATTTGCCCAGCATTTCAGGGCTTTGCGCCTGTGGCACGAAGGCTGCAATCACTTCCGCAAGCCAAGGCCGGCTCTTCGTGTGATGATCCTGGTCTTGTATCGCCAACATCGCTGCCAACCAAGGATTCTTAGGCCATGGGCATTTTTTCCCGCCTCGCCGATATCGCCAACTCCAATATCAACGCGCTGCTGGCCAGCGCCGAGGATCCGGAGAAGATCATCCGCCTGATCATCCAGGAAATGGAGGATACGCTGGTCGAAGTCCGTTCCTCCGCCGTGCGCAGCATCGCCGAGCGCCGCGAACTGGAACGCCGCGTCAGCGCCTTGCAGCGCGAAGAGGATGATTGGCAATCCAAGGCCGAGCTGGCGCTGACCCGTGGCCGCGAGGATCTCGCTCGCGGCGCGCTGCTCGCCCGCACCCATCGTGCCCAGGCCCGCGCTCTGGTGGAGCAGCAAGTGGCGCAGATCGTCGCCGGCCTGGCGCAGCAGAACGAGGATATCGCCAAGTTGCAGGCCAAGCTGGCCGACGCGAAGTCCCGCGAGCAGAGCCTGGCCTCACGCCGCACCACTGCCGGCAACCGCCTGAAACTGCGCGAGAAACTCCATGACGACCGGATCAACGACGCGTTCTTCCGCTTCGAGGCCGCCGAACGCCAGCTGGACCAGATGGAAGGCCGGGTGGAATCCTACGATCTCGGCCGCGCCCCCGGCCGCATCCCGACCCTGGAAGACGAACTCGCCGGCCTCGCCGCCGATGCGACGGTGAATGACGAGCTCGAGGCGCTGAAAGCCCGCCTCGGTAATCGTCTGCCGCAAGCGCCTGCCGACACCAAGCAGGGCTGAGGCCGGGCGATGGAAAGCAGTGATGCCGTCGGGCTGGTTCTGGGAACGCTGTTCATCGTCGTCTGTGTCGGCCTGCCGATCTATCTGAGCTACCGGACGAAATGGATGGCGATGCGGCAGGCCGCGCCGCAGACGACCCAGGAGATGCAGGCGCTGTGGGACACTGCCCGCCGGATGGAATCGCGGATTGGCTATCTGGAGAACGTGCTGGACACCGAGGCGCCCGGATGGCGGCAGCAGGAGTGATGTGGATGAGTGCAACGACGTCGATGGGGCCAAGGCCCGTTTTCTATTCAAAAGTGATCAGCGGCGTCTGCGCCGATCTCGCGGAACGGGCCGGGTTGCCGGTATGGCTGCCGCGCACCGTATTCGTGGTGTTCGCCGTGATGCACTGGCTGCTCGCCCTGATCCTCTATTTTGGCCTTTCCTGGGTGATCGGCCCCCGCCCAAGGGGCATGACTTCCGGCTATGCGGCCCCCCGGCCTGGTCCCTGCCCGGAATACGGCACCATGCGCAGCCGCTTCAGCGCCCTGGACGAACGCCTCACCAACCTCGAAGCGGCGACCATTCGCTCGGAATCCGAACTCCGCCGCGCCTTCCGCGACCTCGAACGCAAATAACCCGGATCGGTGGCGGCGGGATGCTCTTTCGCATCCCACCCATCGCACAGCGCAAGACAGCAGCACCGAGACACGCCCAGCTTCGCCGGACAAGGATGTCATCATAACCGCGCGTTGACAAACCGTTCCTTAATCAATTCGAACCATGCTCGGCCCGATCCACCGCCGCACCGCCCTGATCGGATTCGGGATTTTCCATGCCCGTCTTTTTCAAAGACAAGAAGCGCATCCTGTTCATCCACGTGCCCAAAACCGGCGGCACCTCGATCGAGTTTTTCTTTGAAGCCAACGGCTACAAAACCGCCTACCTGGACCGCGGCGGGTCGCCGGAATCGCTCAACCCGCAACGGCGCTGCTCACCGCAACATATGCACGCCGCCCTGCTGGAGTCGCTGTTCGACACCAGCCGATTCGATTACGTGTTCATGATTGTCAGGCACCCGATACGCCGGCTGCTCTCCAAATTCGTCATGGAAAACCGCAATGCCGATAGCGTGGAGCAGCTGGAAAACTGGATTCAAGCCGTCTTTGCCAGGATCGAGATCGATCCCGGCTATATGGACAATCACCTTCGCCCGCAATGCGAGTTCCTGGTCGCCAACGCCGAGGTGTTCAGGCTCGAAGACGGTTTTGGCGCGTCCTTCGTCAGCCGCCTGGAAGCGCAAATCGGTCTGCAATTCCGGCAAAAAACCGTCAGCCGTGAAATGCATGCAACCAGCTCCGGCCTCGACATGTCGATGATCCGCCCAGCCCTGCGCGACAGGGTCGCGGCGTATTACCAAAACGATTTCAAAATGTTTGGCTATCACTGAATGCACGCGCTATATGCTTCAGCCTATGTCTCCACCCGCTCTCCTGGCCATAGAAGCGGCGTCGCTACGTGCGGATCGGCTGGTCCGCTATGCGTGCCTGGTTGCCCCGTCACGCGCCCCTCTGCCGCCGCCGGCCTTCCATTTTGGCCCCATGCCGGCCTATCTGGCCGCCGATCTGTTTGCCGAATTCGATCTCGGCGGCGTCGGCTGCTACCGCCTCCATCAGGCGCAGATAACGGCGGATGCCGTGCTGCTGCACAATGGCCAGGCCTTATGGTCGCTCGCCCTCAACCATCCCGAACACCTCGTCGCGCGCATCGCCGCCCAGGATAGAACCGGCTGGCCCGTCCGCCGCGTGGCCGGGCAGGTCGCCATCCTGCATGGCCCAGGCTACGATGTATATGGCCACTGGCTGGTGGATTTCCTGCCACGGCTTTATGTCCTGTCGCTTGCCGGCTTCGACATTCTCAGGCTGAAATTCGTCCTCCCGGCCGATATCCCCGGCTTTGCCCTGGAATTTCTGCGGCTGATCGGCATCCCCGCCGCCCACCTTGTCAGGCACGAGTCGCGCTCCGAGCTGATCGAGGCCGACGAATGTGTCGTGCCGACCATCCTGCGCCTGAAAAGCCGCCTCAGCCCGCTGTTCAACGCCGCATCGCAATTCTGGATCGAGCGGTTTCGCGCCAATGCGGGCCTTGGCGCGAAACCGCCCACCGGGCAAAAAATCTTCGTCTCCCGCGCCGCCGCACAGGGCAACCGAACGCTGAAAAACCGCGCGCAGATCGAGGAGATGGCGGTGCGCGCCGGCTACAGGATCGTGCACCCGCAGGCGCTCCCGCTGCCCGATCAATGCGCCATATTCGCCGGCGCCACGGAGATTGCCGGCGAATATGGCTCTGGCCTGCACGGGTCCATATTCGCGCCGCCGGGAGCGGTGATCTGTGCATTGCGCGGCACCTCCCACGCGCCTGGCTTCGTGCAATCCGCCCTCGCCGCCGCATGCGGCCACCAGATCGGCTATGTGTTCGCACCATCGGACGAACACGCAATCGGCCAGGCGATCGATATCGACCCTGGCCTGTTCGGCAAGGCGCTGGAGGCAACAGCACTTTGGGCGCCGCAGGACCGTCCCGCCGCCATCCTCAACCAGGCGCGCCCTCGCAGCCTGGAGGCGATCGCCAAGGACGGCGATCCCCAAGCGCCGGACTCGCGCGTGCACCACGCGCTCTCTTTGGCATCTTCACCTGTCGACCTGCCCGCTTTGCCGATCGGCGCCGCCTTCCTCACCACCTGGCCGATACGGGAACACCCCGGCGCCATCTCATGGCAGGCCGGGCAGTACGAAAGCATCTCCCCGGCGCTGTTCGTGATACGCGATGCCGTCATCCATTCCTCCGCCGGACTCGTCAGGATCGGCCGCTCCATCGTCAGCGAGACTCTGGTCCACACCGACCCGCGACGCCACGGATACACCGCGACCCCATCCGGCATCGCCCTCAACACGCAGCCGATAAGGGCTCTGCCGGGAACCCATGTTTCGATCCTGGCCGGCGCCAGCAAGAATTACTTCCATGCGCTGCTCGACGGCGTGATGCGGCTGTCGATGCTGCCGGAGCCTGTCATCGCCGGTGCCCAGGGCCTGCTCTGCCCGAAGGGCGCCGTTGCCCAGCCGCAAACGCTGGCATTGATGCAACTCCCCGCGCATCTCCAAAGGATCGAGGTGGATGATGGCGAGACCCTGCGTGTGGAGCGCCTGGTGCTGCCGCTGAGCGTCTATGGCCTGGCCAATTTCCATCCCTGCGTGAGCGCCTTCTTCAACCGCATTGCCGGCAAGATCGGCCCTGGCGAGACAGATTTCCCCAGGCGCTTCTATATCGACCGGCGAGGCGCAGCACAGCGCAGCCTGGTCAATGAAGACGAGATCATCGCCCGGCTGGGCGGATTGGGCTTCGTTCCCATCCGCCCGGAAACCCTCGGCATCGCCGACCAGATACGCCTGTTCAGAGAAGCGGAGGCCATCGTCGCCCCGCACGGGGCCGCGCTGACCAATCTGGGGTATTGCAGGGCAGGGTGCATCGTTCTGGAATTGCACATGGATGCCTATGTGCATTGGGCGTTCCGGCATCTCGCGGCGCTGCGCCGGCTTCGCTATGACTGCGTGCTCGGCAGGGCGATCGGCCCTTGGCCAGAGCGGCCCGACGCCGTGCATGGCATGACCTGGCGTATCTCTCCCGATCACGTTTTCGCCGCGGCGAGCCATATGCTCGCGGCGTCCTGATGGGGGCCTACAACACTGCGTCCCACCACACAGATGCTGACATATGAGGTTGGATGCGGATATAAGGCGGCGTCGGCAAATACGTGCGTCAGCACGCCGGAAGGTCGAACTACCCCTAAGGCTGCTTTCCAGGAGGTTTGCATGCGCGATGCCTTCACCATGCGGTTCCGGCCTGAAATTGCCGCATTCGTGCAAGCGCAGGCGAGCGCCGGCAATCGCAGTGTAACCAACTTCGTCGAAACGCTGCTGCTGCGAGAAAAAGCCCGATTCGAGGAGAGCCAGCGCCAGCTTACCGTCCAGGCGACCGCCGACCTGCTGCGGCACGAGCATCACACGCTTATGCGTGATATGGACGAGACCGATTCCGAGTATGCTGCCCGTGACGAGCTATTTGCAGCTCTGCTCGACCACGCCCGGCGCGGGTGACGGCGCCCTCGCTTCGGCAGGGGGATTTTGTCTGGTGCGCCTTCCCCGAACGGGAGGCCCCTTTGCGCCCGGGGCCGCTCCACGTCGCCTATACGCTCGCTGTGGCGGAGGTGGGCGGCGGATATGCGGTCATCGCCGCTTTCACCACCAGCCAGCCTTGGGTCGGCGCGCTTCCGCAGGGCGTTGTCGCCTTCGACAGCACAGAGGCGGCTGGTCTAGGCCAGGCGCGCGCTTTCCTGCTCGATCTGCGCCGGCTGGCCTATCTGCCGCTCACGGCTGCCTGGTTTCCACGTATCGCCGCGGAAGGTGCAGGAGTGCTCGGCCGCACGCCGAAAGCCTTGCGGGATCGGCCGAATATGATGGCGACTGACTTGGTGAAACGGCGGCCTGAGAGCTTGAGCCGAAGCGGACCACTGTGGGGACCAGCCTTGTAGCAGGCTGTCGGCAACGCACGGATGCCTGACAGCCCTGTGCGCAGGGCGGGTCGTGCAGGGGCGTTGCCTTGACCCCCCTTTGCCCGCGCCGATATGTTGGCAGCAGCCGGCGCCCTTGCGTGCGCGGAGGCGAGGTTCCAGGCATCCTTTACCCGCTTGGTCGCGTTTGGGCGGCATGGGCCTTATCGATGTTCGGGAGAGATTTTTGGGCCTAGCTGCCAGCGTGCCGATCGCCGGGTCCAACCAGGGCGCGCCGCCGATGGCATCCGTGGAGGATGCGCTGACCGCGTTGGCCGAACTGGTCCGCGACGATCTGGCTGCCTGCAACCGGGTGATCGTGCAGAACATGCAGAGCCAGGTGGAGCTGATCCCCCAGCTGGCCGCTCATCTGGTGGCCGCCGGCGGCAAGCGGCTGCGCCCTATCCTCACTTTGGCCTGTGCACGACTCTGCGGCTATCCGGGCAATGGCGGCGGGGCACGCCACGTAGCACTTGCCGCCTGCGTCGAGTTCATCCACACCGCGACTCTGCTGCATGACGATGTGGTGGATGAAAGCCGCCTGCGCCGTGGGCTTGCCACCGCCAACGCCATTTTCGGCAACAAGGCCAGCGTGCTGGTGGGCGATTTCCTGTTCTCCCGCTCGTTCCAGCTGATGACGGAGGATGGCAGCCTGCCGGTGCTGCGTATTCTCTCGAACGCGGCGGCGACCATCGCCGAGGGCGAGGTTCTGCAGCTGGTGACCCAGAACGATCTCTCCACCAAGGATGAGCGCTATCTGGATGTGATCCAGGGCAAGACCGCCGCACTATTCGCCGCCGCCTGCCAGATCGGCGCGGTGGTGGCCGGCCGCGGGGCTGTGGAAGAGCAGGCGCTGGCCGATTATGGGCTGTTCCTCGGCACCGCGTTCCAGCTGGTCGACGATGCGCTGGATTATGCGGCCGACCAGGCGAAGCTGGGCAAGACGGTCGGCGACGATTTCCGTGAAGGCAAGATCACCGGCCCGGTTCTCGCCGCCTACAAGGCCGGCAGCGAACCCGACCGCGCCTTCTGGCGCCGCACCATCGAACAGAGCGAGCAGACCGATGACGATCTGGAGCACGCTTTGGCGCTGATGGACCAAACCGGCGCGATCGAGGACACGCTGCAAAGGGCGGTCGGGTTCGCCGCCCGTGCCAAGGCGGCGTTATGCGTATTCCCGGACGGGCGGGTGAAGAAATGCCTGACCGATGTGGCCGACTACACGGTGCGGCGGGCGCGTTAGGCATCGTCGGCGCATAAGTGCGTCGGCACGCCGACAAAGATGCCGCCTCAAACAGAGGCTAAGGGCCCGTTCGATCCCGTAACCCGATTCGGTTAATGTCGAACGGGCCCTTAGCCGACAAAAGCTACGCCCTGGCTCTGCCGCGTTTGCTTCAGCGCGTGGATCGGGCAGAAGCGGGTGCCGATGCATCTCCTCACCAAATGCCGATCCCTGGCCGTGCCGGCCTGTGCCACCGCCGCATGCTTCTCGATCATCATCGCCGGCGGGGCGCTGGCCGGGTGGCTGCCGGCCGGCTGGGCAGGGAACTGGACCGCTCATGTGGTCCGCACCCAGGCGCATTTTATCGACCGGTTCTTTCCCTTCGATGCCATCTGGTATCAGCGCATCGCCGCCGATGCCTATCTGTGGGACCCCGCCAATCCCGCGCTGAAGCAGGATGTGGCGTTCTTTCCGCTCTGGCCGATCGTGCTGCGGCTGGTGTCGTTCTGCGTCGGATCACCCGAAGCCGCGCGCTGGTGCGATATCGGCCTGGCCGCCGCCTTCGGCTTTGCATCGATCTGCGCGTTTCATCGATTGGCGCTGCGGCTTCTGCCGCGGCCAGAGGCCGCGGCGGCAACCTGGCTGTTCGCGCTGTATCCGGGGGCGAGTTTTCTGCTGCTCTCCTACCCCACCGGGCTGATGAATCTGCTGTGCATTCTCAGCCTGCTGGCGGCGATGGACCGGCGGTTCTGGGCCGCCGCCGCCTGCGCCGGAGCCGTCACCGCCAGCGGACCATTGGGGCTCGGCACCGCCATGGCGGTCTGGCTCTGGGCGGCCATCGCGCAAATGCGCTCGCTCCGGCAGGGCGGCACATCGCCGGCGCGGCTGATCGTGGTGCTCGCGGCACTCGGTGTGGTCACGATCTCCGGCCTGCTCGGTTTTCTGCTCTGGCAATATGTCCGCTTCGGCGATGAATTTGCCTTCATCACCGCACAGGGCGCCTGGGCGACGCCGCTGCCCTGGCTGGCGCGCCTGCCGCGCGCGGCCTTTCAGCTTCTCATCCTCCCTGATTTTGCCGTGGGCTTTGCCTATCTCATCCATGCCGCCCATGCCGCGAGCCTGGTGGGATTGCAGGCCGAGCTGGAGAAAGGCCTGCAGAATGCCGCCCTGGGCCTGGCGCTGTTGATGCTGCTGGCCAGCTGGCGGAAGCTGCCGCGCGTGGTGTGGCTGCAGGGCGCTTTCACCCTGGCGCTCTTCATCTGGTTTCACAGCACGTCACGGCCCGGCAATTCCACCCTGCGGCTCACCTATTGCGTGATGACGAGTTTTCTCGGCCTCGCCTGGGTGCTGCGCGATCGGCCAAGGCTGCGCCTGGCGATCATCGCCGCCTCCGCCGCCATGCTCGGCTGCGCCGCCTTCCTGAGTGCCGCCGGCTACCATGTCGTCTGATCGTCCGCTATCGAAGTTTGGCCAGGCACAATCCCCACACCAGCAGCCATTCGCCGCCGCCGATCGCCACCACCCACATGGCGCGCAGCGAAAACCCACCTGATGCCAGCACCAGGCATCCCACCACATAGCATTCGGTAAAGGCGCGGAAATAGGCTTCCGGCTCGATCCACGGGCCGTTGGCGGTGAGCAGAGACATCAGCGCCGCGGTCAAAATCCAGCCAAGCGGCAGGCCGCCCAACGCCGCGCGACGCAGCCGCGTTGCCACCAGCACGCAGAACGCCAGCACAACCGGGGCGGTGGCCAGAACGATCAGGCGGATCACGTCATTCTTGGCCGGCGTGCTGGCCCAGCTCCGTGTGCCGGCGATGCATTGCCACACCATGCGCGCCGCACCCAGCAGCGGCCAGCCGAGATCCTGCGCCGCGCCCTGGGCCTGCGGCGCCTCGTGCAGCGTCATTGCCAGCATGTCCCGCCACAGCGCGAAGGGCAGGAACGGCGCCGCGCACGCCACGCCACGCCGCCAGGTCTTCCCCGCTGCGGCCTTGACCGCCTCATGGATAAAGATGCCCGCAAACACCGGCAGCGTGGTCTCGCGCGCCAGCGCCGCGCAGCACGCCAGCACCGCATAGAGCGCCAACCTGTCCCCGAGATAGGCGGAGAGTGCGGCGAGCAGGAATGCCGTGGAGGTGATCTCCGTGGTGTCGTGCAGCAGCGCCACGATGAAGCCCGGCCATAGCAGGATCGCCAACGGCACCCAGGCCGGCAGTGCCAGCCGGCGCGCCAGATCGCTGGCGATCCAGGCAATGGCGCCGAGGCCCAAGACATTCAGGCCCAGCATCGCCCAGGCGGTGGCGCCCGCATGCCCCAAAGATACCAGCCAGGCCAGCGCCGGATATAGAACACGCTCCATGCGCTTGGCCGGATGATCGAAGGTGATGCCACCCTCGGTGGGCGCAAAGCCCAGCGGATGCAGCGCCATGCGATAATAGAACTGGCCGTCATAGCCGTTCGACTGTGGCTTTACCCGCAAAGGCGCTTCGGTCCGCCCCCGATCCACATAGCGATCGCCGGCAACGACGAACACCGATGGATCGGCATGGCGAAGGGCGAGCAGCGGCAGGCAGGCCAGCGCATAGGCGGCGACGGCACAGGCGGCACATAAGGCGGGTTCGCGCCAAACTCTGGATAACAGGGTGCTGGTCTTGGCTTGCGTCGCGGTTCGTGGCATCGCGGCGCTATGCCACAGAACGATTGCGCGGACACCATTCCTGGACGCCCCATTTCTGGGAGCGCGGGCCTGGATCCGCAGAACTGGGACTCCACCCGTGCCCTTGGCCACCGCATGCTGGACGACATGATCGACTGGCTGTCGACCGCCCGGGAACGCCCGGTGTGGCAGCAAATGCCCCAGGCGCTGCGCGCCGAATTGCGCCAGCCGATCCCCGCCGGCGGTGAACCGATCGAGGCGATCTACGAGGATTTCCGCCGCCTGATCCTGCCCTTCAGCAGCGCCAACGAGCATCCGCGGATGATGGGCTGGGTAAATGGCGGCGGCAGCCCCGCCGGTTTCCTCGCCGAACTCCTCACCGGCATTTTCAATGTCAATTGCGGCGGCCGCGATCACGCGGCGATCGAGCTGGAGCGTCTGGTCATCGCCTGGGCCGCCGAGATGGTCGGCATGCCGAAGGCCACCACCGGCGTGCTGCTCGCCGGCTCGTCGATGGCCAATATGGTGGCGGTTCTGGTGGCGCGGCGGGCGGCGCTGGGCGTGCAGGTGCGCAGCGCCGGGCTGCAACAGGCGCGGCTGACCGCCTATGCCTCGGAAGCCGCCCATGGCTGCATCCCGCGTGCGCTGGACATGGCGGGCATTGGCTCGAACGCGCTGCGGCAGATCCCCGCCGACGCGAACCATCGTATGCGCCTGGATCTGCTGACCGAGGCGATTGCCGCCGACCGGGCGGATGGCGCCACGCCATTTCTGGTGGTGGGCACCGCCGGCACCGTCGATACCGGCGCGATCGACGATCTGCCCGCCCTGGCCGATATCGCCGCGGCTGAAAACATCTGGTTCCACGTCGATGGGGCGTTTGGCGCGACGGCCGCGCTTAGCAAGCGGTTTGCCCCGTTGCTCGCCGGCATCGAACGGGCCGATAGCCTGGCCTTCGATTTCCATAAATGGGCGCAGGTGCCCTATGACGCGGGCTGCGTGCTGGTGCGCGATCCTGCTTTGCATATCGAGACCTTTGCCCAGTCGCTGGCCTATCTGACGCAGGAGCTGCGCGGCCTTGCCGGCAATCCGCCCTGGCCGCGCGATCTCGGCCCCGACCTCTCGCGTGAATTTCGCGCCCTCAAAGTCTGGATGACATTGCGTGCCTATGGCACCGAAGGCATCGGCCGGGTGGTGGAAAGCGGCTGCGACATCGCCCGGCATCTGGCCGCCCGCATTGCCAGCGAGCCGTCATTGGAGCTACTGGCGCCGGTGGTGCTGAACATCGTCTGTTTCCGCGTGGCTGCCGGCGCCGCCGATCTCGATGCCCTCAACCGCGATATCGTCGCCGATCTTCAGGAAGCAGGGATTGCCGCACCCTCCACCACCACGATCAATGGTCGTGTGGCCATTCGCGCCGCCCTGTTCAATCATCGTACCGTGGCCGCCGATGCCGATGCGCTGATCGACGGCGTGCTGCTTCTGGCCAAACGGCGCAACGCGTTTTCCCGAGAGGATCGTCTGGAGTGAAGCATTTTTGTCTTGCCGCAACCGCGCTGTTTGCCACCGCACCCGCCTTCGCCCAGACCACGCTTCCGCAACCCTTGCCCTATCCGCCCGCCATCCCGGCGCCGCTTGATGTCGCCTGGCCTGGCACCCTCAGGCTCGCCGTCGATATCACCGATCTGGACCGGCATATCATGTCGGTTACCGAAACGATCCCGGTGCAGAAGCCGGGTGATCTGGTGCTGCTCTATCCCGCCTGGGTGCCTGGCGACCATAGCGCCACCGGCCCGCTGCCCGACCTTGCCGATCTGGTGGTGAAGGCAAACGGGCAAATCATTCCCTGGCTGCGCGATACGGTGGATGTGCACGCCTTCCATGTGCAGGTGCCCGCCGCCACATCGGCGTTGACGATCAGCTTCCAATATCTCTCGCCGCCGACCACGCGCGAGGGGCGGGTGGAAATGACCCCCGACATGGTCGATCTCGCCTGGAACACCGTGGTGCTGTATCCCGCCGGCGTGTTCAGCCGCGGCATCACCCTGGAACCGAGCCTGACTCTGCCGGCCGGCTGGAAATTCGCCACCGCCTTGGAAACCGCCGAAGCCTCCGGCAGCAAAGTGACGTTCAGGCAGACCACGCTGAACACGCTGGTGGATTCGCCGGTTTATGCCGGCCGCTATGTTGCCCGTATCGATCTGGCGCCGAATGCATCCACACCGGTGCACCTGAATGTGGTGGCCGACCGCCCGCAGGATCTGGCCATCACCCCGGACGAACTGGCCAAACATCGCGCGCTGGTGCAGCAGGCGGTGAAACTCTTCGGCTCCCAGCACTACAATCATTACGATTTCCTGCTGGCACTGAGCGACCAGCTGGGCGGCGTCGGCCTGGAACATCACCGCTCCAGCGAGAACGGCGTGGATCGCGGCTATTTCACCGAATGGGACGCAACCACCGCCGACCGCGATTTGCTGCCGCATGAATACACCCATTCCTGGAACGGAAAATTCCGCCGGCCTGCCGATCTATGGGCGCCGAATTTCAACGTGCCTGAGCGCGACAGCCTGTTATGGGTGTATGAGGGCCAGACCCAGTTCTGGGGCCAGGTGCTCGCCGCCCGCTCCGGCCTATGGAGCCATCAGGAGGCGCTGGATGCGATTGCCGAAGATGCCGATTCGATGCAGGGTGATGTCGGCCGGCTCTGGCGCCCGCTGCAGGACACCACCAACGATCCGGTGATCAACCAGCGCCGCCCGCAGCCCTGGCGCAGCTGGCAGCGCTCGGAGGATTACTATACCGAAGGCCTGCTGATCTGGCTCGATGCCGACACGCTGATTTTGCAACAGACCCACGGCCAGAAATCCCTCAACGATTTCGCCCACCAATTTTTCGGCATGGATGACGGCAGTTTTGTCACCAAACCCTATGTGTTCGAGGATGTGGTCAAGGCGCTGAACGCGGTCATGCCCTATGACTGGGCGGCATTTCTGCGCGCCAGGCTGGATCGCACCGAAACCGGCGCGCCTTTGGATGGCATCACCCGCGGCGGCTACCGCCTGGTCTATACCGACAAACCCTCGGCATTTCAGAAAAGCATCGATGCCAGGCGCAAATTCCACGATTTCACCGATTCGCTGGGCCTGGGTGTCGGCGCCGGCGGCCTGATCACCGGGGTGATCTGGAACAGCCCCGCCTTCCAGGCCGGCCTGACCCGCGGCGGCAAGATCATCGCGGTGAACGGGCTGTCGTATGACGACCCCGGCGATCTGGAATCGGCCATCAAGCTGGCCAAGGGCAGCAAAGCGCCGATCGACATCCTGGTGCAGGACGATCGGCATTTCCGCACTGTGCAGATCGCCTATCACGACGGCCTGCGTTACCCGCATCTGGAGCGCGTTCCGGAAAAACCCGCCTTGTTGGATGATGTGCTGACGGCCCTGAAGTAACCGGTGTGGTGGGCTGCTCGCAGCCCACCACACCAAACCATCGGGCGTTCTCCTGCGTTGAGAGGCCAATCCGCACCTCTCAAAGGACCTCGCGCCCATGTATCGCCCAACCACCAAGGGCAGCCTCGCCGCGCTCGCCATCATCCTGGCGGCCGCCGGCCTCGCCGCCTGCGCCAGCCCGCAAAGCCTCACCGAAAACACCGAACATATGCTGGCCGCCGCCGGCTTCCTGGAAAAGCCGGCCAACACCCCAAAACGCGAGGCGCATCTGGCCGCGCTACCGCCCTACCGCATCCTCTCCCAGCGCGTCACCACCGCCGGCGGCGATTCGGTGGGCTATGTCTACGCCGATCCGCAATTCTGCCACTGCGTCTTCGTCGGCAATCCCGACGCCTACACACGTTTCCAGCAAATGGCCTTCCAGCAGCATCTGGCGCAGGAACAAATCGCCGCCTCCGAAATGGCCGACGAAGGCGCCTTCGGCTGGGACGATTGGGGCCCCTATCCCTATTGGGGCGGTGGCGGCGTGGTGGTGGTGCATGGCGGCGGCTTCAGGGGCCACCGTTGACCGCCTGCCCAAAAGCTTCCCGCAGGCCATCTCGCGCTGCGTCACAGTAATTCCAAAGATCGCAAAATGCCGCGGCGCTGGTCTATCAAATGGTGCATGATGGTTCCGCTGATGATCCATAGTGGCATAGCCAGCCGGTCACTGCAGCACGCGCAAGCCACGCCGCATCACCCCTCCGCGCCGTCGCCCCTCTCCAGCCCGCGCCAGATCTCGGCGTCGCGCTGGTAGAAATCCGGGCGCAGTTGCAGCGTGCCGGCGCTATCCAAAAACGCCGTCTCATACACCACGAAAACCGGAACCTTCATTGGCAGATCCTGGCGGGTGGTGCTGCCAATCCCGATCCATTGATTGATCCGGCTGATCGGTTGCCGCAGCAGCAAGGCGGCAAAGTCGCGCGGGTTCTGTACCCGGATGCACCCATGGCTGATGCGGCGGTTGTCGCGGCGAAAAATCTCTCTATCCGGGGTGTCGTGCAGATACACGTCGAACCGGTTCGGCATGTCGAACATCACCAGCCCAAGCCCCGCCTCAGGTCCCGGCAATTGCTCCGCCTCGCCACTGTCCAGCAGGATCATGTGGTTCTTGGCAAGATAATCCGCGTCGCGATCGATTTTCGGCAGGATTTCGGCGGTAACGATATCCTTCGGAATCACCCAGGGCGGATCGAAAAAACTGGCATCGATCATGGCGCGAAATTCCGGCGTCTGATTGCCCCTCACATCTTCGCCAACCACCACCCGCGTCGAGAAAACCGGCCGGTCGGCGCGATACAATACCAGCCGCTGATCGGCCACATTCACCCAGGCCCGCTCCGCCGGCAGCGCCCGCGGCAGCCAGCGCTGGCGTTCCAGGCCCACTTCGATCGTTCGCAGGCGGTCCGGCACCGCCTTGTGGCCGGAAGCGGCAGCGGACCGATATTTTCGCAGGGCCTTCAGCAGCGCCAGATAGGTCGGCGTCTGCGGCGCCAGCGCATTAATCGCGGCACCCGGATCTGGCCGGTCCATCGCGGCATCGAGGGAAGCGGCAATATCGATCGGCTCAGGCTGCAAAACCTCGTCATCGCTGCGGCGCTCAACCGGCACCGCGCCGCGCGCCAGCGCGTCCGCATAAGAGAGGAAGGCGTCAGACAGCACCAGGTCACGGTCAAGCGGCGACAATGCAGCCCTCTGCCGCAGCAGATCGGCGTGGAACAGCTCGGGCTCCAGCCCCTGATCGCCGGCGTGCAACACGGCCTCCACCAATGATGCCGCCGCCGCCGGCCGGGTTGTCCACACCGGCGCGAAGCCATGGCGCGCGTAGAAGTGCCGCAGCAGATCGGCGTTCAGCCTTACACCAGCAACAATCGGCGCGTCCTCAATCCGGGCGCCGAGTTCCGTGTTGGCGTGCCGCGCCAAATCGGCGCCGGTTTCCGGCTGGTAATTCATGTCGCAGGCACTCAACGCACAGGCCGCGACCAGCGCGATCAGGCCGCCGACACCCCTGCCGCGTCGACAAAATGCCGGCCAGGCGAAGGCCAACGGCCTCTGGCGGTGCAAGCCTGCCGCCCGCCGCATCGTGCATACGCCCATCATTCCCCGGCCTTACTCTGCTCACACACTAACTATTTGACTTTCAGGCCAGAATTGCTTCTTCATTGCCGCTTACCATCAGCAATTGAATGAAGGAGTACCGGGTGACAGCCGATTCTAAAACAATGGTCTCTCGCAGGCTATTACGTGGTGCGGCAGTACTTGCCGTCATGGTCCCGGTGTCCCTTCTCGGGGCCTGTGCCGATACCCCCCCACCGCCTCCGCCGCCCCCACCTGCCCAGCCGGCCCCGCCGCCACCGCCTCCGCCCCCACCGCCGGCGCCAGTACCGCCAGCGCGCGGCTAATCTTCCGGATCCGAAAGCCCTTGTCTTTCGGATCCAACCTGGCCGCTGGCTAGGCCAATGCCGTGGCGAAGCTAGGGTGCAGTGCCAAAGCGCGCTGCACCCTATTCTCGGACCACATAGGTGTAGAACCGCACCGACCCATCCGGCTCCTTGCCCCGATAAACCCCCTGGATTTCGTTATCCAGGCCAGGAAACCGGTTGGCCGCGCGCTCAAAAATCCGCAGATAATCGATCATCGGCCGCGCCCGCGCATCCACCCGCTCGCCCGGGATGATGGTGGCAATCCCCGGCGGATACACCACCCACAAAGTGGTGGCGATCCGCCCCTCCACCTGGTCGATCGGCAGAAAATCCACGTTGTTGCGCACCAGTTCGCGCACCGCCTGGTCCGGCCGCATTGCCATCACCGGAAAATGTGCCGCCTGGAATTGCTGTTGCTGCAGCTTGCTGGTGTCGTGCACCCGGTAGAAATCATGCATCTCCGCGCATAAATCGCGCAACCCTATTCCGGAATAGCGCTTTGGCCGCTGACGCACGAAATCCGGCATCACCTCATCCAGCTTGCGGTTATCGTCATGCAGCCGCTTGAAAAACACCAAAGCGCTCAACAGCGTGCCGGCCTTGCTGCTCTCCACCCCTGGCGTCAGCAGGAACAGAATCGAATTGAGGTCGTTCTTCTCTGGAATAATCCGGTTCTCGCGCAAGAACACCGCCAGCACCGGCGCCGGCACGCCATGCGCCGCATGCGCCCCGGTGGCCCTGTCGAACCCAGGTGTCAGCAGCGTCAGCTTGTTGGGGTCGGTAATCGCAAACCCCTCCTTCACCGCGCCAAACCCGTGCCACGCCTGGTTGGGCGAGAGCGCCCAGTAGCCGGCATGCGTCGTCAGCTCGTCGGTCGGCACATCCTCCCACCGCGTCTCCACCCCCTCGCGCAGCACCATGTCCGGCACAAAGGGTTCGAAAAACCAGCGTTTCGCCGGGTCGCTCTCGCGGGCGAAAATCTCGTCGCGCACCGCGCGCAGTTTCTTGCGCAATTCTATGCCCAGCCGGATCGTATCGTCCCACAGCACCTCGCCCTGGCGGCCCTTCATCATCTGCGCGCCGACATCGAGCGAGGCGAATAGCGGGTAGAACGGCGAGGTCGAAGCATGCATCATAAAAAATTCATTGAACCGCCGATGTTCCACCCGCCTGCGCTGACCCTTGATGTGGTTGTCGCGCATATGGATCTGGCTGGATTGGCTGAACCCGGCCAGTTGCTTGTGGGTGGATTGGGTGGCGATAATGCCGGGGCTGTCCGCATGCAGCGGCTGCAAGCCCATCGCGAACCGGCCACGATACAAGGGATGGAACTTCATGAAGCCGGCCCAGGCTTCATCGAACATGATATAGTCGCAGAGATGGCTGAGTTTGCTCAGGATCATCTCCGCGCTGTAGATGGTGCCGTCATAGCTGCATTGCTCGATCACCGCCACGCGGAACGGCCGGGGCCGCTGCCACGCCTCCGGGTCGGTCACCAGCGGATTTGCGCGGATTTGCGCGCGCAACGCCTCCTCGTCCAAGGCGGCAAAATTCAGCGGCCCGATCATCCCATGCGCGTTGCGCGCGGTTTCCACAAACACCGGAATGCCACAGCCCAGATAGAGCGCGCCGTGATGCGCCGCCTTGTGGTTGTTGCGGTCGAACAGCACCAGATCGTCATCGGCCACCAGTGATTGCAGCACCACCTTGTTGGATGTCGATGTGCCGTTCAGCACGAAATAGGTGCGCTCGGCACCAAAAATCTTCGCCGCCTCCATCTGCGCCCGCAACGGCGCGCCTTCATGGATCAGCAGGTCGCCCAGATCGAGCACCGAATTATCCAGATCGTCGCGGAACACCGCCTCGCCCAGATGCTCCACGAATACCCGCCCGATCGGGCTGCGGCTATAGAACACCCCGCCATTATGCCCAGGGCAGGTCCAGAGCTGGTTGCCCTGCTCGGCGAAATCCAGCAGCGCGCCGAAAAACGGCGTGCGGAGTGTTTCGGCGTAATGCCGCAAATGGCTGGCCAGGTTCTTGGCGATGAATTCCGGCGTCTCCTCTGCCAGGAACACATAGCCATCCGCCTCGTGCAGCACATCCACCGGGATGTCCTCAAAACGCTGGCGGCGTACCAGGATGATGATCGGCACATCCAGCCCGCGCTTGCGGATGAATGAAACCAGCGCCGCCGCCTTGCCCTGCGGCCCGCGCTTGCCCCAATCCACCACCACGCAGCCCACCGCGGCGTCGGCGCGGATAATCAGCTCGGCTTCATCGATCCGGCGGGCGCGCAGCGAGGCGAAGCCGATTCGCTGGATTTCCTCGGTGAT
>Ga0209611_10001382_pt1 | contig 40993 bp, 18 predicted proteins | sample S1TSphgellanicum_3_FD_187693 | JGI IMG/M metagenome (GOLD analysis project Ga0209611, IMG submission 187693) | Host-associated microbial communities from peat moss isolated from Minnesota, USA - S1T2_Fc - Sphagnum magellanicum MG (SPAdes) (version 2) | ecosystem: Host-associated > Plants > Peat... | reverse complement strand
TTTTGCTTGAGATTCAAGCAGAGATTTATGGCTCCCTCCATAACCTAGGTCTAGCTGCAACATTCGAGAATGCAGGCGACGTCTAGCAATCTCACGGTTTCTTTGCATCCTCTCTGTGATGCAAAAATCACCCAAGTCAGCACTCTGCAATCACGATTAGGGTTAAGCCCAAGAACTAATAAACTGCAATTTCTTTCTTCTGTCTACCACCTCCTGCATTACAGCTAGAGTTGAAATGTAAACATTTCAAAGACTTATGACTTCCAGAAAGCATGCAGAAAGTATCACCCCTGGTTTCATATGGCCCTAAACCCTAAACCCTAAGGCAATAAAAATAGTCCCGCGTTGGAAACTTCAGTAAACATCCATACCTCCCTCACACTCAGAACGGCCACCATTGCTTACTATCTCCCTGATTGAATTCATTGTGAACTCTAGGTTCAAACAGTAATCTTCGATTAGAGCTTGTGTCTCTACATAGCTGTTGGGCGCATGTAGTAGTTATCTAACGACATAAAAGCGAGGCGAGAGAGAGAGAACAAGAGAATGTGAAACATGTAGACTATCTCACCTCTTTGGACGTCGTTCATGGCACTCTCTCTCTCCACCCTTTCCCGCCGCGTGAGATAGGGTTACACAGTTGCGCGATGCTTTCTGGATTCGTTACTTCATAACGGACGATGATGACGATAATATTCCAGAGCGGTAACTGTGTGAAAGAAAATCTGCTTCGAATCTTTCCAGACACCTAATTTACAGATTCCATTTTCTCTTGTTGATCAAGATCTCTCTCTCTCTCTCTCTCGCATTGGTGTAACCATCTCTCCTCTTGCAAAGCATCTTCTCCGCGTCTATCTTCTTCGTGCTCTTGTAGTAGTTTCTTGGCGCTTGCATTCTGCCGACAATGCTCAAAGAAGCTTGGGAAATTCTTCTCATGATGGTTCGCACTGATTCTCAACACACCAACAAGAAGAAGAATAAGAGGATAAGGAGCAAGAGCACGTTTGGAACGCATTCCAAGAATATAACTGTCTTGCTGAGTGCTGATTCTGCAGTTGCAAGGCAGAAAGGCCAACCAAAAGCCTCTACGGTAGGCAATCTGCCACTCATCGTCGATTCTCGCCTTAGGGAATCATTAATGGGTGGAATGTGCATCGATCCTCGCCCTCGTGACTTATTAATGGGTAGAATGCGTTTGCATCCTCGCCCTAGTCACTCATTAATGTGTAGAATGGGCATCAATCCACACCTTAGTGACTCATTAATGGGTAGAATGCGCCTATTCTCTTATGCCATAGTACCGTGACAAGTCCAACATTTTTATTTATTTATATATTTATTGAAAACACAACAGCACATTTTAATGGGATAGCAGATTGCAACTACTATTTTTTATGAAGAGTAAAGATTCAAATGCAGAATTCTTGAAGAAATATTTTGTTGAATCTTGTTTCAGATTTGTAAATTGTAATATTAAAAGGTCTAGCTTCTTTATGCTCAATTCACACCAAGGGATAATTAGTAGGAGTATTATTGTTCCTTTTAACCCTCCCTTGGTTGGGGGGTGAATACAATTAAAGTTTAAGGAGTAAACTAACCCTTGCACCCTTCACGCTAGGGGGTAGGTAGCTAAAACTAATTTAACCTCACATTAGGTGATTCAAACCTAAGGTGGAAATTTTTTTATAACAAATTGGATGACACCTAAATTGTAGATGGTTAGGAATTACTTTGTTAAAATTGTTTTCTACTTTTCATTCACATGTGCCTATCCATGCAAACTTAAGCTTTTAAGTTTTGTGATATTAAGAAAACATTCATGTATAGAAGTTGTTTTGTGTTAAGATTTTGTTATTTTATAGTTTAATCTATAAAGGGGGTTAGTTTTGATTTTTAACCACTAAGAAGAGCTTGTTGAATAACAAAGTAATGTAGCACTACTTTTGTAACAGATAGGTTCAAAGAAAAAAATGTCAACGGTGCTTATGAAAAGTGTTAAAAGGCAATTAGAACTAACTGCCCAACAACCTATAGTAGAAAATGTATCAACATAGGAAAAATAAGTAAATAAACTTGAAGAAGCACAACCTGTGGGTGTTCCCAACACAAATGCACTATACTAATAAGAAGTTATAAATCAACAATAAATACTAACGAAACAAAAAGTTAATAGGGAATCATAAGTACATCTTTTCAACCACCAACTTACACCACAAGTTTCAAACCAACAATGAGAAATCAATTTGCAACCTAATGGAGAAAAAATGAACCTATTCATAATGTTGAGGAAGCTAGATCTACCCAACAACACTAGTGATTTGTAACTCCTAACTATCATATTCCTAGAATGGATGAATTGTCATTATTAGTATAACCATTCAAAGATGTTCAAAGCAATGAACATGTCCCAAATAACGAACCTTTTATTGGTGATATAGAATAGGAGTGTGTTCAATTTTTGAATCAAATGAAATAACTTCGACATCTTTATAAGAAACTCACAAACCAACCAATTGTTTTACCTCATCTTAGACTAATTGAAACACATGCAATACTTCTTGTTGTTTATCAAAGTTAATTGTCTTACAATGTTAGGTCATCCAAACCAAACAGAATCATGCCATGTATTTCAGAACATACCAATTCAAAAGGAAAATATCAATCTTGAAATCATAACCTATAATTATTGTCAACAAATTGGTCACAATTTCAAATTTTGTCCTTTTGTGGATTAAAATTTTTGTTGATTATTCAAAGAAAATTAAGATGACCACTTCATGATGGATTGTTTTTAGCACTCTAAAAGGTTCTTTGTTGCACATGTGCAAAAGAATTTCACACAACTTGTTACAAGGAATGAAACAATACTAATTACCCAACCAACAAGTTGGCAACAAACTATTACACCAATAGTACCAGGTCATACAAATAATGTATCTTTTCCTTCTTATCCAATCTAGTACAATGTTATACCACATTTATTTCTAGATTCAAATTTGTATCTCAAATATTTTAATGGGATGAAGGTGTTTGAACTTGTTGATCCTAAAACCACTACAATTTCTATGGCTTGTTACCCTTATCTAAGGCCAGATCAACTTGTAATGACAACAAACAGCATCCCTTATTCAACTAGCGTTCATGTTATTATACCAATAGCCTAAACCACTATTATTGTTCGAAATAGAATACATGTTCAACAAAATGTGCCTATCACATTGAATGCAACTACCCTAGGAAATAATACTAAAATGCAACTAGTTGGTGGTGTCCACTAAATGGTTACCTATGGGGGTTAAATAGAACCTACCCATGTGGTTAGGTAGGGACCATCTAAGGAGACACCTAGGGGCTTGTTTGAGTTATGGGATATTTAAGGACTATTTTAGGGGCTACACAATGCCTACATATGGGGTCACATAAAGCTTACTTGAGGGCTTCCTATGGACTACCTTGAGAAGCCACCTTAGGGTTAGTTAAGGTCTATTTAAGGAGACACTTAGGGGCCTACCTAGGTTATGGAATATCTAAAAACCATTTAAGGGGTTGCATAAAGCATATTTAAGGGGTTACTTAGTGGCCTATAGAAGGAAGCTATATAAAGCTTACTTGGAAAGCTTCCTAAAGCCTACCTTGGGAAGCCACCATATGGTCTACCTAGGTTAAAGAATATTTCAAATCTATTTTAAGGTTACATAAGGCCTACTTAAGGGCTCTTCAGGGATTACCTAAGGAGATATCTAAGAGTTTAAATTAGGGTATGGGATACCTAAAGGTTACTTGGTGGGTTACATAAAAATTACCTTTGGGTTTAGTTAACTAGATTTCTTACATTGAAGGATACCTAACAATTATTTGAGGTGCTATTTAAGGTTGATTCATAGTTTAAAAGGGGCTACATAAGGGGGTACTCAAAGGGATGCAATTTGTGAACATATTGTTTTTATGTCATGTTCACAAACTACATTTCCAATTGCAAGAGAACTAATGACATCAAAATAACATGTTCACAAATATGGAACATAGATTCAAAAACACACCAAGGTTTTGGTCACACTCAAAACACAAATTTGCAATAATCCAAACATTAACATTAAAAAATTTAACCAAAAAGTGAATTTAAGAAAATAAAATCAAACTAAATAAGGAAATAATCATTAAACTAACCAACTTATATATATATAATGAAGATTAACTAATTGAGCTTGGATTTTCAACACTCCCCTTTAAGCTCAAGTTCACATTTAGTACATTAAACATGCTTTTGGAATTTTACAACTTTTATGTATTTCAAACCTTTATAAAAATGTTAGCAATTTGATTTTTATTACTAACATGAACAAGGTCAATTTCCTTTGTTAGAACTTTCTTTCTCACAAAGTGATAATGCACCTTAATGTATTTTGTTTTTAACAATTTATTGAATTATTAACAAGTAATATGCTACTAATGTTATCATAATGGATGATAATTGTAGCATCCATTAATTATTCCAAGTTTTAAAACAATTTTTGTAACCAAATTATTTCACATGTAGCCATATTTGAATTTATGATTAATATTAGACAATCATAAAGGACAAAAATGATTAATAACTCTAAAATCATTATAGACAAGTTGTTTACGACAATAGTCATTTAGGACATGATATGGCACAACAATGTGGTACATTTCATCCATTAATCATAAAGGGTGTATGGGAAGTCATTAATGATCGTTTGATAATAGTTTAATCATTGTCTTATTTAAATTATTATTACAAATTAAACCCAAAAAATTGGGGAAATTTATTATTTTAAATTTATAATAATAATAATAATAATAATTAATTTGCTATATATAATATAACGAATAAGAAATTTTTATTCCGAATTTTTTTTCATTACTATTTATCTTATCAATTATTAAGACATGTCACCACCTAAGCTAGGTTATGAACCTAATTTAAATGGTTAAGTAGACCACTTAATCTATTTACTTAAATTCCTAAGTAACCATTTAACCTGGGTAATCTAAGTAGGTACAAAATATTCAATCAATATTCCAATTTTGATTATAACAAAATATCATTTGTGAAATTTGATCCTTGGACTCTAATGATGAAATTCAATTACTTTACCATTAAGCCACCCCACTTATTGTGTAAATAATTTAATGCTTATTCTATTACATCATATTTCATTTGAACATTATACAAAACCTCAACTTTGATCATTCATATCTTATTGATAATTTGTCCAAATGAAAAAACTGAAAATTATTTCATAAAGTTCCTTCAATAATATGCACAATTATATATATATTTAAAAATAAGTTCATTTCAAAAGAATATTTGAATTTTTTAATTGAATAGCATTGCAATGACGATTTGTTGAAAGAATAAATTTAAACACATGATTTGTAAATGTAAAAATCCTAATACAAGAAACAATAAAAATATATCTTTCATATCTTAAACCTTCATTTGATTTAAGAATTTGTATTATACAATTTTTTTCCAATATATCATAATTATACTAATAATTTTAAATTTAAACATATGAGTCCATGTAATTTATCCACTTAAAATATTTACAAATGGATCATAAATCAATTAAATCTAAATATATATATTCAGATTTTATTCACACCATTAAAATTCGAACCCAATATATTAACTAATTTTTGGAAATTATGAAATTTACTCATTTTACACATTATAATTTAATAATATTTTTTAATAATATTATGTTACACATGTATTATATTTATATTTATATTTATTTAATTTTATGATAAAACTTTAATGTACAAATCAATTATATATTTTACACATCTTACATTTTTATTTTATTTTAAAATTAAAATATAAAAATTTATTTATAATATATCATAATTTTACCAATCAAATTATTTCAATGTATAATATCAAAATTATTCACATTGAACATTTAAAATGGATCATATTTCAATTTTTTTTTTAAAAATGTAAGAAAGGCTTTTATATTACCTATGTGTATAAGATAATCAAAATCAATTCCATACATGTCATAGTTTCTTATGTTGGTTTATACTCATATTAAATTACTAGTAGCCATTTCTGAGTCATTGTAAAATAAATTTATGATCACATTGTTTATGCAATGACACACCATTTTGTCCAAGTCATGTGCATAGTCATTTGCATAGTCATATTTGAAAAATATTATTCTAATCACATTTTCAAATGATATTTTAAACATCCATGTACTTTGTTATTGATCATTGATGCCATATGGATGAAAATTTATAATATAAAAAAATGTCATTTTTCTTGTTATCACATCATCATCTACTAGTCAAATGCATCACTAATATATAACTATGATTTTTTTCACATAGGATTTGAAATAATATTCTATGATTATAATCAATTATGTAATTGTTTAGAACATTTACTCATTGATTTCTTGGTTGCAAAGGAAAGAATTCCTTGTAATGATATCTATCATGAAACAAATCCATTGTCTTTGAAATTTTGAGGATAAAAAGGCCTCATACTTTTTAATAATTTGTCCAAGTTTCACTTCAACATTCTTTGACAATTAGTCAAATCTATTTAGATTTAAACAATTTAACTTGCATAACCTTTGTTCTTGTAACTTTTTCCTTTTCTTTTCCTTCATTTATTTCCTTTCTTCTTTTCTCTTTTACATTTGAAAAATTCTTATGAAATAATGAAATATTTTCAAATAAGTTAATTATAGACACTTTTAAACTTTAGATTTCTTTCAACCTTTTCACCAAACAACTTAAAAGATTTTGTACCATGTTAACAAATAAGAAATCAAGTGCAAAATTTAAATGATTTTTTTGCAAGAAAACTAAAGACATCAAAATAACATGTTCACAAACATGGAACATAATTCAAGAACACAACAAGGTTTTTGTCACACCCAAAGCAAACAAATTTGTAAAAATGAAAAAAGTGATTTAAACACCAAGAAACTTAACCAAAAAGCCAATGCCAAAAAAATTAATTAAACCAAATAAGGAAATAATCACCAAATTAACCAATTTACATTTTTTTATCCAATGACTAACTAAGATTAATTAAATGAACTTGGATTCTCAACACTTAAGGGCTACTTAAGAATTACTTAACATGATCTACCTAGGGTTGATTCATAGGCCCCTAGATGTAAATCTTATTGAGTTCTTTAAATAGTCGTTAAAAATCCCCTAACTTCAGTTTTAGGTTTACAAGCAAAAACAAAAAAATGTCAAAAGAGGTTTTTAGAATCAACTAAACATGTTTTTTTGCATGATTGTTTTTTGCACATGCAATCTAAATCTAGAGTTAGAGATTTTGAACCTAATGAATATAAAATAATTAGTCAAATCATTTAATAAAAGAATAATTTCCCTTACAACCCTTTGTTTCAAATTTTCAAAACTTCGAAATTTTCATATGATTTATTTCTTCATCAAATTGACCTAATGAACATGTAGTTCCATAAAAGGAAACATGGTTTTCCTATACAAAACGTTTGATATCAATTGCATCATTTGATACATTCCTTTATAAAATATATATAATATGGACAATCATTTGACTATAAATTGATCAAAGGCCCAGAAAAACTTCTATATAACATCCAATAATTATTGGACCTTTTTTAAAGCTTTTTTCTCAATATTTCAATAGTAGGAATAAAATATTTTCTCAGTATATCGTAGTTGCAATATCTTGAACAATGTGAAAATCTGGAATTATCCTTTCCAATTCTTTTTCAATTATACACTCTTTTTTGAAACCCCAAACATAAATGAACTTTCTAAATAATCTTTATCATGTAACCTTATGTAAACTTAAATTTATTTTCTTTATTTTAAATAATGCTTAAGTAGGCCTTAGGTAGCTTTTAAATGTGCCCTAGGTAACCCGGCCTTACATAAATCCTAACCTAGTTAGCCCCCTACTCTAGGCAGCCCCTAATCTAGGGACGGAAACCTAAGTAGATTGTACTCTGATTAGAATAAAAACTACGATGACCACTTGAGGATGTTTATCCTTACTTTTGAGGAGTGATTCTTACTTTCCCAAACCTTATGGATAACTCAAAAAGGAAGAGTGATTGAGCCCAATGTGAGGATTACTTTATTGATATAAGTTTAATAGGCAATGTGCTTTCTAAAATTATTTTCAGGTATTTAAGGACTTGTAGGTGAACTAGGTTTGGACTAGTATGGACTATGGATGGCTAAGTTGCTTGTTGATTAATGTCTAGTTCCTGCTTATAGAGTATGTTAGTGGAGGAATGCATCATCAAATAATGTAACTTTTTGTGGACCTTAGTAATGCCACTTACTGGTTTGGTTAATATTTTTATTATTAATGTGTAGCTGGTTTGGGTTTCCTATTCAGGTGGGACAAGAAGCCATATGCTAGTCCCACTCTTGGTGCGGGTAAGTTTCATGTGTAACTTGAATTGACTTAGAGAACACACTTGGAATGTGAATTAACTGTTGGGAAAACCGGTTACACTCTGGAAAATCCCTTCGCCACCTAAAGGGAAGGCAATAGTTACTGGTGCCACTGTGTTAATGCTAGGTAGAATGGGACGAATGTAGTCCTTGACATGGGCTAGCTGCCACATTCCGATGTGGAATGGGTCCCTAGTAGGCCCACAGTGGTCTTGACCCTTCCAAACAAGCCTGGTAGGCTTGGAATGGGTCCACCACTATCATAACATATTGCTGGAAGTGGACAACGGAATCTCAATAGTGAAATAATATTGCAGGAGAGGACAAACTGAACCAAGTGGGGGTACACAAAGCAGAACCATGCTTATCACCACATTTGGGTTTAGTTGTAGGGGAGGTTCCCCCTACCAGTGCATTCTCCTTAGGGAGGGGCACCCCAGGGTGTGAGCCCAATGCAAGGGTGTTCCCAAACCTCAGGAGAATGCACAAGTACAGGAACCGGCCCTTAACTAAACAACTTTCTTTTGATTTCCTCACTTCTTTCCCATTTTGTGGACAACAAATATTTCCATGGGAACATGGGAACATCGAAAATTGGGGTAGCTCCCCAAGCATACATCCCCTAGGGTTCTTCTGAACACACATAGAAAATAAAAAAGGGAGTTGTTTGTGGGTTTGAAGACTAGAGGCACACAATAACAAGGCATCACAGACACGCTGGCCCTACCAGTAGACAAGATGTTGTACGCCTACCTCCTGTGTCCACACTCTGAACACCAAAACAATCCCTTCCAATCTAAACAGTCTAAACACTTTCACCAAAGAAACCAGTTCAACTAAGGTGAAACTGCTTCTAATAAGGTAAAACTTCCAAAAGTTGGATCCAATGCGATAGTCCCTGTCACTGTGGGGGTTTAGGCCCAATAAAGCCGTAGCTGCAAAACTCCATCCAGATGCATGCACACCTGGTTTCATGCTTGATAGCAAATGGAACTTGATCAGACTAGAGCGAACACAACAATTACTTGATCAGGACTAATTCGTGATCACTTAGTCTTATAGTAAACACACACTTACAGTGCTCTAGACGTGCCAACACTGTACAACGAAAGCAAATTACACATTGAACTAATTCATGGTTAGACCCTCCTGATCAATTAGTCTAGTAGTACTAAGCACTAAGCACACACTTGCGCGAGCTTTACTTTGACAATAAATACCAGTATCAAGAGAAAGAATAGATTGAGATTTCTACACTCTAGCTGGTGCTAGGTGCATTTTGTGGAAGCCCAACCAATTTGGCGGTTCGCACGGTCGAAAACCATCTCGTGATCCGCTTGCGCTATGTTACCAATGATCGTTGGAATGCCAGGAAGAACTAACAGAATGGTAAGACATAATACGCCGGTTTCCGTGGATGGTAGAAATACGTTCTCCGCATAGAGCACGAAGTCGACAAGTTCTGCACCAGACACAGATTGCAAGTGGAATACTATTTTCGGTGGTATGGTACTCGCAGTAGCGCTACTTACATCGAAGCATACGAAGGGTGGAATACTTACTACAGGGAAATCGTACTGCCTCCCAAATTCCTGCAACCACCCACACACGAAAGCCCACCCGTGCGCAATACACGTGCTTCACACTTAGGACATCTTTCTATTAGGCTGCTGTGATCACAGCGCACTGTGTAACTGTGATGGACACAACAACCTATGGAAAGAGAGCGTTACTGTCCTGCTGCGGGTCTGATAATTGCTACACAAATTAGTCATATGCTACTTTCTTTTTCTGGGGATTTTCAATTGTTTTTGGAGTCAGTTTGTAGATTGAGAGTGCGATGGCCTACTGATGGCAACAAGGAAATTAATTATGTCTGTTGTGGACACTATGAACCTGATGATCATGACATGACTCACCAGGAGGACCAACTCGTAGGCAACGAGTGTCAACAGCGTGAAAGTGGTGCCGGAGTCGAAGATGACGCCACCGCTGCCATCAGTGGGGCCTATGTTAAAAATGTCCGCTGGAATGTCCAACCATACATCTCCTACGCTGATTCCAGTCACGTTCACGTAATAAAATGTAGCAGATGGAAAGACTGTGTTGGGATACATGGGTGTGTAGGTCGAGATGTTGGTTTCAGGAACTCCAAAGGAGAAAGTGCTATGATTCGCCGCGGTGCCGCTAAAGGGGATCAAGCAGTAGGAGAAAATGTCGGTAAAGCCTGAGACCAAGGACAACTGGCTAGGCAGAGAGAAATTGCCTAGGTCTAGACCCACAAGTCCGTCAGTTCCTGGGAATCCATTGTCGCTTTCATCTTGACCACATCCAAACGTGATATGTTCGATAGCAAAGGAGGATCCGTTTAAGGCCGTGAAGGTGAACGTTTCCTTTGCTACAATACCGCTGGTGTAACTTGAGTCTGCGTATTCGTAGGTGTATTCACAGGAACCCCTGCCGACGTCACAAGTAGTTGGAGTTGGAAATCCCTGACACAAACAGACAACAGCACAGCAAACAATTTAAGTCGATGATCAGTGGATTTCAACCTGTGGGATATGTGGAATGAAGTCGTAAGTCAGCCACTAATTCCTTCAGAAGTCGCCGCGAGTTTTGAGAATGATTCAAATTAAAAAATCGACCTCAGAATGGGATTTTGCATAGTACCGTGCACGCGGCGTCGGTGCACGAGGCTTTATGGTAGGAGGTGGACCGGGTCGGATCAAACGGCTTATCAGTAGCGTTGACGATACATTTGATGCAAGGCTTACAATTCAGCCACACTAGGTCACTTCCAGTATCAATGATTACAATGAAATGTTGCGGAGGTGTGCCTACAGACACTGCCATCGCGTATTCACCCCCTACCACTACTGCTTCCACCGGACTGTCGAAATTTCCTCTAGAGCTTGCGTGTAGTACTCTACGTGAGAAATACTCCGCACGTGTCAAGCTCCTTCTCGCCGCCGCCGCAATCCTTTCTGATTGCGAGCTAGTGTTGTATGTACTTGCAGCTGACGCGGGCGAGTCCGGATGATCTCTATGTATCCAGTACGATTTCAAGACCTGTAAAATTAAGCAGCTACCAAAGATGTGGTCAGGAGCTTGATCTAGATCACGTCATGAGTTCACTCCGTAGGAGCTGGGTTCACGTTCTAGATTATACTAATCATATCAATCCCTGAATGAATCATATACCATCTAGAGATTCTTCAAGTCAATGCAAAATTGGTCCACAAGTTCGCAGAGTCCCAGGGCCGGGGGACCGCAGTACCAACAAAAGAGAGTTCAATCTAGTTTGCACCTTGTCATAATTTACTTCTTGGGTGGTCGACGTCTCATCATCACTTGGTCTCGCCCTTCCTGTTGAAAGGATTTGCCTCCCTAAACAAATCTGGGTGCTAGCCTGAAGCATGATGGCAACCACCAATACCAAAATCCCTGGAGCTCGTCTGATCAGTAAAGACTCCATGGGGTATAATAATATATCTCAAACTTAGAAGCCGCCTGTCTCCTTAACTAGCTGATAGCAGTCGAAGTTATTGCCTATGAACTGCAATTCATGAACTTCAGAGCAAAATTGACAAACTTTATAAGAATCTATATATAATGAGTGAGTTTGAACTGCTTGCATCTGACATGCTGCTGCACCCCTTTCAGGACTTACTAGCTACTTGTCAAGTAGACTTTCTATAGTAGAGAGCTTTCTGGGAGCTCTAGTACTCTACTAGCTGGTGAGTAATTTGCAACTCTTCACTCGTGCTTTTCATACATGATCTAGACATGTAATCCTGTTAGAACCAGGCAACCCACCCAAAGAGCTGCGGTTGCTTCAAATTGACACTTTCTAAATTTATGCACTTCTTTGAATTTGTTGCACGCGGCAAGAGCACGCACGCGGTCTCCTACAGTAATAATTCGTATCTAGATCTATTGTTCCTGGGTACCATATCTAGTCAATTACATCACTAGTAGGTACCTAGCCACTAACAATCTGCCGAATTTTTGGAAGTACTTAAAAATTTGTTTCACTGAAAAAAGCAAAAAAAAATGAAAAACACTGGAGTTCCACAGTCTCAAATTTTGAATATTTCAGAACATAATTAACAAGCTGTGCACTTTACGTTTTGGCAAAATCCATTTACTCTCTAGAGCTCTCTAGGATGGTTTTTCCCAAATTATCACTCAAGAGATTCCTCTTTTCTCCCCAACCCTTTTGAGAATTTTTTAAGTCATATTCATCAGTCATAAGTTGATAGTCCATATAATCCATGGCCACTTACATCCTTGCTTAGTGACTAGGCCATCGGTGGTCTTCGGTAGCGATTAAGCTAAAGAGAAAGGAGAGCTCCACCATCTCAGGGCACCAAGGAGCATAAAAGTCAACAAGCAAGCCCGCATTTGAAGGGCCCGGCCCAAACTTCTGAGCCTCGCTGTGGCCCACATTTGCATGTATTTCCAAGTAATACGGGAATCTCTGTTTTAGACGACAAAATGTAGAGTGGTAAAGCCCCCTCCCCCGACACCACCGCCCCCCCCCCCAACATGAAATAGGGCCTGCCTCTTAACTGCATTCTTTTTTCACGATGTCCCCAAATTTCTGCCCGTGCCATTAGCCCAGGCCAAAATTGGTGACCAACAGTTTTGGAAATAGAAATTTCATGCAGGCAATCAGAAGGCTTAGCATGCACTCAAGAACGATTCAGTTTCTTTTTCTCTTTTTTTTTACAGGGGCAGGGACAGGAATAAGTTCCCAAAGAGTTCCCAAGTTCCCAAAGTGTTCCTAGATGCATTCCCCAAGATGTTCCCAACTGCACCTGGGTCTTATCCCATATGGTTTGCCCAAAGTTCAACTCCCATTATATAAACTAAACAAGGTGAAATTCAAGGGTGCACATTTGTTTCAATTTTGCAATTGGGGTTTCAAAGAGGTGCTTCTATTGGGGGCATGCCCAATATTTCCAAAAAAATTGCTGATGGGTGAATCAATATCAAAATATCTGGACCCCTCAATTATACATGTTTTGGGTGTATAATGAACTTAAAGACAAAATTTCATCACTCAAGAGATTTCATCACACATTTTATCGGGAAACCGGGCAGACACGAGAAAGGAAATGCAGGAGTAGTTTTGTACCATTTTGCATGGGTAATAATGTGATAATTTCCACCCTGTTGAAAATCTCCCCATGGGCGATTCACCTAATGTCAAGGTGGTAAATCCCCAGCCAGGAGCATGACATCCTTGAAACAATCAAAGGCCCACGCGCGAATACCATGTGCTTTATGTCTAAGATGCTGGCCACAATGAACGGACACCCATGACCACACCATCCACTGGATGCCTGCTATTACTCAGTTGTGGATGAATTTCAACTGAGTTAGTATATGGTTTCACCTTGGTAACCAATTTGGTAAGAAATAGGTCTCATATATATAGGTAGATAGGTAGGAAAATAGATAACAACTAGGTAAGTAGATGGTTTATACACATACGAAAGGGCTGCTTTTACTACCTACCCATGAACAACCTATTTGTTGATTGCTTGTAGATAGGTAGTGTAAAAAAAAAGCAACTGAGCTAACCACCATGGCTTTAAAAAAAAGGCAAGTGAGCTAACCACCGTGGTTAGCTAGGGAACTGGAAGCCAACAGAAAACTGTTTCCTCACAACTTACCATCCATCATCCTTCCTAGTGAGCTTGTGTGTGCTGGTTTACTGTGGCCTAAGATACCGATTTGGTATCGAGCTGGTGACGAAACAGGACAAAATCGTACTTTGAATTACTTGTCTTCATGGAGTCAGGTGGATGTACGTGATTCCAATTTCTCAAGCAGCGTTTTGTCCTTCTTATCCTTTTCTTCGGAATCACTTGGAGAAGAAAAGGGAATTCGGAAAAAAATCAGTTTTTTTAATATTTTGGGAGAATATTTTGAGTGAGTGTAGACTTTTAATGAAATTGCGGAAAAAAATCAGTTTTTTTAATATTTTGGGAGAATATTTTGAGTGAGTGTAGACTTTTAATGAAATTGCACGGAGAAACAAAAACTTCAACTCAGCAAAAAGAATGAGATCAGGAATCAGAGTTAATTGCTGACTTTGAAGCCGTGCTGCATCTAGGTGTGAGGTGCCACTTTTTCCTTGTTGGGCCCTGCCCCCACAGGGACATGGACTATCACATTGGATCCAACTTTTGGAAGTTTTACCTTATTAGAACAGGTTTCACATTATGCGAATGGGTTTCTTTGGTGAAAGTGTTTAGATTGGAATGGATTTTTTTGGTGTTCAGAGTGTGGACACAGTAGATAGATGTCCAACATCTTATCTATTGGCAGGGTCAGTGTGCCTTGTTAACATCCAGATTTATAGGATAACTAGTATGCTGGTCAGTGGAATGAATGATCCAAGCTTTGAGGTATTGCAAGCTAACATTACACTTCTAAGTTGAAGAGCAGTGGTGGGGCTGGCTGGCTAAGTCCCTTCCCTTTCGTCCAATTCAACATCAATTAATTAAAACTCAGATGTTTCAATCTTTCAGAAATTTCAAGGACAATTTGTTGAAAGTGTCAAAAAAATTTCCAGACAATATTGTTTAAGTTGTTGAAATCTTCACATTGAACAAATTTTACAAAATTCGCCATATTTTGAGGGGAAAATTATTAAAAGTCATTGCATGTAGACATTCCATTCATGGAGTTCTCCATACAAAGCAGGATTTTTTTATAAAATTACAACTCATTTAAGACAATCACCATTCAATATTAATTAATGTTGGGATCCTCGGTAGTGGATCTTCTTTAAAGAATTTGAAAGAAGAAACCTTGAACACAAAGCTTCAAGCGACTATTAATCCTACAATTTCATTATCTTTGAAAAAAATCTTTTAAATCTTAATTTTCAACCCTTATGTCAAAAAATGAAATTTATAACTCCATTCATGATTAAAACTTTATTCATATATGCTTTAGCAACTAAATGATTATTCAAATCTATTGCTTATGTCATCTAGTTGTAATCAGTGTTGTCAAGTTATACAAGCTTGACTAATTATGTTATGCATAAATGCATTTCCTAAAATTGCATCAATTTCAAAAAAATAAATTATACATATCCTCTAGATATAAATTGATCACTGATTTTGAATTATTCATATCCATGCATGGAAGACACTTCAATTAACCGGATGCATATCTGTATTTGAGATTATCTAAACATGTGTATAGTTATGTACATTTTTTTTTTTTCAAATTCCTCAAGTAGATGCAATGGTTAGGATCCCAAGCATTAATTAGCAATAAATGACAATTGTCTTGGAATGACATTAATGTTTTTGGGAATCCTACCTAATTTGAACGACCTTCAAGAACACATTGTTTAAATCTAAGGACTTCTGGATTTTTTCCCTCAAAATATCGTGAATTTTGTGTACTTGTTTTTAAAAACCCTTTGTTGCATTCGCCAACCCCTTTTTTTCGCCAAGTTGCGAAAGTTTTGGAAAAAAAACACTATTTTTGTATGGAAGCTATACATAACCAAAAAATTATACATATTCAGGAGGAAGTTTCAAGGTTTATGGTTCTTTAAGGTTAGGAGGATACTCATTCACACTCAAAACCTTAAGCCTTAGTCAGCATTTTGATTGAGAAATGACAAATTAGCAATGCATATCCTCTATGCATATCCATGATTTATTAGCATTCAACAATCATTTATTCATAACAGGCAAACGGGGGAAAAAAAATTGACTGCACAACCATCTATATATGAAAGTATGTGGGACTTAAAATATACATATTCATTTATTTTTTCAGAAGTGAGAATATTTTTTATCATATATGGAGTTTTGTTTGGAAATTGGATAACCAAACAACACTAATTGTAATCATTTATATCATTCGATTCCATTTTCATGATTATAGTCATTTATATCACTTGATAGTCATCAACGAATGATCAGAAGCTCAAATGATTGTGAAATCATGGTCATCAATTTTTCAATTAAATCAAATAAAATTCATGGAACGATTAAATTTTAATTTTTTCATATTAATATTTTAATTGATTTCTGGTCACCACGTGGTACCTTAAGTTAAATTCAAAAAATAATTATCCACTTATGAATTATCACATGGCACCCTATCCCCCCAAAAAATAATTATTGACCACTTATGGGCTATCACATGGTACCCTAAAACTAATAAATGAACATTTTGACCCAATAAAGTGATACCACATGATGACCAAGGCCTAAAAAGGTTAATCTAAGGAATTTAATTTGGTCATTTAAACTAAAAGGGTTTGAACTATGCAACCTAGCCTAAGGCACATACATTAATAACAAATTTAGAATAAGTTAAATAAATTAATCATATAATGTAATCCTAGGTTGCAAGTGTGAAAAGTTGAATCCCTCACCTTACCTTTGAGGGTTCAAATCCTTAACCATTACACCACAACGTTTGATTTGTAACATAATCAACCACCACAACATTATAAACACTAACATATTCTAGCCTAGGTTTATCTAAGCCACCCACCAAGTTTAACCCAAGCTAACTCAGGCATCCTAGACTATTATAAGCTAATTTAGTATAAACTAAAATTACTTGGGTTAAATCAAGTTAAATATAGGTTAAACTTATAATTTAAACTTGAACTAAACCTAAAGGTTAAATTTAAAAGCTAAATTTAACCAAATTTAAAAGTTAAACTTAAATATTAAACCTAAATTAAATGTAAAATTCCAAATCACCCATGATTACACACATCATATGTCATAATGACACATTTGAACATTAACATTACATAAATTCAAAATAAAAAACATGTGGATTTAAAGTTGATTGTCAATCACCTACCAAACCTTTAAGTTATTCACTCACAATGCAAAAGGTGAATTTCTTTCCAATGCAACTTTAGTCTTGTGAATCGATTCTACCCATGTGGGTTGGTTCCCACATACCCTAAAGTGTTTGGTGCTTCCAACAATCCTTTCAAATATGGCCATAGGGTGTTGATCAAATAATTACCTTCTATTTTTTAATCAAAAGGCGAGGGCAATATGTCCATTTTCATTTTGTCAACTCCTCACATTAAGGCTTAAGGCTCCATCATGTCACCAAAACAATGTGCTTCAATTGTGCAAAATTTGTGGCTATGGAACATGTTTAAATTTTCAAGGATGCATTTAAAGCTTTTAAGCTGGTTATTGTTTGTTTCATTTAGTATTGACGTATTTGCTTTACAATGAGATTAAGTTGTGTTTGTTGTCAAGATGAGACTAATTACAACATTTGATATTATTTATTTATTTTGTAGTCCACCAAACCCACATTAATCAATAAAGGAAGTTCATCACTTGTTGCAATTAGTTTTGCACCTCTCTTCATGCAAGGTCATGTCAAGATGAGATTGATTACAACACTTGGTAACTTAATTTTATTTTTTCTTGAATGTTCTTCAAGGTTCTAGTCTCAAAGTAGTTGCCACCATCACTTTGCTAACATGTAGTTTTGTATTCAATCTTTCTTTTTGTAGAGATATTTGAGTTATTAATGTTCCAATGTCACCCAACATTACTCAAGTACTATTTTTTGGCTTTGTCTTGTTTGTTTTAATATTTCTTGTAGTGTGTAAAAAGGAAATGTGTGGCATTTGCATGGAGAACAAAATTAAGATCTTGCATTTTTTTATTACAACCATGCCATGTGTGGTGTGGCACTCTTGATAGTTATAAATTTTGTGTAATCAATGGCATTAGCTTGTGAACATGAGTTTGAATGAGCTTTAAAAAATCGTTAATGGAATATTCCATGTCATGTAAATAAAATACTACATAAATATACCTTGCCACATCATTAAAATATTCTCTAGCATGGAATAACTTTTTACCTCATGGCATATGTACATGCATTTGTATATTTGTTATTGAGCAAGGATTTTCAAACAAAGATCATCCTTACAAAAATAAATGTTTAAAATATTTCATTTAGATTATTTTATAAACTTAGCTTGCATCAAATAATTTGAAGTTAATTATTGAAGGCTAGAAACCTTCTCTTTCAAAAATCAAAAATATAAATGAAAAGCACTCTCTTGCACACCACATTCATGAACAAAACCAAAAGACTAAACACATCAAAAAAAAAATTCAAAAATAATGCATTCTTCATGTCAACACTTTACAGCAAGTCTACCATTTTGGAAAATGCTTCACACTCTAGAGAGGACAAGACTCTACTCACCTAACATGATTAATTAAATGTTGGATTTCATTCCAACTCCAATTCAAACAATGAATGAACTCTTCAAACAACCCACAATACATTACATGTTGCAGAATGTAATAAATGTGCTTACACTACACTTGTTTTCCCTACCTTTCTTAACAAGCTTGCCATCATTATGACAAAATCCATGCAATTGTAGGTTGGGTAATCTCTAATCATAATTTAATACAATTTTTTGTTTTCACCTACACCAAAAATGTTGTTGCCATAGCTTAATGGAAGAACTTTTATAGGTGGAAAAATAGTTGCTTTTAAAGCACATCTAGCCTCCCACATGTTTTCATGCTCCTTGAAGAACTTGAATACAACATGGTGCCAAATAGTTTAGTTCTTTCAAGTTTTTTGCCAAGCATATGGTTCCAAATGTGTGTTCATAGGGACAAATTTTTCATTGCCAAATATATTTTGAAAATGACATCTAATAAATTCAAAAAGAACAAAACCAACTTCTTCTAATGTTGTTATTACCTTGAAGCGGACAATTAATGTAAAGTTTGGGATCTACATGGGTTGAACGACCATTTTTTGAAGGGGTATTAAATATTGTCCAACCTATTCTTTATCACCCTATTATTATCTAATTTTTTAATATATATTAAAGTCACCCTAGATTAATTATAATCCATTATTATAATTAAATTGATTATGGGTAAAATCAAGCTAATAAAAGCCAATTTTGGTGTGACCAGTCTTTGGTTTTGATGTACATAAGTTTCATAAACTAAATTAAACTTGAGAATATATGTTGTATTTATGTGAAACCTTTTCTAATATATTAATTCAACATTTAGTAAAGTTTGAAAGGTAATCCAATAAATATAGAATACATTTTAACACATTTACAACCTATAACCAGTGCTTTTCAACACAATGAAATAGTGTAAAAACATTGTTTAAGCAATGTTGGACTATTCATGACTTTTCCTCCAATCCTATGTTGCCACATCATCTTTTTAGGACTAGTCATAATGAGTCAAGAGGTTGTTGTTGGCTCCTATTACCCATTTTAACTAAAATTTACCCTATTTTTAACTAATTAACTCATAATTTTTACTCAACAACGAATATATTGCACCATATATTTTTACTCATGTATTTTTTACTTTTTTTACTAATATCCCCCTCGGGGTTATTACATCCTAAGTGAAATTGGTTCCTTCTTGAATAGGCCATATTACAAGCACAAGGGGTCTATCAACCTCATACTTCATTTCGAAGCCTCCCACATAATGATTAAAATCATCATGACAAAACCAAAATCTATGTGACTTTCAAAAATCACCTTTGAAGCTATTCCACCAACCATCATAATATGGAGCAGGAATGCCAATAGTCATTTTTTATGATATGATTTTCACCCTACAACTCTCATGGCCAATGTCTTTTTGTAAAGCATTGCATTGAGTGTTGGATTTAGGAGGACAATGTTTAATACACTAGACACCACGTCCACAAGTACTTTCACAAATTTCCCCATCAATATGTGTGAAAACAAAAATCCCACAATTGGTTCCAACAATGGGCAAAGGACCATTGTCATGTGCTTGGGTGTTGATGCCAATGGAAGTTTTGTCAATTCATGGACGAGAGAAATTAACATTTGTGTGAATCGTCTTCTAATCCAAAGGGGAGATTTGCACTTCATTTGCAAGATTTAAAAACCCCCTCACCCTCCAAATGTAACGTCCTTGATGCATAAGAAATCCCAATGCATATTTTGTGATAATTATAGCCAATAACAAGCGGTTTCCAAGTTCACTAACTCTATGTAAACGAAATTCATTCCTATTTGGACCTTTTCTTATAGACCACCATTCAAATACACTATACGCCTAGTATAATGTATTTTACTTGAAAGTTCTTACATAATCATCAAAAGTCAAAACATACAGCCTGGTAGCGTTTTTTATTAACTATTGGAACCAAACATTATGGACCATTTTAAACAAATTACATGGAGACATGTCAACAACCTCCTCCATTTTGAATTTTTACAAACAAATAAAATGAATGGATCCATTCATTTTTGGGGTTCCAAAAAAATGAAAAAATGTTGCAAAGTTTTTTAAAGGTTACTTTTTGCAAATGGTATTTACACAAAACAAATGTAAATGAAAAAAATTGAACAGTCCAAGATAAGATAATTCATGTGGTGGTGGTAACTTTTCGCATAATTACATAATTGTGCATTGACATTTTGGTTTACAAGAAAAATCACAAAAAATGCCAAAATCAACTTCTAAAATCAATTGAACATGATTGTAATATGCTAACTTAAGTCACATTGGCCGCATGTTACCATAGTACCTTGGCACCTTTGACATTAATTATATTATTCCCAAAAATTTTGAAACTTTCAAAAGACATTTTTTCCACAACAAAATTTGTTGAAATCTAGTGATTTTGAATTCTTTTGTTCTACAAAAATCTAGGGAATTAGGGCCATTTTTTCACAAAATCCTGTTTATGAGTCAAAATCATATTTTTCAAGTTTAAAAAATGTGAAAATTTGACACAAAAAGAAAACATTGCAAACCAAGCAAATTTTCCTTACAATCTAACAGAAAACTCGAATTTAAACAATGTCCGTGATAACCAACCATAACACATGTATTTGATACAAATGGTGAGTTGATGGAGATGATTTTGTTTAATATCCATTGTATTTTACATCAAGAATCCTTCTTGTCATTTCTTGCAAGAGATTGCCATTGCCAAAATTAATATTGTGAATTTTTTGAAAAATATGTAGATATGTTTGATAGAGAAGAGTCACAATTATTATTACTTTTGTTAATAATGGAAATCATGACCATTGAAACAATAATGATTATATGAGTACTCATGAAGTATACATGTTTAAAGCAATCATGGTTTGGGTCATTGTTTTCTTTCTAGTTAAATTTGGCTAGTTGGCTTTTTTTCCAAAATGTTTAATGTGTTTTTTTGGTTTTCTAGTTGCCAATACAAATTTATTGATGTTCATAAAGATTCTTACAATCATATGAACTTCATTTCATTTCAAGGGATCCTATGCAAAGGTTTAAGGTTTGATGTGTTACTTCATGTATTTATGTACATTAGGATTTGAATATCATTTTTCATGTCTAAAGTGTTCATTTTCCCATGAACAATGAAACATGATGTTCCAATCTTAATGTTTTGTGATCCACTCCATGAAACTATAGTCAATAGTGCCCTATCCATTATTGTATGTAAAAGATTCTCAATAAGAAAATTAGAAACTTCAAGATTTAGGGTTTTACATTATTGTTTACCTACAAAAATGCTACTAGTAATTGGATTGACACCACATTAACAAATGGATCACAATCAAAGAACATATATATCCAACAATAGACTTTTATTATGTAAACACACCCATTAATACTAAGAACATATAATTTAATTATTTACTTCATCATGTGCCATGTTAAATTGTGAAGAATTTTCCTTCTTATGCATCCAAATCACTTTTCTCTACAAAAATAATCCTTAAAAGTACATGACCAAATAAAAATTCATGACAAAAAAAGAAACACAAAAGAAAGTGCAACCTAAGTGAGTTGTGCATCAATTCTCTTTGATGAAAAACATTGATTTGACAGTAGGCAAAGTTCATTGATCAAAAACTTCTTCGATATGACATAGGTGCATGCCAAAGTTGTTATATTCCAAAGTTTGGGGTTCTTGTTCTTCAAGGTTTAAGGTTTGTGTTGAAGGTTTTGGGTTCCCCCACGAAGCTTCTTAATCAACCATTTGAATGCTAAATTTTATTCACCCAAGGAGCTTCACCACTTCAACTTATCTCTCAAGCCAAGTTTGCAATACACGTGAAAGAAAGGAAAGAAGAAACATTGGGGCATGCAAACAAACCATTAAATGTGTGCACATTTAAAGTCATAAACACCAACAAGGGCCATGAAGTGAACAAGGGTGCCTCTATTGTTTTTTCTAGCAATGCCTTTGCAAAAGCTTTATTATTGAAAATGGCTCCATTTATGTTTGCAACTTTGCTCCTTCATCTAGTTTGGATATTCTTTCGAAGTGTATCATTTCCTCATGTTGTCTTCTCCTTTGGATTCACACTTTCAATTCCCATCATTAACTTCATGGTTTGCAACCTTTGTCATAGGTTTTTTAAATTTTACATTCATGCCTTGTTGAGTCATTAATTGAAGTATTGAGATCATTTCCATCATTGCCCAAGAGCAATAGGAGGTACATTCTCTCCTACATTCCAAAATAAAAATGCAAAAAAAAATTCTTGCAATATATTTTCTTCTTAGCACTACGTTAACCAAATGTTTAAAAACACTTGAAACAAAAATGTGATGTATGTGAAGTCAAAGTGATCATATATAATCCCAACCATTATGATTGTTCTATTACTTCTAAAATAACATGTTAACCATGCACATCAAGAATCAATAAATGACAAGTGGTTTGAAAATTTTCACCTTGAACATGCTCTTGGGAAAAAAACAAGAATTCTTTCAATAGAAGATGGTCATCCAATCCTTCTTTTGCATGGTCTTATAATTTCACTAGCTTGCAAAGTTTAGTATAACCCTCATGCAATCTTTCACATCTAAAAATGTATAAGGATAACAAAAACCCATACTACACAAAAACTTAACATCTATGATTGAGATATTTGCAACTATGTCCCAATTTTAATCATATGTGTCATTTGGTTGTGCATAGTTGACATTCCCTATTTATCATTAGGACTACATCACTAATGTCATTCACCACCCACCTTTTTAAAATGAAAATGATTGAAAATGTCAAGTGCACTTGTATTACAAAAAAAAGAAAAAGATGAAGGACTTGTCATGAATCATGGTTTTTTTTTAGGGACTTGTCATCATTTATCCAATTATTGAGTCAAAAAAGTTAAAAGATAATTTAACATGTTGTGAAATTACATCATTCTTATTTAAAATTATAAAAAATATGTTAAATTTTTTGAAATAATATCCTTAAGTAATGTAACATTTTCAAATTTTGAAAACTAAAATCATTAAATAAAAAGAAATTATGAAATTCAAAAAATGTGATATTAATTCCATTTAATTTTTTAAAGAATTTATTAAAGACATGACTTTATGTTCTAGAAAGAATAAAAATATTCTACTTCATTTTCATTTAAAAATAAATAACTAAAATTTATAATAATTATAAAATTAATTAATCCAAAATTAAATAAATTGCATCCTTATTGAAAGCCCAAATCATTACATTTGAGTTTTTCAACTAAAATTTTCAAAGTAATGCAATCACATTATTTGTCCCAAGTCTAGCCAAGGTTTGACCATGACATATACAATTGTGTCAATGTAATGGGACTACTAGAAATAATAACAATAATATTAGCATAAAAGTTTAGCAATGGGATTGTTTAGAAACTAGGTCTATCTAAAAATTGAGTTTTTTTGGAAATTGGATAGAATGATCTAGATAAACACATCACTAATGAAGAATGAAGAAACACACCTTTTTTTAATAAATCATTTTTTATGATAGCTTAAAACCTACATTGGTAAGTTACATTTTCTACCACCAAGAATTATATTATAATAACTTGAAGCAATTTTTTTGTCCTCCACATACATTAGATTACCACTAGAGAAATTATGATCGTGGTACCACTAAACAAGATGGAGGTTCTAGGTTGAAATTTAATTAGGAAGAGCCACTATATGAAGTTGACTCTCTATAAGATTAAGCCTTGAGTTTATTCAAATGCAATGTTTGGTATACAATAGGTCTATGTGTTAGGCAACATGAGGAGTGATGGATGAAGAAGAATCAAGCGAATAATGATTAGTTTTTCCACATGTGGGTTTTGAGGAAATGTGTTAGCAACATGATCACAAGAACGAAAAATATGAAGATTTAGAAACCTTGTTGGTTGTGGGACTAAAAATTGTTGGACCCAATGATACAAGAGAAACTTCTTAAACTTGTAAACTTTGTATATGCAAAAAAATCCATCTCATCATATTCATGTTCTACTTTTAGATCTAGTTCTTGCTCTTCTACTTCTACTTTCAAATATGATTTCTATCCTTTTAATTTAAGTCTTAATATTATTATACTAAAAATTAAGATTTCTAGAAACATTTCTAGTGGTGACACCATATTTGTGCCTACACCAATATCTCTATGTCCAAGATACAATCATAATTTTTCCCTCCTCACTCTATACAATAAAAGGCCTCACAACATAAGTGAAAGATTATTAAAGTCTCACCTCTTGGACCAATTATTAAACATTTGGTCAATTTGAAACAAACAATTTTATTTAGTGCATTCTTTGTGTCTATCATTACCCTAGCCTTGGGTAGTGGCAAAAAAACATTTTCACAATAATTTATTGCTAAATGGTACGGTACAAGAGCTTTTCTTAATGTGGGTACAAATTGTTTAAGAAATTTTGGAGCTCTTTATCACACTTCTTGGTAAGGACATGTTTAGAATAAATGTAAGGAGTACAAATAAATGAATTATTACTTTATTAAATTAAAATTTTCCCCACTATAATTATGACTAGAACCCTGTGACTAGGGGAAAAGCTTTGGATTAATTGAAGGTTATTTAATGTCAATTCAAAAATCTCACAATTAAAAGTAATGATTCTATTTGTTAACAAAAAAACTCATGATTGAAGTAAAAAAAACATGTTATTCTTAAAATTACATACATTTGATCTTAAAACTTCAAAATCCCAGTTCAATTTACATACAAACACATATATGTGATTTTCAAATGTTTCATATAAATTTATTCCTTAGACTATTTTTCTTTCTTAAGAAGTCTTGGGAGAAATAAAAATGGTGCTACATATAAATGTGTATCCTTCCAATTAGGACCATCTCAAAACATTCTTCATTGAAAAAAAATCAGAATATCTATTGAGAGAAGTAAAAAAAAAATTGAACAAACCCATTTTGTTTCCATAAAAATAAAATATGAAAAAGACGCTAGTTGCAAAAAATATTAATATTTTGGAAAGATATTTTTCTTGTTGTCATGAGCTAGGTTCCGTCACATTGTCATGCTTGCATTCCCAGGTTGTTAACTCCACAAGTTTTTAGCAATAAAATAATCCCAATTCCATGGATGAGTATCAAAGAAATTTCATCTATGAATTTTCAATGGATGAATGGATGATTTTTTATATGAATATGGACAAATTTTTCATGGATGAAAAATTAAAATTTGATGGAATGAAGTTCATCCATGTAATTACGGTTGTTAGAAAACCCCTTTGATTAACAACATTTGTGGTTGTTGGATGCCTTTTGCTAATGATCCTTATAACTCTTTACATACTTTACATATTCCAATAATGTGAATGCAATAATGGTCACATTTGGATCATTGTTGTCCCTATGGTTAACCACTTTTCCAAGGCATCATGCATTTTGCAAAAAAAGGTACAAAAGATTTTATTTTGTAAACATTTTGCGAAAGGTTAGCAAAAATATTTCAAACAATAATTTTTTCAGCAATTTTTTTTTCCTTTGAATAATTACAGAAATTGAAATTTTAAATGTGATTCTTTAAAGACGATAATGGAATTTTTTTATTTATCCAATATCCTAATGTAGTTCATCATTATTGATCAACACAAAAAATATTTAACATGAAGTGGCAATGCATTTGAAAAAAACCCAAATTGTATAACATCAAAGACAAAAGACTACATCAAGGTCCAACACCATAAACATTGTTAAAATCTAGCAAAAGTTTTGGCCCAGATTTTTTTTTCTTAAAATTTTGGAAATTTTTTTTTTTAAATAAAGATTTTGTGACAAAGAATTATTTTAAATTTTGAATTCAAAATTAAAATGAAAACATAGACCAATTTGGACAATGATGCCATTTTCACCATTTGACTATGTCAATGGAATGAAATTAAACATTATATCAATGGTCATTTTTTCGACAAATGACTTGTCATGAATCATAAAGATTATTTAAAATTTCCACCACCCATTTTTTGAAGTTTTTCTTGCATTTGAACTATTAAATAATCATTATCATAAAAGGATAAATAGTCATATTTTCAAAATGAAAGATGATTGTTATAAAATATTTCACAAGAAAAAAATTAATTATTTAAATGTTAAAGGTCTTTTTCATACTTGAACATACATGAACATTAAGGGAAAAATCAATAAAATGTTTGTCTTGGTAGCCCATTGAGATTAATATGCTTGTTAAACATGGTAATTTCCATTTGATTTTTTGGTTCTTGTCACTTTTAAAAACAAGTCATTGTAGGTGAATTATAAGTTTTTTTCTAACAAAACCATCATAACAACAACAATTTATACAATCAAGATAATATTGGCAAGGATAATGATGAATCTTGAAGAATGAAAAAATAAAAATAAAAAACCTTACCTCAAGTAATAAAATATGCATGAGCTTGTTTGGAGCATTATTATGATGATGAATTTAAAGAGCTAATTAATTTTCACAAAAATGAAGATGATGAACAATAACTTAAGACCCAAACTTTATGATTGTAACAACATTTCAACTATGAAAGTATATCAATCTTGATTGGTATAAACCAATCTATGAATTAAAATACAAATGCCATTCCAACCACTTAGTTTGGAGGGTTATGAAAATCATGGAAAAAGTCTTGTGATGGCAATGTCAATGTCATCATTGTGAAAGTTTGTAAGGGGCTACATAAGGGGGTACTCAAAGGGATGCAATTTGTGAACATATTATTTTTATGTCATGTTCGCAAACTGCATTTCCAATTGCAAGAGAACTAATGACATCAAAATAAGATGTTCACAAATATGGAACATAGATTCAAAAACACACCAAGGTTTTTGTCACACCCAAAACACAAACTTGCAATAATCCAAACATTAACATTAAAAAATTTAACCAAAAAGCGAATTTTTAAAAAAAAAACTAAATAAGGAAATAATCATTAAACTAACCAAGTTATATATATAGTAATAATGAAGATTAACTAATTGAGCTTGGATTTTCAACACTCCCTTTTAAGCTCAAGTTCACATTTAGTACAGTAAACATGCTTTTGGATTTTTACAACTTTTATGTATTTAAAACCTTTGTAAAAATGTTAGCAATTTGATTTTTATTACTGACATGAACAAGGTCAATTTCTTTTGTTAGAACTTTCTTTCTCACAAAATGATAATGCGCCTTAATGTACTTTGTCTTTAACAATTTATTGAATTATTAACAAGTAATATGCTACTGATGTTATCGTAATGGATGATAATTGTAACATCCACTAATTATTCCAAGTTTTAAAATAATTTTTGTAACCAAATTATGTCACATGTAGCCATATTTGAGTTTATGATTAATATTAAACAATCGTGAAGGACAAAAATGATTCATAACTCTAAAATCATTATAGACAAGTTGTTTACAACAATAGTCATTTCGGACATGATATGGCACAACAATGTGGTACATTTCATCCATTAATCATAAAAGGTGTATGGGAAGTCATTAATGATAGTTTGATAATAGTTTAATCACTGTCTTATTTAAATTATTATTACAAATTAAACCCAAAAACTTGGGCAAATTTATTATTTTAAATTTATTATTATTATTATTATTATTACTATGTTGCTATATATAATATAATGAATAAGATTCTTTATTTTGATTTTTTTTCATTATTGTTTATCTTATCAATTATTAACACATGTCACCACCTAAACTGGGTTAGAAACCTAATTTAAATGGTTAAGTAGACCACTCAATCTATTTACTTAAATTCCTAAATAACCATTTAACCTGGGTAATCTAAGTAGGTGCAAAATATTCAATCAATAATCCAATTTTGATTATAATAAAATATCATTTGTGAAATTTGATTCTTGGACTCTAATGATGAAATTCAATTCCTTTATCATTAAGCCACCCCACTTATTGTGTAAATATTTTAATGTTTATTCTTTTACATCATATTTCATTTGAACATTATACAAAACCTCAAATTTGATCATTCATATCTTATTGATAATTTGTCCAAATGAAAAAACTGAAAATTATTTCATAAAGTTCCTTCAATAATATGCACAATTATTTATAAATTTTTTAAATAAATAAATTTCAAAAGAATATTTGAATTTTTTAATTGATTAACATTTCAATGACCATTTGTTGAAAGAATAAATTTAAACACATGATTTGTAAATGTAAAAATCCTAATACAAGAAATAATAAAAATATATCTTTCATATCTTAAACCTTCATTTGATTTAAGAATTCGTATTACACAATTTTTTTCCAATATATCATAATTATACTAATAACTTTTAATTTAAACATATGAGTCCATGTAATTTATCCACATAAAATATTTACAAATGGATCATAAATCGATTAAACCTATATATATATTCAGATTTTATTCAGACCATTAAATTCGAACCCGATATATTAACTAATTTTTGGAAATTATAAAGTTTACTCATTTTACGCATTATAATTTAATAATATTTTTTAATAATATTATGTTACAAATTTTTTATTTATTTATATTTATTTAATTTTGTGATAAAAATTTAATGTACAAATCAATTATATATTTGCACATCTTACATTTTTATTTGATTTTTAAATTAAAATATAAAACTTTATTTATAATGTATCATAATTTTACCAATCAAATTATTTCAATGTATAATATCAAATTTATTCACATTGAACATTTAAAATGGATCATATATCAAATATATTTTCTTAAATGTAAGAAAAGTTTTTATATTACCTATGTGTATAAGATTAATCAAAATCAATTCCATACATGTCATAGTTCCTTATGTTAATTTATATTCATATTAAATTACTAATAACCATTTTTGAATCATTATAAAATAAAATTCTAACCACATTGTTTATGCAATGACACCATTTTGTCCAAGTCATTTGCATAGTCATTATTTAGTCATATTCAGAAGACATTATTCTAATCACATTTTCAAATGATATTTTAAACATCCATGTACTTTGTTATTTATCATTGATGCCATATCGATGAAAATTTATAATATAAAAAAATGTCATTTTTCTTGTTATCACATCATCATCTACTAGTCAAATGCATCACTAATATATAACTACAATTTTTTTCACATAGGATTTGAAATAATATTCTATGATTATAGTCAATTATGTAATTGTTTAGAACATTTGCTCATTGATTTCTTGGTTGCAAAGGAAAGAATTCCTTGTAATGATATCTCTCATGAAACAAATCCATTGTCTTTGAAATTTTGAAAATAAAAAGGCCTCATACTTTTTAATAATCTATCCAAATTTCACTTCAACATTCTTTGACAATTAGTCAAATCTATTTAGATTTAAACAATTTAACTTGCATAACCATTGTTCTTGTAACTTTTTCCTTTTCTTTTCTCTTTTACATTTGAAAAATTCTTATGAAATAATGAAATGCTTTCAAATAAGTTAATTAGAGACACTTTTAAACTCTAGATTTCTTTCAACCTTTTCACCAAACAACTTAAAACATTTTGTACCATGTTAACAAATAAGAAATCAAGTGCAAAATATAAATGATTTTTTTGCAAGAAAACTAAAGACATCAAAATAACATTTTCATAAACATGGAGCATAGATTCAAGAACACACCAAGGTTGTTGTCAAAAACAAACAAATTTGTAAGAACAAAAAAAGTGATCTAAACATCAAGAAACTTAACCAAAAAGCCAATGCCAAAAAAAATTAATTAAACTAAATAAGGAAATAATCACCAAATTAACCAATTTACATTTTTTTATCCAGTAACTAACTAAGATTAATTAAATGAACTTGGATTCTCAACATTTAAAGGCTACTTAAGAATTACTTAACATGATCTACCTAGGGTTGATTCAGAGGCCCCTATATGTAAATCTTATTGAGTTCTTTAAATAGTCTTTAAAAATTCCCTAATTTCAGTTTTAGGTTTATAAGCAAAAACAAAAAAAATGTCAAAAGGCGTTTTTTGAATCAACTAAACATGTTTTTTTGCATGATTGTTTTTTGCACATGCAATCTAAATCTAGAGTTAGAGATTTTGAACCTAATGAATATAAAATAATTAGTCAAATCATTTAATAAAAAAATAATTTCCCTTACAACCCTTTGTTTCAAATTTTCAAAACTTTGAAATTTTCATATGATTTATTTCTTCATCAAATTGACGTAATGAACATATAGTTCCATAAAAGGAAACATGGTTTTCCTATACAAAAAGTTTGATATCAATTGCATCATTTTATACATTCCTTTATAAAATATATATAATATGGACAATCATTTGACTATAAGTTGATCAAAGGCCCAGAAAAACTTCTATATAACATCCAATAATTATTGGACCTTTTTTTAAGCTTTTTTCTCAATATTTTAATAGTAGGAATAAAATATTTTCGCAATATATCATAGTTGCAATATCTTGAACAATGTGAAAATCCGGAATTATCCTTTCCAATTCTTTTTCAATTCGACACTCTTTTCTGAAACCCCAAACATAAATGAACTTTCTAAATAATCTTTATCATGTAACATTTTATGTAAACTTAAATTTTTTGTCTTTATTTTAAATAACGCTTAAGTAGGCCTTAGGTAGCTTTTAAATGTGCCCTAGGTAACCCAGCCTTACATAAATCCTAACCTAGTTAGCCCCCTACTCTAGGCAGCCCCTAATCTAGGGATGGAAACCTAAGTAGACTGTACTCCGATTAGAATAAAAACTACTATGACCACTTGAGAATGTTTATCCTTACTTTTGAGGGGTAATTCTCACTTTCCCAGACCTTATGGATAACTCAAAAAGGAAGAGTGATTGAGTACAATGAAGCCCAATGTGAGGATTACTTTATTGACATAAGTTAAATAGGCAATGTGCTTTCTAAAATTATTTTCAGGTATTTAAGGACTAGTAGGTGAACTAGGTATGGACTATGGATGAGTAAGTTGCTTGTTGTATAATGTGTAATTCCTGCTTATGGTGTATGTTAGTGGAGGAATGCATCATCAAATAATGTAACTCTTTGTGGACCTTAGTAATGCCACTTACTGGTTTAGTTCATCTTTTTAATATTAATGTGTAGCCGGTTTTGGTTTCCTATTCAGGTGGGGCAAGAAGCCATATGCTATTGCCACTTGCTAGTGCCACTTTGTAACTTGAATTGACTTAGAGATCGAACATGCTTGGAATGTGAATTAGCTGTTGGGAAAACTGGTTATACTCTGGAAAATCCCTTCACCACCTAAAGGAAAGGCAATAGTTACTGGTGCCACTGTGTTAATGCTAGGTAGAATGGGACGAATGTAGGCCTTGACATGGGCTAGCTGCCACATTTGGATCTGGAATGGGCCCCTAGTAGGCCCATAGTGCTCTGGACCCATGCCAAACGGGTCTGGTAGGCTTGGAATGGATCCACCGCTATCATAACATATTGCTGCAACTGGTCAATGGAATCTCAGTAGTGAAATAATATTACAGGAGAGGACAAACTGAACCAAGTTGGGGTACACAAAGCAGAACCATGCTTCTCACCACATGTGGGTTTAGTTGTAGGGGAGGTTCAACCCTACCAGTGCATTCTCCTTAGGGAGGGCCACCCAAGGGTGTGAGCCCAACGCAAGGGTGTTCCCGAACCTCAGGAGAATGCACAAGTACAGGAACCGGCCCTTACTAAGTAAACAACTCTCTTTTGATTTCCTCACTTCTTTCCCATTTTGTGGAAAAGAAATATTTCCATGGGAACGTGGGAACATAGAAAATTGGGGAGCTCCCTGAGGATACCGCCCCTAGGGTTCTTTTGTTGGGGGAGATCCCTCAAAAAACACATAGAAAATAAAAGGGGAGTTGTTTGTAGGTTTGAAGACTACAGGCACACAATAAAGCTGTAGGTGCAAAACTCCATCTCTAGCTGCATGCACACCTGGTCTCATGCTTGATAGCAAATAGAACTTGATCAGACTAGAGCGAACACAACAATTCCTTGATCAGGATTAATTCCTGATCAATTAGCCTTAGACTGGTAAACATACACTTACTGTGCTCTAGACGCGGCAACACTGTACAACGAAAGCAAATTACACATTGAACTGATTCATGATCAGAACCTCCTGATCAATTAGTCTAGTAGTACTAGGCACTAAGCACACACTTGCGCGAGCTTCACTTTGACAATAAATACCAGTATCAAAAGAAAGAATAGATTGAGATTTCTACACTCTAGCTGGTGCTAGGTGCAGGTTGTGGATGCCCAACCAATTTGGCCTTTCGCACGGTCGAAAACCATCTCGTGATTCGCTCGCGCTGTGTTACCAATGATCATTATGCTACGATTAACTGACATGATGGTAAGGCATGTTTCCAAGGACGGGCGAAACACGTTCTCCAGAGATAGCACGAAGTCGACAGGTTCTGCATCAGACACAGATTGCAAATGGAATACTATATTCGGAACTATGGTACTCGCATTGGTGCTACTTACATCGAAGCATACGGTGGGTGAATTCCTCACTATAGGGAATTTGAACTGATTCGCAAATTCCTGCAACCACCCACACAAGAAAGTCCACCCGTGCGCAATACACGTGCGCTAGAGTTAGGACATATTTCTATTAGGCTGCTGTGATCAAGGCCCTATGTTAATGGTTTTCCATTAGGCTGCTGTGATCACAGCACACTGTGTAACTGTGATGGACACAACAACCTAATGGAAAGAGACCGTTACTGTCTTGCTGCGGGTCTGATAATTGCTACACAAATTAGTCATATGGTACTTTCTTTTTTTGGGGATTTTCAATTTTTGTAGAGTCAGTTTTTACATTCAGAGTGTGATGGCCTACTCATGGCAACAAGGAAATTAATTATGTCTGTTGTGGACACTATGAACCTGATGATCATGACATGACTCACCTGGACGACGGCATCGTAGGCAACGCCTCTCAACAGCGTCAAAGTGGTGCCGGAGTCGAAGATGATGCCACCGCCGCCATTGGTGGGGTAAAAAAAGTCCGCTGGAATGTTCAACAATACATCTCCTACGCTGATTCCAGTCACGTTCACGTAATAATGTTTTTCAGGTGGAGAGCTATAAATGGGTGTGTAGGTCGAGATGTTGGTTTCAGGAACTCGGAAGTAGAAAGTGCTATGATTTGCCGCGGTGACGTCAAAGGGGATCAAGCAATAGGAGAAAATGTCGGTAAAGCCTGAGACCAAGGACAACTGGCTAGGCAGAGATAAACTGCCTAGGCCTAGACCCACAAGTCCGTCAATTCCTGGGAATCCATTGAGGCTTTCATTTTGACCACATCCAAACGTGATATGTTCGATAGGAAAGGAGGATCCGTCTAAGGCCGTGAAGGTGAACGTCTCATATGCTACAATACCCCTGGTTTGAGTTCCCTCTTCGTATCCGTAGATGTAATCACAGGGACCCGTGCCGACACATAAAGTAGCTCGATTTGTAAATCCCTGATACAAACAAACAACAGCACGGCAAAGAATTTAAGTCGATGATCATGGATTTAAACCTGTAGGATATGTGGAATGAAGTCGTAAGTCAGCCACTAATTCCTTCAGAACTCTCCGCGAGTTTTGAGAATGATTCAAAGAAAAAAGATCGCCTCAGAAAGGGATTTTGCATAGTACCGTGCACGCGGCGTCGGTGCACAAGGCTTGCTGGTAGGAGGTGGACTGGGTGGGATCAAATGGCTTATCAGCAGCCTTGACGATACAGTGGATGCAAGGCTTACAATTCAGCCACACTAGGTCACTTCCAGTATCAATGATTACAATGAAATGTTGCGGAGGTGTGCCTACGGACACTGCCATCACGTAGTCACCTCCTACTGGTTCCACCGGAGTGTCGAAATTTCCGCTGGAGCTTTCGTCCAGTACTCTACGTGAGAAATACTCCGCACGTGTCAAGCTCCTTCTCGCCGCCGCTGCAATCCTTTCTGATGGCGAGCTAGTGTTGTATGTACTTGCAGCTGACGCGGGCGAGTCGGGGTGATCTCTATGTATCCAGTACGATTTCAGGACCTGTAAAATTAAGCAGCTACCAAAGATGTGGGCAGGAGCTTGATCTAGATGATCACGTCATGAGTTCATTCCGCACGAGCTGGTTTCACGTTCTAGATTAGTACTAATCATATCAATCCCTGAATGAATCATATACCATCTAGAGATTCTTCAAGTCATTGCAGAATTGGTCCACAAGTTCGCAGAGTCCCTGGGCCGGGGGACCGCAGTACCAACAAAAGAGAGTTCAATGTAGTTTGCACCTTGTCATAATTTCCTTCTTGGGTGGTCGACGTCTCACCATCACTTGGTCTCCCGCTTCCTGTTGAAAGGATTTGCCTCCCTAGACAAATCTGGGTACTAGCCTGAAGCATGATGGCAACCACCAATACCAAAACCCCTGGAGCTCGTCTGATCAGTAAAGACTCCATGGGATATAATAGTATATCTCAAACTTATCAGCCTGCTGTCTCCTAAATTAACTAGCTGATTGCAGTAGAAGTTATTGCCTATGAACTGCAATTCATGAACTTCAGAGAAAAATTGACAAAATTTATAAGAATCTATATTTAATGAGTGAGTTTGAACCGCTTGCATCTGACATGCTGCTGCACCCCTTTCAGGACTTACTAGCTACTTGTCAAGTAGACTTTCTAGTAGACAGCTTTCTGGGACCTCTAGTACTGTACTAGCTGGTGAGTAATTTGCAACTCTTCACTCGTGCTTTTCATACATGATCTAGACATGTAATCCTGTTGGAACCAGGCAACCCACCCAAAGAGCTGCGGTTGCTTCAAATTGACACTTTCCCATATGGTTTACCCAAAGTTCAACTCCCCTTATATAAACTAAACAAGGTAAAATCCAGGGGTGCACATTTGTTTCTATTTTGCAATTGGGGGTCCAAGGAGGTGCTTCTATTGGGGGCATGCCCAATGTTCCCAAAAAAATTGCTGATGGGCCAATCAATATGGCTCCTTTAAAGAAAAAGAGAAAAATTTGTGGGCACACCCATGATCTATTTAATATGAGTCACACACTATGTCTTCAAAATCTCATCATCAATCATCATCAAAGATTCTTTTTTCACTATCTGCCCCTACCCTGACTCTTTTTCTTTTTTTTAAATATGAGTGATTCCCAAGCACATCTGGACTCTGAATTATAGATATTTTGGGTGTGTAATGAACTTAAGGCAAAATTTCATCACTCAAGAGATCACACACATTTTATTGGGCAACAGGGCAGACACGAGAAAAGAAATGCAAGAGTAGTTTTGTACTATTTTGCATGGCTGACTCCCCATGGGTGATTTACCTAATGTCGGGGTGGTAAAGCCCCAGCCAGGAGCATGATATTCTTCAAACGATCAAAGGCCCATGCGAGAATAAAGAGAAAAAGAGGCCGGTATCGTGGGGGCACAAAACAAAAAGAAAGAGGTGGCGTTTTCAAAAAGTTCCCTTTTGGGCGGAAGGAAACTTCAGCTTCATACCATGGTCTGTAGAATACACTTGAAATACAGTGTGCTTTATGTCTAAGCTGCTGGCCACAATGAACCAACACCCATGACCACACCATCCACTGGAGGATGCCTGTTATTACTCAGTTGTGGATGAACTTCAACTGAGTTTGTATATGGTTTCACCTTGGTAACCAATTTGGTAAGAAATAGGTCTGATATATATAGGTAGATAGGTAGGAAAATACATAACATCTAGGTAAGTAGATGGTTTTATACACATACGAAAGGGCTGCTTTTATTATCTACCCATGACCAACCTACTTGTTGATTGCTTGTAGATAGCTACTAAAAAAAAGACAACTGAGCTAACCACCGTGGTTAGCTAGGGAACTGGAAGCCAACAGAAAACTGTTTCCTAACAACTTACCATCCATCATCTTCTTGGTGAGCTTGTGTGTGCTGGTTTACTGTGGCCTAAGATACTGATTTGGCATGGAGCTGGTGACGAACAGGACAAAATCGTAATTCGCATTACTTCTTTTCATGGACAGTGCTCCTCCCCGCCACCCCAGTAGCCGTCATCTGTAATTCGCACAAGTGTGTCTGCACTTCTCAGACTTGACCAAAAAAAAAAAAATCTCACAGCAAAACTTCATTATCCTCTGCCTAGGAGCACCCTTTTCTGCATCTTCATACAATACTAAAGTAGTCAGGTAAATGTACGCACTTCCAATTTCTCAAGCAGCGTTTTGTCCTTCTTTTCTTTTCTACTGAAACACTTGTGGGTTTAAAGGCAGAAGAAAATGGAATTCGAAAAAAAAACAGTATTTTTAATATTTTGGGAGAATATTTGAGTGAGTGTAGACTTTTAATGAAATTGCACGGAGAAACAAAAACTTGAACGCAGCAAAAAGAATGAGATCACGAGTCAGAGTTAATTGCTGACTTTGAATCCCTGCTGCATTTAGGTGTCAGGTGCCACTTTTTCCTTGTTGGGCCCTGCCCCTGTGGGGGCAGGGACTATCACATTGGATCCAACTTTTGGAAGTTTTACCTTATTAAAACTGGTTTCACATTAGGGGAATCGGTTTCTTTGGTGAAAGTGTTTAGACTGTTAAGATTGGAATGGATTTTTTTGGTGTTCAGAGTGTAGACACAGTAGATAGATGTCCAACATCTTATCTATTGGCAGGGTCAGTGTGCCTTGTTAACATCGAGATTTATAGGATAACTAGTATGCTGGTCGGTGGAATGAATGATCCAAGCTTGAGGTATTGCAAGCTAACATTAGAGTTCTAAGTTGAAGTGTAGTGGTGGGGCTGGCTGGCTAGCTGGCTGGCTACATCCCTACACTTTCGTAAAATTCAACATCAATCAATTAAAAACTCAGATGTTTCATTTTTCAGAAATTTCAAGGACAATTTGTTGAAAGTGTCAAAAAAATTTCCAGACAACATTGTTTCATTTGTTGAAATCTTCACATTGAACAAATTTTGCAAAATTTGCCATATTTTGAGGGAAAATTATCAAAAGTCATTGCATGTAGACATTCCATTCATGGAGTTTTCTGTACAAAGCAGGATTTTTTTATAAAATTACAACTCATTTAAGACAATCACCATTCAATATTAATTAATGTTGGGATCCTTGCTAGTGGACCGTCGTCAAGAATTTGAAAGAAGAAACCTTGAACACAAAGCTTCAAGCCACAACACATTTGATTATTAATCCTACAACTTCATTATCTTTGAAAAAAATCTTTCAAATCTTAGTTTTCAACCCCCTATGTCAAAAAATGAAATTTATAACTTCGTTCATGATTAAATCTCTAGTCATATATGTTTAGCAATTGAATGATTATGTGGTCAATTCAAATCTATTGCTTATGTCATCTAGTTGTAATCAATGTTGTCCGGTTATACAAGGTCAACTAGTTATGTATACGCATAATTTTCAGTTATGCATAAATGCATATCCTAAAATTCCATCAATTTCAAAAATAAAATTATACATATCCTCTGGATGTAGATTGACCACTGATTTTGAATTATTTATATCCATGCATTGAAGACACTTCAATTAACCAAATGCATATTTGTATTTGGGATTAGGTAAACATTTGTCTTGTTATGTATAGTGTTTTTTTTTTCAAATTTTTCAAGTAGGTGCAATGGCTAGGATCCCAAGCATTAATTAGCAGTAAATGACAATTGTCCTAGAATGACATTAATTTTTTTGGGAATCCTGCCTAGTTTTAACGACCTTCAAAAACACATTGTCTAAATCTGGGGACTTCTAGATTTTTTCCCTCAAAATATGGTGAATTTTGTGTTTTTTTTAAAAAAGAACCTTTTTTGCATTCACCAAACCTTTTTTTTTGCTAGGTTGCGAAAGTTTTGAAAAAAAAACACTATCTATGTATGGGAGCTATACATATCGAAGAGGAAGTTTTAGGGTTTGTGATTCTTTAAGGTTTGGAAGAGATTCATCCACACTCAAAACCTTAAGCCCTAATTACATTTTGAGTGAGAAATGACAAATTAGCAATGCATATCCTCTATGCATATCCATGATTTTGCAACATTCAATAATCGTCTATTCATAACCGGCAAAAGGGGGAAAAAAAAATTGACTACATAACTGTCATATATGAAAGTATGAGGGATTTAAATATACATATCCATCTATTTTTTGAGAAATGAGAATATTCTTTATTCATATCTAGAGTTTTGTCTAGAAATTGGATAACTAGACAACATTAATTGTAACCATGATTATAGTCATTTATATCATTCGATAGTCATCAACGAATGATCACAATCTCAAATGATCGTGAAATCATGGTCATCAATTTTTTAATTAAATCAAATAAAATTCATGGAACGATTAAAATTTAATTTTTTAATGTAATTTTTTTTAATTAAATTCTTGTCACCACATAGTACCTTAGGTTAAATTCAAAAAATTATTATCCACTTATGAATTATCACATGGCAACTTATCCCAAAAAGAATTAATTACTGACCACTTTTGGGCTATCACATGGCAACCTAAAATTAATAAATGAACATTGTGACTCAATAAAGTGATACCACATGATGACCAAGGCCTAAAACGGTTAATTTAAGGAATTTAATCTGGTCATTTAAGCTAATATGGTTTAAACTATGCAACCTAACCTAAGGCGCTTATATTGCTAAAAAAATTAAAATAAGTTAAGTAAATTAATCAAATAATGTAATCCTAGGTTGCAAGTGTGAAAACTTGAATCCCTCACCTTCATTTTGAAGGTTCAAATCCTTAACCATTACACCACAACATTTGATTTGTAACATAATCAATCACCACAACATTATAAACATTAACATATTCTAACCTAGGTTAATCTAAGCCACCCACCAAGTTTAACCCAAGCTAGCTTAGGCATCCTTAAACTATTATAAGTTAATTTAATATGACCTAAAATTACTTAGGTTAAATTAAGTTAAATGTAGGTTAAACTTAGAATTTAAACTTGAACTAAACCTAGAGGTTAAACTTAAATTAATTGTAAAATTTCAAATCACCCATGATTACACACATCATATGTCATAGTGACACATTTGAACATTAACATTACATAAATTCAAAATGAAAAACATGTGGATTCAAAGTTGATTGCCAATCACCTACCAAATCTTTAAGTTATTTGCTCACAATGCAAAGGGGGAATTTTCTTTCCAATGCAACTTTAGTCTTGTGAATCAATTATACCCATGTGGGTTGGTTCCCACATACCCTAATGTGTTTGGTGACTCCAACAATCCTTTCAAATATGGCCATAAGGTGTTGATCAAATCGTTACCTTCTATTTTTTAATCAAAAGGTGAGGACAATATGTAGGAAAACAACATGTCGCCTACACATTTGAATGGCAATCATTTATCAACAACATTGTTTGAACTTAATTTTCTAAATCTAGGATTGACCTCATCCTAAATTCTCTGGATGTTTTTCAAGACTAATTATCAATCTAGACATAATGCGTGTTGTATGCATGTAGGTTCACATTTTTCCAACCCCCAAACAAATAGTAGTTTTAGGTCCTTGTTTTTTGCTAACGCTAATTACACATTACAATGACTTTTTATGAATGTCACATTAACAACTTTTCCTACATTTCTCTATTTTGGTTGTGTCATATGTTAACTTTTTTTCTGAAATTTTTTTTTTTTTACTCAATTATGTGAAGCTAATACAATTAGCTTTTCAACAATGCAAAAATTAGATTAAAAATGTGAATACACAATTAGTAATGGACTTTACAAGTTTGGCAATAGTTATTTCATGGTCATGAATATGTACTTTTCTTTTGCAATATACTTGTTCTATATATTTGAAATTTTTTTTTATATAATGATCGATGTTCAAATATATTAAAGATGCATTAAATGAATGTGAAAAGATTGTATTTTGTTATGTTTTAAACTTGTCAAAGTCCCAAAAATGATTATATTTTTAAACTCCAGATGCCATGAAAAGTGGTGATTTCCTTGAACTTCCTTTGACAAAAAAATTTATTTGTTTTAAAGTATTTAGTTGTGCTTTCAAAGTTGAAAATAACCCATTTTCAAGGATTAATGTGATTCATCATGTTAATGTATAGGCTTACATCATCCATCAATTTGCACCCAAAACCCAACCAAGATGCTAGAACTAATTGGGCCGGGGGGGGGGGGGGG
>Ga0209611_10001379_pt1 | contig 41020 bp, 20 predicted proteins | sample S1TSphgellanicum_3_FD_187693 | JGI IMG/M metagenome (GOLD analysis project Ga0209611, IMG submission 187693) | Host-associated microbial communities from peat moss isolated from Minnesota, USA - S1T2_Fc - Sphagnum magellanicum MG (SPAdes) (version 2) | ecosystem: Host-associated > Plants > Peat... | reverse complement strand
TAGTAGCTAGGTAGAAAAGTGAACAGGGTAGCTATGTGTGAGGTCAGGTCCAGGGAAAAACGAGCAGGAACCAAAAAAAAAAAAGTACAATGGTCAGCAGCAAAAAGAAATGGACTGTCATGAACCCCATCCGGCGCCAAATGAAAAAACGCAACCCATCCAGTGGACAGAACGGCCAACTGGTGCATTGGTGGCTGTTAATTCACTCTGGCCGTCTTTATGTAAACCCCAAACCCACATGACCCTATCCTCAAATGTGTTAAGATTAGGGTTTTGAGAGGCGAACCTTAGATGGCAGCCTATGGATGCTAAGGTGGCAGCCTACCATGTTAGCTAAATAGTAGGATGATAAGTAGCTACCTAAAAAGTAGATAGGCAGCCTATGTTGGGGAGGCCTATAAACTGGGACACTGGATGACTAGGGTAAAGACTGGAGGTACCAGTGTGGGTACTCCAGTAAAAACACCTTGAACCAGTGTTGGGTGGTTCTTTACTTTTATGAAAAAACTCTGGTTCTGAAAAATAAATTAAAAAACAATTCCAGTTCCGCACAAATCAGGAATCTGGTTTGAGTGCAAATTTTCAAAAAAATAAATCCAATTCCGGTTCTAGTTCCAATCAGATTCTGGTTTAGGTCCCATTCTGAGTAACCCACACTGGAAACTGATGGTTAACTACTAATTAACCTCCAATTAGCCCCGGTTCTAGTTTATTTATTTATTTATTTATTTATAAATAATTTTAGATGGCTCTGATTCTGATTCCATACATACATAGGACGGAGAACCTGGTTCCACATCCAGTTCTTAAACAGATCTAGTTTTCAATTCCGGTTCCAAAAATCAGGCCCGGTTCCAGTTTGGCTTTCATTAACCGGAACCAGAACAAGCGGTTCGAGGCCGCCCAACCAGGTAACCAATTGCCCAAACGCTGGTTTCAAGCCGGGTTACTATTTTGGCCAACTCGGTGGGTATCTGGGGTTGGTAGTACCCGTATAGAGAACCGGGTAGACAAAGTTCCCTGGTGCGCTGATAAACCCGCGCAACAACCCTGGAAACCCTAAACGACACAGAGGTCCCTCCGTCGGACACTCTCTACTCCGTTTCACTCGACGCACGCCCCGCTGCGTCTCGAGAGATCTGTCTGGCGTGTGTGTGTGCGCGCGCGCGCATGCAAATCTAATGACTTAGGTTGTGTGCTTCGTTGAGGTTTTCTGGGCAAAGATTGTGGTGCAGTATCTCATCAGTAGTAGTGCAGGGTAGAAGTGAGTGTCCCTACTACTCTCTGCAAAAATTAGGATACACGATGAGGCGAGGAGGGGCGGTGGCAAGGATCCTACTACTACGACATGTCTCCTGTGCGCCTTCTCCGTCTGTGCAACAAATGCCACAACAGTTTCTGCAGTCGTCTACGGCTCGGCCTGCATCTCTTACCTTCACGCGATGGATCCATACCTACGCAGCTTTGAGGAGTCAAGGCGGCGGGGACGGTGGTGGTGGTGGTGCGTTGTCTGCCCTCCTTTTCTTCCTTTCTCTTCTGCTTCCCTCTCAAATTATGCTTGTTTTTGTCTTGTTCGCTTCTCATGCCCTCTTCTCTTCTCTTCTCTCTGGGGATTTGCTGGTTGGTTTTGAGTATCGTCATTCCTTGATGAACTGTTTTGCCTTAGATCACAATTTTTTTTTTTCCTGATCTCAATTGTCCGCGAGTACTTGTCCGATATGCTTTTCTTTTTTTGTGTTAGAAGGTCTATTGTGAGTTTTTTGCAAGGCGTGATCAAAATAATTGGAGGTTTCTGAGAAAAGGACGCATGTGAAATATGTGTAAAAGCTACTACAACATCTCTGCAATACGAATGTGCAGATCATGATTTTGTGGCAACTCTTTTGGCTGGTGCAATATGAAACAATGAGGAAAGAGTTTATCTATAAGAAGATTCCATGCTGCATTGGAGATGAATCTGGCATAGTCTGAACCAGTCCATCCAAAGGAACCAGACTGTAGAGGATACTCTGAGTTGGTACACTGCAGAATGAGGGATCCCAGATTGCCCCAGAAAGATGTACCATAAAATTAAGTTCAGAATACCTAGTATAATTGACCAGGGTAATAAGAAGATTGCATGAAAAATACACAGGAATTTTTACCCTAAATCTTTGACAAAGGAACACAAGCAATCACAGAATATGCAATCTGTCTGGCCATGTTCAGAATTGAACTAATCAATTGAAATTCAAGCCTTTCAAGCCCTCTACACTAGGTCTACAAGTGCAAGGATAGGGGAGAGCTACAGCTTGCTTGAGAGGATATGTATGAGATTTCAGAGAATACTCCAAAGCAACACTTTGAAGTTAATCTGACAATGAGTGTGGTCAGTCATAACCTTATCAGTATTGCTCACAAAGTGTCAGATCATCATCTTCATCATGAAGATTGCTGACAAGCTGTCATGACACCCCTCCCCCTGACTGCATCAGCTCCTGAGCAGGTGTGCAGATAAATATACATTAATCTGTGCAAAATCTCAGGCTAACCAAACAGAACAGAGCAACAGGCCTTCCTTGCACTGAATTGTTGTGGTATTCACAGAAGGGGGGTTTGGCCCATTGCAGGATGGAATAACAAACAGAGTAGGCAGTGATGAATTCCTACCTGTCTGTTCCCCCTCTCTTCTCTTGCTTTCATTTTGTCTCCCAGCTGAAACAGTTAGGTGTTCTGGAGGTTGGAGTCTCTTCAATGTTGAATTACAGAACAGTGAAATCCATTCATTCTGGGGTCTGAGTTTGAGATTCATACATGATTGCATCCCCCACTGTGTCTTGTATGCTGCAGTAAAGATTGATGGCTTTGGTTTCATCTGTCTGTTTCATGCAGGAACTACAACTGCAAAGAGCGAGGAGAAACCTAGCCATGGAGATGCCAAGAGTGCTCACGAGGAGGAGATTGTGGATGAAAAGACTCTGGTGCTTCGTGCAGCAATGGCACATGTGGTACAGATGCTTGTCACATTGCTCTGAACAAGAATATTAAGATGAGGAATGAATGCATTAGGGGGCTGCTGTCTGTTTTGGCATACTCAGGCTGGAAATGGAGGTTCCAGGTTTGCTTGAAATGGTTGGTTTTGAAGTTGTAAATGATGTTCACAAGAAGGGAGCTCGAGGGAGGGTGCAGCGCAGGTTGGGTTGGATGGAAGCTGCACTGGTGGCAGGTGCAAGAGATGTGGGACTGTCACCATCTATTGTGGGAAGCTTCCAACGTAAAGATGCTGCATTGGTTGAGGTGAAACGGTGTTTCTGTAGACATTTAATTGCTCTCCAATGCTCTCTAATGTGCCTCTGGCTTTTGTGACTGGATTTTGTGACAAGTTTTCCCTGTCTGACAAACCTTGTGCAGTTTTTTATGGATGATTGCAACCACAAGTTGCAAGAGCAGCTTGAGGGCAAAGAGAAGGAGTTGTCCAATATGCTTCTTGCTGACCGTATTGCCTTGATTGTGCGTATGCGATTAGAAATGAATGTTCCAGTTATAACAAAGTGGGCTTCAGCCCTTAGCATCCAGGTCACCACATGCTCAACTCCTGTTTCCCCTTTTCTTCCTGCCTCTTATTTTGCTGCAAAAAATGTGAACTCACATTTGTGCTCGTATCTCAGCTTACAATGCCTGCCAAATCTGACATGCATATATTTCTTGCAGGCAAATCCTTTGAATGCAGCAACAGCATTGAAGCAGAGGGCACTATTGGTAGATGATATTTGGCATGCAGCAGGTGATCGTTCATCAGACATGGATTGGTATACGAAGCGTGCACTGTTAGGGGCAGTCTATATGACAGCAGAGCTCTACATGCTTACAGACTTCACTCCAGGTTGTGGAACCTTAAACTCCAATAGCATCTGCAGCTAGTTCTAGAATTCTTTCCTCTGTACCCTGTTTGCAGATTGCAAAACCCTATATGTAACTTTCAAAAGTATTGGAATTGTAGTTGTGCATGTTGCTCACTATCTTACTTTGAGATTATATCTGCTGAAATGACCAGGATATCGTGACACATGGACATTCTTGGAGGGGCGGATCAAGGATGCTGTTAATGCCCGCAAGACTGGCCAAGAGGTGATTTGCCAATGCTCTCTTTACCTTCTGTGCAAGCAGTGATTTTATGGAGAAAAATTCTTTCCAGAAATACATTTTGTGCATACCTGTGTGATGAATACCCACTAATGCAAGAATGAATGTGGGGTGATTCAGGCTGTCCATTTGGCACAAGCTGTGAGCCAAGGTCTGAGCAACTCCCTTGCATCATTTTTCAACAAACAATCTACTTCTTCTAAGTCTTGAAAGATACTGAGCTGAATGTAATGCTAAGGACTGCATAAAAGCATAGATGTTTTCTAATGTCAGTATGAACATTCAGTACCATACTGCTGCACATATTGGTACAAATGGGAAAGTACTGGATCCCAATATATTGAAATAGACTGTTTTCAGGATTTAAAAAAAAATCTCATTTTCCTCCTTGGCTGTTCTCTTCACTTCTCTTTTCCTGTCCTTCTCTTCTCAATTTTTTCCTTCTCTAGACTTCTTTTTCTCTTTTTGATTCTCACCTCACCTTTCCTCTCATGATGCCTCCTCCAATTGATGTAGCTTGGTGACATGCAATCATATGGGGTAGTGTTTAAGTAGTTCAGGGAACAAAGAATGTCTGCCTGGGTCAGCATTTCCACTTCCGAGGCCTAGGGCAGCCAGATATCTGACAAGGAGGGGTGATGAAATAGCATGATAGAACTCTGCAGGTCGATATGATGGGAAACATGTTAGGCAAAATGAAGGTGAAGAACCTCTTGGTAATTTTCCCCTAACCTTCTACTCTTTGTTTAAATTGTTATTTATCTGTCATTAGGTGAATCCCATCATTATTTTTCTATATTCTTACCCACCATTTTAGTCTCCATTTAAGAGCCAACACTTTGCCAACATAATGTAATGGGTTGTGGATGAACAACCATTGATCTTGCAAAATATGAATTATGTTTTTTCCTCTCGGGATATAGTCATCTCATTCACATTTTCTATCAATTGATTTTTATTCTTTAAATTTTGTCCTGTTGTTTTGCTGAATATCAACAAGGCACATGTGATATGAGGAAAAAAAAAAGAAGGTTTTGTTCCTTTAATAATACAGGCAAAAAATTTCAAAATTGATTGATAAAAAATGAGTGTTCCAAGTGAGTGTCCGAATGTTGGGTCCCTAGTTTGTAGTATTTCAAAGCCTTGGTGTTTTCTGAAATTTAAAGGAAGATTGTTTTTATGATGATTAGGGACAAGATCTTATGTATCCCTTTTCCTTATCTAAACACTACAGAAATATACATAATGTAATTTTTAATAATTAAATCATAAATGTAATATTCATTAACAAATGATATGGGGATCAGCCATTTTTCTTTCAGTGAAAGATTTAAATTTAGCAGCATTTGCCAAAGTGGCACCAGATGTGGCATAATCTAGCTACAACTTGCAACATGACTAGCTTTTGGGAAGTTATTTTTTCTACTCTAAAAATAAAAATAAAAAGGAGCTTTTGAGGCTACAATATCTTGTGTTTTGAAAAAATGAAGATTAAATTTTGAATTTTCTCCTTCGTTAATAGATAGTCTAAATTCCAGAACTTTGCGTCTAAATGCAACAAACATTATTATATTTTAGTTCTTGAGCTACATGAACATTAGAATTTCATAATGTTGTAGTGAGTTTGGTGATATTGAATTTTGAGAATTGTAAAGAAAGCCGATTTCAGTTTACAATAGAGTGTCAATTTTTTCTTTCCCCTTTTTACTTTACATCATTATATCCACAAAACATTCAAATACCACTTAGATTAAAAATGAGATTTTGGAGATAGATGTTTCAAACATCTACTTTCATTTGCGAAGTGATGTTTTCATAAGTATAGTCCAACATGGAATGGTACTATTTGAACATGTCAACCTAAAATTTTGTGGCAATTTCAACAAAGAGCTGATACAACTTTACAAAATTTCACCATAGTAACAAAATTAGATCTACAAAGATATCATTGATTTTAAAAAAATTGATGAAGTTATGCGCTATTTCTAAGAGGTCGAGGATATAAAATAAGGTTAGTAGCACATCCAAATCAACCAAAAGCTCAAAACTAACTAAAACTAATTGGGAATTTGTGGCCATGTCCAAGCTTATCTTCATAAAAAGAGTGATTGTATTATGCCATCACCCTCTTGGCTAGACTAAGTTTAGAAATTCATTTGTTCTTGAAAAAAATTCAATATCTCAAGTGTTTTAATTTTCATGATGTTAGCCAATTTTGTGAGTTCCAAATGATGTTTTAAATTTTTGCAAAAGTGATTTAGTGCATATATTGAAGCAACGTCTCCACTTGATGCACCAAGGGGAAAAAAAATCTACACAACTAGATTCATACAATGAAAAACAAAATGCACCCCCAAGGTATAAATAGTCCATGGGTCATGAATATTAGTTGTAACACCAAATTTAGTGCCCTAGAACACATTCACACCATCTGCACCAAAGGGAACACACTTTGATGTGATGTCACTTTTGCCCAAGCCATCTTCATTCAATAGAAACTCCATAATACACATCATTGAAGGTTATTAAAGCTAAGCCCACCCATTGCTAAAACATTAACAATATCAACAAAATGTGCACCTAATTGACCAAATAAATATGTATATGCATCCATTATTGACAATTAATTGGCAATAAGAGTAACTTCATCACATGTGATTGAGAAACATTACTTGCTCCCATCACAGCCACCTTCAACACCTTTAAAATTTGAAAAAGGTTTTCAAGACTTGTATTCGTGAAGAATGGGTTACTGATTTTGCACAATACACAAAAAAATGTAGAGAATTGGATAATCTTACATTGATTCTTCACAACTTGGGCATTATCAATTTGCTACAAAAAAATATTTAAGGTGTCAAACATTGAATAGGGCAAGATTGAAAAAAGTGCATGTTGTTCATGTCATAGTAAATTTGAATTTTTTTCTTGGTAAACATGTCATGTTCAAATGATTGACACTTCCTTTTTACATTGGAAATTTCTATAAGTAAAAATATAATGCTATGTATATTGGTTGTTGGATAAAATTATAATTCAATTGGTTTCACAAGATTATCATGTTTATTTTCAAAATTACTACTTAATTAATATAAAATATTACTTAATCTTGAGTATGATTTTTAAATAGGAAAATTATAACATATATACAAGGGACTTAAGTATTAATTGTTAATAGGTTCAATTTTTTTGTGATTCAAAGTTTATAAATGTTTATATCTCTTAAGGTTTTGAATCTAACTTCAATTTTTGGGGGAAGTGGGGGGAAGGGATAATGTTATGAATGAATCAGGGAAATTCCTTGAACAAGTTAGTGAGCATTACCTTGATTCCTCATTAACAATGATGTTATGCAAACTTTTAGGATTACCTTTATGCTTGTTTGCATAAAATATTTGAACGTGTGAAAGAATAGTGAATGCTTCATCACTTTTCATGGGTTCAACTAAAATAAAAAATTCAAATAGATATATGATACCAAAATTCAATGAAAATAGAGAAGCTAAATTAAGTCTAGGATGGATTAAATATGTTGAAATTACAGTTTTAAGTAATAATAGGGTGGGAAAATTGAAGTTCTTTCACATAATACCTTCGAAACAATAATTTCTTTGATTTTGGTAGTGTCAAATTTTGACACATAGTGTACCCTTGGGTGATGATTTGCCTACCACTTCCCCATATGCTTCTCCAAATTGTCCCACTTAGGAACAATGTGCATGGGGACACTTGTAATATTGGCCTCACAAATGGTGCACTTGACAAAAATAAACACCGCCAATCAAAGATATTAAAATCTAGCTAAATGAATTGTGTTATCCAAGTGTCTTGCCATTTTTTGAGTTGCATCTTAAGTTGTTCATTGCATTTTGGATGGAACTCTCACATTGAATCGGAGGAGAAACAAATTGGAGCTCCAAATGTCCCAACCTTAACCAATGGAGGAGGAGGTGAACAACTACATAATGCCATCAAGCTTGGATCAATAAAATTCTACCCATTGTTGTTGACATCATGATTTGAGAAAAAAATCTTCACTTTGAGGTTCAATGGCAATTTCAATGCACAATCAAAATATCAAAACACCATTGCACCCCAACAAAAAACATGCATGTACTACATTATTGTATAGACTACAACATGCACCAACACAATGTTGAACACTTGCACCTCAACAAAGCCTTCACACCCTAAAACCCCAACATAAATGTCCCACAACAAGATGTCTAGAGTTTGGACTTTAAGCTTCAATTGATGTGCAATCAAAGTGCACTAACTTGCAAAGTGCAATGCTTACAAACATTATGCCTTACTTGTACTAATGCCCTCAACATCCAAAACACTTTTAAGCAAGACTACAAAGTTGAGAAGACAATGCACACCCAACAACATAAACATGAATAAATAAATAAGAAAACAAAGAAGGAAGGTTGCATGCAACAAAAAGGTTCAATGTTTGAAGTTTTTTTTGCTCATAGATTCCAAAATGTAAAGTTGCAATTGGCAACTTTGCATGTTGCTTGTTGTTTAATGAGATTCATCTTCAATAATGCCATTGCAAGTCCAATTTCCATAACTAACATCCACCATGTAAACAAAGATGTTGACTTGTGTCTTTGAATTCAATTGAGCCTTGTTGCTTAGACATTTAAAATTGAATTTGAAACAATCCACAGGGCTATTGAAATCATGAAAGATTGAACATGGAAAAAGAATCATGATTCATGGTAATAAAAGGTGGACCACATGTCGTTTAGGGTTTTTTTCCATTAGGTTGTTATGATCATATTTACACCAATGTACTATAGTCACAACAACTTATTGGAAACCTAGTGAAATAACTTTTTGTTCCTTCTTGCATAGGCAATCATCTCCCATTGGAGAACTACAACTATGTTGAAAATATGTAATAAATCAATGTCAAGAACTCTAGGAACATGTTCCATGAACCAAAAAAAAAATGTAGATGTCATTTTGTGGTGAATCATAGTTTGACTCATAGCTTTCATAGCTCTTACGTTTGATCAATGCTTGATTGGTGATTTATTAATTGGTTGGGAGTGCAAGTAGTTGAAAAATAGTAATGAAAAGTTGATGTGATCATAGAATTTGTGATTGCAATTGCTTAATGGAAAGATGTCTTTAACCTTGCACACACACAAGTACATAGTGGAAGTGTATTCAAAATATATTTTTGATAATAATAGTACTACTAGTTGTAGATTTAGGTCTTGTGAAAATTATTTTGACCTAGGTATACAAACCTTTTAAGATTCAAACAAGTGGCCACTAGGCATTAACTAGTGACCTTAGGCTAAAATTAAAAGTGTTCTAGTTAACTTGTTCTAGGATCTAGACCTAAACACTAGTTTATAATAATTGGCTAGTGCTTAAACCTTGAGGATTTATTTTGGCAACATAGAAGGTCGAGATGTAAACACCACACAAAACATGGAAGGATAAAATCAAATTTAGGATAATGAATATTTGGTAATATGCTAGCAATGATACAATTAATGTAGTGATTCCATTATCAAGTGGTCATAGACATATGATTTTTTGCTATTTAATGTCAAATTTTTCTTTTCAAATCCCTTGCACTTGGAGTTGGATTGTTCTTTATATAGAAAACATGTGATAAATAGCTAGAAAAAATTGGTTGATGGGGATGTTTCTTTTTTGTGATGTGCTTGCCATTTTGCAAGTGATACACATTATCAATAATTCACTTCCTATCATCAAACAATGTTCACACATTCATGTTACAAATGTAATTTTCTATTTTTGCATAAAGACTTCTAATCAAAGTTTTAAGCATTCTTATATTTTTGTAGATGATTGTTAGATTTTATGAAATATTATTCAATTGCTTTACCAAGAGGTTGCAATAGAGAATGCATTCTATAAATAAGTCAAGGTGATGCATTATAATCGATAGGCATGTTGACTATATATATGTGATCAATTTCAATCATAAATCACAAAAATATCTTAGATCCTAAACAACAAAACTTAAACATCAAAATCAATTGTTTAATTTTCAAATGAATTGTATCATATATTTCATCTACAAAAGCCTTTTGATTCCACAAATTCCTTGTGTTATTGTGTGGTTCCTAATTTTTAAAAAAACCTTTGGTTCCAAAAAATTTTGAAAGTTGGATTGAAATTTTGGTGTAATTTTCTTCAATTTTTTAAACTGTCAATTTTGGAAATAATTCCAAAATAATTCCTCATCCACTTTGGTTCAACAAGGGGTTTGCCAAGTGCTTCAACCTAGTGTTTCTTTCATTGGTGAATTTTCACCAAATTTTGACCTAAAACGTATGATTTTGACTTATACAAAGGATTTTCCATGGAAAAGATGACCCAAATTCACTAGATTTTTATGATAAGTTTGAATAAATAGCCAAGAATACATGAGGATTCTATTTTTTCTACTTTTATATCTAGTAGTAGCCAAATTTGGTTAAATTATTTTGTGAATGATCACCACTTTGGCTACTCCTTCTTGCACATTTATCAATACCTAATCACATGGAATGGGAAGAAGAGCACAACATTTTGGGACAAAGTTGTTAATCACTACAACAAACATCATTTGATAGCATGAACAAAAAGGATAGCAAGGTTATTTGAAACAAAATTAGGCACCATTAAACATGATATGAATAAATTTATAGGAAACTATAAGGTTGTTCAAACATTTTGTGAGAATGAATCTAGTGAAGACACTTTACAAAAAATTAGAACTTCACAAAAACAAGCACCCATGAGCACAAAACTTCAACATTATTTGTAGTTGGTTTTGAAGGATGTACTTCATTGGGGTGATGCACACGAAGATGCAAAGAAAATTACACCCATGAAACACAAGTTTAATATTTCCCAACATGAAAACTCTAGAGTTGATCAAGGTGAAGTAGAAATTATAGACATTGGACTTCTAATGATTGCTTTAGCATAACATCCAACAAATTACAAGGCGAACAAGGAGGTCGAAAAAATGGCCAAGTTGAGAAGGATGGTCATGCTAGCACAAGCAAAGGTGATAATACACATGGTTACTACCACTTTGAAAAAAGATGCCATCTTGGAAGATCAAAGTGTGATGGCACTTTTCACTTTGCTTGAAGATTTATTGGTGACAATAGAGGTGCACGAATATTTCACATTTTGACGACACAAAGATTTCATTAGAATTCAATCTTGGGTGAATGTTGTTCCCATGTCTTCATTGAATTTTTCAACTACATAATCTATAATGCCCAAGGCACCTCCTTTAATCAACATATTTGATTATCCACAAATAAATATAGATTGCATAATTGTGAAAATTAAAGATGTTGTAAAGTAGAACAATGTTCAATTAGAGGTAAAAACATGTAGATAGCAAAATTTGCACTTTCATTATACTTGTTGCTTTTCAAAGCCCACAAATGTTCAATGAGGTCATTGTGCAATTTATAATGAGCATTTGCATTTTCAATCTCTTTGTTATCATGTGTGTATTTGTCAATTGCAAGGTTGTGCGTGATGGGAATGGTAGTAGCATCAAAATAATCTTCCAATCTTGCATTATTTTCATTTTTTATGATCATGTTCTGCATGATCACACGTGCATACAAAACGTTAACAACAACATTCCGATCCCGTTACATGCATAGGTTCTGAACAATCACAAACTTGTTTTGAAGAACCCCAAAATTAAACTTTACATCCTTGCACATTGCCTTGTGTTGTCGAGTGAAATGTTTCCACTTTTTATCTTGTAGTTCATGCACAATTTGCACAAAAACTAACCATTGTGGATATATGCCATCAATAATACGGTAGTACTTTGGGTGTCAATTGCCATTCACCTAAAATTCAAGGTCAACATTTGCACAACGCAACAAGTTAGAAACTAGTTGAGACCTAACCAAAATGAACATGCCAAAATCAAAAAAACTTTTGTCTACAATTGTTTCTAGGATTATAAAATTATTCCTATCTTTATTAGTAAACTAAAATTACCAAGTAGTTGAGAAAAAAATTCATTTGTAGTGCAAGCAATCAAAGGAAATGATCATCCCTAGAAACCTTCTTGGCACATTGATTTCAAATTATCACTCAAGATCAACTTGAACTGGTTGCCACAAATAACCTGGTTCAAACACTTGTTGCCCTACTTTTAGGAATTGCTTTAGGTTTTCCATGGTTGTGCTTTCTCCCATGTGGTAACATTCATGCAATGCATTAGTTACAACACCATAAGCTAGCATCTAAATAACTATATTGCATTTTTGCAAAGCTGGTAACCTCATGGTGTTGCAAGCATTTCATTGTTATACAAAATAAGAATCACATTCATTCATAGTAGCGACAATTTGAAGGAATAAAAAGCACCTCATCTTGTAACAATGATGAAATTGTTGATTATCATAGACAATAAGTTTTCACAAAAGTAATCACACATGATGCACTTTTCACCAAGCTACCGATCTCCCACAATATTTGTTCAACACCTAGGTCGACTATCACCATGAACCCGAACAACATAATTATGCTCCTGAAGAACCTCTTGTTGCAATGTGGCTCTTAATAATTCATCTTCCTCTTCATCATAAGAGAGATTCAATCGTAACCATGCCATTAATCGTGCATCCCATTGCTCCACAATGCCTGCAAACAACAATTTGATCCACTAACTCCTTGCAAATGCACTTGAAGAAGAGGATCAAAAGCTACCAAAGTTGTGCGGATGATCAGAGTGTGGTAGGAAAAAAATAAAGGTTTGGGAAGAAAAAAATCAATGACAAATAGGTGTAGGTGATGACGCAAGATGGGCGATGCAAACACTTTTTAGGGCCGGCTCTGTACATGTAGCCTCCATAAGCCCCTGGAAGACACCAGTACAGGGATTTTTACGATTCCAACATTGGAGATGCCATAAGGCACTAGGTGGCTACTAGGTCTGTAGATACTAGATACATGTGGATGGTTAGTATATAGCTAACCAGGGTGGCCGGCTACAGGATGGGAATACAACCAGATACCATCCATGTGCATCCATGGCATCTTAGAGCTTAGTAGGTGCTGGTTCACTCTGGCACCCCCAAAGAGGAATAATGTAACTGTTGGATATGACGATCTGAGAGTGGGATTCAATAGCAGTTCATTTCTTGGGCTGATCATGTTGCTCCCCGTGTTCCTATATGCACATTGACACAATACCATGGTAGGCGACTTAGCAAGTTCTAAACTAAATAATTATGAGAAAAAAATTCAGGACTTTTCAAGAAATTATTAAGGCGTCATTTTACTGTAGCCTGCTTTACAAGTTAAAAGTACACCTTAAAAATTTCTTAATAGTTACCAATGTCGGAATCATCAATGTCAGAATTGTTGAAGAAAATATATTAAATATTCAGCATCAAAGAGCTGAACCTGCTAAGCTACTAGGATAGTTGAGTCTAGATAGTTAAGGTGTAGTGTCCAGGTTCCTTGTGGTGGTGGCTGTTTCCTATCAGATTCCAGTGTCTGTCGCTTAGAGCATCTCCAGCAACGCTCAGTATGTGACCCTGCAAAAAATATTTCTCACATCCAAGTTTTAGTTACCAACTTTTTTCCGACCCCACTCACAAAACTCAAACTAGGACTGGAAGTAGGTGGCAAGACTAGTAATAGCAACCCACTTGGACCAATCAAACACTATCTTTCCAATCAGAAACAGGGAAGGTGAGGAGATGCTACTCAGAGTTTTTGCTCCTGGATTTTACTGAGTACTTTAGTAACTTAAAAATTGGGTTTCTGCTTCTGGATTAAATATCATTTGAAAGTTGCAAGAGGGAAAAAAATTACAGTAGAATCTACATGGGTATCTAGTATCTACATCATCCAAGCCTTTCTTAGGTAGGTTTCCTCTTTTTTGGAACTTGGAATTTGTAGCAGGCTAACTAGTAAAATTTAGGCAACTTCTCAGCTATGTACATAGCTCGAAAACTGGACTATCATAAAAGCATATACCTATCCTTGTTACTTGTAGTGCCAGCAAGTGCATGCACCGACCAACCCTACACTCTTCCACTCACCCACACACACTCCAATTCCACTCGATTGTGAAGTGTACAATGTAAACATGATACATATTACACAGCTTCAGATTCACATTTCAGCCACCTACAACACATTTGGATATAAACTGTCTGTGAAAGCACTGGATATTTATTAATAGTCAGCTCTTTAGGCACCAACACGCTACTCGCATTAAAACATAGTTGTCCCGCGCCTTTTTTGTGCATAAAAGGAGACAGTCCAGTAATGCGTATAAGTGGGTTTTCCTCCTTGTGTACATGCATAAAAGCAAGATAGAAAGAGGAAATAACACAGAATGAATGATGTATATTGACAAGGGTATCCTTCAAAGTAGACATGCAATCTTGTGTTAGTACTCATGCCATAGCTGCCAGGATATACACCACTGGTTGCAAATGAATTGAATGAAGGCTGTACCGTAGTTGAATAGTATAAGTTCCACTCAAGTTATATTACTTTCTAGACATGCTGAAATTTTCAAAAAATGTTTTTCTCAAAAGAAATTTTTTTCTGTGAAGGAAAATGAAGCATCTTTTGGAATATTTGGGAACATTTTATTTGTCAAAATGGAACCTTCAAATTAATGGGCCTCTGACACATGGTGAACCTGCTACTCAAGTACCCTATATTCTTAGAGGATGACTCCAAAGAGACAATGAAGCTGGTTGTAGGTATATTCAGGGGGATTTTGGCAGTAGAAACTCATGCCATGTGCTATGATATGAACTACGGTAGTATCTTGGCAGCTTTGACACAAATTAAATTATTTTTAATTTTGTCATTTAAAAAATTAGCTCATTATATCGAATAATTCAAATTTTATACTTAGAATCAAACCCTGGCCCCCTTGAGACTAATACAAGTTCATGAGAACAGTTCAACCCAAAAAACAACTAAAACTTTTGATATTGATAGTAGTTTTATTATATTTACTTTGTACCTGAAAAAAATTTCAAAATCAAAACTAAACTGTCGAATTAAAATTCTCAAAATATATTAATCATTTGGTAGTTACCTGTTGAAGTTGTCAAGGTACTATGGCATGTAGGGTAGAAATGCCTATCACCAAACACTCACCTATTATCAAACACACATTTTGAGCACTACCAACCCTATGACAAATTAAAGTATTCACATATACATATGTACATCTTTTACCCTAATATCAAATGATTGGTAAAAGGAAAATAATGTTTGGTCTTTCCATGTAATTGTCCATGGATAGGGAACACATGTCTGGTCATGGGCGAAATCCCATTCGATTTTAACCAAATATTGCATTTTTTATAAATTAGGGTTGTTGGTTGTGGGGGTGAGGACTTTTGACATGTCCACCTCCATGAACACAAATAATCAATGGGGATACAAAGATGGGTTGGTAAGTGTTTGGAAATAAGTGTTTTTAGGTTCAAGATTGGGGTTTACAATGTTCAATATACAAATGTGAGCGCCCTAATTACAGGGAAAGGTGTGGGACATTTTAAAATTGTTGTGGGGATTGGGATTATTAAGTGTTTGGTGAAAGGACTAATCTAGGTCAAACTTGTAAACATGTGCAATTCATTATGGGGTAAGGACTGTTTAATTATGTGACAATAGAAACCCACCCCCTACTTTGGATACCCAACCCCTTCTAAGTTGTTAAACTTTCCCACCAAAAGTTGCACACACATGATATTTGAAGATTGTCTAAATATGTTAGCATTATGTAGTTTGGGTTTTCATTATCAAGAGAAAAAGCATGTCCAAAATTCTAGAGCATGTTGAGCAAGAATTGTAAAGTCTTTTTGAGCTTCTGGTTCCTAATGCTATAGGGTTAAGGTCTTTGTTGTATGGAGGGAAAGCTAGTTCTAACAAAACAACAATTCAAGAAATAAAAGTGGATAAGGAGATTAAGGCCAACAAAGTTGTGTTTCATCTAGTGAAAATTAAAGAAAAGATTGTAGATTTAGAAGTAGATCCTACATCTAATGAGGCCATATTTTCATATATAGATAAAGTTTACATCGAAAAATTTAGCAAGAATATATATTTTCATTGGGTTGTTAAATTTGCGAACAACCCTTTGGTTCAAAGGAGAAAGGGAAATCATAAGCAGTGGGTAGTAGCAAAGTTGTGTAGTCGATTCATTTCCAACTTCTTGCATAGAATCGAAAGATGAAAACTTGGTTTGGTTAGATTTTGAAGATTGGTTCCATTTCATTTCAAATGTTGGAAAAAAAAAAACATATGCACAAGTTATTTACTCTAAACTAAATGAGTTTTTGTATTCATGGTCTAATTTCAAGAAGAATAGAGGCATATCTCGAGTTTGGTGGAGGTTTGGTCTTAGGGGGTCCAACCATCCATGAACTTCAATGTACCATGAAAAAGGAGGAACATCATGTTGGATTAGCTAACATTTAACAAAAATAACACGCCACCTTAACTTGAATCACAACCATGACAAAAATCAATAAGGGTTACTAAGCAATTGACTAGTCCAAAAGGCAATTGGAAAACAAAAGACTTAAGAGAGGCCATGGATGCAATTGAAAGAGGGTTTACCTCATTGAGAAAAGTAAGTTAGTATTGGAACATACCTTTGACAAGCCTATCAAACCATCTCACTAACAAGACTACATCAAAAAAACATGGCCCACCTAAAGTCTTATCAGCTGATGAGGAGGCAATAGTTGTTGAATGGGTATTTGGCATGCAAGAATGCAACCTATCAATTTCATTACATTAGTTGAAATTCAAAAGTGGAAGAATTAACATAAATTCGTGTAACACCATTCAAGAATGGCGTCCTTAGAATCTCATGGTGGCGTTGGTTTAAGCAAAGGCACCTTGAAATATCCATTCACTCGGCAAAAGGATTGGATATTTCTAGGGCACAAGGACTAACCCTAGTTGCCTGTAATTATTTTTATGACAATCATTAATCACTATATAGCAAACACAATTATTTTCCAAACCATATATGGAATTGTGATGAAATTGGTATTCAAGTTAGTAGGTAATTTAACACACTAAATGCTTACAAAAAGGGGATCACAACAAGTCTACAACACGATACCAAAATCAAAGGAATGGATGATAGTCAATTGTGCAATAAATGCAGTTGGAAACATCTTTGGTTTTTACATTTTCAAAGGTGAAAGGATTAGAAAGGATTACATTCAACAATGTATGCCAGGATTTCATATGGCAATGCAAAAAAAAACATGGACGACATGTTATTTGTTCAAGCAATAACCCTCCTCTGATCTTCCTCCGAGTTTTCCTTTAGTGATCTTCTTCTAATCCTCCCTTAATGTGTGTGTGTTTTCTGACCTTGTTTCACAACCTCTATGCGTGCCATGCCTTCCTGATTTTATAATCTCCTATGTGTGTGTGGGTGTGTGTGCATGCCCCTTGCAAGCATTTATTGTGATCCTCAAAAACTTAAAGATTGGTTGAGTGCATTCATGGCAACAACCTTAGGCTCTTCACATTCTCTTATAAGAAATTGTTGTTCTCCTAGTTGTTACCTTCCTACCTGAGCCTCTTGCTCTCTTCTTTGTTGTTATTGCATTTTTGTAGGAAGTTCATGTTCTCCTACAACAGTTGGTTGTTGCATTCCTACTATAACACACCTCTTATCCAACATCCGAGCTTTTGCCCTATAAAAGAAGAGGGAGGTTACAAGATAGGAGCATATACAAATAGTGCAATAAACCTTTTTGGGCAGATTTAACTTGAACAATCTCTACAAAGTTTTCCGAAAAAGGGTAGTCTTGACTTTGATTTTGATTCAAATTGACAAGATTTGAACCTATGGCCCTCTATACCTTTGTTCTAACCTCATTGTACTCTAGTGTTATATTGCCAAAATTCAAATTGATGGAAAAAGGCACATGGGCTAGCACATCAATTGCAATCTACCTATGCATTTTATCTCTTGCTTCCTTCACATTTGCAAGAGATCAAGCATTCTTGAAAATTTCTCTTTTTCATTTTTCAAGTTGCCTTTGGATCCTCATGATATTTGCATTTGTTGTTATAGCTGCTCGTTGTGTGGTCCTGGCTTCCTTCTCCTGCATTTTGATTACTTTTTTTTTGTCTATTACTTTTTTTTACATAACTTTTTGACGTATAATGCCCAAGTATTGGTTTGATGTAACATGAGATTTGGAGGACTCTACTAATGGTTCCATCCCTTTTGTTCTCCTTGTAGGCAAGCTTGGTAGCAACAACATGTTGGCAATAGGTCTTTATTTCTTTATTCAATTAGTACCAAGAGGTTTGCCTTAACACAATAGGCACCTTTTAATTCTAGACGAACATGGATCACATGTTACTCTACAAGCAATTGAGCAAGCATATGAGGTAAGTCTAGATATGATTACCCTTCCATCCCACACTTCCCATGCTTTATAGCCTTTGGATGTTAGCTATTTTAGGCCATTCAAATTTGTTTTTAGCAAGGAAAAAAATGAAAGCATGTTCAAGAACAACCATAAAAAAATAGACAAGGTTACATTAACATGTTAGGTGGATAGAATATTCAATCAGTCGTTATCCAATCAAAACATCAAATTAGGGTTCAAAACGACAAGGATATGGCTTTTAAACCCTAGGGCAATGGACAACCAAAGCAAACCCAATGAACTATATACAACATAATCAAATTTGGACATATCAAATGATCAAGATGGACAATTAGAAGGAACAATAGATGGCAACCAATGGGGCAAAGATAAAATTACAACAGCACTAATCAACATCGCTACAACTTTACAAAATGAAAGTGAATCTACTCAAGATGATCATGTGCAATTAACAACATGATACTATGTCCACGAACCTAGATATGAACATGCTACAAAAGGGAATACATAGGTCAAATCAAACCAGCATGGAAGCTAAAGTTGTTTGCCTTGTTGACCTTACTCAAGAATTAGTAATTGAAGCCAACCTTACCCAATAACCAAAAGCTGAAAATAACTTTGCCTGTGAACCAGCAGCTGAAATAATTGAAATATAGAATGTATTAATTCCAACTTTGCAAGTGCTCAAGGCACCCACAAAGGTTGTGAAACAAGGTTAGAAAACACACACATTAAAGGAAGATCAAAAGAGGATTGATTATCATTAAAGGAGGATCAGAGGAGGATTTGAGGAGGATCGTTTATCAAAATAAGCTTGAAAGAGTATCACCGTTCAAAAGATCATTGCCTTGTGCCTTGCACCGGTGTTTTCCCACATGCACGCATGCTAGTGTAACATTGTGTTAGTGCCTTCCCACACAAAGGAAGATTAGAACCACACTAGTGTCTTCCCACACACACGCGTTGGTGTCTTCTCACACATGACATCATGTGCATTGTTATTGTTGTTTCTTCATGTGCTGCAATACAAGGTTACAATACAATACTAATTGGAGATGCTTTTAGAGTGAGGTCACAAAAAAGGACAGGAAAAGGTTTTTAAACAACTCTCTAGAGCTTGGAAGAAAGAGAGCTTTGGAGAGGTTGGAAGTGAAGAAAGGTGGACACCACATTCCAAACCCTTGACCTTATAAAGTGATGGTGCCTCCAGTTGCTCACTTAGTTAGGGTTAGCCATTCAATATTTTAGGGTTAGTAAACTATTGCATTCCTAAGACCGTAGATTGAAAACTTCTTTTTCAGGTTTTGATCATAGCCATTGGTGTGTGAATCATTTTGAACAAGAAATTGAATGTTTTTAGCATGTGTTAAGTTCACATTGCTCATCCATAGGTGTGCATGTGTTTGTTCATTAGTGGTTTTAATGTTTGATAAGATTTGTATCCAAAGAAAAGAGGTTTTTTACTTGGAAAAATCATAACTTTTTTGTTTCTTTACCAAATTGAACGATTCAAATGGCAAGAGGTTCGTAGCTAGATGGAACACAATTTTGTTTGGGATATCAAGACCATAAGAAGAACACCCAAGGTGCTAGAAGGCTCCAATCTCTTAAGTGTTTGGTGATAAGCATTTCTACCCTATCACTAGCAGAACTAAATAGTTCCTCATGTGAAGTGACAGACAGCTTCCGGTGTAAGCAGCTGGGAGCCACAGCTGAGAGCCTGTGCTCATTAGGGGTAACATTGCAGTGTCCAGCATTCAGTGCAAGGTGGGGGGACCCCTTTAGTTAGGTTTTTGCCAGATGCTTGAAATCAACAAGTTCACCACACTACCCTCCCAGCTACAAATTTTCCACACCCAATAAGAAGCAAGCAGAAGTGTGTGCATGGTGGTGGTGGTGGTGGAGGACACTTGAAAAGGGTTCGGAATATCAATAAATTATTACTATGAAAGGGTGGATAAAACTGTGCCCCCAGAATCTCGGCACTTCCTCAGCCACAGTGAATCAGCACCCACCAGCGCACTACGAAGGATGAATGGTAAGTAATCAGGAAACGGTTCCCCGTTCGGTTCCAGTTCTTTAGCTAACCATGATGCTTAGCTCGGCTGCTTTTTTTTCTACCTACCTACTAACAACTCACAAGCAGGTTGCTATTAGGTAGGTAATAAAAACAGCCATTACCAATGTGTAAACCATCTACTTAACTAGTAGTTACCTTATTCCTTACCTACCTACCTATGTATGAGACCTATTTCTTACAAAATTGGTTACCAAGGTGAAACGAAATATTAAGTCAGTTGAGGGGGTAATATTTAGTTAATATTTAGGGGATAATATGCGAAATATTTTGTCACAAATTAAAAATTTTAATTAAAAAAATTCGCCTAAAAGGAGTCACAATACCGGTTTTGTTTGGGGGCGGGGGAGGGGAGGGTGTAGCCACATTTATGTTTACTGGCTACAGTTTTAAGAGTTGCTTGAAATAATCTCCCCAGTTAAGTCAAAATCTGCCTAAAGGATGCTCCTCACCCTGGCCCCATCAGTAAATTGAAAAGACCCGCACTCAGAAATCCTGTCTAAATATGGCGAATATTGTGACAAATTTCAAATTGTGGGTTGAAAACATGGCGAATTTTTTTCCAAAAAGAAAAGGCCAAAAAATATTTTCATGATGTAAATAATGCTTGCTGTTCAGCTTCTGCTGGATGGACAATGTTTTACTATTTCTAGGGTAAATATTCATTATTATACCTATTGTTGTTCCTATTAATTAATTAGATGGGGGTACCTACCACGTGTTTTTTGCCCCTTTTGACAAGGAGCCATTTTGATTGGCCCATCACCGAAAAGGAAAAAAACTAAACTGAAACTTTGGAAACTTCCCCAATCTGGAAGTTTCTATGTGGATGTAGTGGTTCCCCTATGACCAGACAACTTTGGGCAAACCATATGGTTCTATTGGGAACACCATTGAGAACTTGGGGAACATCATTGAGAACAGGTGGAAACGCACTAGGAGCACAAAAATTTTAAAAATTTCTGCCCACACCTTCCCTGCCCCCAAGGAAAAAAGATGGGCCTTCTCATTGGCTGCATGCAAAGTAAACTTGATTGTCACTGTTTTCCCGTAAAACTAGGTAGGAGTTAGGACTCATGTAGGGGCTAGCTATGGTCTACCTATGAAGCTACTAAGGAAATTACCTATGGTAGAGTCTACCTAGGGACTATCTAAACAAAGAGTTATCAAAAGTCTACATAAGGAGTTACATGGGGATTATTTAGGATGTTATATAATGGCTACCTAGGGACCTACCTAAGGATTATTTAAAAAGTTACATAAGATCTAGTTAAATGAATTGATCCTAAGTAATTCTTTAAGTAGGCACTTAAATATCCCTTAACCTAAAAAATCCTTAGCTAAACTCCTAGGTAAGTTTTATGTAACCTTTAGTAGCCCTTAGATATCCCATAACCTAGATAGGTCTCTAGGTGTCTCCCAAAACATAGACAAAAAAGAGAAAAAACTCAAATCCTGGTGCAGTCTGATCTTGCATTTTGATTGTTGTCCTCAGTTTTCACAAGGAAACTCAAGGATAGATAACTTTAGTGTCCATTTCAAAGAGAGTTGATTCTGAGGATTGTCTCATAAATGTGGCAGCACAACATTGGATGAGAGCTCCCCAGTTATATCACATATTTTTGTACTTTCTTTAATTCCTTTTGGCACATTCCTGATGATTAGTTCCCTGAATCTCATAATTCACACTCTTTTGTGTCCCATAACTCAGAAGCTCAATGCTACTATATCATCAATTATGTCCAGTAACTAGCTCGAGCATGTTGATTACCATGCATTGCATGCCTTGACTATTCATACTAACCTGCATGCTCTTGCCAGTTACCTAGTCCAATATACACACTTTTAAACATTTCAACCGATATTTTGTCTCAAACCCATATGACTAAGCATTGACCTCAGAGCATGCCCAATGGCAGCAGAAAATTGGACCTTACAATACTTTTTGAATGAAGACGTACCCAAAGAAACACTGTAAAGCTTCTTTGGGTTGGTAAACGTGCACATATTCGCAGTTCCCGGCAAGAGCAGCTGTAGCAAGAAATGAGTGTTTCTGAGCAATAAATGACCGTTTCTCATTAACAAACTGCAATGATTGGCCCAGGTGGGGAGAGTTAAATAGTCTCTCACTGTGTAGAGTACATCTTTTCAGGCTCATGGGTGCAGGTGGGGGAGAAACTAAACAATGCACACTGGATGTGTCAAATACTGATAAAGCGCTATTGCCGGCCATGGTCTTAGGGGCTTTAGAGTTTAAATAAGCATCTGAGTTACCATTTTATTCACAAACATCATGATTCATAATACAAGTTTAGAAATGCAACTTCTTGTTTCACGGACTTTTTATTCCTTCTATTCAATAAATAAATGGTTTTGGTTGGTGTAGGCCCTCAGCCAGGAGAATTTTTGAGGAGGTTTACTGCAGTTAGTAAAAAGGTACCAAGAGCACTCGTTGGGTGAACCAGCCCCACACTGTTACTGCGGTAAACCTCAAATACACCCCAAATGTTTTTTTAATAGTTGCTTCTAAACATTATAAATACTAGTGTAGCCTATGCCCATTGACCCAAGTGTGAACACATTGAGGGCTTACCTGATTTTTCTATCCAAACTCAATTTTTGCAAATTTTTTGAATTTTCAGCACAAAATCCACTCATGAATCAATATCTTTCACACCTTAGCTCTGAAAATTGTGAAATAAACTCAATTAGATCTGACTCACCAAGGGCTTTTCAACAACACCAAGAAAGCCCCCAAATTCCAATGTAATTTTCAATTTCGATTTTATTTAATTTTCATTGAGAAAATGGTTCAATAGTCAATACCTTATACACTGTAGCTCCAAACAGTCTCAAACCAAGTCAGTGTGCCCATACTCACCAAAAGCTTTCCAAAGATACCAAGAACCCAACATGAAACACATGGTTTAGGAGATCTCATCGCGACAAACAAAACAAAACAAACTACCTTGCTTCATAGATAGATGATGTCCCATAATCAGGATTTGTTCGTGTCCAAAAATAACATTTAATTCAAGGTTAAAGCACTCAAGATGAAGGTACTAGTGTATGTAGGTGCTAGTTTATGGTGGCCCCAAAAGCATTCAGCCTTTTTCTTTTCTTTTTTCTTTTTCTTTTTTTTCAACTGACAAATTTCCTTTGTGAAAAAAATGGTTTTGCCTGGTTTTCTGATGGTGGAAAGTTGAGCCTGTGGCCCCATTGCAAAAGTGAGAACAAAGGGGGAAAATGCAAAGAGCAAAGAAAGACACAAAGAAGGAACATTGAATGGAGTTGCAACAGAACTACACCACACATAGTCTCTTCCCTATTGAAGACTGCCAACGCTGCTAGAAGCTGCCCTTTCTGGGAATTTTCCTTAGAAAGCAAGTATCTTATCACCTTCATCACTCACATTTTCAAGAGAGCAAGTTTTGAGTGAGGGAAAGAGCCCCAAGATATTCAGAAAGAATAAAAAAGGGAGGGTCCCTTCACTCCATCACACAACTTCTAATTGGTTGCATGGAAATTCTATTCCTAAAATTGGCTGCCACTATTTTTGGCCTAGACTAGTAGCTCTTCCTAAGAACACCTTATTTATCCTGTTGTATATTAATTAGTTGGGGGTGCCTCACAAGTACAACTTTTTTTCTTTTGCAATGAGTCAATTTGATTGGCCCATCGCAAACAAAAAAAGTTGAAACTATAGAGACTCCCCAAATTAGAAGATTCTATGCAAAAATGGAGTGTCTCCTCCTTTGGCCCCAAATATATAGGTGACAAAGGGGAGGACTTTGGGCAAAACATATGGGATTAAAGCGAACTGCTACTAGGAACACCCTTTGGGAACACATTGGGAACATAGGGAACATATTGGGAATCTGATGGGAACCCAGTGGGAACTTGTTGGGTTTAGGGTTTAGGGAAAATAGAGCAAGCAAGCAAACAAGAATTCTCAGAGAAACAAGTACATATTCGATATCGACAAAGTTTTCATCCAAAGGATATTATTTGTGCATTTTGTGCACGGACCATTTGAGCAGAGCACAATGACACCGCATCCTCTTTCTCATCCCAACTTCTGTTTATATTATGAAAACGAGACCCAACCGTACATAGGTAATAGCAATAGGGGTGGTGGTGTCGATCATGCCGTTACCCGTCGGTCGGTCGGTCCGTAGGAACATCTCGCGTGACCATCTGGGGCCAGATATCAAGGGCTAGAAAACCATGACATGGTCATCACCTGGCTCACATTCCCACAACAATTGGATACCCTTTGGGAGGGGCTGAGGGGAGGGTTCTATTGGATCCCCAAATGGGGCTTTACTTTGGCATCCTTTAGGAAGTAGACCTTTTTGGTTGTGTTGAAGTGCTCCTCCCTTTTTTGTCAGAATTTCGGGTCTCCCCAACAACCTATAGTGAGATGACACATGAAAATAATGTACATCAAGTGATGCAGATGTGCATTCTTTTTACAATGTGGTACCTTTTTTCCTTTTTTTCCTTTTCTCAATTTTGATAATTTGAATGGTTTGTTCTTTCAAATATTATTTGCATGTTGACGTGTATGGGCTCACTTCCACCCATTCGATGAATTACTCAATTTTATTTATTTTAATAGGTAGTTTGTGGGTGCATACAAAGTTCCCAATTGTAAATCTATTCATATGGTGATAAGTCGAATGTGCTAAATTTGATTGGGCCATCATAACAAATTCACTTTCTAGAATGGTCATGGATGCTCCCACCACATACAAACTTTACCATTGTGTACCTTTGTGTGCAATTGATCGACCATGCAAGTATGAGAGTAGGTATTTTTAAGCAAAGAATGTTCATTACCCCCATAGTTAATTGAAACTAGTGCAACTTGTGCCATTAGCCCAAGTGTGAACTCATTACCCAACTAATTTCTGTTTTCAAAATCAGTCTTTTGCAATTCAGTTGAATTCTTAATTACAAAATGACTCAAAATTCAATATCTCATGCACCTTAGGTCTACAAATTATCAAAATCACCTTAATAGAATTCAATTCTCCTCATTGAGAATTTTTGAACAATATGAAGAATGCACCCAAATTTCTCTTAAAGTTTTAGTTTTGATTTTCTTGAAATTTCAATGACAAAATTGTTCAATATTCAATCATTCTTGCATGAACATTATGAAACCACCTTGGTGCACCCTTTCTCACTGAGGGCTCTCCAACAATACCAAGTGTGCAATGAGGGGCACAATGGTCTAGGAGATCTCAATGTAACAAAAATACAAAACAAACAAAATACCTTCATTAATAGATAGAGCTCTTATTATTTAGTTAGGTTGTAGATAATTTTTCTTCTTTAGCAAACTAAATAAAGATGCATGGTTTTGGGTTGTTGCTAGGTTTCACATGCACCCAACCATTCATCATACATATTTAAAAAATTTCAATCGATTTTATGAGAACATTTTAATTTGAGCTAATCGATGGTGATGACAACATTCATCACACCATGTGATTTTGAGCTATATCATTTGTATACACACATCTACTAGTGTGTAGCTAGTGTCAGGGGCTTGAAAACTAATTTTTCCTTTCAATTTTGTAATTTATTTGAATTTTTTATGACAAAAGCTAGTCAAATTTCAATATCTCCCACTCCTTAGGTCTAATTTTTTTTCTAAGTCATTGTCGTAAAATCCCATTCATTGATGGCTTTCCAACAATACCACAACCATGTCCAAATTTCTTGATAATTTTTTATGATTTTTTTCAATTTCAATAACTTCTCAAAATGGTTGGGTTCATGCATTGAGGGTTATTGTTAGGTTCATGATTATGGATGGTGCCCTTTTTCAGGCACCCATATTTGTGCTCAAACTTGTTCAAAATTACACCTTTAAATGACATGGCTTAAAGGTAACACAAAAAGGATTAATTTTAACCACATTTTATTATGTTAAGAACAAGATTAGAGATTTAATCATGTCCATTAAGGGTGAAATTAGTCATATTGTGCAAGTCAAAATCAACATTTTATGCATATCTAAAGGGCAAAGTGGTGGTTGTTTGATTCCTCTTACAACACCATGCAATTAATCTTGAATCACTAGGTATGCATGAAAGGGTTGCTAGGTGGTGGAGATCCATTGCTATATGAACATGTTACATATAATCTATTACTTTCCTCAACATAGGAAATGACATACAAAGGCATACATGGTGACCATTTTAGGTGCAAGAGAGGTTGTTTGATTTGAACTTTGCAAGAGAAATTTGACAACTTGAGTCACATTGTGCAAGAAAACCAAATGTGGAGGTTGTTTGCTCACACAAGCCAAGACAAGGAGAACAATGTTAACACAAAACAACAAGAAAAGCACGATGTTATAACTAGTGACAGTTTTTATTACAATTTAATTTACAAATAAGAGTGGGATTATGCACAACCTAAAGAATCCCCTCCACCTATCAACTTTGACTATCAAACACCAATAGCACCTATATCAACAAGGTTAAAAAAGTTGAATAGACAAAAGGGGCCAACCAAATGTGATCGAACCCAAGCACACAAACTTACACCTATGATGGTCATGAAAATGCACACCAAAAACCCACCCACCTAAAATGAAATTGAGTAGGCAGGCAAGATTATGTTAATGTTGATTGACAACCACACACTAAGGCTAGGGATCATGTAGAAGGTGGAGCTTTAGGCAATGAAAACCTTGAAAATCCATTTAGTTGACAAAGGAAAATCATGAAAAAAATGGCAACTAAGATCATGCATCCTTGAAGTTTGCAATGGAAAGCATTGAAACTACCTACAATATCCAAATTGCAAGCCAGACCTATGTGTGCTTGTCACATCACTATGAATCACCCATATGGCATTACACAATCTCAAAAAATAGGGGAAGCGAGGGTCTTAAAAAAGAAAAGAAGACCACACTAGTTGAATATGTGAATAAATGCAAGCCCTTGCGCATTTGATCACTCACACAATTACAATTAAAAGTTGTCAAAATTACATAGGTTGACACCTTCCAAGAATGGGATTTGAGGATGGGGATGGTTAAGATGGTTTAGGAAGCACAATCCCAATTGATCCTTGAAAGTTATTCAAGGTTTATAGATAGGGTGTGCAAAAAGGCTTTGCTTAGCAAATGTTGAAACTTTTTATAAGAATCTATTAAATGCTTATAACATTCACAAGGATATACCATTGCAATTATGGAATTGTGATGTATCCCACGCATGCAAGTTGGGCGAATTGGGGGCACACTTGTTCTAACATGAACAAGCTCAAAATCAAAGCATTCATCACATCAAACGAGTAAGAGTGATCATTTATGTTATCATGCATCAATGTAGGAGGCAATTCATTCCTAAATTTTTACATATTTAAAAATAACCCCAATCCTAAATTAAATTGATTTAAAATTCTAACAAAGGTTCTACCTATATCCACTTGTTGAATCTCAACAAAAAAAACCATTTATTGATTACAATAAAAGCATCACGATGACCTCCAAGCAATACAATACATAATTGTATTTAAGTAAAAAATGGTGAAAAAAGAAGCGGCAACCCAAGATTGGGATCACTAGAAAACACATATGTTTGTATCAAAATTGGTGAGAGTTATTAAAAAGGAGAAGGCAATTGTGAAATGAATTTGGTTTGAAAAAAATGCATTGAATAATTTTTTTATGAACAATGGAGCTCTAAATGATGTGTTGAGCAAGGCAATGCATTGCATTTCATGTTAGAATTAATCTACTTCTACCAATAACTACATATTGTGCTCCATTATGTGGGTTACACCCACAATTTGCAAATACAATATAAAACTCACAATTGATAAACAAAAGGTGTGATGAAAAGGAAAAAAATGCATTGCACATTGCTTTGGTTGAACCAAGATGGTTCCCTAGAGTTCAAGGAATCTTGAACTGAACTTTTATAGAATGATGATGAAACTATTTTTAATGTTCAAAGGAAACCAACATTCATAGGAAACCAATGGTTTTTAAGAATGATGCTCATTAGTGGGGTTGCACAGTAATTTTCCAAGGTTTAGGTGTAATTTAGTTAAACTTCATGTAAGCACAACTTTGGGATAACTAAGTGCACATTTTTTGTGATGAGGTGACACACCTCATGTCAAAAACATTTTTTGATTTGTAAGCACAAACTTGTATTTTTTTATCATTGCATCATGGGCTCTAGCCATGTGCTCCCCCTTAAAACCTAAAATAGAATTCCATTTCTATTTTAGTACACTTTCATTTGTTAATAATATGAATTTTTTTTCATATCAAGCTTCTATCACTTGCTATCAAATTGCATTAAATTATCCATTTAAGGTTTGGTTACCTTATGCTTGGTTGCATTCAACAAATGCCACTTGGCCTCATAGGCTGCCACATAGACCTTGGCCCTTCACATAGTGCAAAATTTTATACAACCCACTTAAGTTAGTTGAAAAATGTGGTTTTTCTATAATAAATTTTCATTTGAAAAAATCTATGATAATTATTTGTTATTGTGTTTAGGAGTAGCCTTATAGAGAAGTTGTTTTCATTATCAAGAGGGGTGTTTCAAAAATTGAAATGCTCGCTCCCCAAAAGCAAAATGCCCACAAGAATGGGCATTTTGCTTTTCAAAACACCTACTTTTTTTCCCATGACAAGGTTTTATCCGATGTTGGCAAGTTTTTGATTTTAAACAACCTTAAATCCAAGGTTTAAATTTTTAGTATTGTAATACCTTCACCATTTTGGCATAATTTTCTTTAAAAAAATTGTCAAACTTTTGATATTTTATTTATTATTTGTGTTGAAATTTTAATAAAATCAAAAACCTCAATTGTCAAGTTTTGAAGCACAGACCTCTCATGACAATGACTTTGAAAATGAGACTCTAAACTGTTCCATAACATTGATAAGGCCCTGTTTATTATTTCTTATAATCATTATCTATCGAAAATTTGAAAATTAAAAACCCAAGTGCCGAAGTTAAGATTTCAAATTTAATTGAATATTTGGTAGTTTGTTGGCAAAATCGTAAAGATACTATGATATATCTAAAATTAAAATTTAGTGTTTTGCTACAGTCACCAATGGAACTAAATTGGGTAATCGATTTTTTTAACAAATGAATTAAAACTTGAACCTTTTAAAACATGTTCAAGTTCTTTATGTAGATAAATACAACTTTTTGAAAAAGCAAAAACATGAACCTACTTTTAGGCAAATATCTATTTTTATTTGTTAATTAACATTATATAATCTCTATCTTGATTTGTGATGACTAGTTGAACAAACTAATACTACACAAAATAAATAAATAATATACATATAATGTGTGTAATGAAGATGGAACTAAACATAATTTTAAATTACTCCACGCTCCAATTTTAAACAATTGAAACCAGACGTTTTAGAACTCAAAAATGCTGATCTCAAGACCAGATTAAAGGTTCCTTAACAAACAATTTAAAATTCAAATTTGGACCAAAGTTCTTCTTTAAATCAAAAACTCGGCAACAATAGTTTGTACCTTGGGTAGTGCACCTCTACAGCAAGGCATTCATGGAGCAAGTGGTTAGTTTAGAAATGCCATGGTCGAAGGTTTGTTAAGGAAATATTGGACTGATTTATTTACTGGTTTCAAGGATTGAGAGTGCTTCTTGAAAGCTCCAAACTTTGTCAAGGATCTAAATAGAGATGGATTTATCTCACTTGTTTCATTGTGTTTCAAGCCCTTGAAAATGTTTTCCTAGTATCTCAAAACCTTTGTTACAGATGAAATTAGTCTTAACCTATTTATTTGGTTTCAAGCCCTGGTAGCATAACATTTCCCTAACGCCCTTGAAGCTTTTGTTAGGGACAGGATTGGTCTTGTGTTTGTGTTCAAGCATTGCCCTAACACCCTTGAAGCTTTGTTAGGGACCTAAATTGGTCTTTGGGGGGGGGGGGGGGGGGGGGAGTTTCAGTCCCAGTTTTGAATTTGCCTTACTTGTGCCTTGACAGATGTCTAACATCCTTCATTAAATCCTGCAAATATTCTCAACTGATACCCAGTTTCATGAAATGATGGTACCCAGTTTTTTTCTCATTTCATGGATCTCACTCAAATTGGAGATGAAACAGGTGTAGAGGTTCAAACTAAGGCCCAAAGACAGGGTAACTTTAAGGACAACTTTAATGTTAGATACAAATTTTAAGGAGCCCTAAGCTAACCTCGGGTCAACTGCCTAGATATTTTATTGGAAAAGGGCCTGTTATATTTAGTGGGAGATGTGTGCTAAGAGCTGTGCAAACCTCACACAAAGATTGCATGCAAATTGGATGATGATCCAGTTGGAAAAAAATTGAGAATTGACCAAGATACATCCATGGTTAACTAGGAGGGGCAAGGCTGAAAATTTCCAATTGTAACCCAACATTCCATTTGATTGGACCAACAAATTTTTTTTTGAAGGACTGCATATTGTGAAGACCCCAAGCAGCTTATAGATGAACTCTGTGGACAGAAGGAGTCAGCAGCCTGTTGTTTAAATTTTGTGACCTGCCCAAAGGGTCTCACACACTGGGCAAGCTCAAAATAGGCTTCAATCTTCACATGTTGTCAAATTTTTGGGGGAAAAAAACTAAAATTATAAGTGCCTCAATCCTCAGCCCCCATTGGCCATTATTGAGAGACCCAACCCCCCTTAGAAGCCTATCTTAAGGTGAATGTGTGACCCTAGATGATTGTAAGGGCTGCCTCTAGGGCCCACTTGAAATTATCTATCAACCCACATCAAGTTGATTGAACCTTTCAGGGTTAATGATTTTTTTTTTTCAAAAAATTATTAATAAAAACATTTGGGATATTCTGGGCTGTTTTGTCCAAAAGTAGCATTTCTGCATAATAGAGGTGCAGTGGGATAAATACCCAAGGCCCACCACTTAAAGGAAGAAAATACTTTAAAATTTTATTTACTAGAATAAGATCTGAAAACTGGTTTGGTTACTAACAAATAACATGTGCAGAATTTGGAAAGGAATTTGTTTGGAAACAGAGTCAACAAAATAAAAACTCTACTCAAGATCTGATAATGCTGACATGCTGCTGATGAAAAGCTAGGGGTTTAGATGTAGGCAATGTGAAAAAAAGGAAGCATAAATTTCCATCTAAAGTTTGTGATGGGGAGTCAAAAAAATAAAATCAAATATTACCCAAATGAAAAACCATAACAGATTTTCAGTTCCCTTGAAAAAGCATGTAAGTGGGCTAGTTGTCAGTCTATCTTTAGTCAAAAATCAAAGCAAATAACACAGATTTCTTTTGATTTGGTTAGATCATTCTTTGCTTTGATTTCTTTAGATCATTGCAAAATACCTACTTCTTGGCCATACTTCTTACAAGATGCTGTGTTGGTTGGTTGGTTGGTAGTTGAAAGATATGATGTTTAGTTCAAATTTTTGCTTTTGATTAGATTACATTACATTACATTAGATCATTCTTTGCTTTGATTCCATGAGATCATTACAATTCTTCCAATCCAATTTCTTACTATTTACAATGATGCTGCTGTTGGTGGTTGAAAGATGATTTTTTTTAAGTTCAAATTCTGTGGAACTTATAAACTAAAAACTCAACAAGGCTCAAAAGATCACACATGTTTTTCTTCTTTGTTTGTTTCACTTAAAATAACAGTTTAGCAAGTTTTACTTCACCAAATTAGCAGATGGTAGGTAGATTTGGGTGTGTGGGTATCAATATATAGGATTTAGGGTTTTGCCTTGCTCAATATATCTAGTAGCTAAGCTAACTTTTTCGTTTGTTTGTTTGCTTTTTGGATCTCCCCTTCTTCTTCCTCCTCCTCCTCCTCCTCCTTGCTATTACATTGTGTCTGGCTGCCTGCTCGGATGTTGAAATTCTCGCTGGCGACAAAAGCTTTGTTGCTCTATCTTTCTACCACCATCTTCCAAGCTCTTCTTGTGGGCGTGTTTTGAGGCAAATTTCAGGTCTGGAGGCTCTTTCTCGTGCAATTTTTCTCTGTTCTGTTTCTTTTCCGTTTTCTTGGCACCGTTTTGTTTTGGGTGATTCTGAAACCTCGTGTGGGTACGGGGGTGGGTGTATGCTTTCCTCGCAGGAGGCGTCGGCGGCGGCGGCAGCGGTGGTGGGTTGAGGACTAGACACATGCATCTCTTCCCTAAACATGTCGTGAGACTTGGGAATTTGGGCAGTTTCTTTACTCTGATGTGCTTCTTTTCGTCCTGTAGTGGGTACGAATCCAGGTCAACTCCTCTCGTGCATCTAGAGTAGAGAAGGTGATGGGGGACGAGGGTTGAGCTAGGGATGCGTCGACCACGGATATGTGTCTCGCTTTGTGGTGACTGCGAGCTCCACTGGTGACTGGGTTCTCCTCGCTAACCACGTTTTTCCCGAAGCAAATGGCCAGGCATGCATGGCTGTTTGCAGCAGTAGGCAATCGTAGTAGTACGCATGGATCGGCGAGAGAGACGTTGACATGAAGTCCGTGTTTGCACAGCAATCGTAAACATGTCGAGATGGGTAATCGTTGGGTGTCACTCGTTAATCGCCAGTCCAAGCTTCTTCAAGGGGCATGCAGGAACCAAGGTGGTTCATGGGGTGTTTTAGGTCACTACAGAGACCAGTCGGGGAGGGAACGAGAGTAGGGGAAGGATGAGATCAAGGAGAACGGTTTTGTAGGCGCCTCTTCCTTTGTAGGCGAGGGAAATTGGCGCCTACAGGGGGGCCGGACACCTTAGCCTCCTGAGGACCATCAGAGCTGTTGTTGAGCTAGCTCTGCCTGAGTTTATAAATCTCGGGCGGATCGTGCATGCTGTCGTAAATCGACCTAGCATGAATTTCGTCCCTAAGAGCTCTCGGGCTTTGATGCATCTGATGATATCAACATCTGGAAGTTGTAGCAAATCATCCACAACAAGCAAGACGAGCTTTCTAACAATTGCTCCTGTGTGGTCGTCGTGTGGTTGATTTGGAGCAAGCGCCACCTCCAATCTCTGGACGAATTGGCAGCTGAACCCTAAGCATTCAAGTGGCTGGTTGGATTGAGAGAGAGACAGAAAGAAAAGATGGTGCTCTTATGTGGCAGATTGCACAGCCATGAAGATGAAGAAGCCACAGAAGCTGAAGAAGGTGGAAATCCCCCCTCAGTTAGACGAGTTGTGAAGCAGGTCCAAGATTATTGTTTCTCAAGCCCAAGATTCAAGGGTAAACGCAGGGATGGTAATGCTTACAGAGCCTTACTTTTGATGAATTTGATTGAGGCTGCCTTCATATGTATCAATGGCATACTGGTCTATGAGATGTCAACAAAGGACTTGCAAGAAAACTTTACACACACCGTGGTCTTCCCTCTCTACTTGCCACGAGCTATGGGCATGGCAATTGCAGCCAATCACCAGGGCTCAGTTGCACTGGGCAACTTTGTTGGATTATACTTTTCCAGAGCCTACATGGGGATACGGGCACCTGAATCATTGGGACGAGGTCGCCTTTTTGCAGTTCTCCTCTTTGCACTGATTGGAACTTGTGAGTTGCAGATTGGAGCCTGGTTTATAAAGAAGCTGTTGTGCCCTAGTAAAAATCCAATGAAGAAGGTTCCAACCTTTGACAATGTAGGCCAAGCATTCTGGTACATCATTATCGTGTTTTGTACCTCTCTATTATTTGAAACTCTCATTGCTGTTGCTGAATGTTGTACAAGAATGGTGGAGTGGACCTATTTCTTCCGCTATTGGGCAACATGGTGGCTTGGGGTCCTTGCTGCAATGCTCACTGTTTCACCAGCAGTGATACATTTGATGGCTCTGGGCCCATTGCATTTGACATTTACAAGGCCAACTATGAAGAGCAGTATAAAAGCCGTTGCTCTCTGGAGTGTCACATTGGGGTTTCTTATATTGGTGTTTCTGTTTTCAGTCAGGACCTTCATCCGACCATTGCCATATTTGTTGTTTCCATTGATTATTTCTGCTACCTTTCAATTCAATCGAGTGGGGTGGTCCTTAATTGTGGCTGTGAGTTCATTATTTTGTGCAGTGGGAACCATCCACCGGGATAGTTCTCTCTACTACATGGCTGGAGCCCCTAAAAGTAGAGCGTCTCCAAGTTTAGTGATACAGATTGAGCTTTTTACATCAGTTATGGGGCTTGTGGGCATTGTGCTTGCTGCTGCTGTAAAGGAGAAGAACCAGCTGACAAGAGACCTAAATAGAACCAATGAGGATCTGGAGAAAACTGTCAAGGAGCGAACTAAGGAGCTTGTCAAGGCCAATGAAGAACTGCAGGTGTCACAGAAAAGTGCAGAGCATGCCAACCATGCAAAATCAGAATTTCTTGCCAACATGAGCCATGAGATCAGGTCTCTTATTTATTACCTTTGAACTGAACTAACTTCACATAGGGGAAACGTCTTTCTTGCATCCTTTTTTGAATTCTGTAGTCACAGTCCCAATTGGTGACCTCAGAATCCATATCTGCCAGTTTTCAATGTGCTTGCATGTGAATGTGAATGTAAAAGTTATGGAATTTTCCCTGAGATCTAAAAGGTGTTGCACCTGTGTTTTGCTTGTAATGCAGGACTCCAATCCATGGGATACTTGGACTGACCACTCTGCTGCTGGAATCTAAGCTCACTTCAGACCAGAAAGAGAGTCTCATTTCTTTGAAAGAATGTGCAGACCTTCTGCTGCATATTATCAACAGTGTGTTGGACCTGACCAAAATCGAGGCAGGTCGCTTAGAAATTGAAAAGGTGCCTTTCAGCATTCGCAGATTGGTCTCCAGTACACTCCGTATGCTTCAGACACGGGCACAAGATCGGGGACTACAGCTTCTGTGGGAAGTTGAGGGGGGTGTGCCAGATCTCCTCATTGGAGATGCAGGGAAGCTCCAACAGTGTCTTCTCAACCTTGGTATGTTCTCTATCTACTGTATTCTTTCTATGGTGGGAGCATTCCTCTATTAGGGTTAAAAGTGAATATATCAATCTAAAGCAGATTAGCTTAGCATAGAGCCACAAAGACTCGGTGTGCTGATGCACCCTTTGAAATTTGCAGAGATTGAAATTTGAACATAGTGCATGTAGTTGGGTTCTTTAGGAGGTGCATATTTGCAAGACTCCGACTGTTGTAGCCTGTACCTTTGTTTTGCCACATCCTGCCAAGTAAAGTAGGATGAGAGAAGCTGGATCTCTGAATGAACTTTTTTCCTGATTGATCTGTGGTGAGGGTTTTCCAACCTGCAGCGTCTAGTCCTGGCATAATGGTTTTCATTGGATAATCCATTGTAGTGGTTGTTAAGTGGAGTTGAGAAGGTTGTTTCTTAAGAACTTGTTATGTGTGCAGTGGGTAATGCACTGAAATTCACAAACCAAGGCAAAGTCACAGTCCATGTGGCTCTTCCCAAATCTAAGGAGCCAGCTACAGATGCTAGGATGGTATCTTTCAGGACAAGTTTGGTGCTAGAAGAAGACAGTGTACGATTGCCACTTTTGTCTTCACAGCCTGTCAAGCAACCCACTACTTTTGCCAAGTTACGCAGTTGGTCAAGTTGGCCAGGTGCCTACTTCAAAGTTGAACCTGACAAGGAGATACCAGCCGAAGTGTATGATAATGTTGAAGAGTTTGGGTCATCAAAAATAGCTCCTGTGACAGAGATTGAGGAGCGTGAGGAAAGTTCTTCTGAACTGCCTCACTCCCAACCTGTTCAAATTGAATTTGAGGTGAAGGACACAGGTATTGGAATCACGAAGGACAAGTTGGAGGATATGTTCAATCCTTTTACACAGGGTGACCCCTCAACATCACGACTTTACGGAGGCACAGGTCTTGGGCTGTGCATTGTGCAAAGGTACAATCTTGGACCTGTGATGGAGGTGTATTCCACATGACTGTTTACGGTGTCTGAGTTGCAATTAGATCGCTAAAGGGAATAAACAGACAATGCTGAACTTCAGGCTTGCATTTACAAACCCTAGCAGTTGTCATTTATTTGTAGCCGGAATCCTTTAGGTACTTCAGCCTCTCAGGTACAGCAGTATCAAATGAATTGACAAGTTCCTTGATAGTGCTCTGGAAGAAATAGTAGCAGTACAGGGCCTGTATGGCCCTGTCTCTTTCAGATGAGAATAGTGGTGATTGGACAATATTTATATACAAGTGGAGTTCCATGGCCCAGACACATTCCAACTGGATATGCACTGTTATTGCCCTTTGACCCTTCAAGACTCTACCGGTTAATTTGTGTTTGATAGGATTATTCCCTCAGGATGTTGAGAGGTCCTTCCACTTATTCAGTCTCAATTGGCTTTTGCCATCCAGTTCTAGTACTGTTGCTTTCAATGTAGAACTGAAGAAGAGCCAGTGAATTTTGTGCAGGTTTGTTGAACTTTTAGGTGGCAAAATCTGGGCTGACAGTGTGGTGGGTAAGGGCAGTACTTTTGTTTTCAAGCTGCCCTTTCCTCTAAGTGACAAAGAGGCCTCTGCAACTTCTGATCATTTCATTCGACGTCCTTTGAGATTTTCTTCTGTGGAGAATTGGCCGCTTTCCAAGGCATCTGTCAAAAGTGGGCTTTTGTTGCACCGGCGTGCCTATTCCCTAGGTGTCTTACTAAGAGGAATTAAGTTCAGCTTGCCAGCTCATTTGGCTTACAATAAAGAATACTCAAATGAAGAGGATTTGTTTGACCCTGACTCAACTGGGGTACCTGGAAACGGTGCTTCACCAGGAGATGAGTCACTCAGAACGACTCTTGGAGTAATCCAAGTAGGGAGTGGCTTGTTTCGACAGAAGGCATTCTCTGACTGGGAGTTGTTGCATAGCAAAGAAGAGGGGATCTCAGCAGGCAGGGGATCAAGGCCAGCTGGGTTGGTTTCAGTTGGGACAATGTCGAGAAAACGTGATAGTGAACGCCCTAGTTCAGCAAGAGCCGGAGGCAGTAAACTGCCCAAGAGTCCAAAGCTAGAACAGAGAGTGAGGAATCTGACTGGGCAAGTGGCAGTTCATGAAACCTCTGGAGCTCCATTACTGAACAGCTCACAACTGCGTAATCTGTCCCATCCTGCTGAAATCCCCCAAAAGCCCACGGATGTGTTTATATTGGAAAAATTGAGGAGCATGGCTCCAGCACCACCAGGAAATCAAGCTAACACTTCTTCACCTCCCTCACAGGATCAGGAGGTTTCACCAAAGAATCCTGTCTCTGTGCAAATGGAGGATTTTGTTATTGATATATTGGAGGGGAAACGCGAAGGGTTCTTGCTAGGTTCTGATCAACATACAGAGGGGGTCTCAGGGTTATCGGATTGTACAGAGGTTCCAAGTTCAAGTGATTTAGTGAGCAAGGTTGCACCAAATGGTGCTAGTTTAGTTCATAATTTGTCACCAAGCATGGGTGAAACATCACAAGATGTCCTACAAACTGAGCAGAAGTTCATAGGATCTCAGAAGAGACCACCTAAAGCAGTCACCCCTACTAAGGATTCCCCAGACAGACAACTCAAGATATTGCTGGCAGAGGACAACCCCATAAACCAGAAAGTGGCTATCCGTCAACTACAGAAGCATGGACATATAGTCACTATTGTTGGTGATGGGAAGCAGGCATTGGAAACCGTTCAATCCAATCATGATGCGTTTGACCTTGTTCTCATGGACGTTCAGGTTTGAATCCATGTAACACCTTGGCAAATCTATGTACTGTATTGCATCTGACTCAGTTGTTAAATGCTATTGCATGAAGATAGATCAGGGATCTGATTGTTCAGTTGCAACTGCAGATGCCAAACATGGATGGATTGCGAGCAACTCAACTCATAAGGGAGGTAGAAAAACAACAAGGTTGGAGCAGGCTTCCGATCCTTGGACTCACAGCACATGCTATTCAAGGATACCAAGAGACATGCCTTTCACATGGAATGGATGGGTATTTGGGGAAGCCATTTGACATTAAGCAACTGCTTCTACAGATGACTGAGATCCTTTCCTCTGACAAAAAGGTCCACAGGGATGAAGGGTAAGGACTTATCCTTGTGCATCTTCATTCTGTGGAGCTTATTTTAAGATTAGTCCACATGTAGCAGTTTCTCTGCTCATCTGTAAAGAGATTAGTCTTCCCTTTTGACATAGAAAAGAAGCCATTTTGTCAGTTTGAATTAGTATGAGGTGAAAGTTTGTTTAGCGTTGACTTCTCTACAAGGTTCTGGTGATGCTGGAGAGGAGTGCCAATGAAAAGTTAGATATTGTTCTCTTGCATGTCCTTTCAAAGTAGTATTTTGGGGCATTGGAACAGAGTTTAGATTTTCAAAAGCCAGGTACAGACTCTAGAGAGGTTTAGAGAAAGATTCATTCTTTGCCAGACAGTGTGAACGAGTTTTGTGTGCACAACTAGTTAGCTCAAACTAAGAGCACACATACAACAGAAATCATTCATGTAGGTTCCAAGTGACTAAGGGACCTGACATGTTGTAACTTGCAACCTCAATGTCTTTGGAGATGTTGTCAACTACTATTGGAACTTAACACAAAGCCCTTTCAGCCTTTGTGGATCTTTGAGATAACAGAGGACATTACTTAGATTCCTCTGTGATTTTTCTTGGTACCAACTGATTGTAACCTGGATGTTTTTGGAGATGTCATCAACTACAATGGGGACAGGCAAAGGTCTGGAGTAAAAACATATGTGTAAGAGTCACTGTGGGTTGATGGCTTTGTTGATTGGATGATGTTGTATACAGGATTCTTGATGCTGGTCTCATCTGAGTTTGATTTCTTGGATTGTCTTATTAAGTCTGATTCTTATTCAGATTGTCTCCAAGTGAGCCTCCAGAAGAAGGTTTGTACATTATCTCTTAGTTCCTCAGATTCCTGATTTCTGACTTCAAGTATGCAGACATGGACCTAAGTGCCAGTGCCATATACTCTAAATCACTTTGTTGACCTAATTGTACTTCTCATGGCTTCTCTTGTAATTTCTTAGGTTTAGCAATATCCCAAGCTTCCAAGTCTTTGACATTGACATTTTTTACTACTGTTCGCAGCCAGAATATGCAGGTGTTAACACAATTCTATGTCTGATGTGATTCCAATATTTCAGATTGTGCACTACATTTGAGTTGGTCAATAGTCACTTTTATTTGGTTGTAATGCTTTGCAGCTTGAAAGGATTCTCAGTAGCTCAAATGGTGAACTTAATTTGTCTGCCGAAGACACAACATTACTGTCTGGATGTTCAATTGAGTTGAACCGGATATTTACTTACCAGAGAAGGATTCATTTCTTGTAGTTCTGCCTTAGGAATCTTGAACATGACCATTTGGCTTCTTAATTCTAAGTGGGGATGTTATGGTAGCTTGTCAAATACCATACATGATGTTGTGGCACAGGTGTGTGAATGGTGTGACTGTTGTTTGAGCTGTTCTCTCAGTTTTGTGTCTGGCTCTGTTCTTTAGGTTTGGGTTTCTTTTTTTTCCTGTCTGCTAAATGTTGTGGGATAAATCCCTTAAATGTTGCTCATCTCTTGATTCTGTTCAGGTTGACTTAAATTGAACAGTGACATTTTGTTTTTCACAATTTCCTATCAACCCAACGCAACTTGAACTTAGGTTTCTGGCTACAGTGTGGCCATATTGGGAAATAGACATCTTAGGGCTGTTTCTTCAAAGTGAAGATGGATTTTTTGACTGGTTGGTAATGTCTTGGATATGTGGAAGAACTCCACTAGGGAGATCATCCAGCCAGCCAATGAGGCAAGAAAGTGCAAAGTGCTCCTAGCAAGGTTTTGAGAAACTCCCTCCATCTCCTCAGTGTTGTGGTTAGTACGAGGTACTTGATGGTTCAGGAAAGGATTTCAAAAACTCTGCCACGGAGCATGCATCCCTTGAAGCTTTGTCTGGTTCTCATCAAGCAAGATATCTGACTGTTCTGTCTTGATACAGGGTTTTGCTACAGCTTTGAGGCTTGTGGGTTTTCCAGTTATGTTTGTTGTTGAGGGTTCTGGGTTTTCCAGTGATTTTTGTTCTTGGCTAGGTGATGAGGGTGTCACATGGGACTGTAGAATATGGCCCAGGGGAGTAGACCAGCACTAGCACCCACCAATGCACCAGTTGGCTGTTTCTGTCCATAGGATGGGCTGCGCGTCTTCATCTGGTTCCTGACCATGTGCTAACCAACATTGTACCAGGGTCAATCTTTTTGGGCAGAGTGAATCAACAGCCACCAATGCACCAGTTGGCCGTTCTGTCCACTGGATGGGTTGCGTTTTTTCATTCGGCGCGGGATGGGGTTCATCACAGTCGATTTCTTTTTGTTGCTGACCATTGTACTTTTTTTTTTTTTGTTCTTGGCCGTTTTTCCTGGACCTG
>Ga0209611_10001377_pt1 | contig 41036 bp, 30 predicted proteins | sample S1TSphgellanicum_3_FD_187693 | JGI IMG/M metagenome (GOLD analysis project Ga0209611, IMG submission 187693) | Host-associated microbial communities from peat moss isolated from Minnesota, USA - S1T2_Fc - Sphagnum magellanicum MG (SPAdes) (version 2) | ecosystem: Host-associated > Plants > Peat... | reverse complement strand
AAGAAAAAAAACAAGACAAGCTAAAGGGGAGAAAACAAGGATAGGTCAAAATAAAAGGGTTGGCTACGTAGGAAGGAGGGAGGTTCGGACTAACTATTTTGGTCAAGGCCATGGGAAAAAAAAAAAATTTACCCCAAGGGATAGGGTCATGGGGTTGGGTATCATCCCAACCAAAAACTCCCAAAATAGGATTTTTTTGATGGTGCGTTAGTGGGTGTTGGGTCAACCTCGAATCCTAGGCCCTAGCATGCTCCACATACTAATAAGCATAAGATACAATATGGATCAAATGTGATATGGATTGTTTCATTAAGGAATGTGCTCATCTTTTCCACAATAGACAATTAGGGAGTCATTTATCCTTGTCTTTTTGCACTCAATTTTTCAAACAACATGTTAGTATTCTTTTTTAATGTGTTTTAGCCTTTGTTAAGGAGGAGAAGATTGTGTTGGCAGGGGATGCTTGTTCTAGACCTCCTATTACTATTGAATCTCACAATTTGCATGCAAGCAACATTAGAAGGGCTATGGGTGAAATAGTTTCTTATCATGAAAGGGACTAGCTTTCTTCTTTCTTTGGTTCCTACGGGCTATGCGTCCTTTGGCCTTTTTTGGCCTTCCCTTTTGTCTTTCGTGTGATGGTTATAGCCATTAATTTTTAGTGGATTTTTTGCCCCTTCATAAGTGTAAGACCCTTTTCATGAAGGATAGTTAAATGTTTAAAGAACCTTCCAAATACATTTGAAATTTCATGAATATTTTATGGTGTTTTTTTAAAAACCAACCTAGAGCTTATAATTAAGTTATATCTTCACATGTCATCCACACATTTGTTTGGGATTCAAATCAAAATCTTACCCCAAAATCTTTCATTGATGAAAAATCACCTCCCCCTAGGCAAAGCAGTAAATTACATCATCAAGCAAACTAGTAACCTTATAAATTATTAGGTTTTAATCAATATATAAAATGTTGATGACAACCTAAACAACCTAATCTATTAAAGTTATTTGAAAAGATGACAAATTGTAAAACCCAAGAGTAGAATCTTAGGTTTCATTAAAACTATGCAAGATGTGATTACTCCAAAGGAAAATACCAAATGAAAAAGTCACATTTTCTTTTGAACTCAAGATAACTTGAATTTGCTTTTATCTTTTGTGTTTTGCTTGTGTCTATGTTTCTACCTAGGGATATCTTTATGTTATGGGATACCTAAGGGAGACTCAAAGGATTACACAAAGTTTAACCAAGGGGTTAATTCAAGATTTTTTAAGTTATGATACTTAGGGATTATTTTTAAATTATTTAGGACTTACCTAGGGACTATTTAAAGAGACACCTAAAGGTTTACATAGGCTATGGGATATCTAAGGACTATACATAAGGGACTACCTAAAGTTTACCAAAAACAATTCAAGGAAATATTTAAAGACCTACCTAGATAATAAAATATGTAAGGATTATTTAAAAGACTACATAAAACCTATCTAGGGGTTCTCAAAAGCTTACATAGGAGGTTACATACAGTTTACCTAGAAGGTTACTTAATTAAACACCTAAGGGTCAACCTAGGTTATGGGATGCCTCATGACTATTTAAGGGACTACCTAAAGAGACACCTAAGGGCCTACCTAGGTTATGGGATACATAAAACCTATTTATGGGGCTAGATAGGGATTTCTTAAGTTTGGGGATATCTAAGGGTTATTTAATGGCTAGCTAGAGCAAAAGGGGATTACATATGGCTTACATAGGGTCTACATGGGGGATTATATAGAGTTGATTCATAGCCCTATGTAGACCATTAAGCCATCCCTTAAATGATGTTTAGGTATCCCTTAACTTTGATAGGTCCTTAGAAAGTAGCCCCTATGTAGCACCTTTAAGTAATCATGTATGTAAGTTTTTGATAGCCTTTATCTTAGATAGTTCATAACCTAAGTAGGCCCCTAAGTGGTCTCTAGGTAGTCCTCAGGTAAATAAAAAGGGCAAGGTTAAAAACAAAGGCCCATATACATTAAACTATATTGATTGGGGTATTTATCCATCTTTCTATTATTTATATGGGGTGCCTCAAGCTCCCAAGCTTACCTTTGTTTTTTCAATGAACCCTTTTGATTGGCTCATAACAAAACAAAATAAAAACTTTGGAAGCTCCCCGAAATAGAAATTTCTATTGGACAATAGAGTGTGTCATCCTTTGCATGGGAGACATTAAACACTCAACAACAAGATTTGTTTGGCCCATTTCTAGCCTTGTCTTTTACACCTTTTGCACCTTACGTGGTTATCCACAAAATTGTGTTACATAGTTTTGTTTTCCCACACTAATTTCAAAACCATTACATTTCAAAAACGAATGAAAGTTGAAAAACCCCACCATACAAAGTGACACATAGTTCAAGGAGGAGAAAGGTTCCAACTTGATGAATTTGGGGCCTTGGCGAAGGTTAGTTAAAAGCATATTCAATAAGGTCTTGTTTGCTCAAAAGAAAATGAGAATACCAACCATCAACATAGGTTTTGGCATTGAATATTAGGAGGTAATCATATTTTTTATTTAGCCTAAAAAGAGGGTCAAACAATCAAACCATGCAATGAACCAAAACTTTATGCAGGGCTAAACATTGTCGACTAGCAAAGGTGTTGAATAAAGTTCATTTGGGGGAGGGGTTTGTTTATCATCTCCCTCTTTGGCTTGCTAATACAAGTGAAAAAAGAAAATTTTGGACAAAGTATTGGGATAAAAATGTAGTGTTATTGGGATCATCTTGGGGAACACATTGAGAACTTGGGGAACTTTTCATGAACACATTAGGAATAGAAAGGTCCATGACAAAACATAATGTGTACAAAAAAAATTCAAAGCCAAGCAAGTAATTTTTCGGGTTAACTAACATGTGGAATGCAACACTCACGATGGAACAAGGACTTGAGAATTTGTAAGTGATGTGTCCAAAATGGACTCAAGAGTCACATAATAAGCCCCTACACATTACACAATGTGCACAACAAAATACAACAATATGTTGTGCATCAAAACCTCATGCCATCATGGCAAATATGATTAGGGGAAAATGAAACTTCAAAGCAAACAACGACACACCATTGCATGAAACAATTTTCTAATAATAATAAAAAGTTTTGATAAAAAATGCTATGAAAATAATGTTCTAGGATTTCTAACATTTTGTTGAAATATTATGAAGCATTCATTATTTGTGAAGTTGATGGTTGCTGAATAATGTAATGGAATGTGGAATTATGATTGCCGCAATTAAAACATATAAGCTTTTTCCACCCCTTGTGTTCTATGTAAGTCTTAGGGTTTTGTTTATGTGCAAGATGAAGGTGAATAATGTGCGATGAGTTTTTTTGTTGGGTTCCGATTGTCCAAATTTGCACTAGACTTTGTGAACTTTGTGTAATGTGTCAAACATTTAGGAGCTAATCAAACAAATACAATTTAGTGAGTTGTGTGATTATGCGCAATTTGCCAAGGTATTCAATTTTGTGTGAGGCAAGTGAATAATGCACCTCAATTTTCTTTGTATTCCATGTTTTTTCTTCATTTGTAAATATTCAAGATTGAATGCAAGCTATAGGGGAAGTATGTGCCACCCCAAAAATGGCTTCAATGTGATTTTATACAATTCAACCATAAAAAATTGAAGTTTATTTTCTCCATTTTAAGTCTAATCCAATTCAACCAAAGGTTAACAAGCTTAAACCTCCCTTCTGAATCCTTTTACATTTTTTTCATTTGAGTTGTGTTATGATTTAACTAAGGTTTATGAAACTAAAACCTCCCTCCTTGTTGATTTTGTGCATTTTAGTAGTGTTTTTTATAAATGCAACATGCATTGTGCAATGTTGTATTTCAGAGTTGTAACAAAATTTAAAGTTTTTTCAAATTTTTGAAGGTCCTTTGAAGGTTTTTAGTTTTGGCTTTAGTTTTGTGTTCTATTTTTAGTGAATCCAAATTTTCCTTAATCTAATCCATTCACAATGCCACCACTACTCCCACAATCTCACAAATTCAAATTATTTATTCCAACAAAAACCCTTTTGTTGTGGGTGGGTTTTTTGTCATACTTGATTCCAATGTAACTTCATCATCTTTTAGTCCTTTTGCATCTTCCCTTCCTTTATTTTTTTCATGTAATATTAATCCTTCAAATGGTCTAAATCATACAAATTTTATGTGAGTGATGATGCTCCTACCCTTGAAGTAAATATGCCCATTGTCCAATCCAACCTAAAAGTCAAGAAAAGGAACTATGATCAATGTCACTAAAAAGTTTCAAGACTCTTTGGCTACAAAACTTCTGTGGGCAAAATTGTATTTAGGGTTAAAAGGTAACTTGCATGATGTCAAGAGTTAGATTTGAAGTGAGGTGGAAAGGAAGGATATGTTATTTACTCCTAAGTGGTATTTTCTTTGTAAGCATGCAAGTTGTGTGAAGGTTGACAAGAATATTGGGACCAATGTGCAAAAAGGGGATTGATATTAATCCAAAGTTTGTAGGCATGCTGAGAATTATAAATTGCATGTTTCCCATAACCATGAAAGTGTTGTTGCCCAAGTTGCAAATGGGCTAGCAAGAGAAAAGGTAAGGAAGGTTATGCAATTTGCCACAATTTTGCACTTGTTGCAACAAGGATGTCCCATGATGGAATATGAGGTAATGAATCCTATATTTGAATTCTTGGTTCTATCAAAAAATAACAAGAAACATTAGAATGATCCCTTTGGTTGGACCATGGCAAAATTCATGCATCAAGAAATAATGAAGGTAATCACTATAAATTAGGGTAACAATGGGGGATGCTTGACATGTTGCTATTAATCATGATGAAGTTTTTACAATTGACAACCAATCTTGGTTTTTTTTAGGGAATGATAACTTGATCAAGGTTGTTATGGAGGTTTTGATGATTGGTGGTGGTTTGCCAAAAAACCAATTTGCTTGGAAGTTCAATTATTTTGGGGAAAACAATGATAATGTGTTTTAGGGCACAAAGAGTGGTGTTACAAAACAACTTCATGAGACCTATGCTCCCTAGTTTATTGGGGTCCATTATATGACCCACTGTATTAATTTGACAATTCAAACATTATCAAGACTACCTTTGGTGATGCACCTTGAAAATTTATTGCAATGTTTATACTCCTATTTTACACATTCATTTAAAAGGCACTTGAAGTTCACAAAAGTTTCAAAACTCATGGCAACAAAGGGGAACAAAATTCTTTGAAATGTTTAGACAAGATGGATTTCACCATTGAACCCCATTGAGAAAGTTAGGCCAAAATACAAAATTGTGAAGGTGGCCTTAGATAACCCTCTAGGATAACAAGTTATGTTACATCATGATCACTTCTATGACCCTTAAATTTCGATTAGATTTGTTTGCATTTTGCCATTGTTGGAATCTATGCATGCTTTCATCAAGTTTGGACAATTTAGATATGTATTTGTGTGTGATTTGGTGACAATAATCAAGGTTTGTCAATGTGATATTTATAGTGTGTATGACAATCAAACTTCCAAGTTATTAAAGATAACTTCTAGGCCTTCAAATCATTGTTGGAGTTCAAGCATGAGAAGATTCAAATGTGTTGAACATTGTATTAAAATTATGGAGTTCCACATTTTGGCCTTTGAGCTAATTGCCCAACAAGTTAGGGTAGTTTAATGAGATTTGGAGACAATGTTGCTTTCAATGGTGACTCATGATGTATTTGCTATTGTTGAATCCTAGTGAAAACCCAATTCAAACGTAAGTTTCACAATTTTCTCCCTTTTCCTTTCACCCCTATTTTTCCAATTTTTTAATTTTTGTTTTCATGTTCCTGCAAGCCAACAAGTTCATGATTTTGGGGTGTTTTAGCAGGGGTTGGAAAAGCTTTGATTTAAAAACTATACAACTTATGTTTCCATGGTGTCATGGAATGTTTTTGGGATTGTGTATCCCTAATATTGGTTGCAATTGTGATGTGATGCATCATTTGTCAAACACCTTTAAGTTATTATATTATTATAATAGTTTTTTGTTATCCCAAAATCCACAAGGTGGATGAACATGTACATAATGTGATGGTGGGTGAGTTCATCAATGCTAATGACCTTGATTGCTAGCAAGGCATGTTCAAGCTCACAATGAAGTTGAATGCAACAACATGTAACCTTTTAGCTTGAATTCCTTAACTAAAATGTGTTGCCTTGTGACAAGATTTCAAGTACTCATCTCTAGCTTCCTAATGTATGTGAAACTAATTGAATTGACCATGGCATAGGTAGTAAGCAAGATGGAAGATGAAAGATGCTTCTCTACTTTGGCTTTCATCAAGTCAAAACGTTGCAATAAGGTCATTACCCATTTGCCACAAATGTTGTGTGCACGTTTGGATAACAACTCTATACATTGCAAAATTTCTTGTATGAAGAATTCATTAAACAATGGAAAACAACACGCCACTAATATTGTTATGATGGTTAAGTCCTTTGTAGGCTTCTTACACCTATTTCTACAAATGTATAAACTTGATGGCGTATATTTCCAACTCTATTGAAATCAATGGTTGTTTTACAAGCTAAGCACCTTGGTTTCCATGATGTTGGCATGGTCTATTCACTCTCCATGGTCTAAATGGAGTGGTTTATTTTTACTAAGTTTTTTGAACTTATAAATGTATGTTAACTTGGTTTGATTTTATTAGTGACTTATGTTGAAAAGGTTAGTTTCAAGGGTTTGATTTCCCTACAAGTTTTTAGGTTTGCTTGTGAAATTTGATGGTTCACCTATTTATGCAATGTTTTTGGTTTTTGTTTGCACAAGTGAATCCATACAAAAAAAATTGATTGCCTTAAACACTACAATTTGGCACAAGTAAATGCTTAATTCAAAAATAATAATTTGATTATTCACCTGAAAAACCCCACGTGCATAATCGAAATAACCAAAAAATTCTAAGGATTTTAAAATGATAGCCACATGTTTGCACCTATGAATATAGAAGGGAGGCCAAAATTTTCACCCTAATAAATTTTTAATGCATTCATATTGAGACGAAAAATCTAGCAATGGGGTCAACCATAGATCCTACCTAAAATGGCTTTCAATTTTACACCAAATGATTTTCACAAGTGGGCCCATTTGCTAGTTTATAAAAAGAAAAAAAACATCTATCATGGATTGAAAGATATGCAAAAGATGGAACCTTGCCGAATAACTTAGTGAAAACTTGCAATGGGCTAAAAATTAGAATACAAGTGGTGGCAAAAGACAAATCTAAGACAATCTAAACCACCAATCACAATTAGTGTTAAATGCAAATTAAGTCAATGTTAAGAAGTTCAAGGTTAATCACCAATTCACACCAACAATGTCATATAACACCAAAACCTAAATGTCATCTACTACGACCCCTAGGTGTCATCTTGGTGTTAAACATAATGGTGGGCTAATGGAAGGTTATCACCAAATCTTTAAGAATCATAGATTTTGGATTAAAAAGTTAGTGTTTTGTAGCACACCCCTTAAAGGGTCCTTTAACTTGTTTGGTAACCCCCAATGTTCCTTGTGATAATTTCTTGATTATGTGTTCTTAATAATAATGGAATAAAAAATTTAATCACTTAATTGTAAGCTTCTTAAAGCTTAGTTGAAGCTAGATTATGAAATAAAGGTTGAAGTTATGATGTCCCTAGGGTGATGTAAAAAGTGAAACCCAATTCTAGAATTTTAACAACTTTTGAGAAAGTGATTATTCCATAGACCAATTAGATGCCCATACATGTCTTGTGGAAAAAAAAAATCCTTTGAAAAAGTTATTTACTTATTTTTGTGTCTTATTTGGTAAATAAGCAACAATAAAAATTTACTTTTAGATGGCATGCTCCCTTGCCTTTAGAAGTAAGTGCCAAGAAGCAAAATTGGTAGCAAGTGCAAATTGCCTTACCCTGAATAAGCATCCCTTGCTTTTTAACCCAAGTTAGATTAAGAAGAAAAACTCTATAGATAAAAATCAAAGGATTGGAACCCATCCATCAAAAGGCCAAGGCAAATGAGAACACAAATATAGACACAACCCAAAGAAAAAACAAAAGCAAATAATCAACAAAAATCAAGTAAAGAGCCTATGCAAAGAGGACTCGTGACTATGAAATGACAATCCACAATAACAAAGAAGACTTAAAACAAAAGAGCTGTCATCGACCACAAATCGGCTAGCGATGGAGATGCACTAGCTATGATCAGGTAATATCTCCTTGCCTTGATTGAACATAAGAGAATTTATTGCTAAAGGTAGATAACTTTTCACCTCCTAAGTGAGAAACCCTAACACTACACCATTGTGTGAATGCACTCTTGGTGCTAGCTAGCACTAATCTAGGGTGGTAACTATTTAAATGTCACATGGCATTTTGTTATAATGACTACTTTGGAGTTCAGACTCCTATCACTAGAGGGCCTAACACTACACATAAGAGGAAGAAGGGGAGAAATCAACTCTTCACCTTACAAATTTTGCCACATTATCATCACCCACCCAGAAAAACATGGTGCTAGAAAAGGCTCTGTCCCAGTCATGGCAAAACCTGTGAGAGTGAAAGAAAACAGAAGTTCAATTCTAGAAACTAGATTTATGCAAAGTTATCAAAGCCCAAGTTTTTTATGCTATGTTGACCCCAGGAATGGAAGGGAGAAATTTTGCAAAAAAACTTGGCACAAAGTCATATAAAACTCTTTTCTTCCTCATCAGTGCATCATCAGGCTTCATGCATCGGGAAGAGCCCCCAGATCCACCAACCATGTAACACACCCACCTTGGGACATCCTAAGCAAGTTTGGACATGCCACATACTCTGACAACAGGTAGTTGACCTAATAACTTGGGGATAATCTGGGTTCAACCAGCAGCAAGAGTACATATTCAGGAACAGAAATGTTTGATAATTGATGGGCTGTTGAAGAGAACTCCACTAATTTGTAAAATATACTTGCTCAAAAATACACTCATAATTAACAAGCAATTCAAAAGAAATCTACCAGCTCCCTTTTACCCAGCTTCAAGTGCAAACCCAAGCAGAGTACAGTGTGGCCAGGTGGTAAGAAATCACAATTTTGTAAAATTAGCCATTGAAGCCAACAGAAATTTGGGTGAGTAGTAGTAGTACCCGGAAGGTCCCCAGCCATTTTGCTTCACATCTCTTGTGCAGGCTCCTTTGTGGGCATTCCTATGTCGAATGATAAAGTGTGATCAAGAAAATGACTGCAGTACAAAGGGTTGGAAATTGGACACAAAAGTTATGATAGCAGGATCGTGCAGTGAATTAAACAGCAAGCAAGAGAGAGAGATGAACTAATGACTTTGGTGAATTGTTGACCAGTGGGTGGTAAGGTCACCCCTGAGCCTTTTATACTACCTATTATTAAAAGAGCTACACCATCAATAAGTATTTCTTCATGGCTATACAAACAAACACACCATCCAGTCAACTACCTATACACATGGAAATTTTGATCCTAGAATAGATGCAATTGTATGTACTGGATTCTATTAGAAGCTGTGTATTCTGAAGAAGATAAGCCATTCAAGAGAGCATGAAGGCCAGACCACACAGAATGTTCACATTCTTGCCCTGCATACATCTGGGAATGCGCAGGATAGTCACAATGGGAAGAGTTCATCCATACTGCAAAATATCCCCCCAGGAAAGCTCTTGTTAAAAGGCACTCAAACAAAGCAAAGGATATCAATTCCCAGACAGAAGTTTCAACTTTAGCATGAGCAAGTCACTGCAGAAACTATTTAGAATAAAGAAAAACTGATGGAAGAGCATACAAGTGTTAACCTGTGGCCAAGACATTCTATTATGTTGCCAGTAACGGTGCTGCGCTTGTGTTGCGCAAATGCATTGGCAGCTGCTTTTCTACATAGCAATGACCCCGCTAATGCACCAACCATGGTGGGGTTGCTAGATATCCTGTTCATCAATATTTCATCAGTTGATACAACTTTCTTGCACTTCCAGACGTCATGATGTATGATAACACTGCAAGCAATGTTAGTAATATGTACAGGAGAGGTCAAAATACAAATGTCTAGGGCAGAAAGTTGACCTTTGCTCAACAAAAGTTCTTCCTCCCACATCTGCCTTACTCCAAAATTCCCTTGCCCATGTTATAAAACAAGCAGTACTGCATCAGTCCACACAAGTTCACATTAACGGGTTTAATCCAGATAGGGCACTCAACAGGACATTTGTAAGTGCAAAGAGGTAGGAGCTACCTACACCTAGAATAAAAAAGGTGAAAGGTTCAGATATACTTTTGCAGCCATACTGCTCTAGAGATCATTATAAGTAGTTCTATTCCTTACCACCCAGACAATACATCTCCTTGTCCCCCACAGCGGCGAGGCGAACCAAAATGATTTGAGCTCAGCACTGCAACAGAAAACCCACATACCCATTCCCAGATTGCAATTCTAAAAACTGGTTTTAAAAAAGCTAGTGCCCGAATGTGTATTCCTTGCATTGTAAACAAGGTAACACGTCCTTATGGCAAAAATAATCTTTGTTGAGTGAAGATTTCTGCAGTGATCTTGATCACCCTTCATCTATCCTTATTGCAGTCTTCCAGTTAAGATAATAACTGAAGTGAAAATGAGCATCCATTCAACCATAAAACCATCTACTGAGGACACAGTGTTTACATTTCTTGCACATCTGCCAGTGTCAACAAAATATGGTGGCTGCCAGTTGTGTTCAGTGGGTTCTCTGGTAGCAGTAGAAATCCCTGTGATACATATACACAATGTATACCCAGGGAACATGCTAAAACTCTACATACCTGTTTTACCATCACTGATATAGTCTGTCTTGCCCTTCTGTACAATGGTGACCCCTCCCATCCTGATTCAACATCCCACAGCATGATACTCTGAGTCCAAAACAAAGTTAAATTTTTGCAACTTGCAGGTGGCATACATTCCAGCTAGGTTAGGAAGAGGGTGAAAGAGAGACACCAACATACTTTTTTGCAAGTGCTTGCAATTGGCCAGCAGGATTTTCATCTGACACATCACGCCAGTTTCTAGGAGCTTCATTATTCCTTTCCCCAAGGATCTTAGCCACCAGCCGTTTGTGCTCTCTGACATTGGGAGTCAAAGTTGCAAGAGGGTACCCCATCACCAGTTCTGGTTGATTGGTGACTAGAAACAAGCCATCCTGTAGTAACAGGCATGTGCACTATTCAAATGTAAGGGTGTTTCCTGTCAGTAAATAGAGAGAATCACTGCTGCTTTGATGTACTGGCTAATTTCCCACCTTGCTCCCTCATGATATGGGCTAAGCTCAGTAAACAGCTAAATCGAGTATGTTGTCGATCAGAAAGACCAAAGTCCTCAAATGGTAGTACCATTATAATCAGCTGAATGAAATCAAGCATCTCAATGTTGGAAATACAAATAGTATCCCAAGATCAGCAAGTGATTAAGCAAATATGTGAATGCTTCAGAGCACAGGCTCACCACAAATTGAATTCCAGGTTGAAAAGGCTTGAATTTACATTCATGTAGTGAGGAGCATGAAGGGGAATGCAAAGCAGCTACTCTGGATCCTTGCAGCTAAAAGACAAACTGCTCTGGAAAAGCCCATGAGACCCAGAAAGTGAGAAAGCCTTACGCCATCAAGCACAAGGGGGATGTTGAGTGCCTTTGCTTTCACAATGATTTCAGCTACACAATCCTATCCCCATCATGCAGCAAAAGAGTTAGCAGCAGACACCAAACTTTCTCTCCACCACAGTTTTCAAGAAGCTCTGCTAGATAATTCTGACTTTCCATCCTCCCTCAGTTACATTTGTATTATGCCTATAGACTGCAATGCACTTTACAGTGTGATCACACCTGAGCACTAAAAAGGACTCATTAGACACAATGCTCCTACTTAACAATGATGTCAAGACAACAATTCACTAATTGTGCTAACATCCAAAGGACTCAAACCACATACACATCAATGCTTTACATACAAGGTACAGGCATCTGTTACAAGGGTGACAAGCTGGAACGCACCAGGAGGAAAGAATCACGGCCAAGTCCTGGACCAATAACGATGCAATCAAAACGCTCCAGCCATTTCCCTACCTCTTCCATAACCTTTTCCTTCACCTCTGCTCTGTCTTCCTCTCCCAATTCCCTGGGTGTTGCATGACGTGCCAATGATTACTCTCTTCCCCAATGACAGTGCTGACATGATCCATTTGCACTGGGGTAGAGTCTATGGCCACAAGGCTACACAAGCTAACATCATTTGTACTGTCTCTGTGCTAATAAAAAGAAATATAGTGGTTGCCTTCGAAGAGTATGAGAAAGAAGCTCTGTTATCATATGAAGCTGATAGAGATCCCTGGACTATCTGGATACATTCAAATTAAAGTCTCTTGGAGGCACACATGAAGTGGTTTACTCATAAATGTGGAAACAAAGCTCATGGTCTCACTCTACATATGTATGGTGAAGGGACCATGATTCAATAAACCTTTGATGCAGATTCAACAACATAGATTCCATGAGTCTTGGCATACCCAGTGTCATATGATTCATGGAGAACTGGATGGACAATCAACTCTGGGCTGTAACTCTTTATTACTGTAGCTGCTCCTGCAGTGCAGAAAACATGTGCAAGGTCTGCCCCCTGCATGCAGAACACTTCTTGGCTGTAAGGAAGACATTGCCAGGGACCAAACCTCAAAACTACTAGGTCTAGATTCACATGAGTTTTGAAATGTGGCACACAATTCAGAAGTCAATTGCCTTTGCTGTGAGGTGTCATACAAAATGTTAAGGAACTGTTGTATGCACCATCAAGACTTTGCAGGGAAGAAGAGAGAAGCAACAACAAATATTTTGCAGTGTATGAGGAGTTTTGTCCAAACCATCTTCAAGGCAGAGAAGGCAGAAAAATACGGAGCACCCGTGTACTCCCGACAGCCTCCAATCACTGCTACCTTGCCTGCATCTCATTTCAAGACCTATGCCACTGTTGAAAGCTGAAAGCACACTGGCAAATGATTGAGACATACTCCTCTTCAGATCCATATCTCTGTTACCAAAAAAAAAAAAGTGTACTCTGCACAACAGGTAGATAACATGGTATAGAAAAGATGTATACCAGAGTCGCCTTTATGTCGATCTGGGTCTAGAGAAGGAACTATATGCTGCAAGGCTGGCAGGATCTTCTGCAGCTGCGATCCTCCATCCATTGCAGCAGCAATTGTATCACCTTTTTCTTGTCTTTGAACCTGGTGTAACTGGCTGCACAAAATTTGCTTTCCTTGTCGCTGGGTGGCAGATACACAGGAACTAGTTGGCACAAACAATCTCGAGAACAGTGGATGTCGCAAAGAACACAGAGTGACAGACTCTGGACGTCCCAGTAAGCTGACGACACCTACAGCCCTGAAAACTGGCGAAGTGCCATTCTGCATCTTCTCACTATGAGCACCGCGCTCATAACACAGGCAGAAAATATAGAAAATAGACCCTAGGCTTCCAGCTTACCCACAGACACACTGCATCCTTCTTCTTCTTCTTCTTCTTCTTCTCGTTATTTTCAATGCGATTTCTTACTATGGAAGCGCATTCAAGGATCCAGTATTCTACAAGAAAAACCAGGGTGTAAAGCCATCGTCAACGGCTATTATTCTAAGAGTTCGAGCTCGTGATGGGGCTGCAAACGAGAGAGAATTCGCACGTAGTGTTCGAACTCCACACCAAACTGCAACAACTATGGTATGTTGCTCTCATTTAGACACAACAACTTCAGAAATGAATACGTCCAGTAGTCCACTGTACAATTTGCAACAATTACAGTAGAGCTTACATGAAACGAAATAGCAAGACAACTTACCGATAGAAAACGGGGGGAGGGGGAGAGATTTCCGACGTCGGCTGAGGATCCGCTCCTTCTCACATTCACCTAGTGGCAATCACTATGAATTCCCCCGCCATGCAAACAGCAATGAAGCCGTGGAAAGAACAAATGGTAGGAGCGAAGGAAGAGAAGAGCATATGGAAACCTAGAGTTCGGCAGTTCTACATCATAACGTTGTAATTTATCTGCGAAATGTTGGAAAACTTGGAGGAGACAAGTACTGAAAAGTTGATCTGCCGTCGTGACACCGCTGCACAACGATGAGCATGTCTCTGGCTCGTCAGCACGTGTGTTAAATACCACACAAAATCTTTGAGCGAACAAATACCTGTGTCTTATTACTAGAGGAGAAGAAGAAGAAGAAGAAATAGAAGAAATGCAGTCCATAACCCTAGGTGGGTTTTCATCGAAGCTCTGGTTCCCCGACGATCACATCGGCTTATTACCTCGTTGCCCGGTGGAGCCATAGCAGGTGTTTTGCAAAAAGTTGCAGTCGTGCATAAGAACACACACAGACACAAATGATGCTGAGGAGATGAGATGCTGAGTTTAACGTATTTGTCCGCTGTTTTTCTGCTCTGATCCACTGGCGACGGTCGTGAAACGATTTTCTTTTAGTGTCTCTGTGAACTTGCCGGAACGGGCCCTTCGAAGTTAGTGCCCTGCTTATGAAAGAGAGGTTAAGTCCTTTGTACTAAGGACGATAGCAGTGCTGTAAACTTGCGGCAGCTTGACAATACACAAGCGTGCACGCAGAGGCGAAGATGTCGGTCGCCGTGGTGGAGAATGACAAGGAATCGATACTTGCAGCGCCGCCTGCACCGGCCACAGGGAAATCTGTGTTCAAGAACTTGCACACCCGCGAGTTCATTGGTCACAAGAAGAAGGTGCAAAATTCTGAACCTTAATCCTCAATCGCAATCCCCAGAACTGGGCATTGTCACTGGTGAGTTTTCTGGGTTCGTTCATGGTTGAAGTAAGCGGGTGATGTGTGTTACTTTGTGGAATGGCATTGGTGCTTGGTTGCGGGAAGTGAAGTGCAAGGGAATCAACGCGTTTGGAGAAAGTGACAATAGATGCATTGGCAGTATCAAGTTCTTGAGATCTCCTTTAAGGGTTTAAGATTTGAGTCTGTATGCTGACACTCGGGGTTCTGCCTTTGAATTGAGTCAGGTGCACTCTGTGGCATGGAATTGCTTGGGGAAAAAGCTGGCATCGGGGTCTGTTGATCAGACAGCTCGAATTTGGCACATTGAGCCACATGGACATGTATGTGTTCCCGATCACATTGTATCTACTTGAGAGGAAGGATATGGAGTTGCTTTCTACTTGCATCAAGATTGTATGAATGATACTAATGACAAAATGGAATGTCTTTGGAGAACAGAGTAAAGCAAAAGATATGGAGTTGAAGGGGCACACAGATAGTGTGGACCAGTTGTGTTGGGATCCTAAACATGGTGACTTATTAGCAACAGCATCAGGTGACAAGACTGTGCGTCTCTGGGATGCCCGAAGTGAGTACTCATGGTTAATGTGCTTCCCTTCCTTGCTTTTCCCTGGCTGCATATCTCAAAGAATTATCTCACTTCTTCAGACCACCACTTTTAAGTGGTTTCTTTTGCAGCTGTATTCCTTGCTCAGTAACTACAATGTCGCAGAATGATCATTTTCACCCCCTGTTCTTTATGAATCTTTCCAAGGCAGTGCAAGACACAGGAAGAAAATCCAGTTATGATGGGACTATGAAGATGGCATTTGGTTAATATCCAGGGTTCAGTGTTAAGCATGATAACAGGCTTGAATTTAGTTGGCCTATTTGGCTTTGGTGTGACTTGTGAGTCCGCCTGTCACAATACTCCAAAGGATTGTTTAAGATGAACAAAACCAGATGCAATGCCAAATGGAATGAAAGATCTGATTGCTCTCCTCACTTTCCTCACAGTTTGAATGATGATGACAGCTGGAAAATGCTCACAGCAGGTGGACTTGAGTGGGGAGAATATTAACATAACATATAAGCCTGATGGTACTCATATTGCTGTTGGTAATCGGGTCAGTTCTCTGTTACTTTCCTTCTGTTTGTTCTGTGATTCTTTGCACAACCCCTTTGTTTCAGTTCTTCAAAACAAAGTACCTACAGGTTCACTTTTTAACATAGAATTTTGGCAGTGGTATTTGGAGGTCAATTTTTAATTCATCGAACTTCTTGGATTATTGCAGGATGATGAGTTGACTATAATTGATGTTCGCAAGTTTAAGGCCATACATAAACGCAAGTTCACATATGAGGTAGTGTGCCATGCTTATGACCAATCTTTCTCCATTGTGTGTCTGCTTTTCTTCTTTCTTGCAAGGTTGTTAATTGAACTTTACTGGCTGTAAATTGTTCAGGTGAATGAAATTGCATGGAACACAACTGGTGAACTTTTCTTTCTCACTACTGGAAATGGTTTGTCAGCTATAAACCCTGCTTCACCCACAAATTTATTCATTTTGCATCATGTTCAGAGATATGGAAGTAGGGGAATTGCATGTAATCTTCTTTCACTGTATTGTGTGAGCCATTGGACACATTCTGCTGGTTAGAGCAAAGAGCTGAGCTGGTTGTTGCACAACAGGAACTGTTGAGGTACTTGAATATCCATCATTGCAGACCTTGCATACTCTAGTGGCACACACTGCAGGCTGCTACTGCATCGCCATTGATCCTACTGGAAGGTTCATTACTGCCTTCCCTCCTGCTGTCTGGATTCCAGTCAAAGCATTGTGTCCTTTGTTTGTTTTGATGTGGACATAGTGTGGTGTGATTGGAATTGGATTAAGCAACTCTGTGATCTCTTGCACTGAGTAGTAGGCTGGTACTGATATCCAGTTTTCCTTAAAATGGTTGCAGATATTTGGCAGTTGGAAGTGCAGATGCATTAGTGAGCCTGTGGGATGTTTCTGAGATGCTGTGTGCACGGACTTTCACCAAGCTTGAGTATGTCTAGTTTCTGCCCAGGGACATTCAATTTACAATTTTCTTTTCACTGATCCAAGCAGTCCTGGGTACAAGTTGTTACAGGTAGGAGATGGAACTATGCTGCAACAATTTTTGATGGAATCATCCTCACTGGAGATGTGGTTTGCTGTAGGTGGCCAGTGCGGACAATCAGCTTCAACTATGATGGCCAGTACATTGCTTCTGCCAGTGAAGATCTTTTCATAGACATTGTAAGTCTTTCCTCTTTCAAAATAACAGCACAGACAGAGATGACTGCCAGGATGTGTTTTAATGGAATCAGTAATTTTATGTGGGTGATTCAGTCAGAGGTGGAAACTGGGAGGTCAGTGTATCAAATACCATGCCGAGCAGCTATGAATAGTGTGGAATGGAATCCAAAGTACAACTTGCTGGCATTTGCAGCTGATGACAAAAATAAATACCAAGCTGATGAAGGTACAAGAACTGGCATCTCCTGGAACCTCTCTTTGATGCATTATGTGCTTAAGATTATTCGTGAGGGGAATGTAGTATGTTCATTCTGTACAATGTACAATGTTCTGATCTGGACAATGATGCAGTCTCAGTAAATCATTTCAGAGACCAAAATCACAGAGGTGCTGCAGAAAGGGTCTGCTTGTTTTATAATGTTTGATTTATGAACCTGCAGGTGTCTTCAGGGTTTTTGGATTTGATAGCCCATAGATCATCCAAGTTCAGTTTGTGAGTCTGCCCAACTTCACTCATGGCAGACTTCTTCAAGTTTTTTAGAGAAAGATCTGATCAAGAGACTTTTTGTGTAGATCTGGAAATTGCATACTTCCAGACATAATGAGCAGTTTAGGAGGCAAGTTCTCTATTCTGAGAAGTATAGTTTTGACTCTTGTTAACATCTAATGCACCTGAGTGTCTGATGTTATTGACTTGAAATGAAATATATCTACACATTCCCCTGATAAAAATGCTGAGGGAAGGATTCAAACTCTGAAGTCATAGTTTTTATGCATGTGGCTCAATACATTGATTTCCAACTGCCTTGAAGCATCTAGGTGTTTGTCTGCTTATACCCTTCACAGCTTCATTTTAATTTCTCTTAGGTGTTTGTTTTGTTGGTATAGCTTTCTGTTCTCTTCCTTTGTTTGAACTTGCACCATCACCTAACCTTTGGGATATGTAAATTTTGTCTTTGGAAATTATCTTTCAAGGATAGTGGCCTTTCAACTGAAACAATCTGGTTCTGTACCTCAAGCCTCAGTGAAAAGAGAAGTGCTACAAGCCTTCATGCATCGGAAAGGAGTGAACACCCATTGCTAAACCTTTCAATTATCAAATGTAACTTGAGCAGACATCTACATTCACTAAGATTTTGTGGGGAAACAGCAAAATCAAGCACATGCAGCCCAGAACTGTCCTTAAGTTACTCATTTACTCACACTGGTTTACCAAGGACAAAAGGTATGAGTAGAAAACCAAGACAGAAGGCTCATCAAGTCCAGGGTTTGAGAATTTTTTGGATCAACGTTTCAAGAGAACAGATTCAATGAGAAAGAATTGGAGGTATTTTTAAGCATGAGAATCAAAATGAAAAGCAGGCAATGAGAGTTGGAGATGCTTTGACTCTCAAGCTGCTGTTACATTTGCAGGCACTGAAAGAGGTTCAAAATCCTGGCCTATAATCACCATTTCCTTCTCCACCTTCACCATCCCAGGCTTGCTTCCCTTCACTTTTTGCAAGTATTTGGGATTTGTGTATGATACCTCAACTTTTCCACTTCCACGGGCCTTAGAACATATCCCACATATACCAGCCCACCCAAAAACCCATCACCACCTCAATTCAACATGCATCCCAGCACCCTGATTTAGGAAAGCACGTTGGCCTTCTCAACTTTGGAAGTGGAACACAAATTCTCAAGGATTTTGTTGCAGCAAAGGTAGTAGACAAGCCAAACCTTGGAAAAGTATGCTGCTAAATCGGCTGAGAATTGCAAGTCAGCATCCAATGGCACTTGTCCAGGAGGCACTCGCAACAAGAGCTGTCACCAAAACAAAAAAAACATGTCACCAAACCATCACAGAGGGTTGCTCCAACAAAGAAAGCAATGAGATGAATGACACAATCCTCTCCAAAATGACTTCACCACACAACCCCCTTGGAAATAAACATGTGCTTCAGAATGGGGCCCTCACACAGATGTGGATTTGGATCTAATAACATGAAAGCCATGACTCATGTATAGTATGATCACATCTTTGTAAGGTTGAACATTGTCTTAGAAAAACCATACAACCTTCACAGGTCTGCACCAAAGCTTCAAAATGAGGACAAATGAGTTGGTGGCAGCTTGGAGAAGTCAGGACTGACCAACTGTTCTATGAGATGAGTCAGGAAAAGACAGAGAGATATAAGTTACATGGCAACCAGGAGTGTTGCGAGCATGAAACCATAAGTCATAATCAGTGGCCACACGGTTGGTCAGCACATCATTTTGACGATTATTTCGGCCCACCAGGACTTCAAAACCTGCACATGCAGACACAGAGACTCCCAGACAATGCACATGAAGAAAGGGTTTGACACATGCCAGATCCATTTCTATAGTTTTGGCACATAGTATAACAAAAAACAGGTTCACAAATGATCAAAATGAACTTGCTAAACCATCAATTGGTTCAATGTATGTACCACTGTGCAAAAGAACTACCTGATGGTGATGTGAAGTGGCGCATATTGCCAGTGAGATTTTCAGGTGCAGATTGCTTTTTTTTCTTCTGCTTGTTTGTTGATGGTGGACAACCTACACCAATGCAATATGAAGCACTTCCTTCACCCATTCATAAGTGAATAAGATATGCTTGCTACAAATAGCTTGACAAGTCAAGATAAAACGAGCCAATGTTGTCAAGTGATTTTTATTCAACAGAAACAAACATAACACAACCACTTATAAATATAATCCATCAATTTGTGACAATTAGGTATGCCTTTACCAAGCATTGTGGATGAAAAGCATCAGTGCAGATTAAAAGTTCCAACCATGCCAATTTGCAACCTAAATTGGTAAGTAAGCACCTCCCTTAGTAGTCTCAGAACAATAAAACATGAAATAAACATACAAAATCATGTCCATACCTGAGACAGGAACCTTAAGATAACCACCTTCAATTAGCTCATCCCGCACCTATATTCCAACCAGAACTAGTGTTAAATACAGGTGCAAGAAACACATGGCATGAGCTCACCAAGCATTCAGCAGATAACAATTTATTTCATAGCAAGAATCAACTATGGCTAGGTTATAGAGGGGGAATTTAGGTAGAAGATGCATAATGTACAAACAGCCTAACATCATATTTGACTCACAGATGTATAAGTTAACCCACAGATGCACATTTTCTTAGAAATTGGCTGGCAAGGAGTCACAAGGTGTCATACTCCATCTGAGGAGCATCAAGCATGTAGGCTACTTGAATGGATCAGTAGCTACAAGTAAGAAAACCACAATTAAGTTTTGTCCTCAAAGACCATAATTATACCTCTTGGAGACTCTTGAGGTCCAAAGGGGATCCATACTCCTCCAGTTGCTGGAGAGAAACTTCTACCTGGATTCCAGGACAAATTAGTGCTCTACCATACGAAGCAGTATTGAGGAGTCTACTTGTGCATAACCATGTTCAACATGGATGAGCATTTATGCACTGAGAAAGTGATGTCTTTTTTCAAGAGGACCAAAGAAGAAGATCCAAAATGTGCCTCCTGTGGCAATTAACCCCCAGAGAGCCAACAGACACTTCAGAATTTCACCCCAATTTTGTGCAGAGTTCTCTCACAACTAGAACAGTCAAAGCCCTTGATGGTAACCCTGCTTCAAAGTTTTGATGTCATTCAGATTTACAGATCAAACGAGTTCCCCACGAATAGCTGATCAAATCTCTATTTTACAGTGGCTTTATAAATTGATTCACATTTTACCTGACATAAGTAGGAGAGCTCTTCATTTGCATTGGCTAACAGGGGTGCAACTGCCTTCTCAGACCTTCTGAGCTTCTGGCTGTTAAAACATCATCCAACCACAATTCTTGACAACCAGAAGGATGAACTTGATACAGAACATATATCCAGATGACATATGCTAAAAGAAATTTGGACTTGCTACCTCCATATTAAAGTCATACTGATTGTAAAGCCCATGCTCTTTCATCTACAAACATGCAATGTTGCAGCTGTCCTTCAGCAGTTTATTGTGTGATCTGTAATGCACATCAGCAGTGCCTAATTCTTCATTGCTTTGGACTCCCATGCTCTCCTCATGGTAAGAATAGACTACATAGAAAGGATAGGAACAAAAGATTTCTCAATGACCCTTTGGCTAATCAGATTTCCATAACCAATGCAAAAGCTGGGGTTCTATCCTCATTCTAATCGGAGCCTTAACCATCAAAATGCACCTATTACAGGACAGTCACTTGTTCACCATAACTGGTCATAGAAGGTGATCTAAAAGTTCAATAAAGCGGAAGTACCTGCGCTTATAGAGCTTTTGGGCAGTTGTGAGTGCCGTCTGCAGAGGGTCCAATGCAACTGTAACAGGCTCCCCTGTTTCAAAATCTGGCAGCTGTCCACCACTGTCAGTTACAAACCTAGAGTCTCAATACTGTTTTTTAAATAACATGACAATGCGGTATCATGGAGCAAATTCATAGCACTTCTATGGTCTTGTCCACCATTTCCATGTTTCACGAGTGTTGTAGCCAGTAGTTCATAAGCTCCATCAGCCTGTTACTGTCTAGTTCATCCACTTGTGGCATTATCCAGCTTACACTTGGCATTTACAGATGTCATCAAACTTGGACAATAACCCTCAACATGGACAAAAAGCCTTTGTTTCAACAAAAATCAGGATGATTGCCACTAGTGGCACAAACGCAGCAAAAAAGCTATTGGTTCCAAGTAGATTGTACAATTATATAGTATGCTGCAAGGAACTCTTTAGGAGGGGATAATCCTACAACACTCACCTGAACTGATGAAGCACCAGGCTGGCTTATGTGTAGGTTGGCCATAAGAAGGTCTGCTGTATATGAAATTGCTGCATATCCATTTGATGCCTTTATTTGGTCTTCATATAGCTTCACCTTTTGCACCCCAACAGCAAAGAAATCAAGTAAATAACTCCAATAAGGAAGACATTCAACAGGCATCTTGGACATAGCCCTTTGGAAAGAAAGAAATACCATCTTGTCCCAAATAGGATAGGAGAATCACAAACTGCAGAGACAACTTATGCATTGATACTTTGATAAGCAAATTTCAGTTTTGTGAACTAATAAGTCTACTCTGTGAACATTGCACTTGCATGACACTTGAGGGGAAAAAACTAAAATGAAAGGAGATGCACTCACTAACTTTATCAGCTCCCTACAGCCAATATAGGCCAGTGTAACCACTAGCCTGGGATCTATCACAAATCTGGAAGCAATCGGAAAACTCAGCCATAAAATTGACCAGCACCTAACAACACAAAAGAGAAAACGTACAGAGAACACAGAGGGGAAAAAACTAAAATGAAAGGAGATGCAGATTAGGAAGAAACAACAGGATATAATAGGCAAAAGGGAGAAGACAAACAAACACCAAGTGGGCTTAAAAGAGCTCCCCACATACAAGACTATATACAAAATCATTTGGAATATTCTGAATGCTGAAATTCCAAAAAGGAATTCTCTTTATTGAGCATACCTCTAGTCCTCTTTGAGAGAATCTCCTAGACTGACCATCTGAGAAATGGAAAAAAAACTTCAGAAATAGAAAGCCTCGAGAATATATAAAATTGACTATTGATAATTCTCAACCTACAAATAATGTAATTGAGATATTGGAGGAGACAAATACTAAGATAAGGAGATCTCTACCTAGGAAGAATACACTTGATGGCAGAGAAGAAGGATCTTTTCTTTAATTAGATAGGCTCAAAATCTTAGTGAGTTGCAGAGCATGGCCAATACTAAGACCAGATCAGAACAAGGGAATTCAGAAAGCCAAAAAAGCATACAAACCAAATTTTTGGTTCTATACTTAGAGAGGAAGACAATAGACATATTACCTTCAAACATAAGAGAAGACAAAAACCAGTCTTCCATTATAATCTCTGTAGACAAAAAACTCCATGAGGAGAAAGGTATGGGTTACAACCGGAGACCACTTACACATAATTACAAGATCAAACATTCTCCCTAGATATAGGCAAATGAAGAGGAGGGGGGGAAGAGGAACAGAGAGGCAAGGACTCAAATGAAAAGGAACCCAAAGATTATTATTAGGAAGAAAAAAGGAGAAGGTTAATGAACCTTGGAGATCTTCTATTGTTTCACCTGCCTTCTCAATTATAGCCTCTTGCAAAGAAGGTATGTAAAAGACTCATTCATATTCTTTTCAATAGAGAAGCAGCAAGTTTGAACATTTTGTGATCACTGTGACTGACAGAATCCGCAGAATCCCCATGAATGTTTTTGATAGGAAGGACTCTAGAGGAATGGAAACCCTCTCTTGCTAAATTGGCGTATGGTGGCTTAAATTCAAAAGACAGACTTGCAAGTGTTAACAATCCTTTGGCTTCTCTTAAATGCTCTTGGAATCTATCAAAGGAAGACTTAAAGATTTGCTAAACATAGAACAAGCTACTATTATTCACAATATAACCAACATAAATTACTCCTTCATTTGAAAATGGGCAGAGGCTGGCTGAAGAGTTTAAGGTGTTTTTACCACCATCTTCTAAGTCTACTAAGGTCTGGAGTGACAAATTATGTCATTTTCTTGACCACATTATATGACATAATCTTCTAATGATGATCATACACTCATAATTGTGACCAAAATGTGTCTGTTGGGCATGAATTTTGTGTTAAATCATTGAATCTGCCACCCCAGACCTCAATGTCATGTCCCTTGCCCATTATGTTGCATTTGTCTCTTGGCTTGCCATAAGAGGCTCACTTGCACCTTGCCCAACATAATGGGCAGGGACTTGACCATTCCATAGTACGTTAAGAGACTTAATATTGAAGACAGAAATGTGTATTGGCAATTAAAATTTGAACCAGGCCCCATCTTACGTTTCCATGTCCAAAATCATGGAGCTTATTTAGGTTATCTCTTGTTAAATAAGAGAATCTATCATTCATAATGGACCCAAGAGATTTTATCATTGAAGCAAGCTCTCAGTTTAAGAAATAGTTGCCAGCTCAGGCAAAAGTCTCCTATCTTGATTGAGGACTCAAGATAACCCCTTTTCGATGGGAGGCCCATAAGGAAGAATAAAATGGTGTTGCTTGATATGACTCAAAGATCACAGTGCTGGCACTTGCAGAGAGTCACCTGTAACAAAGCATTTGAAGGTCTCACAAGAAGTCAAGTGTACAAACCTTGGCTTGAGCTTTTTTGACAGCAGCACCCACCTTGCCAACTAGCTGCTGCCTTAGCTGACCATAACCACCATCCCCACACACATAATCACAAAATCAGATGGCTAATTCATTTAGTAATGTTCACCACTGAAGAAAACAGCCAGGATCAACCAGGATTTCAGTTAAGGTTATTGGGTATGCAGGAAGGGCATAAAGAAACAAGATCTATACCTGCTGAAACCTTTCACCTTCATGAATCCCTGTGTAGTAGTCATCAAGCATTGCTAGAACACTGCGAGTGCCAATGTGCATGTCTCTTTCGCTTGAAAGGATGTATGGGCTATCCCCCCCTAACACACTATATGACCCATTACTCCTGCAGCATTGTACAACTATACTTTATAACCAACTCAGTTGTCAGATCACCTCACCTCTGTGTGTGTCTTATAGGGTTAATAATCGATATAGTCTGCATAGTACTGAGATGATTGCCAGGACAAGAAACCTGGCCTGCAACTATAAGAGATAAACAAATGCAGATGAAAGCCAAGGATGAAACCTAACAGTGCCTGGTGCAAAGGTCGACTCCCTGAGGGTTGTCAACCAACCCAGCCATGCCTTGTGCAATGAGACCCAACCATCCTCTGGTATCTTAGAAACAACCTGTACATATGAAGCCATCATCCTTTCAAAAAAGAGTTTGAAAAAGTAATTGACTACATATTAAGATTTGTTTGTTGCAGATCAGACAACAAGACATTTTAACAACAAAATGCAGGAAAAAGAAAAGGAAAACACTGAAAAGAAAGAGTGAAATACAAAAGCTTGCACTGCAAACAACTTAACCCCTCTTGCAGGTCCAGGGACCACCGACAACAACTTGGATGGTCATGACTAACATAACTTCTGCACCAACTTCATCAATGCCCAGAAGCAGGTCTAGACTAATAATTTTAAACCACCAACTCATGAACTGAGTTTCTGTCGCCAATCCCAAAACAACAGGAAGACTCAGTCATGATGCTGGCTAGCATACAATGGGAAAAAATCAAAAGAAAAGAATAGTTGTGACAAAGAAATACAAAACTCATCAAGAAAGTATGATTCCCACAGAAAGCCCAGATGTGCAGACAATTAGAGTCATGCCACCAGTTTCAGCAAAACACGGAAACAGAAAAAGTATTCACTGACACAGAAAGTTCATACATACACTATTTGCATCCAGGCCAGCTTGGACCATGAGTTCTGTAGCCAATCCTGGTCCTACACCTTGGAATGCTTGCACCTGTTCCACAAAATAAGTCTGATGTCAGGAGGCTCCTTGGTTTCCTCTATGCTGCCCAAGTGAATTCCAGTATCACATGCTTGTCTTCTGTGACAAACTTCAGCACATGGATCTAAGTCACAAATTGAACTGCACTGGCAGTGAGAATAAATTGCCACTGACACTTGGGACAATCTTAGTTGTTACAATAGGGAGGAGGAAAGATCATTAAGAGAGGCAATTACCAAACTATCAATAAGCTTTTCTTCCAAAGTCGAACATACAATTGACCTCCACTCAAGCATCCTGCCACAAAAAGCTTTTGGGCTCAAAATACATAATTTGCCTGAATTCCAGCCTAGAAATTTGGATATCATGTGGCATTTATAGGCCTGTGGAACTTAAATATGGTAAGAGCTAGCCAGGAGGTACTAACCCAGTGAAGTTAGAGGGAGGGGAGCCTTGGGCTGCAGGGGGCATTTGGTATTTACCACCCACTTGCACCATTCGAACACTTGTCATTTTTGCTCCAACCTGCATTCCAGATTTGAACAAGAAGGAAATCACTGCATAAAAACTATGGGATGGACTCAACATTTGCTGTACTTCCAAGTCCTTGATTGCACTAAATGGATCAAAAAAAAAGTGAAAACTTACTTGTCTGATCAAGGACTTGTTAACTGTTCCAATGCAGCAAATCACCTTTTTGCCGAACTGACAGTTACATCTTTAGTTTTAGAAATGTGTCAGAGACTTTAGAGGCAAAATTGACTGACCTGGAAGGCGCATGCAAGAACCCCCATGTCAGCATTGGTCAAGAAAACATTGCTATACCGTCCCATAATCTCTATGAAGATGTGCTTTGAAGGTGGCTCAGAGGGTCTCACACCAAGCGTTAGCTCTACCACTCTTTCCCACTCTTCTGGAAGCCTCACCTACAAAATTATACATTGCAAGCATAATTGTAAATCCTGAAAATCCAGAAGCCTGTGATCATCAAAAGACATGAAGACTTTGTGCTTTTGGGGTTTTTAGTTTCCAAACACTTTGAGTTAGACTTTTGCCAAACCTCAAGAATTGCAAGGCCCCTAAGCAAGTAACGAAGCTGCTCTCCAAAAGAGAAATTGTCCGATACTGAGACGTCATTGCCACTCAGTGTATCTCCAACACTGATGTGAGCACAGGCCGGGTTCCAGCATATCTTTAACCAGCTTGAGCGTTCCATGGTGCGAATGGCCATGCCCAAAGTGAATCGGTCACTTTGCACTATTTTCTCAATCTTGGCAGGAACCCAGCTGGAGGATAACTCAGTGCATGCTGCTTTGATAGTAGTATAGTCCATTGCCTGTACTGCACACCTCCAAAAGCAAAGCTTTAAGTACTCAAAACAAGTTAAGAAATTCGAAACAGGAAACCAGCACCATTGTCCAAATCTCTTCACATGTCAATGGAAGCCACCATCGAAGGCAAAATAGCTAGCAGCTGCAATGCCAGTCCACTTGGCATTGTTCATATGTGGGCTTGGTGTCAAAGTCTTCTCAACTGGCAGTAATTTCCCAACTGCCAGAATACGATTTCAATCTTCAGAAAGGTTTTCTTTCAACATCTGTGATACTCCTAGTTTTATAAGACACTTCTGAATGTATGATGGTGCGATTTGGCTTGTTATGGGAAAAGACACCTTCTCCATTCACTGCTGTAGTCAAAATTTCTGAAACCGCATTCGAATGCCCGATGATTACAGGCGTACATTTCAGATGAAAAGATCGCAGTGAGGAATTTGTGACTTTTGCTCTGAGTCGAACTTGACCCTAAATTCCGGGACCCAAACTGACTTCCGCCCGACTAGCCTACCACATCACAAAGTATTTCTCAGTAGTGATGAAAAACTGAAAAACAACATACCTTTAGCGAACACCCGAAACCCTAACTCTCGCCTCCACACCCGCTGCTTGTTGCCAACAGCGCTGGCAGGAGGCTCCAGCAATCTTCTTCGAAACCCATTATTGTAGGCACTCCAAGATAAAGAAAAGAATTGGGCAGGAGGAAACACGGAATAATTTTCAATGAGACCAAACAAGATTGAAAGGTGCATAGAATTTTTAATACAAGAAGAAGAAGAAGAAGAAGACGAAGCAGAAGAAGAAGAAGAGTGAGTTAAGGTTTGATGGGTTGAGGCCAAGAAACCCACATTGGGTTTTGCAGCTAATACAGTACTCATCATCCTGGTCACGGAATTGAATTGCAATTACGGCGCAAAATATAGCACAGATTGAGAGAGATTTGCTTCAACGTTTTCGAATCTGGATCTTGCAGCAAAAGATTGCCTCACATTGCCATGAAATTGGAAGTGAAAAGTATGTGACGCAAACAGAGCTTTCGACGGCTACTCTCGTTCCTAAGTCCCACCCGGATGTCGAGCCGATGAAGTGCTATTGGGAACATCTTAAGGAACACATTGAGAACTTGGTAACCACTCTGGAAACCTATAATTTTCACTCTTTTTTTTCTTTAACAAACTCTAATCATAATAATAATAATAATAATAAAATGGCAGGAGCATTTGCAATATCCTTTTAATTATTTTCAAAATGAGTATGTCCATTGATATTATTATTCACAAAAATTGCTCTTGTTGGTATTTGTGTATCATTAATAGTAGTCTTTTTTTTTGAAAATGTGAGGTTAAAGTTATATATTTTTTCATATATGTTTGTAATGTTGATGATTGGACTGTTTTTATTAATAACAAATACCTTAGTTCCAGATCAAATTTGACAACAAATTGATGAATAATTAATTAATATTTTAAACTTGACTTTAGCATTTGGTTTTTATATTTTTTGAAATTTTCAGTAGGTAAATAATAATAATAATGAAACGTATAATGAACACATTTTTGTTGTGTTTATGGACAATCTAGTGTGTCTAGATTGTCTCAATTTTAAGTTCTTGAACTTTTAAGGTTTGTAAATATTCGACACTCAAATATTTGCAATTTTTTTAATTTAATAATTATAAAAAATTCAGCATAAATCTTTTTTTTTTCAAAATTTTCACAAAAATGAAAAATAATTCAATTTATGACAAAATTGTTTATGTATATATGTTGAAATCTCCAATTATCATAGTTCGACAATTTGAAAGCAATTTATGTATAATGGATTCTAAAATACAACAAAAATATGTTGTGTGCATTTTGGGTGGTTTATAAATTAGAATTTTATATATAATAGTTCTCATGTGTTGTTATTAAAATGTGTGATGATAAATTCAGCACCAAAGTTTGTGACATTATTATCATAAAGTAGCATTATTACATGTTGATCATAACATGACAAAATATGAAATTTTTGTGATAAAACATTGTAAATATTTGAATTCATATAAACAATTTTTTAATTTTTGTTTCATTTAAACAAAGAATATGAAATGTTGACAAGTTTGGATCAACAAGAATATTTTCAAAATGTAATTTTAAATAATGGATATTAAAAGATAATATGATTACAAATTATGAACAATATAATTTGAGAAAAACAATATCAAGCTTGTATTGTGCATTTATTGTTAATCAGAACATTTCTTCTTGGACAAGATTATATATTTGAACGATTTTGTGTAATAATGATGAGAGTAAAATAATTGTTTTTTTGAATAGAGCCTAGATAGTGTAATATATGTTAAACCATGTCTTATTACACCAATTGGATCAAATGTTAAACAATCAATAAATAACTTTTGTGAACAATGTAACATGCATGTTGTAGTTAATTGGATTGGGAATTGAATTTTCATGATAATATGGGAAGGATTATTCCCTATTTTTATTCTAACAATTTTATGTTCAATTAGTGTCCTTTTTTGTTCACACCAATTTTTTTGAAATAGTTTCAATATAATCTTCAAAAATTCTAGTAACCCCATTCATGAAACCATTTAATGTTTCATAATTTCTTACACACAGTTTCACTAGCATTTTTTCTTGACAAATATTTCATAATGCAAGCCAATTGTTTGGGATGATAAATTTGATAATTTAAAATGTGAAGACCACATTTCTAAATGTATATCATGTGCTATAAATATGAATGTTTAATTTGGTGTGTTTTCAAATACATTTTTGTTGTGCATAGTTGTTTTTTAACATTTGCGTAAAATAAATATGGTAAGGCATTGCCCATTGATGGCATTTTATAATAATTATTGTTCATAAATTTGATGTTTCCAATTGTTTGTGAAGTGGTTCAAAACCTATTTAATATGTTTATAGAATTGATATTGTTTTGTCACATGACTTGTAATTTATAACATTTTACATATTTTGACCAATAGCTTATTGCAATAGTATTAAAAGTATTAGTTATTTTGAAAATCCATGAATCTTGGATTGGAAGAACTTCATAAAAATCACCAATCATTATTACATCTAAATCACTTATGAATTCATAATAGAGTTGTATTATAACATATAGTCCATATTCAATAAAATTAGACATCTTGTTACCAACTAAAGGTATTTCTTTTAGGAGAAGCAATCGAAATTGATTATATGTTGTTATAAATGTCTCGCATCTTTCATCACTTAATCCATTAAATTTTGTAATTTTTTGTTTAATGGAATCACAAGTGTAAAATGTATTGTTGTGCCATTGATATTAAATGATCTTTTACCTATGTATGTTAATTTCATAATCATTGGTTTTAAATAGTCAGCATCTATGATTTTATTTATGTAATATCATAACATGTTTTGTATGATACACATCAAGGTGAAAATATTTCTTGTGCCTATTCACCTTATCAAAAAAAACATGTAATGGTTATCTAAGGTTTTTTGTTTTTTGTGTGTAAAATATTGTCAACAATAATTATTTGTTCATCATTTAGGTGTTTCATACGTGAAGAAAACTTTTTATATGTTATGTATTCATATGCTCTTTGAAAAGTATTATGTGTCAGTAGATTATTTTGTGGTTTTTATTTTTTGATTATGAAAAATTTTCATATGACAAATTGTATGGTTCAATTTTTTTAATATTAGTGAATAATATATTATTTTATGGATTAATTACATTATTAATTATTTCATTTGGAAATCAAATTTCCCATCCATTTTGTTTCATGAATTTTTATTTAATCTTTAACTTGTGATTTTAAATTGTCCCATTCAATATCATATTTTTTAGATGAATCAAAATTATACACAAATGTTTTTTTATTTTATTCTTATATCATTTTCTTGTTTCATATAAACATTTTTCCATGAATCATATTTTTTTGCAAATTGAGCTCTAATTTTTGAAAGGGTTTAAATAAAAAGAAATAATTATAAAGTTACAATGATTTTTTGAATATTTGTGCATATTAAATGAGACCCATGAATAGTTTTTTTTTCATATGTTCCTTGTTTATTTTTATATCCTAATTAGTAACAAATTTTGCCAAACACAAATGATTTAATTTCTCATGTTGATTGATATATTTATTAACCAATGAATTGCAATGAATTTTTGTAGAAGTTGGAGATAAGTTTTGTAAATTTTTTATGGTAATAATACAAATGTTCTATCATGTTTTTGACATGTGTTTATAAATTGAAATGATCTGGTGAAACGATATATTAATATGTATAATGATATATATATACTGCTTGTTGTATAAACATTTGTTGTACATTTTTAAATGCATTTTTTATTTTTTCAATGCATTTATATGCTCCAGTTTGTTCATGTTTATGCATATATTATATGACTTTCATTTCTAGAGTTATAAATTTATGTATTTTTGTTAAGTATGAAGTCCAATACAATGCTTATTCATGTGGATTTAAAATGTATTATGTGTCTATATTTGATTGCCATAAAGGTCATGCATATATGCCAAATACATTTATGAGTGTATCATTTGGTTTTTTTTTTAAAAATAATTTTCATTTTTGTGTTGTGTATCATCAACTTTAAATGTTTGCTTGTTCAAAAGAAATGTCTTCATCTAGTTCCATTTCAACAATTTTATTATAGATATAAATATTAATTTCATGATGCTTTGAAATAGGATCTTGTCCTTCTAAAAGTAATAATATTGGAATTGACAAATTGATTTGACATTTCTTTCTACATGTTCATTTATGTTGATGTATTTGCATTATGACTAATTTCATTTGAAATCATTTTTTATCAATTATTAAATATTTGTTCACGAAACTTTCAATGTTTCGATTTTTGAAAACACCATATCTAAGAACATTTTCCAAACCATAATAATCCATGGTCATGAGGAAACCCCTTCAATTGAAATTTAGTTATGAAAATTAATCTTTCACTTGAACAAATATTAGTAATTTGAAAAAGTTACAAAACCTATTCATTTTGTATTCATAATAATGTGAACAAGCGATTGGATCATTTATAATAATTTCTATAATATTTCACGAACTATCATTTGTTATTTACATTTTCAATAATGTATTGATCATGCAATTCTTTTAATGTTTTTATAAAAGTTGGCCAATTATTTATGCCTATTGTAAATGTCACAAAAAATGTTGGCAGTTTAAACTATCTAATCATGGTGAAAACATTTTTACAAAGACAATTCAAAGAATTATGAAATGTTATTTTACAAGCTATTTTTTATAACCCAAATAACAATTTAACAAATTTTCATTACAAATACAAATCCATGTAGAACATAATATAAAGTGAATTATATATAAATATTGCAATGAAATTTCCCCATAATCCACCATCGATGTTGACAATAACATTTTTTGTTTATAAGTTTGTTCATCATTTGCTTGCCCACCATGTAAATCATGCAAGAAATCAAATTTGAATAATCACTTATGACATTCTATGGCTTCAAGTGCTTCAAGATTTAAACAAATTTTAAAGTAAAACATATTGTTTTGTCAAATTATTTTTGAAGTTTTAATATATTTGAATAAATATGAAATCGCTTCAAACAAGTATTCACCAACATTGTGATTACAATTAATAATTCATTGTAAACCAAGTTTTGCTAATTCTATATATATAGTCATAATGTGCATTTTTTAATTCTTGCAAAAGGATTACATTGTTACTGATGTAAAGTTATATTTTGTTAAAATAAAAAAATTATATATTCTTTCCTTCTTTACAATTAAAAAATTTTGTAAGAAAAATTATCTTGTTGGATTTGGAATTATGGTTTATGATTAAGATTAAAATCAACAATAAAATAATTTTTGACTATTTGTAAGACCAACCTTAATTATAATTTTCATAAAATAATTTATAAGGCTTTTGGTGTTGGATTGTTCTATTTAAATGCATTTTAATATGATTTTTCATTTTTATAATTTAAAAATATTTTGTTAAACGATTTTTCACAATATATTTTGATTATTAATAATTGTTTTATAATGTTTCAAAATCATCAAAAGCAAATTTGCTTATGATTTTTACCTTGTGATACCTTGTGATAACTTGTGATTTCTAGTTTTTTTATAGGTTTATGATTCAAAATATTATAAATTTAAGGTTTAGGAATGGGGTTAAAAGCCTTTCGATTGGGGTTTGTTATTTAAATTTAGGTTACATTGAAAAAGTATTGTTTTATATAATTAGGGTTACTTATAGGGATAATGTCCTTGAGGATAAATTTTAATAATAGTTTTATAATTAGGGTTTTACACTATAGTTATGCTTGCAAATCTTTAAATATTACACAAAGAAAACATATGGCAATAGGTTTAACTATGGAAGCAAAACATACAAATATTTACCCCATGGCAACAAGTAATTATGCTAAAAGATATTACATCAAGTTTAATTACACCGACAATAAAGGTTATGACAACAACTTTAACTAATAGAGGAGGAAGATAATGTATGGTATATAATCAAGTGGGTTAGCAAGAAGAAATGGTATGCCATCAATTCAACTACCATGAACAAGATTAAATATGTTTGCAAGTCTAAGTATTACACTAAGAAAACACATGACAATAAGTTTAACTATGGCATCAAAACATAAAAGTATTTACCCCATGGCAACAAGTCTAACCATGGCAAAAATAAAGGATATTGCATCAAATCCATGACTACACCAAGAAAAAATATCATATTAACAATTTTAAGTATATGAGGAAAATTGTTAATGGCAAATGATGAAGTAGGCTAGTAATTCTGAAAAGATATCAAATTCCAAAAACCCAAAAATTCACCACTAGCCAAAACAAATTCCCATTATCTAATTTAGAGTTCAAAATATGATATTTTATATTCTTTTAAAGTCCAAAATTCAATGTACCAAAATATAATATTATAAAGTTCAATATACAAGTTCCAAAAATCAATGTGTGGTTTCAATGTCCAAAACTTTAATATAACATCTTAAGTCTTTTAAAACATTAACATTGTGATTGTATGTGCATGTAACTATACAAATATATGTTATACAAGACTTTTTAATTATTGGAGTCACTATTTGGTGGAATTGCTCTCACCTTGACCTTTGGCCAACATTGGATGATTTGACCCCTATATTTTCAAACTATTATTGCCCTTAACAATTGATTTTTCATTTTTCAGAAAATAATAATCCACTAATTCAATAGTTAGACTAAACACAATTTTACCTTTTAATTTTTTTTCTTTGAAAAAATGAAGATAAAACCTTTATTTCACCTTATAATTTTTTTGACTAATTAGACCTTGCCCCAACAGCTCTTTGATCCAAGGTTCACACAAGGTACAATTTTGTCTAATTTTATAAGAATCCTAAGGTTGGCTCTCTATTGCAACCATGCAATTGTAGACATATCAATGTCTATGTTCATCAATGATGGCAAATGACACTTTGCACATACAACTTCAAAATAAATGTTTGAATTAGGATGGTTAGTTTCTTAACAACTTGAAAACAAAAAAAATGTGAGCTAAGGACCTTCCTAGCAAGATGCATACATATTACATTTATATTTAACAAACACATTCCTAAAACCAACAAATCCAAATTGCACCATATTTCAATATTTGTTTTTTAAATATGTTTTTTAATCTTATTTGCATGCACCTTTAAAAAGGGTTTAAATTGCTTTTGCATCATCAATTACACGAAGTGTTGGAATCACAAAGATAAATGAAAATTTTGTCATCATGATCAATCATTGTTCACCATGAACAACACTACCAACATTTTTTATTAGAGTTGTGGCAGGTTCCCCTTGTTGTGGGTCTCAACAAGTTGCACATACTATGAAAATATTTTAGGGAAGAATGACAAATCTTTGGTATCATCCATCCCCAAACCATATGATACAAGTATCAATAATTTTGCAGACCTCCCATACATGCTAGTAATTACAACTCATATTGTGCTTAATTCTTACAAGTTCTCCTTATGGATAACTCTTAACTAAATGGAATGTGTCGACACAAATCGTAGGGATAGAGGAAATGGGTTTATCTACTAAATGGTGGTGTTCACACCAACCGTAAACACAAAACCTTACTTCCCCCTTTCAAACTTATTTTGAAAAGTGATGCCAAAATTGATAATGCATATTAAACACACAACATTCAAACAAGGAAAAAATGTTGTGGCAAAATAAAAACCAATAGTCAATGTTATAGTCATATACTCAAATTGATATGTTAGATCACAATGTGTATATTTGAATTCATTTTTAGCCACATCATAAGATCCATACCTATATACAATGTACCCCTTGAAACAACCACCCAACATTCTATGTTGAATGTTTGACACCCCCTAAACAATCATAGGAGATGATATTTTCTTATTTGGGTTGGCTTCAATGATTACTACTAGGATAAACAATATGTAAAACAAGATCCAAGGGGAAAAACTAGAAAAACCCAATATACAATAAGTGTGAAACACAAGTTTAAAAACATAACAACCTTCCAAATAATTATACAATAAATTCAAAACCTTGGAAATTCCAAAAGCAAAAAAAATAGAGACCTTCAACTTTTATATTTGAATAGTCCAAAACATATACACAAAACAAAACAACATCCAAAATCTAAACTCAATATAAACCATATATACAATGTGTGATCTTAAAATTCTCAAACCAAATGATTATAAAACATGACCTAAATGTAAAAGAAAATGCCAAAGTATATGGAATTTGCATTACAACCATATATGATTATATAGAAGGCTAGATTTAACACCTTCAAAATAGGTGTGCATTAGATTAGGCCTTTTACTAAATTAAGGTTTATATTTACCTTCGCTACAATAATTCATCGTCAAAATCTATCAACAAGTTGAACTAAAAAAAAAATAATACACAATTTTAAATCTAATTATCAACAACATTACGTAACTCATTTCAAATGACTTGATTATGAACCTTTTAGGTATGCAAGTAATTTCGGCGACATAGAAGTTCTCACTTTCACTCATGAACAAACACTTTATCAACTACCATAGAGTAATATATCACATAAAAACGATCATTGCAAGCAAAATTAAAATAATTGATATTCCTTTCCTCCCAACAAAATCCATTCAAATTACTGCCATGATTTCAAATTTAAATACATGAACAACTTGTAAAATGAAGTTCCTATTAGATGAACTATAATGCTTTTCCATCATCTAGTTAAAGGTCCAAAACCAATTTCATTGGTTTTTTTTGAAATCACCACCATTGCCTAAAATTGTTGTAACTACAAATTGTTGCAATTAAACAAAAATAATATTGATAAGTTACTACTGTAATGTTCATGATCTTGATTAGAAGTTGTTATGATTGGAAAGAATGAACTTGGCATACAACAAAATATTAAAGGCAAAGATTGGAAGAAAATCTATTAAAAATACAAAAAGATAATCTTCATTTTACAAAATCAAGGGAAAAATAATATTTTCTTTTTGTTCTCTAGTCATAACAAAAATATTAAAAACCTTCAAATGAATAACACAAAAAAAAAGTTACAAATATAGACAATAATAAACAACAAAAACACAAGCTAACAAACCTCAAATGACAACTTTCAAAACCCTAAAACCCCCCACCACCCATTCCTTTCGTATGAAACTTTAACTTTGTAGAAATCCCACTTGATCCACCTATAGTGCACACATAAATAGTCCCCCCCCAAAACATGTTCACATGGTTTGCAACTAGTTCAAATAAGATAAAAGTTGCAAACCTAAATTTGATGTGACAATCTTTATCCATATGGAAGGGCCCAATAAATTATGTAACTTGTACAAAAGGTGTTTAACTAATCTTTCATTGTTGTGTTCAAGTTTGAATTTATATGTATTAAATATAAGTACCATTTAATATTATGGCATGAACATTATGAGGTCTAACAAAGAATCTAAATTTTGAAGTTTTAAATGATATGGCAATTTATTTTTGAATGAGCGAATAACATTCAATATTAACCATTGGTTCAAGCCAACTTTTGGCCACCTACTAATTAGTTGATTCTTCCACATGGCCATCACCAAACACATGATTTTTTTAAAATTTTTTTTTGAACAAATGATAATTGTTAATATAGAAAAATAAATTCCATGTAGGCTATAATTTCCTAAACAAAAGCCTATTCACCTTGCAAGGCTACTCCCCCATGTCAAAGTTTTTATTTTTACCATGTATTCATTCACACCAATAGTTTAACATTAATGAAAAACACATGCCAACTTAGAGTATAGGTAGAAAACTTGTCATTGCCATTCATCATGATGGTGATGATGGTCTAATCATATAATGAAATTTTACATTGTGATGAACAATCTAAATTCTCATTGGTAGTCTTGCATTCGCTTATTCTTGCCATGCTTGCTTTGGTTTGACCCATAAATAACAATGATGCTTATCTTCCAATTTGATTTGTTGATTGATATTTATTCATATGTCATGCATGATATGTAATTAATTTCATATGCATTATAATTATTTCATTGAATTTGAATTATTGTGACCTTCAGATGCACGGTCATTTTCCAATTGTGTTCGCTACAACAAAAGGTGTCCCTATACGTCAAGTGATTTCGCTCGATTTTGAGTGAATTCACTAGTCTAGTGAATGGGGACTAGTGAACTACACCCACATTTTGTAGTAGTGGTTTTGACTATTTACCGTTAATTGTTTATGATATAATGAATCACATAGGTTTAAATTAATGGTGACATGAGAATTTAGTCTTTGATTAATTCATGGCACATAATTGTGCTAAATTTTCATAACAGATTCACCCATGTTTTTTTATTATTTTGGGATTTTTCTTGTATTACAAATTTTTTTTATAGTTTTTTTCTTGAGATATTATTTTATGTTTTTTTTCAATTTTTATATGCATTGAATGATTTGATCCATAACATCCATGAAAACTTTGTTGTTTTTGACTATGGCCACAATGACCAATTTAAAGACTAAAATTCACTTTATTTTCAAACAACATGTGTCATGTGTAGTCCTTGGAAAAGGATTTTTACTTTGGCGCCCTTGGCTCCTTTGATTTTGTTTTACGCTATGTGTATAATTTGCAAATTGTGCAAATTGAGGTGTTCCTTAAACTTGAGAAATTGAAAGAATTAAAACATGTATAATACACATGCATTGCACTTAATATTTGTATTCATACATTTGACAAACTTGCAAAATTGATGTGTTCACAAAACATATGCATAGTGCTGAAATGTTTCAAATGTAAAGGTGTTGGAAATGCATGTGTAATAAGAGGCTTACATGATAATTGTAGGATTGTTGATTGTGTAAAATATATATAGATTTCAAATGGTAGTTTAACAACAATGTTAAATAATTTGGTATACAAATTGGGAAGATTTTGATCTTGACATCATTTTTTTAACAATTGTGCTAACTTTAAAATTAGCTAGTGTTGATGTTAAGATGCCATGTCATTAACCAAGTCACTTAATTATCAATAAGCTTGCACAAATGTGAACATTGTTGTTTATTAACTTATTTATTGATACGTATGTGCTCAAGTTTGAACATCCACCATTATAGTGGCCCCACCATACTTAATATTTGGGGTTGCAAAAATATTTATCACATCCAAAATTATTTAAAAACCCAACCTATAAATATGAAAAACCAATAATTATTTTTAGACCAACCATTTTATTTGGTCAAATAAGTTCAAGTTTTAAATTGTACAATGCTAAGTTAATTTGCCATCCACAACATGATGTGCACAAATTCTAACTGAAAGCCATTTTATTGCCTCCAAACTATTATAAACTTTATTAATTTTTGTTTTAAAAAAATTGTGTATTACCCCAAGTGGGGCTCCTTTTCCTACTAATATTTATGGGTGAGAAGGATCTTTTGCCTATAAATTTTATATAATGTCCAAATATTGAAGATTAGAAGTATGAACCCACCTCTTTTCTACATATATCACACATCTAAGGTCCATTTCAAATATAGTACGATATATCATCCCAACATTAAGTTATGAAAAACTTATGGGTGTGTAAGAACAACAATGTTGTTGCATTTTTGGAACTTAGAACCTATGTTGTTATATTAATGTATTAATATTCAGAAACTTAAATTAGGGTTTGGAGATCATTAAAAACTTAAATACAAGCAGTTTGGATTATATTATGGTTTTTAGGTAAGTAGGGGTCTATTACTAGGTGAATGACAATGATTTAACAAAGCAAGATAAAGATGGCTAATTAGTTGGACCAAATTAAAACATTTCATTAATTAGATTTTCAAATTACTTTTGAAAGGAAACGACTTAGGATGTAGTTATAAAATTTGATGAAGATTGGGAAATTATTTTGTTTTACACGCACAATTTTAGAAAGTTGTTGGGGAATAAAGTAAAAACACATTATGTAGTTAAAAATTATGTTGAAATGTGAACCACAATTTTATTTTATTTTATTTTGGATTTTTACACTTTTTAATATAAATGTTTGATATGTTCAATTCTAAATAAAAAGAACAATAGAATATTGATGAAGAAATAATGAATATATTCTGAAATTGTTGTGTTTTAAAATTAAATAATGAAATTCTAACCATATATTCTAATTATTAAGGATATTCAAAATTTGGGAAATAATGAATTAGTAATTATAATAAAAGAATGTGTAAATATAGTCCATAGAGGAATTATAATGAATAAAACCACAAAGTGTGTATGTTGTAAGTCCTATTGAAAGTACAATTTGTATTGTTTTGTTAGTAGGTGGAAAAAAATTCTAAGTAAAATTTGTGTGTATTAAGCTTGTTATTTGCATTAACTTTTTGGGTGATAGTCATAGGATGAACTAGTTGATGATTCAACACTCAATGTTTTAGTCATCAACCTTTCATTCAATATAATTCCTTTATATCAAGGGTCTAAAGCTAAAATGTAGATCATTAAATTGTGCACACATTGGCGCTAAAATCGTTCAATTTGGTTTTAAAATGATAAGGATATGCTCACATTTAGTTAGGGTGGTAAAAATTGTGAAAAAAAAATACATTAAACACATGGCAACCCATAGGGAGTTCGTTTGTCGCCAATCAATAAACAATAATATGTTGATTACCAAATGCTACCAATCTCAATCACCAAGATGATGAAGAATCCATTGATCAAAATCCTTAAAATTACCATTCAATTTTAAACAAAAGGTAGAGATTTAATTTTGTTTAAGGTTTTTAAATCTATGGCAATGGGTGTATGTTCTCTTATTCACCAACAAATTTTCAAATGATCCTCAAAAATTATGGGCGTCGCTCCTTCATTTTTCCACAATGTACAAATATAATATACATTCCTTCTTTCTCACCCATCCTTTTTCCAAGCTTGGTTTATTTTTTGTAATGTGTTCTTGCCATATCTTAGTAAAAAGTAACCCATAAGAGAAGATCAAAAAATAACAAAACACATGTTTGAATAATTGTTTGGGTTACAATATGTGTAAATGTTTTCAAATTAAATGCACAATAGAAAATAAATTCTTTGTACTAGCACAATTGGATTTTCCTATAAGCGAATTGTGTGATGGCTTTAAAAAAAAGTGCAAAGAGCTTGAATTTTTTCACATGGTTCATATGTGCTAATGATGATGATAGGTGCAAGCATATCACAATCTTGTTCCCTTAATGGTTGCCCTTTTTATAAATTACATGGATCGATTTGTATCCCACCACCATCTGTTAGGATGGTAAACTACGTTTTATGCACTCTTGCGTGGTCTTTTCTTTATATGATAAAGTAGGGAATGCACACATGCTTTTGTCCCTAAAGGTTTTGTCTTCCAATAAATGTGCATGGGCTAGAAGTGAGGTGCTTATACGGAGAACATGTTAGGAAACACATTGTGAACTTGGGGAACATTTCGGGAACCCATTAGGAACTTAGATGGAACACTATGGGAACACATTAGGAAACAAGGAAAACTGAAAAA